>Ga0206931_1007_pt1 | contig 81328 bp, 76 predicted proteins | sample Alteio_BWOrgHeat_17_FD_152946 | JGI IMG/M metagenome (GOLD analysis project Ga0206931, IMG submission 152946) | Enriched cells from forest soil in Barre Woods Harvard Forest LTER site, Petersham, Massachusetts, United States -... | ecosystem: Environmental > Terrestrial > Soil > Temperate forest >...
ATTTTTATATTTTAGTGCACTTATTTAAATAAAACAAAATTTGTATGTCTTCGCACGAATTTGACCAGCAGGGCGATACCAAAAAATTTACAGCTACGGCAATTTTTGCATTTGCAATAGTTTTTGCTTTTGTAATGCTTATGTCGCAATGCAAAGGGCGTTTTAAGCCGGCTATACCCGCTGAACCGGCGCCTGCCGCTGCGGAAAAGTAAACGGCTATAATAATGCCCGCGTTATGTTTTCCCACTCTTCTTCAAGTGAGGTAGCGGGTCTTTTTTTACCAGCCCGGCTGTACCAATAATCGGCATTCCAAACATCACCTTCTTTTCTGTGCAAGTAAGCGTGTACCCAACAGGCATTTTTATCATCAAGGCTGTCTATGCTTTTATGTGCCTTGTCCCAATCACCCTTGGCATCAAACCAAAGAGCAAGTAAATAAATAGGCAGGTCTGCCGGCGGAGTATTGCTTTGCATGCTTTTAGCAAATTCTGCAAATTGCATAAAAATAATTTAGCTGTGGTTTGTATGTCAGGCAACAAGCGCGTTTTGTGGTGAGCTTCCAACGGGTTGCATACTTTCCTTTTCATCAAGCGCAAGCCGCATTTTTGTAAAGTGCAGTTTTAAACATTCAAGAAAGTTATTTATTGCTGGTGTTTGCCTGCAGGTTGCAGCATACCATGTGCGTTTTGCAACCTCCGGCGGCATTTTTATAGCACGTATATCTTTTGTTTCCAGGTAAGGCTGAACGATCCAGTCGGCCAATACACTTATTCCCAAGTTGGCATTCACCAATTCAATTATTGCATCGGTGTAATGTATGCGGTGTATATTTTTTGGTTTTACCTGGTTATGCTTCAGCAGGTTTTCAATTACCGGTACACTGCCAGTTGCAGGGTCGTTATACGCAAAAAATAATTCCTCCCCTTCAAAATCCGTGATCTTTATACTGCGTTTGCGCGCAAGAGGGTGCTCGTTTGATACAATTGCAAAAAGCTGGTCTTCAAAAAGCGGCTCATACTGTATAGCAGGGTTATTATGCCTGTTGCGTATAATAGCAATATCAAGCTCGCCTTTTATAAGGTATTCAAGTGGCAGGTAAGTTGCAGCCGAAACGATATGAATATCAATTCCTGGTGATATTTTTTTATAATTTTTTATAATGCCTGGCAGCCAGTGGTAAGCAGTGTAGCATTGGGTTATTATTTTTAAGGTGCCTGTTTCGCCGTTTTTAAAATGGTGCATGTCCGTTTCAAGCATCGTAAGTTCACTAAGTATTTTTTGAGCACTTTTTAAAAAACGCTCACCTTCGTTCGATAACTGTAATTTTTTACCTTTCCGGTAAAATATAGGTATATCCAGCTCTTTTTCAAGCTCTTTCAACTGGTGGCTTAGTGCAGACTGCGTTAAATGAAGTTTTTCAGCAGCCTTTGTTAGTGTACCTTCCTGTACTATTGTGCTCACAAGGCTAAAATGGTGTAAGGCTATATTCATTATCTTTAGAAAAATTAATGTATTTGATAAAATTAATTCATTTTATTCATAATAATTGCAAATGTAGCTTTGCGGCTCAATTGCAGTATATTTAATAAGCATGTTTAATAAATTTTTCGGTCTTATTTTTCTGTTATTCCTTTTTTGTGGCTTTCTTTCAAGTACCAATGCACAAGTACTAACGCTTAAAAATGCAGTACAAGCAGCGCTTAGCAATTATGGCAGTATTAAGGCCAAAACAAATTATGTAAACGCTGCAAGGGCAATGGTAACCGAAACACGCCGCGAAGCCTTGCCGGATTTCACCCTGTCTGCCCAGCAGGACTATGGTACTATTAATGGTTCAAATGGCCCATTATCAGCTTTTAAAGGTGGCAGTGTTGCTTCTGCCGGACCACCACTGGCTTCAACAAGCTGGAACTCAGCTTTTGGTGCCTTATACCTTGCCAACGTGAACTGGGACTTTTATTCTTTCGGCAAGGCCAAAGAAAAAACAAAAGTGTATTCTTCCCAATTGTCATTAAACGAAAGTGATCTTAGCCAGGAAAAATTTCAGCAACAGGTTAGGGTTGCCGGGGCATACCTCAACTTGCTGGCAGCGCAAAGGCTTACACTATCAGAACAAAAAAACCTTGACCGTGCTGATGCGTTACGAAATGTTGTAGTAGCCCGCGTAAAAAACGGGTTAAATGCTGGTGTTGATTCGTCGCTTGCAAACGCAGAAGTGTCAAACGCAAAAATAGCTTTGATACGCGCAAAGGATTACGAGCATGAGCAGTCAAACCAGCTTGCAATACTTATGGGTGTTACCGATACTGCTTTTGTTCTTGATACTGTGTTTGTAACACGCATACCCGCATCAATGCACGACTCAGTTAATGCGATACCGCAAACACACCCTTTACTGCAGTATTATCAAAGCCGTATTAATGTTAGCGACGAAACTGCTAAATATTATAACACATTTAAATATCCTACGTTTTCAGCATTTGGCGTACTGCAAGGGCGCGGTAGCGGGTTTGATTATAACTATGGCGCTGCAAATCCGAATGCTTACACCCACGACTATTTTACAGGCATTAACCCCGTGAGAGGCAATTACCTGCTGGGTGTAGGTGTTACCTGGAATATTTCTTCACCTTTTCGTGTACAACAGCAGGTGCTTTCTCAAAAATTTCTATCGCTGGGGCTGCATGATGAGTACACACAAGTAAACCAGCAGCTTATAAACCAGCTGAATTTGGCTGTGCAAAAAACAAAAACGGCTATTGCAGATTATACAGAGGCACCCGTGCAGATCAAAGCAGCGTCTGACGCTTACCTGCAAAAAAGTGTTTTATATAAAAATGGCCTTAGCAATATTGTTGATGTAACACAGGCATTATACGCATTGAACCGTGCGGAGACAGACCGGGATATTGCTTACAACAATGTTTGGGAAGCATTGCTTTTAAAGGCAGCCGCCACAGGCGATTTTGGAATATTTATAAATGAGTTTTAACTGACAGCAAAAACGTAATTATGGGATTGATACGCAGTGCGCTTAGAAAACCCATCTCTATACTGGTACTGGTAGCGGGGCTGTTCTTCTTTGGCATTAATGCAGTACGCAATGTTAAAATAGATATTTTCCCCGATCTTAACTTACCGGTAATATATCTTTCACATCCTTATGGCGGGTTTTCGCCTGATCAAATGGAAGCTTATTTTGGCAAGAACTATGTAAATCTTTTATTGTTTGTATCGGGCGTAAAAAGCATTGAAACAAAAAACATACAGGGCCTTACACTTATAAAGCTTACTTTTTACGAAGGCACAAATATGGCGCAGGCAGCAGCAGAAGTCACAGCTTTTAGTAACCGCGCGCAGGCCATATTTCCACCGGGCAGCAACCCGCCTTTTATAATACGGTTTGATGCATCAACACTACCCGTAGGCCAGCTTGTATTAAGCAGTAACATACGCTCAAACAATGAGCTGCTGGACCTTGCGAATGTTTATGTACGCTCACAGTTTACCTCGATACCGGGTTTGATTGCCCCCGCACCCTTTGGTGGTAACGTACGTACTGTTGTAATAAAAGTTAATCCCGATCTGTTACGTTCGCACAACCTGACCATAGACCAAATAGTTACAGCCCTGCGTATAAATAACCAGGCCATACCCGCCGGTAATGTTCGTATAGGCGACATAAACTATTTAACGCCATCAAACACCGGTATTAAACAAATAAAAGAGTTTGGTGATATACCCCTGTTTACCGGTGGCGTGCAAAATCTCTACATGAAAGATGTTGCCACTGTTGAAGATGGCGCTGATATTCCTGTTAGCTACGCGCTTGTAAATGGCAAGCGTTCTATTTACCTGCCAATAACCAAATCTGCCGATGCATCTACATGGGAAGTAGTGCAGAACCTTAAAAAAGCCCTGCCAAGGTTTCAAAATAACCTGCCCGAAGATGTAAAACTTTCTTACGAATTTGACCAGTCAGTATATGTTATCAACTCAGTAAAAAGCCTGTTGTCAGAAGGTGCCATTGGCGCGATACTGACTGGCCTGATGGTGTTGCTGTTTTTAGGTGATCTGCGTGGTGCTATTATTGTGATCCTTACCATTCCAACGTCCATCATTTCGGGTGTGCTGTTCCTGTACCTTTTCCATCAAACCATCAATATTATGACGCTTAGCGGCCTTGCCCTTGCGATTGGTATTTTGGTGGATGAAAGTACAGTTACCATTGAAAATATTCACCAGCACCTTGATATGGGCAAGCCCAAAGCCCTTGCTATTTGGGATGCCTGTAAAGAAATAGCTTTCCCCAAACTGCTTATATTGTTTTGTATTCTCGCCGTATTTGCACCAGCGTTTACCATGCAGGGTATAACAAGGGCGCTGTTCCTCCCTCTTTCATTGGCTATAGCATTCTCCATGATAACTTCTTACCTGCTGGCGCAAACATTTGTGCCGGTTATGGCAAACTGGTTAATGAAGGGCCATCACGGCAAAGGCCAGACCGATGCAGAAGAATATGCAGCATCTGTATTGGCAAAATCTGGCGGTGAAGAGGATACATGGGACCAAAAGAAAATGTTGATTGAAGGTAAGGATGAAACAAAATTAACAGGCTTTGAAAAAATACGTCTTCGTTTTTTACGGTTCATAGGACGGCTATTCCCTTATCGCGGTATTGTAACCGGAATATATGTTGTTGTGGCTATCGGCCTTGTAGTATTGCTTTTAAATTCGCTGGGGCGCGATGTGTTGCCGAAGGTAAATTCAGGCCAGTTCCAGGTTAGGCTGCGCGCGCCGGTAGGCACCAGGTTTGAACGTACCGGCGAAAGAACAATAACCGCATTGCACGTACTGGATGAGCTGGTGGGGCATCAGAATATTGCAGTAACATCTGCTATGATAGGCCAGCACCCTGGCCAGTTTTCAACAAGCCCCATTTACCTGTTTTTAAGCGGGCCACAGGAGGCTGTTTTGCAGGTTGCGCTTAAAGATGATTACAAGGTTGACCTGGATGATTTGAAAGAACGTTTCAGGAAAAAAATGGCCGAAGAAGACCCCGATGTAAAACTTTCTTTTGAGCCGATAGAACTTACTGATAAAGTATTAAGCCAGGGTTCGCCAACACCTATTGAAGTAAAGCTTATTGGCAAAAACAAAAAACTAAATGAGCAGTATGCCCATAAAGTAATTGAAAAATTAAAAAGCATAAGTTACCTGCGTGACATACAAATTGATGAGCCTATTAATTATCCCTCTATAAACATAAATATTGACAGGGTAAGGGCTGCACAACTGGGTGTGAACATCGCGGATATCTCGCGTTCATTAACAGCTTCAACTTCATCATCAAGGTTTACCGAGAAAAATGTGTGGCTTGATGAGAAAGCAGGTTTAAGCTACAGCGTGCAGGTAGAGGTGCCCGAAAACCAGATGAACAGCATTAATGATATTGGTGAGATACCCATATTACCCAATGCACCCCGGCCGGTGCTTAGCGATGTGGCAACCATTAAAGAAGATACAACTTATGGACAAGATGATAATATTGGCTCAATACCCGAACTTTCTGTAACGGCAAACCTTTACAAGCAGGATTTAGGCACCGCTGCGGCCGATGTTAGCAAAGCCGTTGCATCGTTAGGTACTTTGCCAAGAGGGCTCACCATCGAAGAAAAAGGCCTTACACAAACACTGACCGAAACGCTTGACAGCCTGCAGACAGGATTGTTAACCGCTATAATTGTTATATTCCTTATGCTGGCGGCAAATTTCCAGTCGTTTAAAGTTTCGTTGGTTGTATTGTCTACGGTACCTGCAGTGCTGGTTGGGTCGCTGCTTATTTTAAAATTAACGGGCTCAACGCTTAACCTGCAATCCTACATGGGTATGATCATGTCGGTAGGTGTATCCATCGCCAATGCCGTATTGCTTATAACCAATGCAGAGCATTTACGCATGCACAGCGGCAATGCTATTGAGGCAGCAAAAGAAGCTGCCGCCTTGCGTATGCGGCCCATATTAATGACTAGCATCGCGATGGTTGTGGGCATGGTGCCCATGGCAATAGGTTTTGGCGAAGGTGGCGACCAGGCTGCCCCCTTGGGCCGTGCTGTAATTGGCGGTTTAATAGCCTCAACTTTTGCAGCCCTGTTTATACTGCCAATGGTATTTGCCTATGTACAGCGCAAGACTTCAACAAGATCTGTATCACTTGATCCTGAAGATAAAGAAAGCACTCACTATATCCCATCATTGTATGAACATCATAACAAATAAATTATTTACAGGCATTACGGCTTATGCGGTTGCTGCGGCTTTACTAAGCAGCTGCTCGAATGACGCAGCCAAAACTGACGCAGCAGCGGCATCTGCTACACAGGATGCACCGGCAGCCAAAGAAGTTTTGTTGCTGCAAAAAGGCAAGCTTAATGCTGCTTTGCAGTTACCCGGTGAGTTAATTGCCTTTCAACAGGTTGATATATACGCAAAAGATAACAGCTTTGTAAAAAAGCTGTATGCCGATGTTGGTTCAGTAGTATCGCAGGGACAATTGATCGCTGAAATGGAGGCCCCGGAGCTTGGGTCTCAATTAGCCGCTGCGCAGTCACGGCTTAAATCACAGGAGGCATTGTATATCGCCAGCAAATCAAACTACGACAGGCTTTATCAAACAAGTCAGACACCCGGCACTATTTCGCAAAACGATTTAGACCAGGCGCTTGCAAAAATGAACTCTGATCATGCACAGTTAGAAGCTGCCAAATCATCGTACGAGGAAGTGGCTGAAACAAAAAACTACCTGGAGATAAAAGCGCCTTTTAGTGGTGTTATAACGGCACGCAATGTTAATACCGGCGCGTATGTTGGCCCATCAGGCAAGGGCTCTGAATTTCCGATGTTCACTTTGCAGGAGCAGAAGCACCTGCGGCTGGTAGTATCGGTGCCGGAAGATTATACAGGGTTTTTAACGACCAACAGCACCATTACTTTTACTGTGCGTGCGATACCTAATCAAAAATTTACAGCGAAAGTAAGCCGCCTTGCCGGTGCATTGGATGACAAGCTACGCTCAGAGCGTGTAGAAATGGATGTGTATAACGATAGCAAAAAGCTACTACCGGGTATGGTTGCTGAGGTTGATATGCCCACGCCTGCAAAAGACAGCACTTTTATAGTACCTAAATCTGCCTTTGTAAATTCAACCGAAAAAATATTTGTTATACGTGTGAATAATGGTAAAGCTGAGTGGGTTGATGTAAAGCCGGGACGCGAAGCAAATGGGCTAATCGAGGTATATGGCAATTTAAACATTAACGATACTATTTTAAAAACTGCCAATGACGAAATGCGAAATGGTACCGAAATAAAGGGTACCAAACTGGTAAGCAGCCAGCAATAATTTTTCGCCGGCTGACCACGATTTGCAAGAAAGCAAACAAAAACTTGCTACATTAGTTTTACAGTATTAAAACTGTTACAACCTATGCGTGCATTAAAAACCGTTTGCTTTCTTCTTATTTCCAACACGTTCATGACGTTTGCCTGGTACGGGCACCTGAAATTTAAAGATTATAGCTGGGGTAAAGGCCTTGGCCTGTTCAGCATTATTTTAATAAGCTGGGGGCTTGCTTTTTTTGAATATGTGTTCCAGGTGCCCGCCAACCGCGCCGGCAGCAATGAGTATGGTGGCCCTTTTAACCTGGTGCAGCTAAAAACCATACAGGAAGCAATTACCCTGATTATTTTTATGGTATTTACCACGGTATTTTTTAAAACAGAAAAATTTGCATGGAACCATTTTGTCGGGTTTGGCCTTATTGTGCTGGCCGTGTTTGTGATATTTAAGAAATGGTAGGTTTAGTTTTCTGCCCGAGGAGTAGAGATGCATATTTTTGTAATATCTTCAATGGATGAGAATAGCAGTTGCCATTATTTTTATTGTTGCGTCTTGCGCTATCAAAGCACAAGTATCAAACAAAATTGATTCGCTGCTTATCTCAACATTTAGTTCCCGCCTTCCTGGTATAAGCATCGGCATTGTTGAAAATGGCAAAACAGTATTTACAAAAAGTTATGGTGTAGCCGATTTGAATACAAAGATGGCTATAAAGCCGGAAATGGATTTCAATATTGCTTCCCTCACCAAGCAGTTTACCGCAATGGCTGTGTTACAGTTGGAAGAAAAAGGCAAGCTATCAATTGACGATAATATTGGAAAATACCTGCCTGCTTTAAACAAACATGTTGGCAGCATCATCACTATAAAAAATTTGCTCACGCATACTTCTGGCTTAATTGATCATTACAGCTATGCAGACAGCAAAAATCTTAGGCATGCTCATAATATTGATGTTTTCAACGCTATTAAAAATATTGATTCCACTTATTTTACGCCCGGTACACAGTTTCGTTATAGTAACACAGGCTTTTGCCTGCTGGCACTTATTATAGAAAAAGCAAGCGGCCTGGGTTATGACGAATACATGAAAAGAAACATTTTTGCGCCTGCCGGTATGCAACACACGGTTGTTTGGAATGAAAACTCAAGCATTTATTCGCCCGTTACAGGATACGCATTTGACAGTGCAACCGCAAAATTTGTTAAAAGCCAGGCAGAGGAGCATGTGTTTTTCTCAACTGAAGGCGACGGAGGAATTTACACATCTGTCGAAGATTATATGCAATGGTTCAAAGCACTGCAGGGCGGTAAAGTATTTTCCTCTGCACTCGTAAATAAAGCAAGGAATATTGAATTTACAATTGATAAAAACAGGCAACTGGGTTATGGCTACGGCTGGTTTGTTGATGCCGGCAATGGTGCATTAAAGGCCTACCACAGCGGTGACAATAGTGGTTTCCGCACCTTTACGTTTTCTATTCCATCCCAAAATTTTCTCATTGTCATTTTCGCCAACCGCGATGATGTGAATATTGAAGAGTTGGTGCTGAAGATTTATAGCATTTTTCGGCCCGGGGAAAAGCTGTTTGCTAAGGTTGAGGAGTTGACGTCGTAGGCAACAGAACGATACGAATAAAAATCCCTTTGCAGTTTGTTGCAAAGGGATTTTTATTCGTGCTTAAAGTATTATTCCGCTACACCTGTATTGCTCACTGGCTTCTGGTAGTTCCAGTCACTTCTGTCCAGTACTCGTGTACCTGTAATTACTTCGTTGCAGGTGTTGCCATCAAACAACCGCCCATTCTTCATTACATAAAAAACGGTATTGGTATTGCGTATATTTTCCAGCGGATTTTTATCAAGAATAACAAGGTCTGCAAGTTTGCCGGGTTTAATACTACCAAGGTCTTTATCAAGCCCCAGGCCTGTTGCCCCAAGTATAGTTGCGGCCCTCAATACGTCCATAGGTTTCATACCGCCAGATGCCAAAGCCCACATTTCCCAATGGTAGCCAATACCATTAAATTCACCATGGCTGCCAATTCCTATAAGACCGCCTGCTTCAACCAGTGCTTTCATTGACTTTGCGTGTTTTGGGAACACCTGTTCCTCAGGCATAAACCAGCCAGTTTTTACACGTCTTGTTTTACCTGCAAGCTCATCATAGGGCATAAAGTATTGCACTTTTGGGTCGTGGTACGGGTTTTCAGTTTCCCAAAAATAGTTCTCGGCCCATGGGCCGCCATACGCCACGATGAATGTAGGCGTAACACATATTTGCGCCTGTGCAAAAGATTTTATTAAATCACCATACAAGGGATAAATAGGTATGGCATGCTCATGGCCGGGGTAACCATCCAGCATATTGGTTATATTAAGCTTTACGTTAAGGCCGCCTTCGGTAGTAGGCATAAGCTGCTGGTTACGTGCCGCCATTATTATCCACTGGCGCTGCTGCCTGTTACCAGACAGGTACATTTTAATGTAGTTTGTATGGTAGTATTTACTGTACTGGCTCAATACATCCTCAGCCTGTGCTGAATCTTTGATATTGTAATCCCAATAACCTACACCGGGGCCTGTTGAGTAAATACGCGGGCCAAATACTTTGCCAGCCTCAACTTCATCAGCATAAGTTAATACATCTGTTGTTCCCGTTTGCGGGTCACGTGTTGTGGTAACACCATAGGCAAGGTTAACTGCGTATTTCCATACCTGCGATTTGTGCACACCCCATTGCGGCCACATGTGCGAGTGTGGGTCAACAAAGCCGGGCACGATTGTTTTGCCTTTTACATCAACTATTTTAGCTCCTCTCGGCACGGTTAACGAACCCTTCTTTCCAATAGCTTTAATACGGTTGTTCTCCACCAAAATATCACCATCTTCAATAACCTCTCCTGCTTCCATGGTAATAATACGCGCACCTGTAAGCAGTACCAACCCTTGCGGCTCATCCTTCGCATAATATACTTTCACTTCATTTTCCACGGGTTTGTATTCTTCGTCTTTCTTTGCTGCTTTTTTAGCAGCAATATCAGTTTTAGCTTTTGAAGAATCAGCTTTTGCCAGGGAATCAGCGGCTTTCTTTGCTTCGGGAGTTATCGCCGCCAGTGAATCGGCAATACGCTTTTTAGCCGTTTTCACACTGTCATCAAAGGCTTCAGCAGCGTCTACATCATACACAAAATGCGCATTACCAAGGCTCCAGTGTACTTTTTTGCCATCTGCTTCCCAAAAAGGAAACTCACCACCCAGTTTGGTAAGTTTGCGGGCCGGCCATTGGGCAGAGCCTGCATCTGCAAGGGAAACATTAACCACCTTGCCGGTTTTTGGTATAGACACTACATATATCTCATTATTTATTTGCACCAATGCGCGCTTACCAACAGGGCTCATAGTTATTTGCCCGGCCGGCGAAGGTGGGTTAACTTCTGTAGCATCTGCACCGGTTTCACTCATCACCAACTCATCACCAGCAGGTTTTCCTTTCTTCATTATGCTTATACCCGCCGTGGTAATACCAGTAATATGCGCAATATTTTTTTCATCCGTTCCATCCCATTTAATTGACACAAGGCCACCATTGCCTTTATCAAAGTAAATACGGTCGTCCTCGTCAGCAAAATGGGGGTTGTATCTGCCAACCGCCCTATCAATAACAGTTATATCGCCGCCTGCTGCAGGTATCCAGCAAATCTCATCTTCGGCATCGTCATAGCCGGTTTCGATAGCATCTTTATATTTTTCTGTTTTTGTGCGTATAAATACAATGCGCTCGTTTTTGTTGTCAAACACAGGTGTCTGATAAAAAGCGGGCAGTTTATTTAGTTTTTGCAGGTTGCTGCCGCTTACATTTACCTTATACAAATCGCCGCCTTTTGATTGCCATGCAACAAATGCGATTGATTTACCATCTTTGCTCCATGCAGGCATGGCCTCAGTAAAATCGTTATTGGTAAGGCGCTTAGGTGTACCATTGGGATAGTCCATCACATAAAGGCGGTCAAGCACTGTAAATGCCAGCATTTTACCATCGGGAGACGGAACAGCGTCTCTTATCTGGGTAGCAACATTGTAGGCGGTATCTTTTACCGGGTATTTAAATTGCAGCCTTGGCCCAAGCTCAAGCTGCATGTTTACATTAAATGATATTTCAGCTGGTGCGCTGCCATCAATCGGTATTCTGTGTATTTTCCCACCGTATGATGCTACCACAGCTTTACTATCAGGTGTAAATGCCATGCCCGGTAGCACACCCATCGTGGCAATTGATTCCTGGTCGTCACGCTGAATGGGGTAAGCCAGCCATTTTTCATCGCCGCTTTCAATATTGCGCAGTATAAGGCCGGTTTTATCCTCAAACCGACTGCCGTATACCAGCCATTTACCATCTTTTGAGAGCACTGGAGTAAATGCAGAACCATATCGTGATGTAACAACAACAAACTTGCCGTTGTTTCTATCGTACATGCCTAATTGATATTGTGGTAAATCAGCGTTATAGCTCCATGGCCCGGTTCTGCTGGAGAAATACACAAACCTTCCGTCAGCACTAACTGCCGGGTCAATCGTTTTCAGGTTGGCGAAACCATCAAGCAATTGGGTGCCACCGCCGCCATTTTTGTACACCATGTACAACTGCACATTAAGCTTGCCTTTAGAATAGAATATGTAATCACCATCAGGCGACCAGCAGCCCATGGGCACATTCACGTCACGCTCTTTAGTAACCTGGAAAGTGTCTTTCTTTTCAAAATCGATCCACCAGATATTTTCACAGCCGCTGCGGTCTGAACTGAACAGTAGTTTTTTACCGTCTGGGCTGTACCGCGGATGGGAATCAAAGGCAAGGCCTTTAGTAACTTGCGTTGCCTGGCCGCCTGTTATGGGTACGGTGTAAATATCGCCCATAAGGTCAAAAGCAATTGTTTTGCCGTCCGGGCTAACGTCAAGGGATGTCCAGGTACCTTCGGTAGTATTAAAGCTTATTGTGCGCTGCGCTTTCAGGGGTAGATCTTTATACTCCTGGTATTTAAAAGAATCCTTTTTTGTTGAATCTTCAACGGGTGATTTAACAAGCCCGCTAAATTTTCTATGTGCGAACGATGGTGTTGCAAGGGTAACACCTAAAGCAATAGCTGAGAACAGGGTTGCTTTACCTGCAGTTAGTTTGGCCATTTTTCTCAATTTAATAATAGTGTAATGGCAAAGTAAATAAACAATAGCATATTTCCTATTTGGCGCGTCTTTTTTTAAACTGCCGGAAATTGTAAATAGAAATTAAATCGCCGCAACAACATTATTATACCAACATAAACAAATTAAAATGTATTTTTAAAATACAACACTTAACTGCCATGATAACAATTGTTTTGTGCGCGCTTGCAGCATTGGCCGTGTGGTTCTCATTCTTCCTGGGACGTGATTTTTTTAAACATAAAAAAAGCCTTGAAAATGTTAGCTGGTTAAAAACCGGTGTGATAGGCTTTGTCGTAAACTTTTTTGACACGCTTGGCGTTGGCGCATTTGCACCGCAAACAGCTTTATTAAAATTTACCCGCCAAACAAAAGACAAACAAATACCCGGCACGTTGAATGTTGCCAATACCTTACCCACATTGGCAGAGGCAATTATTTTTATCAAAATTATTGAAGTTGATATAACTACGCTTATTGTTATGGTGCTTGCTGCAATGTTTGGTGCTATAATAGGCGCCGGAATGGTTGCAAAATTTTCCGAAAGCAAGGTGAGGTTAACAATGGGCATTGCGTTGCTGGTAACTGCAAGTTTTATGCTTGCCAACAAGTTTAATCTTATACAGGGCTCAGGCAGCGAGACAGGCTTAACCGGTGCAAAACTGGTTATAGCAGGTGCAGTTAATTTTATATTAGGTGCATTAATGACGGCTGGCATTGGCCTTTATGCCCCTTGCATGGCGCTGGTGTTTGCGCTGGGTTTATCACCAAAGGTCGCTTTTCCCATCATGATGGGTTCGTGCGCTTTTTTAATGCCGCCTGCCTCATATAAGTTTATTAAGGCAGCCGCTTATAACCGAAAAGCTGCTGTTGGCATGGCCATACCGGGCATTGTTGGCGTGCTGCTGGCTGCATTTATCGTGAAAAGTTTACCACTGGATATTTTCCGTTGGATCGTGATCGTAGTTATTCTTTATACTTCCGCAACCATGCTGTTCGCATATTTTAAAAAGAACAGTAGCTGAGCAAACATTCATATCAAAATACCGCGCAAAGGGTATGTTGTAAAGCAGTCGCTGCCAATATCTTTCCGGAAAGATCAAATATGTTCTCAAAACTATTTTGCTGCCTTGCAGTATTTGCAGTGTTAACCCTTCACGCTCAGCATAAAGAAAATCCAGGCCCATCTGCCCTGCAGGACAGCATTGATAAAGGCCTTGCCAAAATAAAGCAAATGCAGGCACGGATAGACAGCGTAGATAAAGCCCAACTGCAAAAGCTTGCCGACAAAACAGCAGCAAGCGACAGTGCAAATATGGCACGGGGCCTTGATGAATATATGGCTGAGAAAAAAGAACAGGATAAACGTATGGTAAAACAATTGTGGATCAAGGGATCAGTGTTTGTGTTTATGCTGGGCGCAACAATAGTGGGGTTTGTAAGGCGGAGAAAGCAGAAAGTAAAGGGGTGACAATTTTATTCAACCGGCAGAAACCGGTTGTAATTTTATTAACCCGGTGAATTTTAATTCACCACTTTATCAGCACAGCAACTGCTGGCAAAAGCCTCTGGCTTGGCTTTAAAGGCAAAACCCATCCCCAATATGTAGCCCATTGCCTCGCGCAGGGCATCATTACTTTTAAATTGCGGGTTGGTGTTAATGTCAGCATGTACTTCCATATCAACATCATACGTAATAAACAGGTTGCAAAGCTCATAAGCAATCTCAATACTTTTTGCTACTTCAACAAGCATGCGTTCCTTAATGTTGTACTTATGCCTTGTTTTTTCGTTGTGAATGTACATAAAGCCACCATTGTGTTCCCGCAAAAAAACAATCACTGTGGCAAATTCTGTTTCATCACCCTTAACCTGGCTATCGGTACCAATGCATACCTTAAGACGAACACCATTCGCGGTTTCGCGCTTAATGGCTTCTTCTACCGCGTCTTTAATTGGCAGTACAATGGTTTCGCCGTTAAACTTTCTCCATCGCATGAGATAATAATTTTATACCGGAAATTACTTAATAAAAGCGTTACCCGCGTAAAAAAACGATTACTCAATTATTAACAGTTGTTAAGAACGCGCTGGAAATCATTATTTCCAATGAAATTTTGAAGAGGGTTTTGCAGCATGAAAGCGCTGTTTTTGAAAGGCATAAGGGATGGCTATTGGGTTATTTTAACTACGTCATTTGCGTATGCCGCGCCAACCGGCAGTTCTGTTTGCTTTATCCAGACACTGTTCCTGTCAACTTTTATAACATGTTTTTTTGCTGCGATATACGACCGGTGAATACGCACAAAATTATCAACGGGCAATAGTGCCTCCGCTTCAGCCATTGTAAGCCTGCTGACTATTTTCCTGTTATCCAGTACAAACTGCATGTAATTACCGTTGCTTTCAACAAACAAAATATCATCCAGCTCTACACGTATTTGTTCGGCGCCGCTTTTTATAAAAATATGGCTAACAGGTGGGGATACGACAGTTGTATTTGCTTTTTTGAGCGTAAACTGTTCATAAGCCTTATTACACGCCTTTAAAAACCTTGCCTGCGAAAAGGGTTTAAGCAGGTAATCAATTGCATCAAGCTCAAAGCTTTGCACAGCATGCTCACTGTAGGCTGTAGTAAATATAACCATTGGCGGCCTGGGTATTGACTTTAAAAAATCAATACCAGAAATATCCGGCATTTTTATGTCAAGAAAAATTAGATCAGCCTGTTGCTTTTGCAAGTAGTTTAGTGCATCAAAAGCATTGGTAAAACAAGCTGCAATTTTTATAAAATTTATTTTAGCGGCCAGTGCTTTGATAACATCAAGCGCAACAGGCTCATCGTCTATGGCAATGGCAATGATCATTATTTTATTTTCTTAACGTATTTTGTTGTACCATCTTGAAATATCGTGACGCCGCTTACCTTTCCATCAATACAGCCTTAACCGGTATATTATAAAGCTGAATATGCGAGCCGCCAACAACTTATCCGCAATATGTACTGCATCAAATGTACAATCCTTATTGCCAGGCAATACAATGCATGCATCAGTTACAATTCGTACAAAGTTACTGCAGCAGCCTGAAATAGTGCCATTGTGATATAAAACTGCTCGTGTTTATTGTGGCTGCTCCAGCTTGTTTAATCTTTCTTTTACATCAGCATTATAATCAAGCGACAAAGACCTTTTGTAGCAGTCAACAGCTTTTAACTTATCCCCTTTTATCGCATAGAACATCCCCATATCAGCATACGCATGCGCGCTTTTTGGGTAGTTGGTAAGGTTCATTTGCAAAAAATAATAGGCCCTGTTAAATTGCTTCATATCTGTAAGCTGGTGATATACTGCACTTACAAATTGCTCGGGTGGCGATACTGTATAACCCATTTGCCTGCTTACTGCTGCATAATGTGCAGCAAGCAGCGTATCACCTTTATATGCAGGGCTAAAAAATTCACCATAAGGAAAATTGTAACTGTAAAATTTAAACATGGCAGGCAATCCGTCATATTCTGATGGCAGTGTTACGCCATCATGATCATAATCCGGGTAATACTTCCAATTAAACTGCAGGCCGTTTTGTTTATTCGCATTTAAGTAATAACCAAGCTGTATAATGCTGCGTATATGCAGTGTATTGAAATTTGTATCTTTTTTTACGCGCACCGTATCCATGCCTTTCTGCATAGTGTTTGCCATGGCAACAAACAGGCTACGGCCAGTAAATACCTTCTCCTGCAATGCTTGTTTTACCTGTTTTAATAATGCCTGGTGATCCCACCACAAACTTGGGTCGCTGGCCAAATAGGCATTAAATAATTTAGTATGATTGATAAGTATATGCACGGCGGTAAGGCCACCGAGCGAGTGGCCAATTAATACACGATAAGGCGCTGTTGGATAAGAAGAATCAATATGCGGTATAAGCTCATTTTCTATAAAGGATATAAAATTTTCACCACCACCAGACTGAGAAGAAGACATACTATCCAGCGCGGGTGAAGGATTTCCATGCGTTGGCGAAAGGTCGCGCGTGCGGTTTGTGTTGGGTATGCCAACCAATATCATTTGCGGAAAGCCGGTATTACCGCTGCCACCACCCAACTGGTGCAGTAACACGGCAACAGTGGCAAAACTATTTTCATCGCCGTCCAGTAAATAAACAACCGGGTAGCGTTGCGGGTAAAACCTGCCATCTGGTGAAGTGGTGTCGGGCATGCTCACCCATATCTTTCTTTTCTCACGCAGTATGTTCGAGTATATACTATCAGCATTTCCAATAGTTATGGTATTGCTGTTTTGTGCGTTAGCCTGAATGCCTGTAAAAAGCAACAAACAATATATAAGTGATCTCATATTTATGTTATTTATAATTATGGCTGAATATGCAGTTTTGCAACGAACTCTTTCCCATCGCCTGAAGCGTTGAAAGTGTGCCTGCCCGGGTACAGTAACGCAAGCCTTTCTGATACATTTTTCAACCCAATGCCACCCCTGTCTTTCTCTGTATCGCTGCCCTGTTTTGCGTGCATACTGTTACCAACAGTAAACCGTATTGTTGTTTCATCGCAAACAAGGGTAATGTTTATCCACGATCGTTCTACCAGGCTTATGCCATGCTTGAAGGCATTTTCAACCAAGGGTATAAACAGCATGGGAGCTATTTGATGAGTACATAAGCTGATATCAATATGCGTTTCAATATTAATGTTGGGGGATTGTTGTATGCGCAGCTTTTGCAGGCTTATATAATTTTCCAGGTATTCAATTTCACGCTGCATGGGTATATGGTCCATATTGTTGTCATGCAACATAAAGCGCATCATATCGCCAAGTTTTTGAATGCCTTCAGCCGTGCGCCCGCTGCCGTCCTGCAGTGCTGTGCCGTAAAGTGTATTAAGCGCGTTAAAAAGAAAATGCGGGTTTATTTGTGAGCGTAAAAACTGTATGCCGGCCTGCGATTGTTTTAACGCAGTTTCCATGCCCCTTAACTGCAATATTTTATCTTTTTGTTGCTGGTATACCAGCCAGGATAGCGGCGTTATAATAAACATGTACGCAGCCCATGCACCAAAGAAAAGCAAGCCCGGGCTAATCACTTGCGCCTGATGAAGCAACATAACCGGTAAGGTGCATATTACGGTAACCAATAACAACTGGCCAATGCGTTGCCCCGCAAATAACCGGGCAGCACTTTTTGAAGGAAAAATCCAATATATATTAACAGCCGCCACCGTTAATACGGGCGGCAGCACAAAGATGAAAACTTCAAGAATTTCAGATTGTGCATCGCCAGGCCTTAACACGGAAGCAAACATAGAAATGGCAGCAAGCACAGAAAAGTAAACCGATGCAAAAAGGGTAACCTGGTTGGCAATAAGCACCCGGTATGCCTTGCGCCCGTCCTGCTTTTCAATACTGTAAATGGCTGTTTCGCGCACCGCTGTATATAACAGGTACAGGCCCACAAAAAAAAGTGTTATATCAAAACCGCCGAACATATTGAAGAATGGCTGCGGGTGCACGGGAAAAATGCTGTCTACTAAATTTACTATGCCCCTGTCAGGAAAGCTTTGTGTACAATAAAATTCCGCAAAATTGCACACCGGGCCCAGCAGGTAAATAATGATAATAAACTGCGCAACAATAAAAAAATACTTCGCAATAATAAGCAGGATAGGCTTAACAGGTATGCGTGTTTTGTTAACTACCGCAGCCATAACCGGCTGCCACAATGTTTTTGGCAATGCCAGTTTTGCTATAACAAGCTTATTAAGCCACAAGTAACATGCGTATTGCAGAAACAGTATAATACCCTGCAGCAGCAGTATGTTATGGTAAAATTTAAAATTTTCAATAAATGGTACGCCGTTAAAAAGCCATATTATGCGCCGCATTATAGTGAACACAGCAATCATTGTTACCAGTATAATCTCATGCTGCCGCCATTTTGCTTTCATGCCTGTAAATTTTAAGCAAGATTAGTTTATAGCAACGGTAGCTTTTTTGCAATGGGACAAACATGCCTGTAAATGTGACGGAAATGGATCGTATAAATAAAAATGGGCTGAATCCATTATAAACAAAAAGCCCCGGCTTTTTTTACCGGGGCATTATAATAAACATATTTGATAATTATTTGGGAAGGTGCGCCTTAAACTGGTTAAAATAAACAATTTTACCATTTGCTACCATCCAGTTTTCCTGTATCAGGCTGGTATCAGGTTTGCCCTTTTTTGGGTAACGTCGTTCCGTACTCCAAATATTTACCCAATCCTGGTTTTTGTCATTTACATGGGCGCTTTGCCATGCTGATATATCAAAGCGAAGCGAATCTAAGTCGCGAATGTCTTGCCCGGCAAAAGCAAGCAGCGAGTCTGCCGGCCCGTTAAACCGAAAGCCGCTTGCATCATCATAAACAACGGTATCAGCAAAAGATGCGCGTTTTGATTTTATATCGTTGCTTTCAAAAGCCTTCCATACATCAAGCACCTCATGGGCAACCTGTGCACTGCCGGGCACTGTTATGTCTGATGAATAAGTTGCCTTAAATGGATAAGGCAATGTGTCTTTTGTTGAAGCATTTACCGGTGCGCTACCGGTCTGGGGTGTATTGCAGGCAGCCAGTATTAACAGGGCGGCCAATGCGTAGGTTTTTCTCATTTTGTTTTTATTGGTTTTATGGTGAAATGTATTAATCGAAGATTATTAATTGATACCGTCAATCACCGGGTGCACTTCACTTTTGCAGGTATGTTACCAAATATAGCATTTGCTTTGGCAACAGCAACGGCTTCATCACTATCTTTTGCTGTAAAATATTTTGCCCCCAGCCTTCGTTTTAACTTTAACAACCGTATTGCACGTTTTTTGCGACCTTGCTTTTGCATGAAATATACCGTATTAATATTTTTATTATTAGCGAACACATCGCTTTTTGCACAGGCGGACCCGCCGCCTGTTAACAAGAAGGCGCAGGAAGCGTACGACAAGGCTATGCTGCAATTGCGCGATGGATTGGTTAAAGATGCCATACCCTTGTTAGGTAAAGCCATTGAATACGACCCAAATTTTGTTGATGCCTACCTTAGCATGGCGGGGGTTTATGGAGAATTAAAGAATTACCAGAAATGCATTGATTATTATGAACTTGCCCGCAAAAAAGATTCGGCTTACGTTAAATATTATGATGTACCCTACAGCATGAACCTTGAAGCACTTGGCCGGTTTGACGATGCGCTTGCTGTTATAAACGAATACCTGTCTATTCCCAATCTTAATGAAACCAACAGGCGCAGTGGTTTGTACCGCAAACAATGTTATGAATTTGCAGTTGATTATGCGAAAAAACACCCCAATGCAGCCACTACGTTTACGCCGGTAAACATGGGTGACAGTATAAACAGCAAAGGAAGCGAATATTACCCAACCTTTACTATTGACGACAGCACTTTTGTATTTACACGCCGTGGCGATGGAGCACGGGAGGATTTTATGGAGAGTAAATTACAGCCCGGCGGTGGTTATAGTAAAGCAAAACTTATTGATGGCTATATAAATGTTGAACCGCTGAAAGGTGCTATAAATATTTCGCAGGATGGGGAATGGCTGATCTTTGCGGGTGATTTTCCAGGGAAGGGCGATGGTGACTATGACCTGTTTATAAGTTATAATACGCCGGATGGCTGGAGCGAGCCTGCAAATATGGGTTACAGCATTAATACAGAGTACTGGGAAAGTGCACCCAGCCTTAGCCCCGATAAAAACACACTGTATTTTAGCAGCAACAGGCCCGGCGGCTATGGTGGCAAAGACCTTTACGTAAGTCACCGCAAGCCTAACGGTACCTGGACACCGGCTGAAAATATGGGCCCAACCATTAACACAAAAGGCAATGACGAAGCGCCTTTTATACATGCTGATGGGCAAACATTGTACTATACGTCTGATGGGTTGCCCGGTTATGGGGGCAGCGATATTTATGTTACCAGGAAAACAGGGGATACCTGGAGCACACCGGAAAACCTTGGTTACCCGATTAACACAATTGAGAACGAAGGCAGCCTGTTTGTTTCGTCTGATGGGGTTACCGCGTATTACTCAAGTGACAGGGCCGATACAAGAGGAAAGCTTGACCTGTATAAATTTCAATTGCAGCCCGAAACAAGGCCTGCACGCACATTATATGTGCAGGGTTATGTAACAGATGCCGCAACAGGAAAATACATACCATGCGCTGTTGAACTTACGGAAGACTCTACCCAAAAAGCAGTTACCAAATTACAGACTGATGAAACCGGCTTTTATTTTATGACGTTACCTGTTGGCAAAGACTATACTTTTACCGTAAACCGCAAAGGCTATTTATTTTACAGCGATGTATTTAAGCTGCGGGAAAAGGCCGCTGACAGTACTTATGTAAAAAATATAAAGTTGCAGCCAATTGCCGTTAACACTACCGTGGCGTTAAAGAATATTCAGTTTGATTTGAAGTCGTTCGAATTAAAACCTGTAAGCCTTACTGAGCTTGATAAACTGCTACAATTATTGACAGATAACCCAACGGTGCATGTTGAGATAAGCGGGCACACAGATAATATTGGGTCTGATGCCGATAATATGAAGCTTTCAGCAAACAGGGCTAAAGCTGTGGCAGATTATCTTATCAGTAAGGGTATTGGCGCAGACCGCTTAACATGGAAAGGTTATGGCGCATCCAAACCTATTGCCGACAACGCTACTGAAGAAGGCCGCGCTAAGAACAGGAGAACCGAATTTACTGTAACAGGAATGTGATACGATTTTGGATTAGGCGATTGCGGATTGCAGATTTGTTTGACGTGAGATAAATTGCATATCATTTCATCAATATTCACACAGATCTGCGAAATGGGCTTTTATATTCTCCATAATCCAATCTGCAATCCGCAATCGGGTAATCTGCAATAGCTTAATCTGCAATCAATCGTGTACTACCATCAGCGGTACATGGCTGTGGAAGGCCAATTGTTTGGTGTGGCTGCGCTTAAACAGGCCTTCAAAAAAACCGTGCTTTTTAGGGATGGTTATAATAAGGTCAATGTTATTGTCAACTGCAAAACTGTTGATTGCTTCCACAAAGTCTGTGCTGTCAACAAAATGGTACTGCGGCTCGTAACCATAAAACAATGTATCAAGCATCAGGCTTTCAAATGGCGTATCGGGTGAAAAGTTCTTATTGCCATGGTCAATATTCAATACAAACAGTTTTGCTCTTGTTTCGTCAAGAATATGTTTAATGGCGCCTACAGGGGTTGTTTCAACAACCTGTTTAAAATCACAAGCCAGCATTACATTTTTAATACTTGAGAAAGCAGTACCAGGCGGTACTACAATTACCGGGATAGTTGAATGTTTGGCAACATTAACAGCGTTACTGCCGATTAAGACCTCATCAAGTTTACCACCACCTGTAACCCCCATTACGATAAGATCAATTTGCTTTGATTCCGCGATATCCCTCCATCCATCGGCCAGGGTTATGTATTCCCCAACGGTCTCAAGCGTAACGCCTTCCGCAGCATGTGTTTGCAGTACTGTTTTAAAATGTTCAAGCCCTGTGTTGCTAATCTCTCTTATATCGTCAAAATTTATAAGCTCTACCGGCGTCATTGACGCATCTGTGGCAACAGGCTGCTGGTAAGCATTGTAAAGCACTATTTTTTCGGCATGTAATTGCTGGGCAAGTTGCAAAGCATAAATCCCTGCCCTTTTCGCTGCTTCCGAAAAATCAGTTGGTACAAGTATGTTTTTCATGTAGTGTATCTATTGAAGTGTAAAGTTCAAAAAGAATTAATATACTTATTACGAGTTATACCATACCGGTATAAAAATATTCACTCCTTGAAATCATTTTGCTGTGTAAACTTGTTTTGCGACAACGTAATCAGTTTCCAGCTTTTAATTTCTGTTGCCGCAAATATTCTTGTATTTGAGCCAGTGTCATCTCCGAAATATCTTTTGAAATTCTTTCTTTAATGGCTCTAAAAGTCTCAACTGTATCAAATTCTTTCTCATTCACTTCCTTCTTCGTTTTCATAATTGATAACATCTTTAGGTGAACGTATTTCTAATGTGGCATAACCATGCTTCAAATTTACCGAATTATACCCTCGTATCCTGTAAATATTAACAATGTGCTTAAAATTCCAACTCACCAGAATATCTGCTTTGTTAATTGTAGCTAATGCAATATGCACACAATCGTCAAAACTGCTTTTGCCTACAACATTTTCAGCAATATACTCTCTCGCCAAATTAAGGGATTCATTTGTAATCTGAACAAATTCCATATTTTCATTTGGCAGCGTATTAATAAAATTTCTAACTTGTTCTGGTGCGTTATCAAGCTCACCAATTGTCAGATCTGAATACATGCAGATAATTTCGCCAAGTTTTACCTTTTCAAATAATTGGAGTGTCAGTTCATCAAATTCGATGTCATAAACACCACCGAAAACAGAAGTGTCAAAATAGAAACGCTGTTTCATATTATGAAATTATTAAACTTGACATAGAGACAGGTTATCTTTTTTCGTATTCATACATTTTTGCTTCTTTAAGAAAAGTAAAATGGTTCCAATGAGCCCAAATGCTTACTGCAAAAGCAATACTTGAAAAAACCCGGGCAGTCGTATCTGTTTTTTTGTCCAATGATTGCCCGGCCCAAAATCCACCAACAGCCCATCCCAAAGAAAACAAAATTGAAAAAATATATCTGAAAAATCTATTAGCAAAAAATAGCACTGCAAATAAAAATACTGCTGCAATACCAATTATTATACCTATTGCAGGATGAAGTTTAAAATATATTACCACAAGAATTGCAGTGGTGGCAGCAGCAATCAAAAATTCTGTGTATAAAATTGTATTTTTTCGCCTACGAATTATATATTTTCGAGTCATTAGCTTTTTATTTATGATTTTATAAATCATGCTTGCACTATAAATTTGCCCTTTTATCAAGAAACAACTATTACATTTATAATTTAAGCTCGCAACATAATTCTATTCGACTATCCGCATATAGCAACCTATTTCACCTTTGTATTCTCTGTGTGGATTTTTTCTTTGAGACCTTTGTGGTTAAGGCTTTCGTTTTAGCCACAAAGGATTAACATAAAGGGCACAACACTGGCTTACATTGCTATCTGCAAATAGTCAATTACTTCTAACTTATCAGGCTATATTCTCAATAATGCCTGCGATGCCCTGCCCACCACCAACACAAGCAGTAACCATACCATATTTTTTACCAAGCCGCTCCATATCGGTTAGCAGTTGCACTGTTAATTTACAGCCGGTACAGCCCAACGGGTGACCCAATGCAATAGCCCCTCCGTTTATATTTACAATATCGGGATTAAGGCCAAGTTCATGTATTACAGCGAGCGCCTGCGATGCAAATGCTTCGTTCAGTTCGATCAAATCAATATCAGCAAGGCTCATATTTGCCTGCTTTAGTACTTTTGGTACCGCTGCCACCGGCCCAATGCCCATAATACGCGGGTGCACACCTGCGCTGGCGCAATTTACCAGCCTGCCAATGGGTTTTAAACCAAGTTCGTTCACCATCCTTTCACTCATCACAATTACAAATGCGGCACCATCGCTTGTTTGCGATGAGTTACCTGCCGTAACACAACCACCCTGCGCAAAAGCTGGCTTAAGCTTTGCCAATGCTTCCAGTGTGGTATCTGCACGTACACCCTCATCAGTATCAACCGTATAATTTCTTGTTTTACGTTTACCTTTTTCATCTACATATACCTGCTCAACATTTATTGGTAAAATGCCGGGTTTAAAATGCCCGTTCTGTATGGCATGCATAGCTTTTGTGTGGCTTTGCAGGGCAAACAGGTCCTGGTCTTCACGGCTAACCTTAAATTCTTTGGCAACGGCTTCTGCAGTCAAACCCATGCTTAAATAGTAATCAGGCTCGTCTTTCGCTATGCTGTAAGCCGGCACAGTTTTCCACCCTGCGGTGGGTACAAGGCTCATGCTTTCGGTGCCGCCTGCTATAATACATTCGGCCATGCCCGAGCGAATTTTTGCAGTAGCCATAGCAATGCTTTCCAGCCCGCTGGCGCAGTAACGGTTAATTGTAATACCCGCCACCTCAATACCTAAAGCGCGCGCAGATATTATCCGCCCAAATTGCAGGCCCTGCTCCGCTTCAGGCACAGCATTACCCACAATAACATCATCAACCCGTTTTACATCAAGCTGGGGAACAGATGCAGTTAACCCTTTAATTACTTCAACCGCAAGGTCGTCAGGACGGTAAAACCTAAAAAAGCCGCGTTTGCTTTTGCCCACCGCTGTGCGGTAACCGGCCACTATATAAGCTTCCTGCATAGCAATCTTATTTAATTACTTTCAAAATTAGTAAAAAGTTGTTTATGCAACTAATGTGAGTGCGCCACGAATTATTTAAAGATATTCAGTAAATTTGGAAAGAAAACGTTGCTATGTTAACTTTAAGTGAAACAAAAAATATTATCTCTCAACTAAATCCAGAGGAAAAAAGGCAGCTGTTTCAATGGCTTCAGCAGGAGCAGGAAGAACAGGAGCTTTCCACTTTTTCCTTTGTAACATCGCATTCTGTTCTTGAAGAAGAATGGCTAACGCCCGAAGAAGACAAAGCATGGGAAAATTTGTAGCCGGAGATATAATTGTAGTCCCTTTTCCCTTTACTGATCTGACACAGTTTAAAAAGAGGCCCGCCTTGATTATTAAAGAAACTGGCAACGGAGATTATATGTGCATGATGATAACATCTAAAGCATATTCGCCGGCATATAGTATTGAAATATTATCTTCTGATTATGTTGTATCAACTTTGCCTGTAAAAAGCTTTATACGCTACAACAGGATTTTTGAGGCCAACGAGCAGATAATCCTTAAAAAAGCAACGTCGCTTACGCAAGCTGCCACAAACACCGCCATCAAAAAATTAATTGCTTTTTTGCAACCATAACCACCAGCCTGAAACATCAGTTTCTTCAATCCCTTATTTCGTGTTTTCTTTGCAGTATGTTTTACCCGCTTATACGCAATACACTGTTTGCCTTTGACCCTGAAGATGTGCATTATTTTGTGATGAACAATCTTAGAAGAAGCTGTGCTGTACCGGCTGTAAAAAGTATACTTCGGTCATCATTTCAATACGATCATCCATCGTTGCAGAAAAATGTTTTTGGGCTGCAATTTAAAAACCCGGTAGGACTGGGCGCAGGGTTTGATAAAAACGCGTTGTTTTTAAATGAGCTTGAAATGCTGGGTTTTGGCTTTGTGGAAATTGGCACTGTTACTCCAAAACCACAACCGGGAAACGAAAAGCCCCGTTTATTCAGGTTGAAAGAAGACAAGGCATTGATAAACCGCATGGGATTTAATAATGATGGGGTTGAGGCGGTTGCAGCAAGGCTGAAAAATCGTCAATCGTCAATCATCTCCAAAGGAGTCCATTGGGACAATCGACAATCGCCAATGATCATTGGCGGCAACATTGGTAAAAACAAGGTTACACCTAATGAGGATGCATGGAAGGATTATGAGATATGCTTTAACGGCCTGTTTGATTGTGTGGACTATTTTGTAGTGAATGTTAGCAGCCCAAATACACCAGGATTGAGGGAACTGCAGGAGAAAGATTCGCTTCGTAAAATTTTATCTCAGCTGCAAAATATTAATTACGGCAAGGCAGCCAAAAAGCCTTTGTTGCTTAAAATTGCACCAGACCTTACCAGTGAACAATTAACCGATATTGTGGACCTTGCGTTTGAAGTAAAGCTTGATGGGCTGGTGGCAACGAATACGACGATTGACAGAAGAAATTTGAGTGAAAAGTCGAAAGTAAAGAGTGAGTTGATTGGTGCTGGAGGTTTAAGTGGTTTGCCTTTGCGTGAACGGGCAACACAGGTAGCGCAATATCTTGCAACACAGTTGCAGGGTAAAATACCACTTATTGCGAGCGGTGGTATTTTTACGGGGGATGATGCCAAAGAAAAATTAAACGCAGGGGCTGCATTGGTGCAGGTGTGGACAGGCTTTATTTATGAAGGGCCGGGTATTGCAAAAAATATCTGCAAACACCTGGCAACAAAAAACTGACACTTAATTAAAATATTTGCATGGCACCACTGTTTTCATTCGATTCGCTGGTAAGCTTATTTACATTAACCATTCTTGAAATTGTTTTGGGAATTGATAATGTAATTTTTGTCTCCATTATCATGAATAAGATGCCCGAGGCCACCCAAAGGCTTAGTGCAAGAAGAATATGGATGTTTGCCGGCATTTGTATACGTGTTGGGTTATTGCTTTTATTAACCACGCTTGTAACCCATGGGGATAAAGAGCTATTTGGTTTTGATTTTAATGCAAAGCACATAGGGTTTACGCTGCGTAATGTTATAATGTTTGGCGGTGGCCTGTTCCTGCTGTATAAAACGGTTTCGGAAATACATGAGAAATTTGATCTTGAGAATGAGGCAGGCGGCGTTAAACCAAAAACCTCGTCTTTTGCAGCGTTGGTCGTACAGATAATATTGGTTGATACGGTTTTTTCTTTTGATAGTATCATCACCGCAGTGGGCCTTGCCAATCACGTTGAGGTAATGATGGTTGCTGTAGTGATAGCTATGATATTGATGTTTTTCTTTTCCGAGAAAATATCTTCGTTCATTCATAAATACCCTTCACTAAAAATGCTGGCCCTGTCGTTTTTATTAATGGTTGGCTTTAGCTTGTTTTTTGAAGGGCTTGAACCTATACATGGCAGCCATATTGAGAAGGGCTACATCTACTTTGCCATGGCATTTTCCTTTGCGGTTGAATTATTAAACATACGCCTGCGTAAAAAAACCAAAGAGGCAAAGGCCAAGCAGGATATAGCGGGCAAAGGTGTATAATTGCTTAAGTAAGCTTTATATGTATGCACGTACCCTTACCTACTTCGCTGTCAATAAACATTTCGCTTTTTATTTTACGCAAAAAGTCTTTTATAAGCATAAGGCCAAGGCCGGTGCCGCCTTCATTATGCGTTCCTGCGGTTGAAGTCACCTGTCCCTGTGTGCGTAATGTTTCAATCTGGGCTTTTGTCATACCGGTGCCTGTGTCGCACACACTAATGGTTTGGCGGTTGTTTTTTATAGTTATAGTGCCATCGTCGGTAAACTTGTTGGCATTGGTTATCAGGTTGCGCAAAATAAAACTCAGGCTGTTCTCATCAATTTTGGTGAAGATATTTTCGCTGGTTTCATTCTTTATCGTATTCTTCTTATCCTCAATATTTAAGGTTAGCCCTTTAATGCAACCATCTGTGATGGCATGCAGTGGTAAAGGCCTTATTTCGCCGGTGTGGCCGGTAAGGTTTAACCTGCCCCATTCTGCCAGGTTGCTAACCATGCTTATGGTATTATCAACCTGTTCACTGGCCATTTTTAAAAATTTCTCTTCATCATCACCTTTTATAAAACCCATTTCCTTCATCTGAAGGATGTTTTTTACTGATGCAAGCGGGTTGCGCACATCATGCCCTATAATGGAGATGATCTTGTTCTTTACATTGGTAAGCTCATTCAGTTCCCGCACTTTTACCCGCAATTCTATGATACGCATCACCTGCCGGGCCAATGTTTCAAGGCTTTCAAGTTGGCCTTCATCAAGGTGGCGGGGTACTGTATCAATAACGCATAAGGTGCCTATTTTATAACCGCGTTGCGTTACCAGTGGCATGCCTGCGTAGAAACGTATATTGGGGGTTTCAGTTACCAGCGGGTTATCAAAAAAACGCTCATCGTCAAGCGCGTTTGGTATTTCCATAATAGTATCACCCATTATTGCATGCCCGCAAAATGACACACTGCGCGGCGTTTCAGCTCCAAGGTTACCTGTTTTTGCTTTAAACCACTGCCGCTGCGAATCAAGCAGTGTTACAACAGACATAGGGGCGTTGCATATTTTAGATGCAATACGCACTATTTCATCAAATTCTTCTTCATAAGGGGTGTCTAATAACTCAAGATTGTACAATTCCTGCAGTCTTATTTCTTCATTTGCAGGTAAAGGCGCTGCTACCATAAGCTAAAGTATTTCTCCGTTTTTAATTTGCTGACACATTTCTTCAACAGGGTACAAAGATAGTTAATAGTCAATGTGTTATATAGCGCTGGCTATTATTGAAGCACTTTTAAAAACCGTGCCTTAATTTAATAACAAATTATAGCGAAGGGGCTATATCCGGGAGTTTTAAGATAGATGGATTACAAATATATATAAAAATGGTTGTTGATATTTAGCACAACTCTAAAACTTTGTCATTTCAGCGTAAATCTCGTTAGGACCGATAAAAACATCAATAGCACCGACAGGATCTTCTATTGCTGCAAGCCTTAATGCAGTACCTGGCCGTAGTTTTTTATGTAAGGTTTTCTTTTTTTCGTGGTCTTTATCGTCACTCTCATAGCTGCTGATGGTTGTATGTACCGTAAGCATCTGGCTGGTTACATCATACTCCTGATCAACATGCAAAATATGGTTTGTATCGGGCGTATTTTTCTCCACAAATATTAAACTTGTGCTTGCCAATAAATAACATTTAAGCTGTTTATTAAACTGGTAAGTTGAACTGTTTGCACCATGGGAAAATGAATGCGAAACAATTAGCTGCAAACCACTAGTTTGTACTTGCGGGCCCCTGCCATCAATCTCGTATGCAGCCGAGCTATCAATAATTATAAGTGTATTGTTTTTTCTGGCAAGTACAAATATTTTCCTGCTGCCCTGCTCTTCATCAGTACTCGTGGGGGCTGTTATTATTTCGTTTATCCCGTCGCCGTCAAGATCAATTTCATCAAGTGCACTATACAAATTATACGGCGGCGCAGTGTCCCGTTCAATTTTATATTCTGGTCCGATTATTTTATTAATGGAGTCTACCAAGGCAAGGCTTTGCCCTTTGGAACAAAAACACAATAAAAGGCTAATACAAACAATAAGGGTTTTCATGTTACTGTTTACTTTTTACAACGCCAGCCTAAACCCAAAAAATACGCCAAAACGCTGTATGGCAGCCGGTGGCAATGGTTGCGGCAGCACACGCCACACAAAATCTATCCTGAACAATTTGAATATATTGTCTATACCCGTACCTACCTCAAGATACATCTTTCCGTTTAGCGAGCTGAACGGATAATTACCCACAAAATTCAGTTGTTTATTGGCATCGCTTAAATCGCCCACCACACCTTTGGCTTCCCATAACTGGCGCAGCTTTAATTTACGCGTAAGCTTTATAAAACGAAACAGGCCACTGCCCACGTTATGCTCAATATTAAAGCCTGCATAACGGTCAGTTATAAATTCAAACCGGTTCATCAGGTTAAAGCTGTAGTTACTGTAATAATTAAACTCGTTGCCCGGCTGTATATCAAGCAACTGGTATGGCAGCGCACCTTTGCCAAAAACCTTACCCGCAAACACATTATAGCTTAACGTACCGTAAGGGGTTATATTTAAAAAGTCGCTGATAATAATATCGGCTTTATTGTAATCGTAACCACCGTTTAATACCCCTTTAAAACCATGCGAATATTTAACCTCTACAATAGGGTAGTCGCTGCCAAGGCTGTAACGGTCAAAGTTTTCGGCGTAAGTATGCTCCTCATAAGCATAACGCAGCCTTACCGATGTTTCAAAACTGGTAAGCGGGTCACCATTACCAACCGAAGGGAACAACGATTTCGTTGGCAGGTTAAGCAACGGCGTATACTTCCTGTTATCGGCTGTAATACCCAGGCCAAAGCCGTGATAGTTCTCTTTATAAAAATCGAGCTTTGCCTCATCAACACGCTGGTACTTGAAAGGTACATTTTTGCGAAACAGGTATGCCAGCAGGTTATCTGAGCCTAACTGGCCGGTATACAATGCGCCGTTATCAAGGTCGTGCTTGAAAGAGAGGTTTATATAACTCCACGGTGCGCGGCTAAACTGGTATTCGCCTTCAATTTTGCCTTTTAGTGCATTATCGCCAGTGCCATAGGCCGCATACCCGTGAAAGTACCAGTGCTTGCTAAAATCACGGTTTGTTGATACATCAAACCTGAAACGTATGTTTTCCCAATAGTTGGCGGATATCCAGTTATACCATGGGCCAATACGGAAATTGCCAATGTCTTTTACACCGGTGCCAATAAAATTTACAAGGTTGCGGGCGTGTATGTAGGTTTTGTTCTTTTCCAGTGTGTCAAGCACTTTATATACGGTTTGCTCATCTTTATTCAACGGTTCATGCCTGTGTGCCTGCCAGAATGAATCGGGCAGGTTGCCCTTATCGGGCAGCAGAACAATATCTTCGGGCGATTTGCTCTTCGCCAGCTCGCGCGTAACCGAGGTATCGTTTATGACGACATTTCTGTATGTAGCTGTTTTTCGTCCTTTAAATGCAATGTTCGACTTTGTACCCAGCGGGGAAAAATCGGCCACAAACTTATCCTTGTATAAAAACCAGGTAGTATCGTTCACCAGTTTATACTCCTGGATGATTGACATGCCAGTAATAAAATTAAGATTAGCATCGAGGCTGGGGCGCAGGGTAACTTTTTGTATAGCAAAGCTGGTATCATTCACCCAGCAATCACCTTCAAATGTACTTTGCCCTACGTGTTTGGCGGTAAAGCTAAAATGCACCAGCCGCTTTTTATTAAGGTACTGGGTATCAAGCAGCTTAAAGTTGTAAAAGTTGTCGCCGTTGGTGCTGAAAGGGCCTACAAAGTCCCTGTTAAAAACGGGGATGGTGTTATCGTATACGTTTACGTTTTGATAAGTACCACCCAATTGCTTCATCAAACTCTCATTATCAATGCCATTAGTAATACTGGCCTTTATCACCTCGCGGGTGCGTACCGGGTTTTTCTCATAGTAATAATCAGATAGCGTTTCTATCAGGTAAACCGGTAAAAAAGGGTCTTTTTCGCTGGTGCTGTCAACATACTGCAGTATAAAGTCAAATGGTTTTAAAATCTTAACCTTGCCCAGCTTTTCTTTATTCACCTTATCAATATCCACTTCCAGTTTGTTGTATATCTCGTAGCTGAAGTTGTTAAACTTCCTGCGGTCATTAATGGGCTTATGAGCCATTATCTTGCGCCAAAACCATAATGCTCGGTTGTATTTGGCTTTTACAGTTGCGTTGTGCTGCGGTGGTAATACTTCAAGGTAAAAAGTGTGGGTTACAGTATCCTGGTTATAGGCAAAAGCAATATCTACAATTTTATAGCCTACGCTGCTTAGTTCCAGCGTATCACCAACGGGCCAGTTATTTAACCTTAGCTCAAACTTACCCAGCGAGTCAGTTAAGGCGCCCCTGCCATTTATTTTAAAAACAGCCGATGCAAAAGGTATCGGCTCGTCGCTTTGCTTGTCTAAAATAACGCCTTTCAGTACTTTTTCCTGCCCAAAGGCGGTAAAACATTGCGCTGCTAAAACAAACCCTGCTAATAACAAGTTCCTTAACATTCTCATAATCACTATTAATTAATCATCTTTGTAATACGTATATACGGCAAGATGTTTACAGCATTCCCCAAAAATATTAACAATCGGCGAGATTAAGTTTTGCTCAGTCCTTATAAGAAGTTAATTTTGCCGAATTTGCAACTTAATAATGAGTACTACAACACTTTCTTCCAACGAGTCTATTCCATCCAAGAAAAAAAAGATCATTGTTTTAGGCAGCGGCCCCAACAGAATTGGGCAGGGCATTGAGTTTGATTATTGCTGCGTGCACGGCCTGTTAGCCATAAAAGAGTGTGGTTATGAAGCGATAATGGTTAACTGCAACCCCGAAACAGTGAGCACCGATTTTGATATGGCCGACAAGCTGTATTTTGAACCGGTTTACTGGGAACACCTGTGGGAGATAATTGAGCTTGAAAAACCCGATGGCGTTATAGTACAGCTTGGCGGGCAAACGGCTTTAAAACTTGCGCGTAAGCTTACCAAAAAAGGCATACCCATTATAGGCACCTCTTTCGACAATATGGATATTGCCGAAGACCGTGGCCGTTTTAGCGATATGCTGAAGGAACTTAAAATACCTTACCCTGAATACGGTACTGCTTTTACTGCTGATGAAGCTATTGAGGTGGCAAAAAAAGTAGGCTTCCCTGTTCTTGTACGCCCCAGCTATGTGTTGGGTGGGCAAAGAATGAGAATTGTAATTAATGATGATGAATTAGAGAAAGCGGTGGTGAGCTTGCTGAAGCATATACCTGACAATAAGATTTTGATTGACCATTTTCTTGACCGTTGCCAGGAAGCAGAGATTGACGGCATTTTTGATGGCGACGATTTTCACGTAATGGGTGTGATGGAGCATATTGAACCCGCAGGTATACACAGCGGCGACAGTAACGCGGTATTGCCGGCCTTTAACCTTACCCCGCTGGTAGTTACCACTATGGAATATTACGCGGAGAAAATTGCAAGGGCATTAGACATTCGCGGGTTGATAAACATACAATTTGCCATTAAAAACGATAAGGTGTATGTAATTGAGGCCAACCCCCGCGCCAGCCGCACAACGCCGTTTATTGCAAAGGCCTACCAAATACCTTACCTTAATATTGCTACCAAAGTAATGCTGGGCGCCGCAAAGCTTAAGGACTTTACGATGGAGAAAAACATGCAGGGTTTTGCAATAAAAGAGCCAGTGTTTAGCTTTAATAAATTTCCCAATGTAAATAAAGAGCTTGGCCCTGAAATGAAGAGTACGGGTGAGGCCATACGCTTTATAAAAGACCTGCGCGACCCATACTTTAGAACGCTTTATAAAGAGAAGAGCATGTATTTGAGCAAGTGATGTGATTGCGGATTGCAGATTGTGATGCAATATATTAGGACATGTTTAGGCGTGCCTTTTTTATGGACTGCTACTAACGATGCGCTAATACCCTAGAAGTAAAATCCTGCCCGAACGGCAAGACCGGGCGACTTTGCAGCGATATGATTGTGCTGGCACTTTTACTGCGGTAATCAAATAATGCTAACTTAAGGCATATACATTTAGGGGGGCAGTGTTGTTTTTACCCCACCACAAACCTATATCCCACGCCTTTTATGGTAAGTATTTCAACTGCATCGTCGGCTTTAAGGTAGCTACGGAGTTTTGTAATGTATACATCTAAATTGCGGCTGTTGAAGAAGGAATCGTTGCCCCAAATAACCTGCAAAATATCCCTGCGGTCAATAATGTTATTGCGGTTTTGCCAAAGGTATTTAAGCAGTTCGCTTTCGCGGTAAGACAGCTTCTTTTCCTCCGCTTCAAACACCAGCACTTGCCTGTTAAGGTGAAAGATATATTTACCTACGTTTATAAAGTCAGCCGTTATTTGTGCGGGCCCGGCATCTTTTTTTACACGCAGCGCGTTTTCAATACGCACTATCAGCTCCTCCATACTAAATGGCTTGCGTATATAATCATTTCCGCCTGTTCTAAAGCCTTTTACAAGATCTTCTGTTTGTGTTTTTGCTGTAAGAAAAATAATAGGCACATCATCATTTATCAGCCTTATATCTTCTGCAACTTCAAAGCCGTTGCGGTTGGGCATCATAACATCAAGCACGCAAATATCAGGTTGCTCTTCTTTAAAAGCATCCAGCACTGCTGCGCCGTTTGTTTCCATTACCACCTCAAATCCGCGCCCCTCAAGCGTTTCCTTCACTATTTTACCCAAAAACACCTCGTCTTCTGTGTATAGTATCTTTATCCTGCTCATGTTACGGGTAGTTTAATAATAAATGTGCTGCCCTTACCTTCTGTGCTTTCAACACTAATGGTGCCCCCATGCTTCAGCACAATATGGTGTACATAGCTTAAGCCAAGCCCATAACCTTTTATATTATGATGATCGCCCGACGGCACCCTGAAAAATTTTTCAAATATCTTATCCTTGTACGCAGGTGAAATACCAATGCCGTTATCAGATACCGCCATAATAATAAAGTCGCCGTCCCGTGTTAAATGCACTGTTATTGCCGGTTTTTCTTTGCTATATTTTAGGGCGTTATCAATTAGGTTATATAATACGCTGGTTATATGCAGCTTATCGGCTTTAAGTACAAAGTCGCTGCCATCTTTAGTAAGCTGTATGTATGCACCTGCCTTTTCAAGCTGCAGCTTAAGGCCTGCTATAACTTCGGCGGCAAGCTGGTGCAGGTCAATATTTTCTTTATTCAGTTCAATCTCTTTATTCTCAAACATGCTTAGCTTAAGCACTTTATCAACCAGCATGCTCAGGCGCTGCAGCTCAAGTGCAGATATATCAAGATACTCTCTTGTTCGCTCGGGGTTTTGCAGGGCATTAAAGTTGCGCAAAGCTTCAATAGCAACATTAACCGTTGCTATGGGTGTTTTTAGCTCGTGCGTTATATTGCTTATAAATTCATTTTTAAGCAACGCAAGCTTTTGTTGCGCGCGCAGGTTGCGGTATAAAAACACAAACGATGCAATGGTAAATGCAATAAGCACCAGCCCTATAAGCATGGGTAACTTAAGCCTGTTTAGTATATAACCATAAGCGCTGCCAAATGTAGCCTGGTAGGCATAAGCGCCTGAAAGCCCCACAAATATAAAATTGGTTTTAAGCTCATCCGGGTTACTATCTTTTACCACATCTTTCTCCTTACCCGTTATCATTTGTATGGTGTAAGGCACAGTAATACCAGCATTGGCAAGTTCCTTTTTATAGGCTGAATCAATTTGCTTTATGTTTAACGGCTTATTTATGGCAACAGGGTTACCCGAATAATATTTTATAACTTTTTCAGTATCGCCACCCGGCAACTGCAGGTTACTTTGCAGGGTATTGATATGCCTGATAAAACTGTCTTTGATGGTATGCAGCGTATCGTGCCGCACATTGGCTTCAACTGATACAGTAAACTGGCCGCCGCCGTTAAGTTTAACTGTTTTGTGCACCGGGCCACTGCCTATGTTGCCTTTAACACTGTCAATAAGGTCAAACAAAAAAAGGTTATCAGGCAGGTGGCTGCCAAAAAAAGTGGTGTCATTTCTAAACCTGCTTACCTGCAGTTTATACATAACATCTCTAAAAGCTACATCTGTTTCTTTTTTCAACCCATCCCATTCTTCCCTGTACAATTTTTTTATCCAATACACCTGGAAACCTGCAATAAGCACAATTGTGCTTATCATTAATACCCTGGACAATGCCAGGCGGTTTACCTTAATTGTAACTGTATTAGCCATGCAGGCAACAAAAGTATGTAATGCTGCCGTAGCCGCGCCACGCCATTAACCTTAATTAACCTTATAACAAGTTTTGTTAACTGCCGCGCACAATAGTTTTACGCCATAAACATTTGAACAAATGAAAAAATACGCGATGCTTATTGCAGCTTTTGCCGGTGCAGTAGGCCTGCATGCACAAACAAAAGAAGGCACAATAGTATATGAACGCAAGATTGATGCTCACCGCATGATGCAGGATGAGCAAATGAAAGCCATGGTTCCGCAATTTCAAACAGCCAATTATGAGCTGTATTTTAAAGACACTGTATCGGTGTACAAGCCCGCACCAAAAGATGATGCACCAGACCCTTTTGAAAGCAATAACGGCGGTGCACATGTTGTAATGAGGTTTAGTGGCCCCGGCGACGACGGCGCTTTGTACAAAAACTTTAGCAGCGGCAAACTGTTGCAGGAAAATACGCTGGAAGAAAAAAAATATATAATAACAGACACCCTTAAGCCACAGGGATGGAAGCTTGCTGACGAAACAAAAACTGTTTTAAACCATACGTGTAAAAAGGCTACCATGACCACCGAACGCGGTAGTAAAGTGGTTGCATGGTATACTGAAGATATACCCGTGCCTGCAGGGCCAGACAGGTTTACAGGCTTGCCGGGCACCGTGTTGCTTGTTGATATTGACAGCAGCAGGATTGTATTTGCAGCAAAAGAAATAAAAACATCTGCCGATGCAAAAGAATTAAAAGCTCCGTCTGGCGGTAAGCTGCTAACCCGCGCGGATTACGATAAAAAGCTGGATGAACTATTAGGGCCGGCCGATGCACAGGGCCGAAGAATTATAAAGAGGGATAATTAATGTGCGTGTATATATCTAAGCAAAAGAGGCGGTCTGTTTAAGATTGCCTCTTTTTTGAATATCCTCTTTATCCTGGAAACTCTCACCATCTGCGTTCTATCACCCGCCTCAATCCAATCTGCAATCTGTCACAAAGTGATCCCTTCGGGACAATCGGGTAATCTGCAATCCTCTATCCCGGTATCCTTGAAATATATTTTTCTATCTCTTTTATTTGGGTTACAACTTCCTTGGTGGTGGGTTTCATTGCTTTTGCCTTGCGGAAGAACTCTTTTGCAGCACGAAACTCTCTTTTGTTCATAAATATCTGGCACATGCTTAAATAGGCCACGGCCTGGCTTTCTTTGTCAGGTATGCCGGCACGTATGGCAGCACGTATGTAGCCCTCGCCTGCCCTGAAATCGCCTTTTTGCAAAGCCATCATGCCTAACTGCAATTTGTTGGCGCCTTCTGCCTCCGGCATTGCCGCACCAAGTGCTGAGCTTTTTTTAAGATGTTTTTCGGCAGCGTCAAAATCCTGGTTCATCATTGCAAGGTTGCCCTTAACAGTATAATATGTTGAACGGATAGGTTTATATAACAGGCCGGGAAACCAAATGCTGTCTAATATTTTTTGCACTTCTTCCACATTGCCCTGTTCCATAGGCTCCTGTATCAAACGCATTGGGCCGATAAAGAAATTGGAAAATAAGCCGATCACCGCCAGGAAATACAGCACAAAAGCAGGCCAAAAACCACTGGTCATATTCACCAATACCGCCAGCACTACTGCCACTATACTAAGCCAAAAGCGGTATCTGATTATAAGGCTATAAAACTTCATACACTCATTTTAGGAGCGCAAAGATAGCAGGAATTGCGGATTGGCGATGGCGGATCGCAGATTGATGAAAAGTAAATATTAAACAGGAATATTAGAGATAATAGGATATTTCTCAAAATGACGGAGTTGACATACTATGAGCCATGAACTATTTGCCATGAAACTCCTCACCCCTTCACATTCAGCGCATCCCGCAACCCATTGCCTAACAGGTTAAAGGCAAGCACAAGTAACATTATAGCAATGCCGGGCTCAAGGGCAAGCATGGGGTTGTTAGTAATGATAAAATTATAGTTCTCCTTTATCATTAAGCCCCAGCTGGGTTGCGGCGGCTGCACGCCCACGCCTAAAAAGCTTAAACCAGCTTCAATTACTATAGCTGAGGCAAAATTACTTGCTGCTATCACCATAACCGGCCCCAGTATGTTGGGCAATATGTGCAACACAATAGTGCGGGCGTTGGAATAACCTAACACCCTTGTTGCCTCAATATACTCCAGTTCCCTAACGGCTAATACCTGCCCGCGTACCAGCCTGGCTACATTTACCCACATGGTAAGGCCAACTGCAATAAAAACCTGCCAAAAACCTTTACCCAATAGTAGCGTAACAGCAAAAACCAGCAGTAAAGTGGGTATGCTCCATATAACATTTATAAGCCACATAATAATATCATCTATCCAGCCCTTAAAGTAACCGGCCAGCGCACCCAGCATTATGCCAATAGTTAACGAAATAACAACCGTTATTAAACCTACGCTAAGGCTAACCCGCGTGCCAATAATAAGCCTGCTTAAAATATCCCTGCCAAATTTGTCGGTACCCAGCCAAAAAGTTTGTTGTACAATGTTTTTTTGCGGGGTAAAATGGTACACTATTGCTATAAGCGGGTAGCCTGCTTTTTCAGTAACGCCTTCATCCACATATTTGGTAACAATAAGGCTGTCGTTTACAACGCTGTAGCCGGTAATGGGCACGTAATCGTAAATATCTCTTTTGCCACCGGCCAATGTTCTAAAGAAACTATTATCATCCGGACCAATTTGCTTGTCAATTTTCAACAGTTTAATGCTAAAACCCGGCTTATGGTTAGCAATTTCGGGTATTATCCTGTTAGCGTTGGGCGAATTATCAGGCGCTAAAAAATAGCAAAACACCGCCGTCAAAAAAGCAAGCGCAATTATTACCAAACCAAAAACAGCACCTTTATTTTTTAACAGGCGGCGGCGAAACATTGCGTTATTTGAGAAATTTGCCGGCATGGGTTGAAGATAGGGCAATAAACCAAAAAACCCGTAAACTGCCTGTAACGGGATTTATAAAGCTGCAAATTATCTTTTAGGGCAGGGCTGGGTAGGCTGTGAATGTTTACATTTGCAAAAAATTAGCGTAACCCGTTTATTTTAACTTTATTAACACATCATTTTATTGATATTCGCCCAGCAAAGATTTTTTAATAATAATTGCTCATGAAAAAATTCCTTTTCTTTTCTTTATTTATAGTACTTGTTTCATCATCAGTTGTGGCGCAAACCAAGGCAAAACCAAAATCGTCTAAGGATGAAATTGACCCATTTTCCCTTATTATAACTGCCGGCTCAAACTGGTCAATTTATTCAAACCCGGCAAACAGTGCCTCAGCTTTTACCCAGGCAAAGCAGGTTGGCGGTATAAGTTTTAGTATAGCAGGCAACTGGCCACTGGTAAAAAACTTCTCCCTGCAGGTAGGCGCCAGGCTAACGGAAAAAGGCAGCAGGGTATATGCCGACACACCTTATTTTCACATATTCAGTACATCACGCCCATTATATTTAGAGTTGCCGATAGGTTTTGAATATACCCATAAGCTAAACCGCAATTTTAAGTTTTTTGTTGGTGTTGGTGGCTATATAGCGGAAGGTATTGGCGGTAAAACCAGCTATAGCGGTATTAGCGGCCAGCTTGGCGGAGAAGCATCTGTTTCTGGCCATGATAAAATTGTTTGGGGCAACCCTACAAGCACTTTGGTGCAGCCGCAAACATTTGGCGACATGAAGAAGTACGATTATGGCTTTACCGGCATAGCGGGCATTACCTACTGGAAATTGCGCCTTGCATTAAATTATGAGGAAGGCCTGGCTGCTATAGCTTACGGCGACAAAACGCCCAACCCCGACTCAAAGAACAAAACCATGAGCTTAACAGTAGGTTTTCAGTTTTAAAGCCTACTTTTAAACTTGTGTAGTTTACTTACTTACAGGTTTAACCAGCAGGCAATATGGTACGCAAGTTTTTTAAACGGTTGTTTATAGGGCTGAATATTTTTATTTGTGCCTTTTACCTTATTGCCTGTCTTGCACCATTCGTAAGCACTGCATCCTGGCCCATATTTGGTTTTTTAAGCCTTTCATTACCATACCTTATAATACTCCTTATATTTTCTGCTTTCTTCTGGCTTATTATTAAACCCCTTTATTCATTACTGCCTGTTTTGGTTTTATTGGTGGGGTACAAACAGCTTAGTGTTTTGTTTGCCGTTCACCCGGCTACAAAATTTGTCGCCGCAAAACCAGCATCGCGTATTAGGATAGTTTCATGGAATGTTGGTAACATGTACGGGCTTAGCAACAACGCCGATAAAAAAAAGCACACACGCATTGAAATAGCTGAGGCAATTTTAAAGCTGCAGCCTGATATTGTATGCCTGCAGGAATTTAATAACTCTACCACCCGTGGCGAGGAAGCTAATAATATTGGCCTTTTTACTGCTGTGTACCCATATTACTATTTCTCGAAAGATGTAAATAAAGAAAATGGCTTTTACCAGTATGGCAGTATTATTTTTAGCAAATTGCCCATAACAGATAGCGGGCGCATACAATACCCAGGCAGGCCCGAAAGCCTTATTTTTACTGACCTGCATGTTGGCAACGATACACTGCGTATTTATACATCTCACCTTCAATCATTTAAGTTTAGTAAGGAAGATTATTCTGATATTAACAAGATTAAAGAAGATAAACAGCCATTGGCGGCATCAAAAAATATTTTTCAAAAAATGAAACAGGCGTTTGAAGAGCGGGGCAAACAGGCATTACTGGTGCGCAGTGAATTAGACAGTTGTCGCATTGCCAGCATAATGTGCGGCGATTTTAATGATGTACCAGGCTCGTACACCTATTTTCATATACGCGGTAACAGGCAGGATGCATTTTTGCAAAAAGATTTTGGCATTGGCAGCACTTTTAACTCGCTGGCACCTGCACTGCGTATAGATTATATTATGCCCGATAACAATTTTACCGTTCATCAATTTGATATGGTGGACGAAGATCTAAGCGACCACGTTATGCTGGTTAGTGACGTAAGTTTGAAAAAATAAATTACATTTGCATCTTCATGACACAGTGTTATACATACAGTTGTTGTTGCTTCGGCTGCTGATCTGTTCAGCAATGCCTTATCTTCTATACCTTAGTTTACTCAATCAATCGCCAACTAAAAATCTTGTATCTAAATGTCACAGCTTAAAGTATATAATTCTTTAACCCGTACAAAAGAAGTATTTCAGTCAATAACGCCCGGCAGAATAGGCATGTACGTGTGCGGCCCCACTGTTAGCGGCGAAAGCCATTTGGGCCACGCACGCCCGTTTATAACGTTTGATATTGTTTACCGTTACCTTATGCATTTGGGTTATAAAGTACGCTATGTGCGCAATATTACTGATGCAGGCCATTTTGAAGAAGAAGGCCGTGAAGCTGAAGATAAAATAAGCAAAAAGGCTGTGCTTGAAAAGCTGCAGCCCATGGAGCTTGTGCAGAAATACACCAATCTTTTTCATTGGGCCATGCACCAGTTTAATAATCTTGATCCTGCGATTGAGCCAACAGCCACCGGCCATATTATTGAGCAAATTGTAATGATTGAAAAAATAATTGTTGACGGCTACGCGTATGTGTCAAACGGCTCGGTTTATTTTGATGTAGAGAAATATAACACTGATTTTTCTAAGCTTGGCCAGCCTTATGGCATACTAAGCGGCAGGGTGCTTGATGATATGCTGGAAACCACCCGCGAGCTTGACAACCAGGAAGAGAAAAGAAACAAGGCGGATTTTGCTTTATGGAAAAATGCGCCACCGGAACATATTATGCGCTGGCAAAGCCCCTGGGGTGAAGGTTTTCCTGGGTGGCATATAGAATGCTCTGCAATGAGTGCAAAATATCTGGGCAGCGAATTTGATATACATGGTGGCGGTATGGACCTGCAGTTTCCGCACCACGAGTGCGAAATTGCGCAAAGCACCGTTTGCAACCATATTATGCCTGCACGTTATTGGTTACATAATAACATGATAACCATTAACGGCAAAAAAATGGGTAAAAGCTATAATAATGTTATAAAGCTTACTGAGCTTTTTAGCGGCAACAGTCCTGTTTTAGAACAGGCTTATTCGCCCATGGTTATACGGTTTTTTATTTTGCAAACGCATTACCGCTCTACGCTCGATTTTAGCAACGAGGCCCTGCAAGCCTCTGAACGTGGCCTTAAACGCCTGTGGGAAGCCTATAATAATTTGAGTAAGTACGAGGCACGAGGTACGAAGTATGAAGTGGCTGATGATGTTGAACTTGATAAAAAAGTTAATGCATTGCTGGATGAGTTTGACGATTTTATGAATGATGATTTTAGTACCGCAAAAGTATTAGCCAACATGTTTGAGCTTGTGCCTGTTATTAATGGCATAAAAGATAAACATATATCACCAACAGCTTTAAGCAGTAAAACCATTGAGGCATTGCAGGCGAAAATGAAAACCTATCTTGAAGATATTTTTGGGCTGAAGGATGAGCAGGAAACAAATGACAATAAGCTTGATGGTGTACTGCAGTTGCTTATAAACATTCGCAAAGATGCCCGCGCAAAAAAAGACTATTTAACCAGTGACAAAATACGTAACGAACTTGCAAACATTGGCATACAGCTTAAAGACGAGAAGGATGGTAATATGAGTTATAGTGTGGCATAATTATTTATTTTCAACCTTATTATATATGTCTAAAAATATATGCCTCTTAATCATTGCAATTGCAATTGCAACAAAAGGCCTTGCACAATTAGACAGTGTTGCGCTTGCTAAAATTGCAGACAAAATTGAATTAAATTTTGAACTGTTTAAGGAAGAGGAGTTTGGGCCTGTAAGATTATCCATCGCAAACACAAAGGTTCTTATACCACACAATGACGACGTTACCGCTCAAATAAGAACACTGTTGTTTACCGGTGAATTTAAAGACACGAAAAGCCTGTTCGCGTGGCTGTTACCTATCGTGGATAAGATAGCGTTGAAAAGATATTTTGAAATAAATGATGATTTGTATACCAAATATGCAAGTCTTTATAGCAATATGGTTACTGCAACGTGCCCGTGCTTTAATGACTTTGAAAAGGTGGGAGTACAGAATATATCCCGCGACAGCAACTCAATAAACGGCCTGCGGCATATTTGGGATGATACCAGTTTTCTGTCTGCATACCGTAAAAAAATTTTATCGTTAGACAACAACAGTAAGATACGTTTTTTGCAAGGCCTGGTAAGATATGCCCAGGTAAATTGCGATAACTATTTTAAAATATTGACCAAGTCATCGTTAAATGAGTTGCCAGAAAGGTTTGACAAGGGATGGGAAAACTTTAAAATAAGTAAGTTTTTTGATATGGTACATTACGATGTGTCCGCGCAAACCGACTCACTACTTCAAATTTTTCCATCATTTAAACAATATTTGCCTGAGTTACAGAAAATTGCGTCTATTTATCAGAAAAACCCCCTGTTGCAATTACCAACAACAAGACTTGTACAACAACCTGGGTTTGATAGGAATACGAGTTTCTTTGTCATATATTCTAATGGCAAGCCAACAATCCTCGGACAGGCCGTATATGAAGTTGGCACCGACAAATTCATGCCTTATATTAAAAAGCTTACGTTTTACGCCAGGGAAAATTTACAGAATATTAAAAACCTTGAAAAATCAATGCCGCCGCTACCGTTTGCCGATAGTAGGGATTAGGTCGATCACTTATGCCCTACACTGCATTGCCTGTAGTTAAAAATGTGCGCACTTACAATAAGCAATACCGCAGGCAGTAAAAACAACAATTCAACATTATGCCATACCTGTTTGGCCAAAAGGCAAAGCATACCTGCTGCAAATAAGGCAAGAGGTAAAATGTTATGGTGATGTTTTTTAAACCCGTGGTACAGGGCGTTAGCGCCAACTGCAAAAGCAATTACAATCATCCCAATTTCAAACAATTGGTTGTGTATAATATTAACTCCCAACAAGGGTAAGGAGGTTAAAAATATGGGCAGCAAAGCGCAATGTATGGCACATGCCACCGACACAAATATGCCCAGTCCGTCCCAGTTTATGCTATTTTTTGATTTGCGCATCACCCCCGCAAAGGTACATATTTGCAACTTTGTTGCAAAACAAAAGTTAAGCGCACTGCAAATTGCTAAACAACGCAAAATGCTGATTACCTTTGCACCACAATTTGTTTTATGCGCAATAAAAAGGTGGTTGGCTACAGCATTTTCTTTTTTGTGCTGGTAGCGGTTTTTCTCATAGTGGTATTGGGTGAAGTAAAAACCCCAGGCGACCTTTTTAAGGCAGATACCTATGCAACCCTGGCGTCTAACTTTCACAGCAAGTCCCCTGTATTAAGCACTGTAAAACCATTTACGTTTACAACACAGGATGGTAAACCATTTACTGAAAAAGATATGCTGGGTAAGGTATGTGTGGTTAATTATTTTTTTACTACCTGCAAAGGTATTTGCCCCCGCATGAACGCCAATATGCAAAGTATGGTGTACAATGTGTTTAAAGATAACCCAGACTTCATGATCGTTAGCCACACCGTGGACCCTGAAATTGATACCGCAGCAGTACTTAAAAAATATGCTGATAAACTTGGTGTTGACGGGCACAAATGGGTTTTTTTAACCGGCCGTAAGGACAGTCTTTACCAGGCGGCACGTAACAGTTACCTGCTTGACGATCCAAAAAATGCCGTGGTTAATATAAACGACCAGTTTTTACACACACAGTTTTTTGCGCTGGTTGATAAGAACGGCAATGTGCGCGGCCAGGTATATGACGGTTTAAAAAATGATGAATTAAAACAGTTGCAAAGTGATATAAAAGAACTGCTGCGGGAAAAAGCAAATAACCCTTCTGCAGTTAGTTATTAATTAAACATTGTATGGAAGCAGCAGTATCAGAGATATTAAAGCGAAGTCAGTTAAGTGTTACAGACAGCCGCAAACGTATACTGGAATTTTTTCACCAGTCAAGCGGCGCGTTGGCGCATGCTGATATTGAAAGGCTGTCGGGTGAACAGTTTGACCGTGTTACTATTTACCGCACACTGCAAACCTTTGTTGAAAAAGGTATTATACACTCTATACCTACTGCAGATAACAGCATACGTTATGCACTATGTAAAGACGATTGCGCTGAAGGCCACCACCACGATAACCATATACATTTTGTATGCGATAAATGCGGCACCACTTTTTGCCTTGACCATGTAAGCATACCTGCCGTTCAATTACCTATGGGCTTTACAAGCAGCCAAACAGATGTTATAGTTAGCGGCGTTTGCAAACAATGCAATGCTGCATAGCGCAACAGTTTACAAATAATATTTAAGCGTAATAAACAAATGCCATCCAATAAAACAGGTGGCTTTTTTATATGCACCGGTACTAATAAAAGCTATAGCCGAAGGTGGCTGTTATAGAGGAAACAGCAGCGTAGCCGTGTACCTTGTTTTGTTTTAGCGGTAAATAGAGTGTATTAATTATATGGAAACAATACGTTAAAAAAATCAATCATCTACGTTTGGCTAAGGCTATAAGCATGCGGAAAGCTGATTGCTGGCATAGTTTTTTGTATAAGGGGGTCAAGGAAAGGCAATTTACGTTAGCCGCTTAATTTATAACACAGCAAATGCTGCCATAAATAATTGATTGCTATTGCTGTTTTGGCAACAACGGATGTAATTTGACTGACCATTGATAAACACACAACTTCTGCTTTAAAAATCATTATTGTATGGAACACACACACGATATTGAAAAGCTGAAGAAAGAGCTTGAAGCCGAAAAGATCTGTTTAAGATTTGCCATTCAAAAAGATGTGCCATTTGATGAAGCAAAACCAATAAGGCAGCGCATATCGCAATTGGAGAAACTTATTGCTGCGGTGCCGCAACAAGCTTTGACTGTGAATAGCGACAAATAGTTTTTGCATAGTTTCATATACCAGGCTGCACACTAATAAATAGAGTATAGTTGTGTCAAAACAAAAAGCGATTACAACTTTCGTCATAACCGCTTTACTTTGTGTGGTGTGGGCCGGGATCGAACCGGCGACACAAGGATTTTCAGTCCTTTGCTCTACCGACTGAGCTACCGCACCAACTGCATTAAGCAAATATCAAAATTTAAGTACCAAAGTCCAAATACAAATCTTAAAATTCTAAGCTTGGAATTTGGAATTTTCTTCCTTTGGTGCTTTAATTTGGGCTGCAAATATACAGGCAAATATGTAAAATACGCAGCTTTTAGGCTATTTTTTAAAATTCGCAATTATTAGGTGTACGCGCAAACGCAATTACATCCCTTATATTGGTCATGCCGGTAACAAAAAGTACCATACGTTCAAAGCCAAGGCCAAAGCCCGCATGCGGTACCGCACCAAAACGGCGGGTATCAAGGTACCAGTCCAAATCTTCAACCGGTATATGCATTTCGCGCATACGCTCTTCCAGTTTTTCAAGCCGCTCTTCACGCTGGCTGCCGCCAACAATTTCTCCAATGCCCGGTGCAAGTATGTCCATGGCCGCCACAGTTTTACCATCGTCGTTCTGGCGCATATAAAAGGCCTTAATAGCCTTGGGGTATCCTGTAACAATTACCGGCTTTTTAAAATGCTTTTCAACAAGATAACGCTCGTGCTCACTTTGCAGGTCAATTCCCCAACTAACGTCGTATTCAAATTTCTTCTTTTTGTATGCCGGGCTTTGTAATAAAATATCAACAGCCTCGGTATATGTTATGCGTTCAAAGGGGTTATTTAATACAAACTCAAGCTTTTCAACCAGTCCAAATTCACTGCGTTTATCCTGTGGCAACTGTTTTTCCTCATCAGCCAGGCGCTGGGCCAAAAATGCAATATCATCAGCGTTATGCTCTATTGCATGTTTAATAATGTATTTTATAAACTCCTCTGCAAGGTTCATGTTATCCTCAATATCATAAAATGCCATTTCAGGCTCAATCATCCAAAACTCAGCTAAATGGCGGGTAGTATTGCTGTTCTCCGCCCTGAACGTAGGGCCGAAGGTGTATATATCGCTAAAAGCCATAGCGCCAAGTTCACCTTCCAGTTGGCCGCTTACAGTAAGGTTGGTACTTTTGCCAAAAAAATCTTCGGCAAAGTCAACGGTACCATCTTCTTTGCGTGGTGTTTTGTCAAACGGCAGGGTAGTAACTCTAAACATTTCACCAGCACCTTCCGCATCGCTGCTGGTAATTATTGGGGTGTGCAGGTAAACAAAACCCTTATCGTTAAAAAATTTGTGCACTGCAAATGCCAGGCTATGCCTTACGCGAAACACCGCGCCAAATGTGTTTGTTCTAAAACGCAGGTGTGCTTTTTCGCGCAGGTATTCCAATGTTGGCCTGTTTTTAAGCTGCAGCGGGTATTTTTCAGGGTCACAATCACCCAGTATTTCAATGTTTTTGGCCTTCACTTCTACTTTTTGCCCCTTGCCTAAACTTTCAATTAACTGTCCCACCACTTTAAGCGATGCACCGGGTGTTATACGTTTAAGCGTAGCGTCATCAAGCAGGCCCAGTTCAGCCACTACCTGTATGTTATTATTGGTACTGCCATCGTTTAACGCTATAAACTGGTTGTTTCTAAAACTGCGTACCCAACCCATTACTGTTACTTCCTGGCCCGTTTGCTCACTGCTGAGCAAGGCCTTGATCTTTGTCCTGCTGTTAAACATGGCATATAAATTTTGGGCTGCAAAGATAACCGTCTGTACGGGGATTTTGCAGGATTTTTGGGATGTAACGGATTATTGAAAATTAAAAAGAATAATTAAGCCCGTTAAAGCAATCAGGCTAATCTTTTCAACTCATTCAATTCATAGTTGAATGACAAAACTCCCGGTTTTTTCCCCTTTTCAAAGCCGCCTAACAAGCCATCCATACCCAGTGCTTTGGCTCCATTTAGGGTAGCCCATTGCAGCATTTCTTCAAGGCCAATGTGAGGGAAATGCCTGCGAAGGGTTTTTACTTCTCCCAGTATGCAAAGCATGTTGTTGCTTGCAAGGCTGTCGGTACCAAGTACTATATTGCAGTTATGCTTACGAAGCATATCAACCGGCGGCAAAGTGTCTTCAATATAAAGGTTGGCGTTGGGGCAAAGGCACCAAATTGGAGATTGCAGGTTGTGGATTGTCTTACTGGACTCCTTTGGAGCAGATTGATTTGAATTTTCACGATTGACGATTGACGATTGACGATTGACGAAAAAAACGTCTTCTTCACTGGTAAACGTATTATGCACCATTATCAATTTACCTGCCTTATCCAGTTCTGGCAAATAGGTTTGCAGGCTTGTTTTGCCCGGTGGCTGGAAGAAGGAAATGTCAATATTAAACAGTTTGAATAGTCTTCTAAAACCACTTTCACCTGTTAGAAAAAAGCCATTTTCCTCCTGAGATTCCTGGTTGTGTATAGTAATAGTTTTACCTGCCGAATGTTCATTTGTAAGCCGCATTAGCTCAGGGGAAGTAGAGTAAGGGGCGTGAGGAACGATGGAGGAAGTTAAAAGTATAGAGTTAAAAGTTAAAAGTTGTCGGTCAATTAACTCTTCACTTTTAACTTTTAACTTTTCACTGTCTTCAAATTGCTTCCAAACTGCTTCCGCCTGCTCAAAACGTTTTTGGGCGAAGGCCGGTACAAAACCAGTTGCTTCAATAAAATTGTAATAATGCAGGCCGCCTTTTTGCTTTTGCGGCAGCGTGTGTGCAGTGTTGCAAATATCGCCAACAGCTACAATGCCGTTGCTGATCATTTCGGCTTCGGCCTGCTCAATGGCATTATAAATTACTTCTTCGGCAAAGCCCCGCTGCTGCATTACCGTAATTACAAAATCAACCAACCCGGTTTTTTCGGGTATAATGCCCTTCATGTGGCTAAGTTCCAGGTGGCAATGGCTATTAATAAAACCCGGTGAAAGTATACCTGCGAGGTATTGTACATCATCGCCGCCTTCCGACAAGGGGACAAGATTCTCAATAACGCCGGTTTGCGTAGTAATTAGCACCTGTTTATCCTCTAAAAACTTCGTTCCGTTAAAAATTTTATCTGCGGTAAATTTTAGGTAGCTCACTGTTGTTGCAGTTCGTATTCTTTAATAAGTATAGCGGGCGGTATATGCAGCAACTTACTGAATTTGCGTATCATATTTAATGACAACGGCTGCTTATAATTTAGTACTTTGCTTATAGTGCCTTTATCACCGTACACTTCTGCAAGGTCCGCCGCCTTATAGCCAAAATCTTCCATTCGTATTTTAATAAATTCAACCGGGTCTAATTCAGGGAGGATAGATGTTTTATTCTCATATTCGCTAATAAGCTTTGCCAGCAGCATTTTCTCTTTATGCTCTAGAGTACCTTTTTTAGTTGCCTTCACCTGCTGGTAACGCACCATTGCATTTTGATACTCTTCTTCATTTTCTATAATAAACCATGCCTGCATAATTTATACTGTTCCTGCGTCAATTTTGTCATATTCATTATGCGTTCCAATAAACCTAACTTCAACTATTTCATCTGCATAATCTATCTCCCCAATAAGCCTGTATTGGTTGTGCAATATTTCAAAACGCGCCCTGTTATTTTTTAACATTTTGGCGTGCGGAAAAGAATTTAAAACATCCTGCCTGCTTTTCCAGGTTACGCCCTCTGTAATCTTTTTCCAAGTGGCCAGGCTTTTGCGTGAATCAGCATGCTTACGTGCAAAATCATCTAATTTTCTTAAGCTGATGATAACCATAAAACTGGTTTCGGTTGTTAAAAAATAGCTCTATTCATCAATAAAGCAATATTTATTAATAACCAGTTTGGGTCCCCACATAAACTCATACTGATTGAAAGGATAAAGTTATTAAAAAGTTGGCATTCCACCAACTTGCGTAAATATATTATCAAATTTAAAATCAAACTTTTTAGACCCACAAACCCACAAACTTTCAAACGATCAAACCTGCTTTAAAACCCGTAATTTTGCAGCCGCTTTCGGAAGATTGTAAATGTTTGGAACTATTGGATTAGAGAACTTCTCAAACATTTAAACTTCCGGAACATTCAAACAAAGCAGAGATGATTGACCAGTTAGAAGCCATAAAGGCACGATTTGAACAGGTGGGTGTAGCCCTTACCAACCCTGCGATTATTAATAATCAAAAGGAGTTTGGCCAGATGAGCAAGGAATACCGCGACCTGGAGAAGATTGTTGTGCCTTTTGAAGAATACAAAAAGGTATTGGCAGATTATGATTTTGCCAAAGAAGGGTTAAACAGCAACGATGATGAAATGCGTGAGCTGGCTAAAATGGAACTGCCTGAACTGGAGGAGAAAAAAACAGAGTTGGAAAAACACCTTACCAAACTTTTAATACCCAAAGATCCGCAGGATGATAAAAATGCGGTGCTGGAAATTCGTGCGGGTACCGGCGGTGATGAGGCAAGCCTTTTTGCTGGTGATCTGTTGGGTATGTATTTGCGGTATTGCGGCAAAAAAGGGTGGAAAACGGCTATTGTAAGTGAAAGCGAAGGTACGGTAGGTGGTTATAAAGAAGTTGTGGTTGAGGTACAGGGTGAGGATGTGTATGGCACCTTAAAGTTTGAAAGTGGTGTGCACCGTGTACAGCGTGTGCCCGATACTGAAACCCAGGGCCGCGTACACACATCTGCCGCAACTGTGGCGGTGATGCCAGAAGCAGAAGAGGTGGATTTTGAACTTAACCCCGCCGACGTAAAAATGGAAACAGCCCGTAGTGGTGGCGCCGGTGGCCAGAACGTAAACAAGGTTGAAACCAAGGTTATGCTTACGCACATACCCACCGGTACCGTAGTAGTTTGCCAAACAGAGCGCAGCCAGCTTGGTAACCGCGAAAAGGCTATGACGATGCTGCGTACCCGGTTGTACGAGGAGCAGGTACGCAAACACGAGGAAGAAATTGCCCGCCACCGTAAAACATTGGTAAGCACCGGCGACCGGAGTGCTAAAATACGCACCTATAACTGGCCCCAGGGCCGGGTGACTGACCACAGGATCGGCCTTACATCATACAACCTGGATGCAGTAATAAATGGCGATATAGATGAATTTATAGAGGCGCTGCAGGTAGCGGAGAATGCAGAAAAAATGGCCAAACAGAATTAAAAAGCGTTTGCTGTTTCATGTTTACAGTTTTTAGGCCCAGCTAATAATTTGGGTGCACTTAATTAAAAAAACTTGAAACCTGGAACTTGAAACCTGAAACTTATATATGCGTATTGCGGTAATTCATCACATTAGTGCGGTAGAAAATGATTATGGTTTTTATGTGTCCGACCTGTTGTCGGAGTACGCAGCATGGCTGGGCTATGATGTGCAATTACTGGAAGATTTTGTGTTTTACAGTAATAAAACCAAATCACTTGCAGAAAATGCGGTAATAGGTATTCATGTAAAGGCTGGCAGCAGTTTTGGCTTACGCTTGTGGTATAGTGTAAAGCTGCCTTCTATTCTTGCCCAAATAAAGGCCCACGTAGTAGTAAATCTTAACGGCATCTATAGCAGGTCAACCAAAATACCCCAATTGCTTGCTGTTTCAGACACTACATTTCTTGAAAACATAAAGCAGGCAAATTCTGGCTGGAAAAAGCTTGTTGCTAAAAATATTACGGCCTATACTTCAGGTGCTGCGGCTGTTTTTACCTATTCAAAACATGCTTCAGGTATAATAGAAAAAAGAACGCAAAAAAGCCCGCACGTTGTACCTTACTGTGCAGGTAAAGACTACAAAGTATGGGAATGGCACGATAAGGTGCTTACAAAATCTGAGTTCACCAGTGGTAAAGAGTTTTTTATCTGCACGCTTGATGATAAAGACGTAGATCTGTGGTTAACAATACTTAAAGCTTTTTCAAAATTTAAAAAATGGCAGCAAAGCACCATGCAATTAATATTGTTGCCAAAACATGATATTGTTCCGCTGAAGATAGTTGATAAACTGGCTACCTATAAATACAGGGATGATGTTCAAACGCTGGATGGTTTATCAGAAAAAGAGAAATCCTCTTTGTTTGGCTGTGCCTACGCCATAATCCACATCCCTGTTAACGATGCTGATATTTTGCCTGTTGCAGAAGCTTTACAGTGTGCCATACCGGTAATAAGTGTTTCAGCAAGCCAAAGTTTAAAGGAATATGGTACCGATACCGGTATTGCCGTTAGTTCAGCTGATAGCGAGCTGTTAGGGGAAGCTATAATAAATGTGTTTAAGAACGAGGATCAAAAAACAAAAATGGCGGACAATGCCAAAGATCAGGCTGCAACTGTTAACCGTGACGAGATAGCAAAATCGCTTTGGGAGTTAATTGAAGCAGCGGTAAAAAACTAAACAGGAATAATTATTATCAATATATTTTCGCCCTTATTATTGAAACTTTTATATAATTTGTATGGACAAGTCAACTATAACCATTGACGTTTACCTTGATAAAGACAAAATACCCCAGCAATTAGCATGGCAGGCCAACCCTGGAGACGAAGCGCAAAAAGCAAAAGCCATGCTGGTGGCATTTTGGGATGGCGCCGAAAAAACAGCGCTGCATATTGACCTGTGGACGAAGGAGATGATGGTTGATGAAATGGCCGATTTTTACTATCAAACAATAATGGGCATGGCTGATACCTTTGACCGCGCCACCCATAACCATGAGCTGGTAAATGATATGAAAAATTTCGCCAAGGATTTTTTCAAAAAATTCAGGGACCAGCAGCTGAAAGAAAATAAACAATAACCGCAGATAATTCACCACTTAAAATAAATTAACCATATGAACCTGGAAGCTAAAGTAATGGAGCAAATGAAAGATGCCATGAAAAGCAAGAATGAAGCTGGCTTACGTGGCTTAAGGGCAATTAAAGCCGAAATTATAAAAGCAAAAACTGAACCGGGTGCAAACGGCGAAATTTCCGCAGACACTGAATTGAAGATTTTGCAAAAAATGGTAAAGCAGCGCAAGGACTCATTAGATATATACCAAAAACAAAACAGGCCCGACCTGGCGCAAAAGGAAATTGATGAGATTGACGTTATTGAAAAGTTTTTGCCTAAGCAATTAAGCGAAGCTGAATTAAGAGATGAGGTGGCTGCAATAATTGCAGAAACCAGCGCATCCTCACCTGCTGATATGGGTAAAGTAATGGGTGTTGCATCAAAAAAATTGGCTGGCAGGGCTGAAGGCAAAGCTATATCAACGGTGGTTAAAGAGTTACTTGCTAAGTAAAGTGTGTGTTCTGGGAAATGGAAGGCAAAGGCTAACCGTCAATCCCGGTTAATATTTGCCTTACTTGAACGCAATGTTTTGGTATTACCTTCGTTCTAATTGTTTGCCAGGCAAAAGTTGGCGCATTAGTGTAAGAGTATTGTGTTATTGCTCACTTTCCGCCTTATTCCTTCCGCCTCATACTTTACTATGATAATTGATATTATTCTTCTTGTTGTGCTGGCCATGGCCTGCTTTAAAGGTTATTCACGGGGCCTTATTGTGGCCATATTTTCCTTTCTTGCCATTATCATTGGTGTTGCCGCCGCTATGAAATTTTCTATAGTTGTAGGAGGCTGGCTGCAAAACAGTACACACATAAGCAGGCAGTGGATACCATTTCTATCGTTTTTACTTATAGTTATAGCGGTTGTTATTTTAGTAAGGCTGGTTGCTAATTTGCTGCAAAAAAGTGTTGAATTTGTAATGCTGGGCTGGTTAAACCGGCTGGGTGGTATAGTATTTTATGTTGTTTTATACGTAATAATATACAGCATAGTGCTATTTTATGCAACAGAAATGAATGTAATTAAGCCCGAAACGATACAAGCATCTAAAACTTACAGTTTAATTGAACCCTTTGGCCCCAGGGCTATTAACCTTCTCGGCTCATTGGTACCTATATTTAAAGACCTTTTTGTTCAGCTGGAAAAGTTTTTCGGCTCAGTTGTTAATAGCCATTAAACATTTTTACCTTCGGGGCGTTCATTATTAATTAACGTACTAAACCCGGCTGAACTGCCCAATAGGCGATTTTTATGCAGAAATAAGGTAAATTTGCAATTAATCCGGTATTAGCTTATTCATCCTTCTAAACAATAAGGTTTTTTCGTTTCAATTACGTTTATTTGTAACAGGTAAACTGCTGAAACGGGTTTTTTAAGGAAATACAATGGAGTATAAAATAAAACAAACAGATAAATTCAGGTATATTGAAGAGGGGGAAGGCGAAACCCTTATGTTGCTGCACGGGTTGTTTGGCGCCCTAAGTAATTTTAAAGATCTTATAGAATATTTCCGCACCAAGTACAAGGTGGTGGTACCTATGCTGCCTTTGTTTGACCTTGATATTTTTCATACAACTGTAGGCGGCCTTGAAAAGCATGTGCAAAAGTTTATAGAGTTGAAAGGGTACAATAATATTCACCTGCTTGGCAACTCCTTGGGTGGCCACGTTGCGCTGGTGCACATTCTTAAACACCCGGAACGTATAAAATCTTTAATTTTAACTGGCAGTTCAGGCCTGTTTGAGAATGGAATGGGTGACAGTTACCCAAAGCGTGGCGACTACGAGTATATAAAGAAAAAAACCCAGGTTACCTTTTACGATCCGGCAACTGCCACCAAGGAACTGGTTGACGAGGTGTATGCCATTACCAATAACCGCATTACGGTTATTAAAATAATCGCTTTGGCAAAAAGTGCCATCCGTAACAATCTTAACGAGGAGCTAAACCAAATTAAACAGCCTACATTGCTTATTTGGGGCAATAACGATGCGGTTACGCCGCCTTTTGTTGCAAAGGAATTTAACAGGCTTATTCCCAACAGCGAATTATATTTTATTGACAAATGCGGCCACGCCCCTATGATGGAAGTACCGGCTGAATTTAACAGGATACTGGAACAATTTTTATCCAGGCTTAAACAACCTGTTGCAGCGATAGTCTGATATTTAGTGTCATATCACCGCAAGGTTGCAAATATGTTAGTATCGCATATCATAGAAACTAATTTTCCGCAGGTAAATTTTACTGATAAAATATCTTTTGCCCTTTTGCTAATGGATGATTATCATGTAGAGCACCTTGCTGTAGTTAATGAAGAGGGTTTTGCAGGCATTATAGGCAAGGACGCATTGCTTGATGAAGACGAAGACAGCCTGCTGGATGTATTACAGGAGCAGTTGTTGCAGGCAAGCGTTTTACCACATGAGCATTTTCTTTCCGCAGTAAAGCTTGTTTCTGTAGCCGGCGATATTTCCCTTGTGCCTGTAGTCAACGAAAGCAAGGAGCTGCTTGGTGTTATAACTGCAAAAAAACTTATTCACGCATTGTCAATTTTTAATGCTGTTGACGAACCCGGTGGCGTAATTGTAATTGAAATGGATAAGCGTAACCTGTCGTTTGGTGAATTAAGCCGCCTGGTTGAAACCAATGATGCCTATATAACCCAATTAAATACCTATACTGAAACCTCAACCGGTTTATTGCAGGTTACGGTTAAGGTTAACAAGCTTGAAATATCTGACATTATTGCCACCCTGCAACGCTACGATTATAACATTCGCTACTACTTTGGCGAGGAGTTGTACGAAAACGAATTGAAAGAAAACCTTGATCTTTTGATGACTTACCTAAACATTTAAATGTTTTTCGGGTTATTTCATACGTTTGTTAAAATTATACGTATAAAAATAAAGAGAAGTGTAAAAGCCTATTTTTACCATTTACCAGTCCAACTGTACATTGAATGAAATTTTTTTACAGGCAGCTAATACTATGGATATGTTGTGCTATGTGCCTGTGTTGTGCTGCGCAAAAAGATACAGTTGCGCCGCATGCCGCTCCAACTAACGCGTTTGATACATCAGTAAATTCTCCGCTATTGCTGGTAGCCGATATAGCTATTTCAGGCAACAAAAAAACGAAAGCCTACATTATTGAGCGGGAAATACCCTTTAAGCAGGGTGATTATATTTTAAAGAAAGATCTGCTGGCCAAGCTTACGCTTGCAAAAGATCAAATAACCAACACTAGCCTGTTTGTTTACGTAGATGTATACGTTGTAAGCCAGTCGGGTGAGCTTGTGTTTATAAAAGTTGATGTAAAAGAAAGGTGGTACCTTTTTCCTTTACCATACTTTAAGCTGGTTGACCGTAATTTTAACCAATGGTGGGTTAAAGAAAACCATAGCCTTAAAAGGGTAAATTATGGCTTGAAATTTATGCAGAATAATGTGAGTGGCCGCAATGATATGCTCAATGTATTTTTAATAAGCGGCTATAATCACCAGGTCGATTTAAGGTATATTCAGCCTTTTGCCGACAGGGCTTTGAAGAGCGGGCTCGACATAAGGTTCCTTTATTCGCAGCAGCACGAAATGAATTATGGCACTATTGAAAATAAACAGGCATTTTATAAAGAAAATGATAATTATACCAGGAAAACAATAAGGGCAGAAGGCGCATACCTGTACCGGCCCGCTGTAAGAACAAGGCACTCCTTTAAGCTATCGTACGTTTATGAAGAAGTTGCTGATAGTGTTGCAAAGCTAAATCCTAATTATTTTTCGTACGGCGCCAAAAAAATAGCATTTCCTGAACTGTCATATTCGTTGCAATATTTCGGCGTTGATAATATTGCTTACCCGCTTAATGGTTTTGCATTTGATTTTTATTTACTGCAGCGGGGCTTTAATAAAAAGATGGATATGACCCAGTTTGAGTTTCATTCATCATACAGCCATCCTTTTATTGCAAAAACCAACATACAATTCCAGGCCGCAGGTATTATACGTGCACCTTTTGACCAGCCCTATTATAACCAGCAGCTATTTGGTTATGGCGATATTTTTTTAAGGGGGCTTGAATATTATGTTTTAGATGGTGTTGCGGGCATTGTGGGGCGTGTTACCGAGCGAAAGGAATTATTTACAGTTGTTTTTAAGCCTAAATATAAAAAGCAACAATTGGCACCTGTGCCATTTAAATTTTACCTGAAAGCCTTTGGCGACGCGGGTTATGGCTACAGTACCGCACCGGGCAACGGCCTGCTTGGCAATAAGCTGCTAAGAACGTGGGGTATGGGCCTTGACATTGTTTCGCTGTACGACGCAGTGTTTAAGTTTGAATACAGCATTAACCAATTTGGTGAAAAGGGTTTGTTTTTTCATGTACAAGCCGACTTTTAATTTATCTTGCTGTTGTGGTTTAACAACCAGGGCCACCAATAAATTTTCCCCACATGAAAATTGCCATTTACAGCAGAGGTTTGGGCGATGACATGAAAAGCCAGCTTGATATATTATTAGGCGAGTTGCAAAAGCATGATATTAGAATATGCCTGCATTCCCAACTGGGCGACTACGATTTAAGCCAACACAATAATACAAACATTGATTTTTTTTCAGGCTTCAATGAGCTTGATGCTACCATTGATTTTTTAATAAGCCTCGGTGGCGATGGTACCATATTAGATACTGTTACACTGGTACGCGATAAAAATATACCTGTGCTGGGTATAAATTTTGGCAGGCTTGGCTTTTTGGCAAGTGTTAGTAAAGAGGAGCTTACAACAGCCGTAGACGCACTGGTTAACGGGACTTATATAATTGACAAGAGAACGCTTATTCACCTGGATGCCGATCCCGCCCTTTTTGATGAAGCACCTTTTGGGCTGAACGAGTTTGCTATACACAAGCGCGATACATCCCCCATGATAAAGATTCATACCTATCTTAACGGCGAATTTTTAAACTCGTATTGGGCGGATGGTTTAATAGTGTCAACACCAACAGGTTCAACCGGCTATAATATGAGCTGCGGCGGCCCTATAGTTTTTCCCGAGTCGTCAAGTTTTGTTATTACACCTGTTGCGCCGCATAATCTCAACGTAAGATCAATTGTAGTACCTGACAACAATATTATTTCATTTGAAATTGAAGGCAGAAGCGAACAGTTTATTTGCGCCCTTGACGCGCGCAGGGAGATAGTTGATAAAAATGTACAATTAGCGGTAAAAAAAGAAAAATTTAAAATGAGCCTGCTGCTGCTTAATGAAAATAATTTCCTCTCTACCCTGCGCACCAAACTTACCTGGGGGTTGGATAAAAGAAATTAACATCAAAAGGTTCATAGTTCATGGCTCATCGTTCATAGAGGAGCAAGCACGTTGAATTTAAATACAGCCTCAGGTTCCTACTTCAATAAACTGCCGGGCATACTCTTACTATTAGCTATGAACTATTTGCCATGAACAAATTTTCTTACCTTGTACTGTCAAAAAAATCTTGCCATGTTTCAAAAGTTTTTGTTGGGTTTTGAAAACATTCCATCTCATTACCGGGCTTTAATTCTTGCAGGCGGCCTCACCATATTTTGGTTAATTGAAGGCGCTATTCCGTTATTCAGGCACAGTTATAACAAATGGAAACACGCAGGCGTAAATATTTTTTTTACCATAACAACTATAATAGTAAATTTTGCTTTTGCGTTGGTTATTGTAAATGCCAGCCGCTGGAGTATTGCCCATTCATTTGGCGTTTTACAATGGCTTCAACTGCCTTTTTGGGCACAGCTGCTTGTTGGCCTGCTCGTTCTTGATCTTATTGGTGCATACCTTATTCATTTGATACAACATAAAGTAAAATGGATGTGGCGCTTCCACATGATACACCATGCGGACAATTATGTTGATACTACAACTGCTAATCGCCACCACCCGGTTGAAAGTGTTTTCAGGGCAGTATTTACATTACTTGCAGTAATAATCTGCGGGTCACCAATGTGGCTGGTAATGCTTTACCAATCTTTTTCAGTTTTGCTGTCACAGTTTAATCACGCTAATATACATTTACCGCACTGGCTTGATAAGGGCTTAAGCTTTATCATTGTTTCTCCTGATATGCATAAGGTGCACCATCATTTCAAAAGACCTGATACCGATACGAATTATGGCAATATCTTTCCTTTTTGGGACTGGATATTTGGCACTTACAGCAACACACCCGCTAACAAAGTACAATACGGGCTTGATATTTTGGAAGGAAGAAACCCCAATAGCCTTGTTGATCAACTAAAGATGCCTTTTGATGGAAACCTGAACGCTGGTAAATAAAATTGAGCCAACATTGTTTACCGAATGATACGTTCAGCAAAGTCAGGTAGCGGTTGCAGCCTTATGGTTTAGAAACAAAACCAAGTTTCCTTAATCCTTCTTTTATTTCCGGGGCACTCATAAATAATTTCCACAACAACCCCGTACGGTAGTTTTCAATCATAACAATTTCTGGACCCTGGTCAATTGCCAGGTACGATTTTGCGTACCAGTTTTTTGTTTCATTAAACGCATCAACAAATCCGTATTCCCCCCAAATTTTATCACCCAGGTCATCATAAAAATGCCTGATTGCCTTCATTGAATATTCGGGTGTATAAACAATTGACGATATGGCACCGGTAGGCGAAATGGTTCCTAAATCATTACTTGGGCTATGCGCGTTGTAACCATCATAAGTATCGCTTGCAGTAAGTCCCCAGCAATTTTCACCGTACCCTTTAAACTTATTTGGGTTTGCTACACAATGTTTGTAGTTGATGAGGGTGTGGTTATAATTTTGCTGCCAATAATCAGCATATTCATCTTTAAGGCCGTGTGGATTTAAGCCCAGGAAAGAATAATGTGCAAAAAACAACGGGCCCCCATAATCAAAGCCTAATGGAAGTGTTACGCCATAAAACTCTTTACCGTTTTTAAAATGGTCGCTAACTGCCCAGCATTTATGATAAACGCTGGCATTAATGGAATAGTTGGGGGATGACGCTGCGAGTATGTAAGTAATTAGTGTTTCATTCCAGCCACGCAGTTCAAAGTTCATGCTCCAGTCGTTGTTGGGGCTCCAATGCCAATATAAAAGGTCTAATCCTCCCCGTGTATGCCAGTTCCATTCAACTTCGTTCCACAGCCAGGTTATACGGTTATGCAGCTCGTGCTCCAATGGCGAATTACCTGTAAAATATTGTCTTGCGCACAACAACCCCTCAAATAAGTAAGAGGTTTCCACGAGGTCCGCTCCATCATCTTTACGGCTAAACGGAATGGTTTTACCTGTTGCACCATTCATCCAATGAGGAAACACACCGTGGTAAGAATCGGCTTTTGAAAGAAATTTCACCATTTTAAGCAGTCGCGCCGCCGCAGAATCGCGGGGAACCCATTTTCTGTCCGCTGCTACTACAATAGCCATTACACCAAAGCCGGTACCACCGGTTGTTACAACTTCATCGCCATATTCATACGCAACATTGCTGCGTTCGCGGGCCATAGCGCTTATGGGGTGGCCAAAATCCCAAAAATACCGGAAGGTTTGCTTTTCAACCAGGTCCAATAAACCCGAGTCAGATAAATTTTTAGGCCGTGCGGCAGCGTTAAAATTGTTTTGCGAAAAGGAACAGTAAAAAATTATAATGCAGGCAAAGGTTAGCGCAAAGTTTTTCATCACACAAAATTTAAGTACCAAATATACCAACGCTATTTATTTCATTTTCCACATTTAGGTAAAAACGCTATTCAGTTCTGCTATAACATCCCAATACCACTCACCCAAAATAATAACCGCTCGGCCTAATTAAGCAGTATTTTCTTAAAAGTTGTACGTACTTAGATGTACGAAAATATTCGTGAATTGTAAAATACAAATATGAAAAAAATACCCCTTCTTTTAATTATTGCCATTATAGGCACCTCTGCGGTAGCGCAATATCAGCACACGCTTAAACCCAGCGGTAATGTTATTACGCGTGATGTAGCTGTTAAGCCCTTTACAGCCATAAAAGCAAATGGCCTTTATGAGCTTATTTTAACCCAAGGCAGTACCGAGAGCGTTAAGGTAGAAACAGATGATAATTTGCAAAGCCTTATTGAAGTATCGAACGATGGTAATACCCTGCTAATTGATGAACCTAAATTGCGTAACAACGGCGTAAACTTTGAAAGTGCCGATGGCGAACGTACAAAAAAACAGCATTTTAAAATATATGTAAACTTTAAATCAATTTCCAGCCTTGATGTGCAAACTATTGGTAATACACACGCCGACGGCACATTAAATTTTGACGCTTTAACTATAAACGACCGCTCAGTTGGCAGTATAAACCTGTCGCTCAACGCAGCAAAGCTCACCATTACAAATAAGGGTGTTGGCACCATTACATTAAGCGGCAAGGTTGACAATGCAGTTATTACCAACAGTGGCGTAGGTTCTTTTAAGGGAGAGGATCTTGCGGTGCAGACCATGCATATTACAAATAGTGGTGTTGGCCACGCAGAAGTTAATGTAGTGAAAGACCTTATAGTGAAAGATTCATTTTTAGGAAAAGTAAGTAATAGCGGCCCGGCCAAAACCCGCAAACTGGATGGCCAGGAAATATAAGATTTTTGTTGTTTGCGTTTTTTGAACCATTGTTGTTGTAAGCGGCAATGGTTTTTTTATTGTTGTTTTATTATGGAGCAAAAAAAAATCCCGTATAAGAGTTTTACGGGATTTTTTTATTGATGAATTGTTTTTTAATCTTAAACCTTTTCTTCATGCACAACCAACACAGGGGCATTGCCTTTATAGCTCATATTTTTAGTTTGGCTTGGCTTAAACAGGCGGTGCACAAGGGAGTGGTCACGCTGGATGGTTATGATCAGGTCAATATTTTTTTCAACTGCAAATATTTGCAGGCCTTCTTCCACATCAAAAAACCGCAGGAAATAAAATTCAGGGCTAAACTCCTGGAAATGGTCCATTAATCCCTTCTTCTCCTTTTCGTGATGTTCAGTAAGCGCTATGTAATGCTCACTGTTTACATTTACAACGTGCAGGGCCGGGTTAAATGATGCGAGAAATTTTTTAATGGCAGCAGCAGGTGTGGTATAATACGTGTTTTCCAGGTCAGATGCAAGCATAACGTTCTTTATGCCTTTGTACTCTGCCGCTTCCTGCACAATCAGCACAGGGCAGCTTCCTGTTTCCGCAAACTTAAGGGTATTACTGCTTACAAATTTTTGTGCAAGCTCGCCGCGTGGGGTAATGCCCATTACCACAAGGTCGGCTAACTCGCTTTTGGCCAAAATTTCAAGATGATCAATAAAGTTGTGCCCTTTTACACTTTTAACTTCTATAGAAAAATCGCCGCCGGTGGATAATTGTTTGCATAATTCATCCAGTCTTTCAGGTGCACTTGCAGCATCCACATCATCTTCTGCAAGGTGATATAAAAGCATCGTTACGCCGGGGTAACCTGCACATAGCTGGGCCGCATATTTAGCTGCGTTAAGAGAAGTGTCTGAAAAATCTACAGGTACAATTACTTTGTTCATAACAGGTGTTTTGTATAAAAGTGAAGATAAGGCAATGATATAAAAGTGCAATATATAAACCCTAAAAAATTCTGTTTTTGCGTTGTGTATTTTACTTCACACACCTGAAACCAATATGATTTGAACCAGAACTTATTTCGCCTTTGCCCCGGCTGCCCACCATATACCTTGTACAGTACTGGTCGGTACATAAAAAAGATCCACCTCTTTGCACTTTTTTTTGGGCGTTAGGCTCATCGGGGTCAAAAGAATTTACCGGTCCGTGCGGATTTTTGGCCACGGCATTTTGTTTGGCCAATTGTGTATAATAGTCAGGCCTGTACCAGTCGGCGCACCATTCCCATACATTCCCGGCAATATCGTAAAGGCCATAATCATTTGCGGGGTACTGTTTGGTTGGCGCAATACCCGCAAATCCGTCAGCCCCCTTATCGCTGTTAGGAAAACTGCCTTCAAAAATATTGGCCATCCATTTGTCATTTGGCTTTAATTGGTTGCCCCAGGGGTATAGGTTGCCTGCCTTTCCGCCCCTTGCAGCAAATTCCCATTCGGCTTCGGCCGGTAATCTTTTACCGGCCCATTTAGCATAGGCTGCGGCATCGTCCCAACTAACCTGCACTACCGGGTAATTGTCTTTTCCGTCTATTGAGCTTTGCGGCCCCTCAGGGTGACGCCAATCTGCCCCGCCAATATAACGCCACCACAACAGGTAATTATTCAACGGCACAGGCTGGTTAGGTGGTGTAAAAACAGCCGAGCCGGCAATTAACTGTTCAGCCGGCACGCCGGGAAAATCGGCAGCATCGGGCTTGCGTTCGGCAGTTGTTATATATCCGGTAGCCTTTACAAATTTGGCAAACTGTGCATTGGTAACCTCGCTGGCATCCATATAAAAACCATCAACATAAACACGGTGTACCGGCCTTGCATCGTCCATATCTTTATCGCCGCCCGCATCCATTCCAACAGGGTTAAGGCTACCCATGCTAAATTCGCCACCGGGTATCCAAACCATTCCATCGGGCGCAGTACCGGCAGGCTTGTTAACATTTATAAATGAAGGCTGGTACTCCTGGCCACCCTGGTGCATATATAAAACGCTGTCGTTGGGTGTAAGGCCAATGCTGGTGCAGGTTATGGCATTTGTAGCTTTTGCCTGCAGAAGGTTTTGCCCGGTATTATCTGCCCCGCTGCCACAAGCCATAAGGCCTTGCATCAATAAAATAACAACACTATAAATAACGGGCTGTTTCATCAAAAAGGAGTTATCAATACAAATCAATTGCTTTTCGGCTTACACCAGTGGCTAATTGCCTTTTGCCTTCTTCGCAATGGTCAGTAATCTTTTTATACGTATATTAAATTCCGCAGGGTTAAATGGTTTTGACAGAAAATCGTTCGCCCCCATTGAAAAAGCCTCAAGCACTGTATTTTCTTCATCCAATGCAGATAAAACCAATATCGGCACTTTTTCTCCCCTTTCTGAACGAATAATTCCAATAAGCTCCAGCCCTGAAGTGTAAGGCATTAAAATATCTGTTATTATAAGGTCTGGCTGAAAGTTATCCAGGGCCTGCAGTGCCTCCCTGCCGTCGTTGGTGCCCAAAACAACATAATCATCTTTTTTAAGTTGTTCTTTAATGGTTTCAAGCATTATAGGATCATCTTCTGCAATAAGGATTTTCATGGATATAGCGTTTGTAAGGGCTAAAGCAATTTTTTCAAATAACTTTTACACATGCATTGTACTAAAATTTTGCAACTATTGCAAATAAAATTACTAAACTGCTGCAATTGTTTTTTAATAAAATGAGCGATAAACCTGTTTTGGCTTATTTTTAACCAGTAGCTTACAGGCATTCATTTATTTTTGTTGCCTATGTTTTGGCTTTTTTAAAATAACTGCATAATGAAAAGACTATTATTTGGTTTTGTTTTTCTCTCGGCTATACTTACGGTAAAGGCACAGGAAACTGACAGTACTGGAAAGAAAATTTGGAAGAAATTTGATTTTAGTAACCGTGCCAATGATCATTTTATGATACAATATGGCATGGATGGATGGGCCACAACCCCTGACAGTACAAGCCCGTCTGGTTTTTCAAGACATTTTAATTTCTATTTTATGCTTGACAAACCTTTTAAAAATAACCCTCATTTAAGTACCGGTTATGGCCTGGGTATAGGTACGAGCAATATATTTTTCAAAAACACTTACGTTAACCTTAAATCGTTTACAAGTACCCTGCCTTTTACAAATGTTAGCGCAAGTGCCGTAGACCATTTTAGCAAGTTTAAGCTTACAACCATGTTTGTTGAGCTGCCGCTTGAATTGCGGTATTCTGCCAACCCGGTTACGCCAGACAGGGGTTTAAAGGCATCCGCAGGTATAAAGCTTGGCTACCTTATAAATGCTTATACCAAAGGCAAAGACGCACTTAATGCAGAGGGTACCAGCATTTATGGCCCAACTTATAAAGACAAAGAATACGATACCAGGTTTATAAACCATACCAGGGTAGCTGCTACCGCCCGGCTTGGCGTAGGTAATTTTTCAGTAGATTTTTCTTACCAGCTAACAAACTTCCTGAAGGTTAATACGGGCCCGGCTATAAACCCCTATTCTGTAGGGTTAACGTTAAGCGGGCTGTAAAATTTTTTTTCTAAACCCCATTAAGGGTTAAACATCAAAAATAAAAAGATGTTTAACCCTTTTTTATTGAGCTATATTTTACAGGCATTTTAATTAATGTGTGTTTAGGAATATACGCCAATTTAAAAAAGCTTAAAAAAATAAAGGGGTTTTTAAAACCACCTTCAGTGGTGATACGTAACTGATTGTACGTGATCACGAAACAGAAAAAAAATTTAAAACTACACAAACAAAGTTTTTATGAATATTAAAATATATTTCAAAAAATTTATTCTTGCTGCAGCACTGTTGTACAGTGGCAGCGCTTTTGCCCAAACTACAGATATGCAGGCAGATCCTATGGTTGGCGGCGCAGCAATGTACCCAGCAAAAAATATCGTAGAAAATGCAATAAACTCAAAAGACCATACTACACTTGTTGCCGCAGTAAAAGCTGCAGGCCTGGTTGAAACGCTTGAAGGCGACGGCCCGTTTACCGTATTTGCACCTACGAACAAAGCTTTTAGCAAATTGCCTGCTGGCGCAGTGGATGGTTTACTTAAGCCCGAAAACAAAGCAAAACTTACAGCGGTGTTAACTTACCACGTTGTTGCAGGGCGAATTGACAGCAAAATGCTGATGGACTGGATCAGCAAAAACAATGGATCGTACACCGCAAAAACGGTACAGGGTGGTGAGTTAAAGTTTTGGATGAAGGGCAAAAACCTTTTTGTAACTGATGAAGCCGGTAATTCAGCAAAAATTACTATTAAAGATGTTTATCAAAAGAACGGTGTAATACATGTTATTGACACCGTGCTTATGCCAAAAGGTTAATTATAGGGGTTTTTTAAGATGGAATACGGGGCAGCTTTTTGGCCGCCCCTTTTTTATTTTATATTTGCCAAAAAAGTGAAGCCTAAGTTTAAATTATTTGTTCCAGCTATTATTTGGTTTTGCATAATTTTCTACCTGCTTATAATGCCAAGCGATGACATTCCAAATTTCCCTTTTTTAGAATTGATTTATTTTGACAAATGGGTGCATGCCGGGCTGTTTGGCGGATTAGTTATACTTACCAGCTTTCCCTTTTTTAAAACAAAGTACGCTTCACGGTCATTGTACATCCAGATTACAATTTATGCTATTTGTTATGGGGTAGCTATGGAGTACGTGCAAAAATATTTGACCAATGGCGACCGGGACTTTGATATTTTAGATATGGTAGCCGATGCTGCAGGAGCCGTGATAGGATTAGCCTTGATAAATATGTGGTTAAAAAAGCAAGAGAAAAAAACAAGCGCTTAAAAAAATAAGCCCCTGTAGAAACAGGGGCCGCAACCAAAACTAACTGCTTATGAGAAAAATTTAACTACTTGTTATTTTAATAGTTTGCAAATGCAGTGCCAGATATTCTTTTCACATTGTTAACCCTTTTCCACTGTTGCCTGGGCTGCTTATCTGCCAACTATGACTCAAAATTCCTTCAAAGTTTTAATAATAAAAAGTTAACTAATACGATTTACGCACGGCATTAAGTTTTTAAAAAGTTAAGGCCTTTGATAATGAGTAAGATAGAAATTACTTCTTACTCTTTAGACCCATATTTTTTAACAAATTTAAACCCCTTCAAATCCTTTACAATTATATATACGTATTAAAGTTTAAAAAGGTACCCTAAAGTAAAATTTGCCGCGCCGGTATTATTTTGGCCGTTTGTTTTGTCTTTCTGTATTGGTATAAAGCCATAGTTGCCACCTATTGAAATCATTATACTGCCTAATGGTGCGTTTGCGGAAAGGCCAATACCGCCCTGTATGCCCACATTAAATTTTTTGATATCGCTTTTTACATCCTGCGATGTATTAAGCGGTATTGCCTGCGGCAACAGAGGCATTGTTTCAGCTTCATCTGCATAAACATTGCTGGTTCCGGTAACAACATCTTTTGCTGCAACCAGGTAACCAAAATAAGGCCCTGCGTTGATAAAAAGTTTCAATTTGCTGCCGAGCGGTAAATCAACCCGCGCAAGAATGGGTAGTTCAATATAATTAAGCTTGGTTTCACTGTTGATATTTGCATATATATATTGCGAGGTGCCCGGAGGAGGATTAGTGGTAAAATCACTGGTCGGGATTGCCTGCTTGCCATTTTTTTTACCCCCCTGTGATGAGTAGTTTAGCTCAGCTTGCAAAGAAAAATGGTGAGAGAGGTTATGCATAACAACAATACCAAAATAAGGCCCCAACCTTGACGACCAGCCCTGGCTTACGGGATTGCTGCCGGCACCACTGCCTGCAGAAAGGTTTGGAATATCAATACCACCCTTAACGCCTAAAAGAAAGGCTTTTTGACCAAAACATATATGTGCGGATACAATAAAAAAACACGCGCTAACCGCAATCTTAAAAAACTTGCTTTTCATCCGGTTGTTTTAAGTAATTATAAAGTTAAAGAGATAATATTTTATCAATAATCTTTATGCGTTATGCCGTTTGCTTTTTCCTTAATTTGTACGCCATTCTTGCTTAATATGCTTTCAACACAAAATATAACCGGGGCAACACCAGCCAAACCCGATAAGATGTCGCGCAAAAGGCTCATTGCAATTTTTGGGGGCAGCATGGGTAACCTTGTTGAGTGGTATGATTGGTATGCTTATTCAGCTTTTGCTATTTATTTTTCGCCCGTATTTTTTCCTTCAGGTGATGCAACGGCCCAATTGATGAATACAGCGGGCATTTTTGCTATTGGTTTTTTGATGCGCCCGGTTGGGGGCTGGTTATTTGGCAGCCTTGCTGATAGAGCAGGCCGCAAAAAAGCTATGGTACTTTCAATATTGCTCATGTCGTTTGGTTCACTGGTTATTGCATTTACACCAACATATAAAACCATTGGCGCGGCAGCCTGGGTATTATTACTGCTTGCCCGTTTGTTGCAGGGCTTAAGCCTGGGAGGTGAATATGGGGTTTCAGCAACATATTTAAGCGAGATGGCCTTTAGTAAAAACCGTGGGTTTTATTCCAGCTTTCAATATGTAACACTTATTGGCGGGCAGCTAATTGCCCTTGGCATTCAAATAATTCTTCAAAAGCTTTTATTAACTGAACAGCAATTGCACGAGTGGGGATGGCGTATACCTTTTTTGATCGGGGCCATACTTGCGCTTATTGCCTTATATATGCGCCGGCAGCTTGATGAAACAACCGCTTTTACAATTGCAGAAAAAAAACAAGGCAAGGGAAGCATAAAAACATTGCTGCAACACCCAAAAGCCATTCTCACCGTTGTTGGGCTTACACTGGGAGGAACATTGGCTTTTTATACCTACACCACCTACATGCAAAAATTTTTAATTAACACTGTACATCTTTCAAAAGAGCAATCTACAAGTCTTTCCTTTTTTTCATTGCTGTTATTTGCTTTAATACAGCCGCTTTTTGGTGCGTTAAGCGACCGTATCGGGCGGCGCCCACTCTTAATTGCGTTTGGCGTATTGGGTACCGTTTGCACTGTTCCATTGTTTAACGCTTTTAGCCATACTACAACGTTATGGGGTGCTTTCTTTTTATTAGTGGCAGCGCTTGTTATAGTTAGTGGTTACACAAGTATAAACGCGGTTGTTAAGGCTGAGCTTTTTCCGGCAGAAGTACGTGCACTTGGTGTTGGCCTGCCATTTGCCGTTACTGTGGCTATTTTTGGTGGCACCGCTGAATATATTGCCCTTTGGTTTAAAGAGGCTGGCCACGAATCTTATTTTTATTGGTATATAACCGGCTGTATCGCTATATCGCTGTGCATGTACTTGTTTATGACTGATACAAAGAAGACATCGAAAATAGAAGATTAGATTAGCAAAAGCACTGGCAAAAAGATGCCTGCTTCGGGTTATTTTTTAAGCACCAGCATGGTGTGCAGCCTGTCAACACGATGTGTTGTAACGGTAAAGCCAATGTCTTCAGCCCAGCCAGCCATATCGTTAGCAGGTACAGGAAAATCGTATTGGCGCATGTGATAAAACACTTCTTCCTGTTCACCAGGCGTAATCATCTGCCAGGTGGCCTTAATATTGTCAATGTATTCTTCAATATAATCTTCCCTTGGCTGACCATCATTTCTAAAAATATCAACCACAATCATTACGCCGCCATCATCAAGCCTTGTGAAACAGCTTTGTAAAATGGCTCTCATCTCATGCTGTTGTAAGTGGTGTATCGCATAGCTGCTGTGTATAACATCAAAGGTACCTTCTTCTATTTCATCAAATTGTTGCATAGGTGCCTGTCGCAGTTGTGTTATACAATTAACCTTTGAAAGATTCTCTTGTGCAAACTGCAGCGCAACTTCAGACAGATCGTAGCCAGTATAAGATGCAACAGGCTGTTGCTGCAAACGTGGTATAATTGGTTGCGCGTCACCACATCCCAAATCAAGCACTTTTAAAGGCGTTCGTGTCTTAACACCAGCAAATATTTCGCTGCTATGGGCGGCCATTTCCCTATGCCGCATATAATTGTAAGTAATTATTTTTTGGTAAACATTCCAATGGCTGGTAAATATTGCTGCGAGTTTTGGTGTCATGCTTTTTAACCTTTGGCAGAAAGCAAAGATTAATGCAATATTTTATTAAGCGAAATAAAAATTATCAAGAACATTTTTTCATCAGCTGCTACACCAAAGCTGCTTCTTTAACAGCAACAGTTGAGGTCTTCCTGCGAAAAAGCCTGTCAAGGCTATATTTACCGCCTCCCCAAAACATGAGTACAACAGCAAACAACGTATAAGAAATAGTAAAGCCGCCATCAATATTAAAATCCTGTCCCAGGTTGGCAGTTACGGTTGCAATGAACATTGTAAAGAAGATTAGAAAGGCGGCATACCTGGTAAACAGTCCGCCTAATACCAAAATGCCCCCGAGCAATTCAGCACCCTTAGCCAAAAATGCCATTTGAAGCGGAAATGGAAAATGCAGTTCCCCGCCAAACCATTTTATAAAAAACTCCCGCTGCTTTACATCGAAAAGTATACCAGTTACGGATGAATAGCTGGCAGTTATCATCCTGTAGCCCAGCCATATACGCAGGCATAATAGTATTATTTCCCAGGCGGCGGTTTTGTTATATTTAAAGGTCATTTGCAGTGTTTATGCTTCAATTTACATTTAATTTTAGCTACCGGTTATGCTAAAACTGACAAAAGGCGAATAAGCACGGTTTAAACAAGACACAGCTAATGCGAAAGGCTGGTTATAGCAAAAAAGTGTAAATAATTTTAGGCTTACCAGTAGCTTTGTTGCATGAAACGGTTGCTTATAATACTCATCACGGTCATTACGTGTAAAACAATTACCGCGCAAAAAAATGTATCGCCTCACATATTAAAACATGACTCAATCGCACCAGTAGGTATCATTCCCGGATTGAGTGATTCGGCTTTGCTTGATGTTGTGCAGCGCCAAACGTTCCGTTACTTCTGGCACTATGCTCACCCGGTAAGTGGCCTTGCGCGGGAACGGGATAACACCGTGCATGGTGATTACTACTGGGATTATATTAATGAGGCTTATAATGAACCCAACTACAGCACCAACACATACGGCCCTGAAGCCTGCGCCATTGGCGGAACGGGCTTTGGTATAATGGCAACAATTGTTGCTGTTAACCGTGGCTGGATTGGCCGCGATACCGCTTTACGGCGCCTGGTAAAAATGGTTGATTTTTTAAACAGGGCCGATAGCTACCATGGCATTTTTCCGCATTTTATGAATGGTGCAACAGGCAAAACCATTGCATTTGGTAAGCTTGATGACGGTGCTGATATAGTGGAAACAAGCTACCTGCTTATGGGCTTTTTGTGCGCGCGTGAATACTTTAATGGCGATACACCGATGGAAAAATATTTTCGAAGCCGGGTAAATACTTTGTGGGACGCTGCTAACTGGGCCTGGCATACAAAGGGCGAGAATAAACTGCTGTATTGGCATTGGAGCCCATGGAACGACTGGGACATGAATTTCCCTGTGCGTGGGTATAACGAATGCCTGATAACATTTATAATGGCTGCATCATCAAAATGGCACCCAATACCTGCTGAGGTGTATAACTATAGCTGGAAGCAAACCGAATCGTACTTTAATGGTAAAACATATTACGGCATAAAGCTGCCGCTTGGTTTTGAATATGGCGGACCGCTTTTCTTTACCCAATATACCTTCCAGGGTGTTGACCCGCATGGATTGAAAGATTCTGCTGTTGACTACTGGCAGCAAAACGTTAACCACACGCTTATTAACCGCGCCTGGTGTATTGATAACCCGCTTAAGTACAAAGGCTACGGCGAAAACTGCTGGGGCCTTACTGCGGGTGACAGCTATAAAGGGTACATAGCACATTGCCCGCAAGTAGATTCAGGGGTTATACAGCCTACTGCTGCATTGTCGGCATTTCCATATACACCCCAATACAGTATGCAGGTGTTAAGACATTTGTATTATGATTTAGGCAGTAAAGTTTGGGGCGAATATGGCTTTGCAGATGGCTTTAGCGAAACAAAAAACTGGTATGCAAAAACACATTTGGCCATTGACGAAGGCCCTATTGTTGTGATGATTGAAAACTACCGCAGCGGCCTTATATGGCACTTGTTTATGAATATACCTGATGTGCAGAACGGGCTAAAAAGATTGGGTTTTACGAGCGGGTATTTTAAGTGAGTTAGTAGTGGTGCCTGCAAGCAAAAATAATTACTGCGCCATCTGTAACCTGGTATATCAACCTGTGCTCTTGGTCAATTCTTCGGCTCCAGCAGCCAGCAAACTCGTGTCGTAATGGCTCCGGTTTCCCAATACCGCTAAATGGATTGCGTAAAATATCTCTTATTAAATCCCCTATACGCATGGCAATTTTTCTATCCGTTGCAATCCATTGTTGATACTCTTCAAAAGCTTTCGGTACAAATTCAATGTTTCTCATACCAGTTCGTCGGCCTTAACTGCAATTGTTAGTTTTTTTTCCTTATAGTCTGCTATTCTTTTCAACAAATCATCAGCATAATTTTTGTCATTTAAAATATATTCCGTTTCATCAGCCGGTTGAATATTAATATCAACAGTTGTATGCGGAAATAATTTTTTTATGCCGTCTATTATTTGCTCTGTCAGGTTATCTGTATTAATACGTATGGTCGTTTCCATATTAGTATTTTAGCCGAAATTACACAATTTTTGCCAGATTTAAAGTGTGTTGCCCAAGCACAAAAAACGTACCTTGTTGTATCTTAAATTATCTTGTAAAAAATTTCAAAATATGAAACTTGCCATTTGTCTTGTGTTGTGCTTCATGTTAATAGTTTCGAAATCAACCGCGCAAAACCCGCCTTTTTGGAATGATATACAAAATTTTAAAAAGCAGGATTCATTAAACCCGCCACCACAAAACGCAATATTGTTTGTTGGCAGTTCATCATTTACAAAGTGGACAGATGTACAAAATTATTTTCCGGGCCACCCCATTATAAACAGGGGTTTTGGCGGCTCAAGCCTGCCGGACGTTATTCGTTATGCAGATGATATTATTTTTCCATATCACCCCAAACAGGTAGTTATTTATTGCGGTGATAACGATTTTGCAGCTTCAGATACCGTTACGGTGCCCACGGTAGTAAACAGGTTTAAGCAATTATTTAATATGATAAGAAGCAAACTGCCCGGTGAGAATATCGTTTTTATTTCCATAAAACCAAGCCCGAGCAGGAAGAGGCTTATGCCCAAAATGATTGATGCAAATGCACAGGTAAAACAGTTTTTGCGCGGCCAAAAAAATACGGCTTTTGTAGACGTTTTTCATGCAATGATGGCCGATGACTTACGCCCTATGCCTGAAATATTTTTAAGCGATAGCCTGCACATGAACCCTAAAGGCTATGCCATTTGGCAGAAGCTTATTGCACCCGTGCTGGTGAAGTAAATGCACAACCCCCATTGGTAGGCGGCACGCGGCGTTTTCCTACACAAACAGCCGCGTGCCGCCTACCAAAGCAACCATTAAACCAATAGCATTAATTAAGACCTGTAAGGTTTTAGAAGCCTTATAGGTCTGCACCTTTACCGTAATATTTATAGCACAGTTTTATTTTTCACCGATTTTAGAATAATGCAATTCTTTAATAATATATACTACATGATTATATATTATTGATATGGCTTTAGTCCACGCCTTTTGGTAGGCGGCACGCGGCTGTTTCCTACATAAATAGCCGCGTGCCGCCTACCAAGGCAGCCATTAAACCAATAGCATAGTTTTTATCAATGAATATATGTTATGGTGTTTGTGTGTGAGGATAAGCGCAGGGAGTAAAGGATATAATTATATGATATAACATATTAATGATGATATATATTATGGTGAATATATTATTGATAAAGCAGCACCGCCCGCGCCTTTTTTGCAGGCGGCATACGGCTGTTTATATAGAAAACAGCCGTATGCCGCCTGCAAGGGCGGGTAGTGCAATAAATTATATCACCCATTTTATTATCAATGATATTATACCCGGATTGTGTTTATGATGATAGCAGCAGGTGTAGATAAGAATAATATTATATGATAAGATATATTGATGATGATATATATTATATGATGATAAATTATTGATACAGCCTTGACGCCTTTTTTGGTAGGCGGCGCGCGGCTATTTATGTAGGAAACAGCCGCGCGCCGCCTGCAAGGGCGTCCCAATAATTTACACCAGCATTTAAAGTATCAATGATAATGTGTTGTGCAGATTTTTTGTATAATGCTAAGAGTAAAGGTGACAAATGGTATGGTAACCTGGTATAAAATATTTAGTGATAAGATATACTGATGAAGATAAATTATTGATGCTGCTTTTACGCCTTTTTTGGTAGGCGGCACGCGGCTGTTTATATAGGAAAACGCCGCGTGCCGCCTGCAAGGCCGCGCTGGAATTAACCTTTTTCTACAATCTGCAATGCCCTTACAACAATCTCCAGATCATAAATACCCCTAATGCCGCTAAAGCCAGCAGACAAAATAGTGCCGTCCGCAAGTACTAAAGGCTGGCCACCTTCCCAGCCAATATAATCAGGCCTTTCAATGCCGTAGCTTGCTTCGTCAATCTCATTATTAAAAGCAAGCTTCTCAAACTCGCCGGTTTTAAACCCGGTTAGGTGCACCTGGCTTGCTTTTGTCCATGCCACGCGGAAAGATTCTCTCGCCCGTACTTTACCTGTACCGTACATTTTACCATAAATATTACCCGCACTGTCAATAATACAAATGGCACAGTTACCGTTGGCAATTCTACGGTCTTCCTCATTTTTCATATAGCCCGGTATCAGCTTTTCGCATTCTTCCATTATGCCACTGATCAGTTTTACAAGCGCTGTATTTTCCATCACAAGTATGTTTTTTTTTGAATCTATTTTTTATTTACAATGGTTGCTGCCCTTTCAATCAGCTTAACATCAGTCACACCTCTAAAGCCGCTAAACCCTACGGATAAAGCCGTTCCATCATCCAGCGTTACAGGTATGCCGCCCTTCCAGCCAATAAAATCGCGGCGTGTAATGCCGTACTTTTTTTCATCAATGGCATCAGTAAAAACAAGCTTTTCAAACTCGCCTGTGCTTATGCCCGTTATATGCACCTGGCTTGCTTTTATCCAGGCTATTTCAAAAGTTTCACGCATTTTTATTTTACCTGTTCCAAACATTTTGCCGTATATATTTCCATCTGCATCAATTATACAAACAGATGCATTGCCGTCATTTTTTATCCTGTCTGCTTCAATTTGCACATATTCCGTAAACAGCTTTTCGCATGCTTCTATCATCTTGTAAATTATACCGGGCAAGTTTGCGTTTGCCATACTAAGTAATTGGATAATAAAAATAGCTGAAATCTTATTCCCGAAGATTTTTAAACGATGGCTTTGTTGATAATATATTAATGAGTGCCTTATTTAGATAAAATCTATTTTTTGGCGCTGGGGGGCAAAATCAGTATCAATCATGGTCAAAATCGTATTACATTGCGTTGCTTTTTTAACCGCGTCATAATCTAATAACTCAATCAAATTGTCTTCCGTATGAAAAAAACGCTCCTTCCGGCATTATTGCTTTTTGCAACAATGCATGCACAGGCACAGGATGCCAAAATGAATACTTTTATTACCAACCTGATGAGCAAGATGACCGTTGACGAAAAGATCGGCCAGCTTAATCTTGTTATCCCCGGTGGCAGCGCTGTTACGGGCAGCGTGGTAAGTAAGGATGTTGATGACAAAATTCGAAAGGGCCAGGTGGGTGGATTATTTGGCATAACCGGTCCGGATAAAGTACGCCAGGCGCAAAAAATTGCTGTTGATGGCAGCCGCCTGCATATACCGCTTATTTTTGGGCTTGATGTTATACACGGGCATAAAACGATGTTCCCTATTCCACTGGGATTGTCATGCAGCTGGGATACGGCACTAATAAAAAAGAGTGCATCCATCGCCGCCTCAGAAGCCACAGCCGACGGGCTTAACTGGGCTTTTAGCCCAATGGTGGATATTGCCCGTGATGCCCGCTGGGGAAGGATTTCGGAAGGCAGCGGTGAAGACCCCTTCCTGGGTTCGCAAATTGCAAAAGCTATGGTACAGGGTTACCAGGGTACCGGTTATAAAAGCGCGCGTAACGTAATGGCTTGCGTAAAACATTTTGCTTTATACGGCGCTGCTGAAGCCGGCCGCGAGTATAATACGGTTGACATGAGCAAAATAAAAATGTACGAATATTACCTGCCGCCTTACAAAGCAGCGATTGATGCAGGTGCCGCCAGTATTATGAGCTCGTTCAACGAAATTGATGGTGTGCCTGCAACAGGCAACAAGTGGCTGCTTACTGACCTGTTGCGCACCCAATGGGGGTTTAAAGGCTTTGTTGTATCTGATTACACAAGCCTTAGTGAAATGACCAATCACGGTGTGGGTGATTACCAGGCTGTGTCCGCACTGGCATTAAATGCCGGCCTTGATATGGATATGGTTGCCGAAGGATTTTTAAATACATTAAAAAAATCGCTTACTGAAGGTAAAGTAACGCAAAAGCAAATTGACGACGCCTGCAGAAGGATTCTTGAAGCTAAATACAAACTTGGTTTGTTTGACGACCCTTACCGTTTTATAGATGAAAGCAGGCCGGCTAAAGATATATTAAGTGATGAGAACAGGAAAGCGGCCCGCGAAATTGCGGCACACTCATTTGTATTGTTGAAAAATAACGCAGGCATATTGCCCTTAAAAAAATCCGGCACTTTAGCCGTGGTTGGCCCTTTAGCTGATAGCAAAAGAAATATGCTTGGTACCTGGAGTGTTGCAGGCGACTACACAAAATCTGTAACGCTGCTGGAAGGCATAAAAAATGTTGCAGGCGATGTAAATGTTATATACGCAAAAGGCGCTAATATAACCGATGACCCTTTTCTTATAAAACGCGCAAACGCCTTGGATGCAAATGCGAAAGAAATAACTACCGACGCTAAATCGCCCGATGCTTTAATTAGCGATGCTGTAGATGCGGCAAGCAAGGCAGATGTTATTATAGCGGCCGTTGGTGAATCAGCGGACATGACAGGTGAATCAAGCAGCCGTGCAGACATAAGCCTGCCCGAAAGCCAGGAAAACTTACTAAAAGCGCTTGTTAAAACCGGTAAGCCTGTTGTGATAGTTTTATTTAACGGCAGACCACTTGTACTTAACTGGGAAAGTGCCAATGCCAATGCTTTACTTGACGTTTGGTTTGGCGGTACAGAAGCCGGTAATGCTATTGCAGATGTATTGTTTGGCAACTACAGCCCATCAGGTAAAATTACTGCCTCCTTCCCAATGAGCGTAGGCCAGATACCGGTTTACTATAACCACAAAAATACCGGCCGCCCTTACAACGGTGAAGATTTTGCCAAGTTTAAATCAGACTATCTTGACATTCCCAATGAGCCTTTATACCCGTTTGGTTTTGGGTTAAGCTATGGTAACTTTACCTACGGTGATGTTAAGGTTGATAAGACGACATTGAAAGGTAATGAAACACTAACCGCAACTGTTACGGTTACCAATACCGGAAAGTATGGTGGAGAAGAAACTGTGCAGTTATACATAAGCGATCCAGTTGCCAGCGTAACCCGCTCAGTGGAAGATTTAAAAGGGTTTAAGAAAATTACGCTGCAACCCGGTGAAAGCAAGGATGTAACATTTGCTGTAACTACTGACATGCTTAAGTTTTACAGCAATAATTTAAAATACGATTGGGAAGCCGGGCAATTTTTTGTACGCATTGGAGGCAACTCGCATGATGTAAAATCTGCTTCGGTAATGTGGAGCAAATGATTGCAGATTTATTGGTAAAATAATAAAACAGGCAGTGGATCTTAGGTTCTGCTGACTGTTTTATTATAAATATCTCTATCATGCAAGTTTGTTTCCAATCATACTTTTAGTAAGAGTAAAAACTGCTAGTGTGCTTTTAAGCCCGCATAACGCTCAAAAACTATATGTTCACTTGTCATTTGCAGCAAACCTTTAAGTAATAAAAAATCCCGGCATAGTGGCCGGGATCAATATGATAAAGCGAAAATGATTTCTACTTGTTTATATAACCCAGCAGCTCGTCGCTTTGCGGGGTAACTTTGCTGTCAAAATGCGCAATCAGGTTGCCTTTTTCATCAATAATAAACTTATTAAAGTTCCAGCTAATGGTTGCATCAAGCACGCCATTCTCAGATTTGTTGCAGAGGTATTTGTACACCGGTGTTATGTTATCGCCTTTTACATCAACACGCGTGGTAAGCGGGAATGTTACACCAAAATGTGACTTACAAAAAGCGCTGATAGCTGTGTCCTGCTGGTATTCCTGTCCGCCAAAATTGTCTGATGGAAAGCCCACAATAACCAGCTTGCCTTTATTTGCTTCATATAGTTTTTCAAGGCCTTCATATTGTGGTGTAAACCCGCATTTTGATGCTGTGTTCACAATCAATATTTTTTTCCCTTTGAACTTTGAAAAATCTATAACACTGCCATCAAGGGCTTTAATTTTAAAGCTGTAGATGTTTTTAGGTTTGTGTATGGTGATAAAGCTCATAAATGCCACCACCGCAACAAGTGCAACTAAAGAAAGTATTCGTTTCATGGTAATTTTTTTTGGCTGGCATAAAGGTAGAGGAGTTTTGCCATTGGCTATGCTAATTTTTTCGTTAGTCGTAAAGGATATAGTATAAGTGACTCATCTTCAGTTAAACATGCAATTACCCGGTAATTGTAGACCCAGTTAGGGCATTATAAAATTGTATACGCTGTTGTGGCAATGCTAACTGTTACACCCGTAACTTTTAACACCGGTACAGCACAAGCTTCAAGGCTTGCACCTGTGGTAACTACATCATCTACCAGTAAAATATGTTTGCCTTCAAGCGCAATTGCATCCACTACCTCAAAAACATCCTGCATATTTTGCCAGCGCTCAATACGGCCTTTTTGTGTTTGAGTTTCAGTAAATAATTTTCTGCATACTGCCTTATCAAGTACCGGCCTGTCCCATACTGTTTTTATGCCTTCTGCTATAATTGCTGCCTGGTTATAACCACGTTTTCTTTCTTTTTTGGGGTTAAGCGGCAGTGGTACAATTGCATCAACACTATTAAATCTTTCCGTTTCTGCCAATTGCATACCCAATAGTTTGCCAAGGCAGTAGCCTGCAGTTTTATTGCCCCGGTATTTAAGTTCAACCATCAGCCGTTGTATAACTGAATCTTTTGTAAAATAAAATGCGCTGCCGGCTTGTTGCACAGGTATTCGCCCATAAAAAATCTTCTCTACAGGGTTACCTTCTGTGTTCATAAATCCGGTTGCTGGCAGTTGGGCGTAACATTTTATACACAGCACTGTGTCGTACTCCAGCACATCGTTACTACAACCAATGCATGTGTGCGGGAAGAAGAGGTGAGAAAAATCATTTAAAGCGGATGTTATGGTCTTTAGCATGTTATTGAAATAAGTACCTGTACATTTCTTCAATATGCGCAAATGCAATCACCTCAATTTTATACTGGCTTTTATCAAACCCCTTCTTATTAAAGCGCGATACAATGATCTTTTCAAATCCTAACTTTTCCGCTTCCGCAATTCTTTGCTCAATTCGGTTAACCGCACGTATCTCTCCATTCAGGCCTACTTCGCCTGCAAAGCAAACATGCGGGTTAAGCGGCACGTCTTCGTAGGAAGAAAGCAATGCGCAAACCACTGCAAGGTCAATGGATGGATCCTCAACTTTTAATCCTCCCGCAATATTTACAAAAACATCTTTTAATCCAAAATGAAACCCACCTCTTTTTTCAAGTACTGCTAATAAAAGCTGTAAACGGCGAAGGTCAAAACCTGTTACTGTTCTTTGGGGTGTGCCGTAAACGCTTTGTGTTACTAAAGCTTGTATCTCAATCAGCAATGGCCTTAAGCCTTCCATGCTTGCAGCAATAGCACTGCCGCTAAGTAATTCATCTTTTTGATTAATGAGTATTTCAGACGGGTTAAGCACAGCCCGCATGCCTTCGCCGGTCATCTCATAAATACCCAGTTCACTAGCGCTGCCAAACCTGTTCTTTAAAGTACGCAGTATGCGGTAAACATAATGCCGGTCGCCCTCAAACTGCAATACCGTATCAACCATGTGCTCCAATAGCTTCGGCCCTGCAATGGTACCATCTTTTGTTATATGGCCTATTAATATAACCGGCGTATCTGTTTCCTTTGCAAAGCGTTGAAACTCGGCGGCGCACTCGCGTATTTGCGAAACACTTCCTGGCGATGAATCAATAAGATTGGATTGAAGTGTTTGAATAGAATCAACTATAACCAGTTGCGGTTTTAATTTCTTTATTTCCTGGAAGATTGATTGTGTAAACGTTTCAGTAAGCACATAAAAGTCAGGGTGATGAATCTTAAGCCTGTCAGCGCGCATTTTTATCTGCGACTCGCTCTCCTCTCCGCTAATATATAATATTGTTACATTTGTTAGCTGCAAAGCATCCTGAAGTAACAAGGTGCTTTTACCAATACCCGGCTCACCTGCAATTAACACAATACTTCCTGTTACAATGCCGCCACCGAGCACCCTGTTTAATTCACTGTCTGCGGTAACAATTCTTTTTTCTTCGCTGGTACTTATATTATTAAGCGCTATCGTTTTTTGCGTTCGCTTTTCACTCGTGTAACTTTTCCAGTCGTCAGTTTTATCGGTTCCCTTATCAATTACTTCTTCAACAAATGTATTCCATTGGTTGCAGGATGGACATTTGCCCAACCACTTTGCACTCTCATACCCGCAGTTGCCGCAAAAAAAAGCTGTTTTAATTTTACTCATTTAATAATAGCCTGTCTTTTAATTTATCCTCAAAATTGTTGGAATTATCTGCAACATTACTAAAGCTATTGAAGAAAAGCGGGAGTACAAAAAATGTAAAAACCCACTTGTTGCAGGGCACAAAAAAAGGTCAGTATGAATACCGACCTCTTACTTACTAACCCATTAAATTCTGCCACTAAATTACAATAATGGGTAACATTTCAAAATTATTTTTTGCCGTTGTTGAAAACTTTACAGGCTGGGTTTTAAGGGGAACAGCTTAAATGGAAGAGAGCTAAGATGGGCTCAAATTTATATAATAATAAAACTTAATTTATTGTAGATATCCCATTTTATTGGGCATCGAAATGTATTAAAATTTTATCTAATCTATTAAAACCATCTAGTAGTCGGCCAAATTATATTTTTTTTCGACTAATATAATATATAAATAAATGATTATCAATGCATAAGTGACGAACGGCATCCATTTATCACATTAAAATATCTGCAATGTGTTTTTTGAAAGATTTTTTAGATTATTTTTAAGATCCTTAACAAAAACATAATGCACATGAGAAAAATCCTTCTGGGGTTTGCCATGCTATTCATAGCACTGATGGCAAACGCCCAAACGCAAACGGTATCCGGTAAGATTACCGATGCTACCGGAGCAGCAATACCAAGCGCTACGGTTCTTGAAAAAGGCACCAAAAACGGAACGATCTCGGGCGAAGATGGCTCTTACATTTTAAAAGTTAAGAGCAGCAAAGCAATCCTTGTTTTTTCTGCCGTTGGGTTTGAAACCTTTGAAGCCCCCGCTACAAATGCAAAAGCCATTGTTTTAAAAACCGACACCAGGAATTTAGGTGAAATAGTGGTTACCGGTGTTGGTACAGCAGTAAGCAAAAAAAGACTTGGCATTTCGGTCGAA
>Ga0206931_1009_pt1 | contig 73129 bp, 49 predicted proteins | sample Alteio_BWOrgHeat_17_FD_152946 | JGI IMG/M metagenome (GOLD analysis project Ga0206931, IMG submission 152946) | Enriched cells from forest soil in Barre Woods Harvard Forest LTER site, Petersham, Massachusetts, United States -... | ecosystem: Environmental > Terrestrial > Soil > Temperate forest >...
ATGACGGCACAATTTGGGTGGGCAGCGACGAAGGATTGCAATCATTTAACGGCCGGGTTTTTAAAACATACACATTGCCGCCAACCATGCAGGCAAGGCCAATAGTAGATATCTGCGGCGCTGGCGGCGATAGTATCTTTTTGCTTGATAACAGGGGGCAGGTAATGGTTCAATCTAAAGGCCTGTTACATGTTGCGGATATATGTGGCAATCCGTTGGCAACAACAATGGTTGCCGGCAAAAATAATACACTGTTTGCAGCCGTGCTCAACCGGGGCATTTACCAGTTTGTTAATAACAAATGGCAACTTGTTATTGATGCAAAAGAATTGGGCGAAAATATTTATGTAAGAAGGCTTTTTTGGGGGAGGGACGATGACTTGTGGGTGCTTGCAAAAAACAGGTTGTACAGGTACGCAAAAAATAAACTTACAAGGGTATTTTTTGGTGACGGCGACAGGTCCGAATTTATTTCAATTTGCAATGATGTAAAAGGGTGCACATGGGTAGGTGCAAATAAAGGTGCGTATATAGTTGGTGCAAATAACAGCCTTGAATACGTAGGTGCTAATGCGGGGCTTTCTAATGTTTCGATTAATCACATATTCAACGACCGGGAGGGGAACCTTTGGTTTGCCTCTGATGGGGAAGGTATTTTCAGGCTTAGTAATATACCCTTTTATATTCTTAATAAGGCATCCGGCCTTAGCGGTGATGTTATTATGGGTTTGTCTTTCAGGGACGGCAGCGCTTGGGCCGCTTCTACAGATGGCGGTTTAATGAAGATAGAAAGCGGCAGGGTTATAAAAATTAATATACCCTCACCACGCCCCGAGGCGCAAAAAATAAATGCACTTTTTACTGATTCACAAAATAATTTATGGGCTGGTACATTAGGTGGTGGTTTATGGAAGTCTGTTAACGGTAGTTCATTCTCACCGGTACAAATGGATAACTCAATAATCTCACGTTACATTACCAGCGTTTTTGAAGATAGTGATCACGCTATATGGGTAACAACACCTGGTGGTGTTTTTTATTCTGATAAAGGGCAAATGCAGAAATTAAAGGGCTTTGACGATGCTTGTTTTAGTGTATTTGGCTTAGATAGCGGCATACATTTAATTGGCGCAACTACCGGGTTATGGAAGGTTGCCAAAAATGAACAACCACGCAAAATTGAACTGCCCGGTTTTAGAAGTATTTCGGCAAGCTGTTTTGCCAAATTTGGCAAATACATATTGATGGGTACAGGTGACAGGGGTATTATATTCTGGAACGCAAAAACAAATGCCACATACCAGTGTTCTATAGAAACTGGCCTTGCGTCTGATTTTATTTATAGCCTCCTTGTTGATTCTTCAGGCGTTATATACTCGGGTACCGGGCATGGCGTAAGCAAAATAATATTTGATGAAAAAAATAAAATATTTGCTGTAAAAAATTATTCGTTTGCAAATTTGGTCTACGGGCCTGAGTGCAATTTAAATGCCGTTAAAAAAAATGCGGATGGCAGTATATGGTTTGGTACAAATAAAGGCATTTTAGTATATAACCCCAACGATGCTGAAATTGTTAATGAAGCACCGCTAATTTATTTAAACAGTGTTAAATTATTTTCAAAAAACATTCCTCAAAATATCAGCAGTGATACGGTTTTAGCATGGAATGCTATCCCGCGTGATCTCAGCCTTTCCTATACCCAAAATCATCTCACGTTCGAGTTTTCAGGCACCTATCTTACAAATCCTGCAGGACTTAAATACCAGTATAAACTCGAAGGGAATGACACCAGCTATTCAGAATTTGTGTCGGTGCCTAAAGTAATTTATTCAAATCTCGCCCCTGGTAAATACCGCTTTAAAGCCATCGCAATGGCAGACAATGGCAAGCGCTCATCAAACATTATTGATTTCCCGTTTGAAATAACAGCACCTTTTTTTCAAAAAACATGGTTTAAGGTTTTACTTGTTTTGTTGTTTATTGGTACAGGCTTTTTAGTACAGTACTTGCGCACGTTAATTAAGGCCAGGCGCGCAGGATTGATGCGTAAACTAAGGCTGGAAGAACAGAAAAAAATACAGGAAAGAACATCGGAAGACCTGCATGACGACCTTGGAAATAAAATAAGCCGCATTACCGTGCTGGCAGACGTGCTGGCAAATAAAATGGAGAAAGATGACGAAGAAAAAAAGAAACTTGTAAGGCAAATAAAAGAAAACGCGCAGGCGCTGTATTTGGGCACAAAAGATATTATTTGGTCTTTGGCGCCGGGTAATGATAACTTGTATGACGTGCTTGACCGCTGCCGTGCCTTTGGTACCAACCTTTTTGAAGGTACTGATATTGAGTTTAAAATGGAAGGACAGGATGAGAGGTTTAAAAACATTAATGTGCCGGTAATAATAAACCGCAACATGGTAATGTTGATAAAAGAGGCTTTGAATAATGTACTGAAACATTCCCTGGCTACTGAAGCAGTTATAAAAGTGGGCCTTTATGAAGACTATAGCCTGTTGACTGTTATAGCTGATAACGGCAGGGGCATTGATGCGGGACAATATATTCAGGGTAACGGGTTAACAAACATCAGAAGGAGGGTTGAAAGAATAGGGGGAGAGTTTACCATTGGGACTAATATGCCGCATGGCACTATTATTACGATATCATTTAAAATCCCCCCGAACGAGGGATAAAATAGTTTACCAATAAACTAAAATTTGTAATGAGCAAAAGAAAATTTTTATATGAAAATGCGGATATGAGTATACGAATTGTTTTAATTGAGGATGATACTACCATACGCGAAGGTATTGCCTACCTGATTAACTCCGCCCAAGGCTATTCAATAGTAGGGCAGTACAGTTCATTTGACGATGCACGCAGCCACCTGGTTAAAGACAACCCCGACGTTGTACTGCTGGATATAGAATTGCCCGGCATTAACGGGTTAGCCGCCATACCACTTATTAAAAAGCTGTTGCCGCAGGTTTACGTTATAATGCTTACAGTTTACGATAATGAGCAAACCATCTTTAAAGCATTAAGTAACGGGGCATCAGGTTACCTGACAAAAAATACCGACTCTTCAAAAATAATGGAAGCCATAAAAGAGGTGATGGAAGGCGGCGGCCCCATGAGTGCAGGTATAGCCAGGCTTGTTATAAAATCATTCCAAAAGAATATTAATACGCCCCTTTCAAAAAGAGAAACTGAGGTGCTTGAAGGTATATCCGAAGGTAAAAGCCGCAGCAAAATTGCAAAGGAACTTTTTGTTGATCTTGAAACAGTAAAAACCCACATTAAAAACATTTACAACAAGCTAAATGTAAACTCTAAAGAGGAAGCTCTTAAGGTTGCGCGGGAAACTAAACTTATATAACGCTGCTATTGCTTGCAGCTGTTTATACACTTAAATTTTATTACCTCAATAATTTATGGGTTCTTAATTATAAACTTCTAACTAAATTCTTATGAAGTGCATAGCTATTGTTTTTTTAATACTGGTAAGTTTTGCTGGCTCTTATGCCCAGCCATTTAATAAAGCCGCCGATAATGATATAGTTGACAGGTTAAATACACCAGCGGGCCAGTTAAATATCAGCCGGTTAAAATGGCTTCCCGGCTCGCACGATTTTTGGCTTGGCGAACAGGATGGTATTTACCTGTGCAGTGCAGATGATCTTAATAATAAAAAACTGGTGTTAACAACTGCCCAAATAAAAGATGCTGGCCTTACAACCGGTATTGAAAATATTGTTTGGAATAACGAGCGTAGTAAAATACTTATTTACACCAACTCATCAAGGGTATGGCGTGTAAACTCAAAGGGTGATTATTGGTATTTTGATATTGCAACAGGCAAAGGCAGGCAAATAGGCAAGGGCTTGCCAGCCTCGTCACTGCAGTTTGCTAAATTTTCCGCAAACAGTAACAATGTTGCTTATGTAAGCAAGCATAACCTGTACGCGGAACAATTAGAATCAGCAAAAATCACCCAATTAACAACAGATGGGGCAGACCGGGTAATTAATGGCACATTCGATTGGGCCTATGAGGAGGAATTGAGCGTAAGGGATGGGTTTAGCTGGGCGCCGCAAGGCGACAACATAGCATTTTGGCATGTAGATGCAACAACGATAAAAAACCACCTGCTTATTGATAATACAGATTCGTTGTACCCATTTATTAAACCTGTTGAATACCCCAAAGCGGGCGAAAGGCCGTCTTCCGTAAAAATTGGCGTGGTAAATATTTCTTCCGGTAAAACTACCTGGATGCAGATACCCGGCGAGCCCGATAACAACTATATACCGAGAATGACATGGGCTGACAACACTGAAGTGATGGCCATTCAGCTGAACAGGCTGCAGAACGAATCGTCATTTTATTTATGCGATGCCGCTACCGGTACCGCAAAGAAAATTTATGGTGAAAAAATTGCAAATGGTTGGATAGAGCAATTTAACATGCTGGATTGGGACGCACCATGGTGGGTTTGGGTGGATGATTTTAAATATTTTATTCGTACTAACGAGATAGATGGCTGGCTGCATATTTACCGGGTATCGCACGATGGCAAAGATGTTCAGTTATTAACTAAAGGAAATTTTGATGCAAACTTTGTTGCATACGACCGAATTACGGGCGATGTTTATTTTGATGCAACACCGTACGACGCCACGCAAAACTATTTATATAAAGTAAATATTAATAACCCCGATACAGTTAGGGTTACCCCCCAGGTGTTTGATGGAACAAATAATTATCGCTTTTCACCCGATGCAAAATACGCTTTGCACATAAACGCCAATATTAACCGCAATTACAATTTCAGGTTGGTGCACCTGCCTGAACATGTAAAGGTTTACCCGGCAACAGATGATAAATTTACTGCACCCAACCTTGGCTTTAAAATGGAGAAATTTAAAGTTAGAACAGTTGATGGTGTAGAAATGGACGGCATTTTGGCGAAGCCCAATGATTTTGACCCTGCTAAAAAGTACCCGGTATTCTTTTTTGTGTATGGCGAACCGGCCAGTGCAGTTGCCAATGACCTGCCGGGCTTTAACGGCTATATCTCGCAGCTTATACCGCGGGGGTATATTGGTATTGCTATGGACAACCGCGGCACACCCTTAATGAAAGGCAGCGCATGGCGTATGGCTGTTTATAAAAAACTGGGTATTGTAAACAGCAGGGACCAGGCGATGGCGGCACTTGAAGTATTTAAATGGCCTTTTATTGATACAAGCCGTGTGGCTGTGCACGGATGGAGTGGGGGAGGCGCGATGACACTTAACTTAATGTTTCGCTACCCTGAAATTTACAAAACAGGTGTAGCAGTGTCTGCCGTTACCGACCAGCATTTTTATGATAATATTTACACGGAACGTTATATGGGCGTGCCCCAGGATGATGAAGAGGCTTATACGCAATGTTCTCCTATAAATTTCGCAAAAAACCTGCAGGGGCACTTGCTGTATATCCACGGTACGGGCGATGATAACGTACACTACAAAAACGCTGAAAACCTTATTAATGAACTGGTACGGCAGGGCAAAACATTTAACCTGATGATTTACCCCAACCGCACCCATGGCATTTATGAGGGCAAAGGCACAAGCGAACACGTGAGTAAAACTTTTATAAAATTTATTGAAGAATACTGCCCGCCGGGCGCCAGGTAAGCCGCAACCGCTCATCCTTATCCTAAATTTTTATTAAATGGTTATGTATATTGTGTAAATAATCTATTTTGTGGGTTCGAAAAAAACATTCATTTATATGTTAGGTAAAAGAGGGTTGCCCATTTTTTTGGGATGTGTAGTTGCATTTTTGTTGGTAAGGCACTTCGCTTATGGAAGGGCTGTAACTGAAGACAGGTATAATAAAATGCTGCACAGTACAGGGCTTATATTAGAGAAGGCGCATTATAGCCCAAAAAAAATTGACGATAATTTTTCAGCAGCAATATTTGATGGCTTTATCGCGAAATTAGATCCCGATAAAAACATCTTCCTCACTACAGATATTCAAAGCCTGCAAAAGTATAAAACCACTATTGATGATGAAATATTGGGGGATACGGTTGCATTTTTTTACGATGCTATAAAGATATTTAAGCAACGTTTGAGCGACTTAAAGAACAGCTTTGCAACTATAACCGCCAGCCCATTTACATACACTACCGATGAAACGCTTGTTGTTAACGACAAAGACGAGCGGTTTGCGACAACAGCTGCGGAGCAAAGTGATTTGTGGAGAAAGAAAATAAAATACCTCGCCCTTCAAAAGTATAACGACTTACTTGAGCAACGTGAAAAAGATACCTCCGTACAAAAGGCGTCAGACACCGCCCTTGAAAATAAAGCCCGGCAGTTTGCTGCCAGAATAGTAAATAAGTTTGCGGACAGGCAGTTGGGCAAATCATCCCTCGACGACTACTTCAGCGAGTTTTTAAATACCATTACGAACGAAATGGATCCACACTCAAGCTTTTTTATGCCTGTGGAAAAAAGGGAGTGGAACGAGGAGATTACCGGTAAATTTTATGGCATAGGCGCATTTATTGGCGAAGAGAACGGGTATGTTAAAATATCATCAGTATCGCAGGGCGGCCCGGCCTGGAAAACAGGCGGCGTAAACGGGGGAGACCTTATTTTAAAAATAGCACAAGGTAATAGTGAGCCTGTTGATGTAATTGGTTACGGGAGCACTGATGCTATAAAACTTATACGTGGCGATAAGGGCACCACTGTAAAACTGACCCTTAAAAAAGCTGATGGCTCTATTAAAACAGTGTCTATTGTAAGAGAAGAATTAAAGCTTGATGAAACTTTTGCAAAGAGCAATGTGATAATGAAAAATGGTAAAAAAATAGGGTATATATACCTGCCCAAGTTTTATACCGATTACGATGGTAATGATGGTGCAAGCTGCTCAAAAGATGTAGCAAAGGAAATTATGAAATTGCAGGCTGAAAACATTGAAGGGCTGATTATTGACCTTAGGGATAATGGCGGCGGCAGTTTGTACGAAGTAGTGCAAATGGTTGGGCTATTTGTTCCCCAGGGCCCCGTGGTGCAGGTAAAAGGCAGGCAAGGGCCCCCCGGTGTGCTTACTGATAAAAATGAAGGAGTTTTATATACCGGCCCGCTGGAAGTTATGGTAAACGAATTCAGTGCTTCTGCATCAGAAATTTTTACTGCGGCAATACAGGATTATAAACGTGGTATTATTACAGGCAGCTCATCAACCTATGGCAAAGGCAGTGTTCAAAGGCCAATTGCAATAAGCCAGGTTTTAAATACAAATGAAGACCTTGGTACTGTGCATTTAACTATTCAAAAATATTACCGCATTAACGGCAGTTCAACACAACTAAAAGGTGTAACGCCCGATATTATATTACCCGGATATTATGAGTTTTATGATTTGATGGAGAGAAATAATAAAACTGCTTTACCCTGGGACGAATTGTCAAAAACAACCTATGCGCTAAGCAGTTCATCAGCATACCTGGCACCAGTAATAAGCGAATACCGCAGAAGTAAAGACAGCCTTACAGTATTTGAGCACATAAGGGAAAATACACAGTGGCTTGCAACAGAAAATAAAAAAGCAGTTAGCCTGAACCTTGACAAATACAGGCAGCATTTAAAAGAAGTAAAGGCCCAGGTACAGGCCACACAGGCATTGCTTAAACTTGGCAAGCAGCTTGATATCGATAATACCGATGTTGATAAAACTGCATTTAAAGGCAACCCCGACAAACTGGAGCGAAATAAGTTTTGGATAAATAACCTTAAGCAGGATGTTTATCTTGGCGAAGCCCTGAATATAGTTTATGAAATGGCTGGCAACGACAAATCATTAGCTGCCAAAAATTAGCACTTGATAAAAATATTTTCGTCTGCTCATAGATAATCCCCCATGTGGGGGATTTTTAATTTTAGCAATGCGGTAATGGTTTTATGTACAACAACGCCCGCTGTATTTCTGGGCGTAATAAACACATAATGCGGAGAGGGTACGATAACATTTACAGTATTGATGGCTGATTAACAAAGTATAACCGCTCATCCATATCCCCCTAATAGGGGGATGAATTCCAAGATAGCCGCGGGTAGTTTTGTTTCAAATTGTAATTATGAGGCTCAAAGTTTTTATTATTTTTCTCACACACATATTTATTGTTAGCATAGCCTGCGGCCAGCAAAATATAACCAGGGGGAAAATAGCGGTAAAAATTCGTGATGAAAAAAATGTTGCTTTACAGGGGGTTACCGTCAATCTTTTATTAACAAAGGACTCATCTATCGCTAAAATCGCTATTACTGAGCCGGATGGTACGGCTTATTTTGAAGGGGTAAGGATGGGTAATTATTTTATGGTAATAACACACACGTCTTATAAAAAATATACTTCTGGAAGTATTATACTTGATGAGAAAAATCTGTCGATAAATGTTCCTGATGTAGTACTCACCGCCCAGGTTGGCCAGTTACAGGATGTAACAGTGCAGGCGCAAAAACCATTTATTGAAAAGCAGCTTGATAAAACGGTAGTAAATGTAGAGAACAGCATCGTAAGCTCTGGCAGCACGGCTATGGATGTACTGGAACGGTCACCGGGTGTTGTTATTGATAAAGATGATAACATCAGCTTAAAAGGTAAACAGGGTGTAATAGTAATGATAAATGGCAAACCGTCTGGTATAGCAGGCGCCGACCTTGGAAACTACCTGCGCGCCATGCCATCAAGTGCGATATCAAAAATTGAAATAATTACAAACCCATCCGCAAAATATGATGCGGAAGGCAGCGCTGGTATTATCAATATTATTTTGAAAAAAGACCAGCGCATGGGTACAAACGGCACCATAACAGCAAATTATGGGCAGGGTACCTACCCCAAAACAGGGGCAGGCTTTAGCTTTAATAACCGTAATAAGAACATAAACATTTTCGGCAACTACAATTACAGCTACCGCGAAAATTATAATCACCTTGATCTGTACCGTCAGTTTTTAACTGACGGTAGTGTAACCGGTGCATACGACCAAACAAACTACCTGCATTTTATTTTTAACACAAATACTTACAGGGCTGGTATTGACTATACCTTAGATAAAAAAACAACTATCGGTTTTGTGGTAAATGGTATTGAAAATAAATTTACCAACCATGAAAGCTCACATACCATTGTTTTAGATGGTGGCCAAACGAAGCAATCGTATAACGACAACAAGGGTAATTTAGTTGACACACTGCACAATTTTGCTGTAAACGTTAATTTCAAACACAGTTTTGATTCAACGGGCAAAGAACTAACTGTTGACCTGGATTATGCGGGTTATAATAATACTGATGGCCAGCGCTTTGTAACCAATTTTTATACCCTGGAAGGGGTGCAGAATGCACCGCAAAATATTTTAACAGGCATAGTAGCGGGCAACCTTACTATAAAATCAGTTAAGGCTGATTATGTTAACCCCTTAAAAAACAAGGCTAAAATTGAAGCAGGCTTTAAAAGCAGTGAGGTTACGGCAGACAACGACATAAAATATTACGATGCAAGCAGTGGTACGCCCATTTACGACCCTACCCAAAGCAACCATTTTATTTATAAAGAAAACATAAATGCAGGCTATATAAATTTTAATAAGGAGTATAAAAAATTAACCATGCAGCTTGGTCTGAGGGCTGAGCAAACGAATGCCTCAGGCAACCAGGTAACCACAGGGCAAAAATTTGATACAAGCTATATTAAGATATTTCCCAGTGCTTTCTTTAATTATACGGCATCAGATGATAATAGCTTTGGTTTAAGCATAAGCCGCAGGTTGGATAGACCAAGTTATAAGCAGTTAAATCCTTTCAGGCTATATATAAATAATAGCACTTATGCCGAGGGTAACCCATATCTTCAACCCCAATTTACATATGCTGTTGAATTAAGCCACACCTATAAACAGCAAATTACTACAACCCTTTCATATAGTGTTACCAGCAACCAAATGGTTACAGTGTTAATACCAAGCCCAACCCAGGATAAAATAACAATTCAAACAGATAAAAATCTTACCCAGTACCAATATTATGGCATGGAGGTTTCAGCTCCTGTTAAAATAGCAAAATGGTGGAACACTGTTAACGATGTAACTGCATATTATGGCTTGTACAAAGGCGATCTTGCAAATACCACTCTGCATAATGGTAACGTAACTTTTAGTATTAATACTACCAACACCTTTACAATGGGCAGCGGGTTTACCGGCGAGCTAACCGGCTTTTATAAATACCGGGAAATTTATGGCTACCTGGATGTAAAGCCTTCAATGCTTTTATCGGCCGGTATACAAAAAACCATAATGAAGAAAAAAGCAAATATTAAATTTAATGTGGGCGATATTTTTCATGCGGCAATAAGCGCCACCAATACTTTCAGGGATTATAAGGAAACGTTCTCTGTGTGGCGTGATTCAAGGGTTGCCACCCTCTCTTTCACCTATCATTTTGGCAATAACAAAGTTGCTGCTGCCAGGAAGCTAAGTGGTGGCGCTGAGGATGAAAAGAAAAGGGCGAACTGAGAGATAAAAAGCGGAAACTTGAAAATTTTGATTGTAAAATACAAAACAGGCGTGAATAATGCCCGAAAAATGAAATATGCCCCCCGGTTGCAAAAACTCAAATCGTATAAGTTAAGACCTGAATAGTCATTTTACCATTCATCCCAAATCCCCCGATAAGGGGGATAATATACAGTTTTATTGAAGATAAATTCGTTGCCTAACAAACTAACATTTATGCGGAAACGTCTGTTAATTTCAATATTTTCATTACTTACCCTTAACTCATTCTCCCAAAAAAACAGCTATAGTTTTACAATTGACCTGGTTAATGTAAAAGATGATAAAGTACAGGTGCAAATGGCTGCACCAGCAATTAAGCAGGATGAAATAATATACTATATACCTAAAATTGTGCCCGGCACCTATTCAATAGACGATTTTGGCCGTTTTATTGAAGATTTTGCAGCTTTTGATAAAAAAGGAAACCCTCTGCCTGTTGAAAAAATAAACCTAAACGGCTGGAAAATAAAAAATGCCAAATCTTTAAACACAGTCAGCTATAAAGTGAACGACACTTTTGACGACAGGGACAGTACCAGTAAAAAAGTATTTGAACCAACAGGCAGCAATATACAAGCTGACACAGATTTTGTAATTAACACACATTGTTTCATAGGTTATTTTGATGGTATGAAACAGGTGCCGTACAAATTAACCATTAACCATAGCCCTGAATTATATGGCTCAACGGCTATGGAGGATGCTAACAAAAGTACCACGGTTGATGAATTTTCAACCAACACATATAATACATTGGTTGATAACCCCCTTATGTATTGCAGGCCCGATACTGCATCAATTATGGTTAAGGATAGTAAAGTACTTATAAGCGTTTACTCACCCAATAAAAAAGTATCGGCCTTATTTCTTGCAGATAACTTTAATAAACTCCTGCAGGCGACTGCCAAATATCTTGGGGGCTCTTTACCCGTTAAAAAGTATGCATTTATACTTTACCTGGATGACAAGGTGGGGGTATCAGGCTCCAATGGAGCGCTGGAGCATTCATATTCATCAGTATATTATATGCAGGAGGGCGACCCCAAGGCACTGGCACAGAATTTTACCGACGTGGCTGCACATGAGTTTCTTCATATTATCACACCACTGAGTATTCATTCTGAAGAAATACAATATTTTGATTTTAACGCACCCAAAATGTCGAAACATCTTTGGTTGTACGAAGGTTCAACAGAATATAATGCCCATATTTCGCAGGAAAGATATGGATTAATAAGCAGGGAGGATCTTCTAAATGTGCTTACCCAAAAAGTTACATTATCCCGCCAGTTCTTTAACGATACGGTGCCTTTTACAGTAATGAGTGCAAATGTGCTTGATAAATATGCTGACCAATTTATAAATGTCTATCAAAAAGGTGCTTTAATTTCTGCTTGTCTTGATATTAAACTGCGGCAGCTTTCAGCCGGAAAATATGGCCTGATAAACTTGATTTTCGATTTGTCAAAAAAATATGGTAAAGACAAGCCTTTTAAAGATGATGAATTATTTGATGTTATTGGGCAGCTTACCTACCCTGAAATAAAACAGTTTTTGCTGACGTATGTATCAGGCAATACGCCATTGCCCCTGGAAGAAATATTTGCACTTGCAGGCATCGACTTTAAAGCATCGGTGTTAACGGGCGACAGCACGTTTACCTTTGGCTCAGTCCGGTTTTTGCCAAATAAAGTAAATGGGCGGCCGGTTGTAATTGATGTATCTGCACTGAATGACTTTGGCCATCAAATGGGCTATCGGGTTAATGATACAATTATGAGTATAAACGGTGTTGAAGTTAAGCCGTTTTCGTTACAGGGTAGAATTAATGCTTTATTTAAAACCGCAAAAGTTGGCGACATTTTATCAATCGGGGTACATCGTAAAAATGACGCAGGCAAGGATGAAGATATTACACTAAGCGCACCTATGGTGCGGGTACCTGCAAAAAAATTAAACCAGTTTATTATTATGCCAAACCCTACCAGCGAACAATTGGTAGTGCGCAACAGCTGGCTTGATGCGAATAATTAAACAATACCCGGAAAAAACAAAAAATGAGAAAACTTGTATTTGCATTGGTTGCTGTTCTTAGTATCAATTGCATTAAGGCACAGGAGAAAAAACAGCAGCCGGCAAACGCAGCAGATACTGCGAAAAAAATTGCTGCAAAACCAACGGAACAAAAAACAGGCCTCAAGCCGTATAGCGAAGTAATTACGGACAAGGCCATAACCCATAAGGGTTTTTTTACGGTACATAAAATTGAGGATAAATATTATTTTGAAATTCCTGATTCGCTTATAGACAGGGAGTGGATGGCGAATGTGAGAATTGCGAAAACTGCAAACGGTATTGGCTATGGCGGCGAACAACAAAATAATCAAACCCTTCGTTGGGAAAAAGGGCCTGATAATAAATTGTTTTTGCGTGTCGTTTCTTACTTTAATGTTGCTACCGATGATAACCCCATAAGCAAAGCCGTTAAATCATCGAACACAGAGGCAATAGCAGGCGCGTTTGATATTAAAGCTTTCTCAAAAGATTCAGCCGGTGTTGTTATTGATGTAACAGATTTTCTTAAAAGCGAAAGCCCGGCGTTAACACTGCAACCAGGGTTTAAAAGGGCTTTTGGGCTTGCTGCATTGTTGCCTGACAGGAGTTTTATTAACTATATTAAAACGTTCCCGTACAACACGGAAGTTAGGGCAACAAAAACGTACATGACCGCACCTGTTAATAACCCAAACCTTAATATTACTGATGCTGATAATGTTGGTATGGTTACGCTCGAAATAAACACAAGCCTCGTTATGCTGCCTAAAGTGCCGATGAAGAGAAGGTTTGCTGACAGCAGGGTTGGGTATTTTTCAAGTGAGTATACAAACTATGGGCTGGATGCCCAGAGAAGTGAAAAAGAAACTTTTATAAGAAAATGGAGGCTTGAACCAAAGACTGAAGATATTGAGAAAATGAAACGCGGGGAACTGGTTGAACCCACCAAGCAAATTGTTTATTATATTGACCCTGCCACGCCCGTTAAATGGCGTAAATACTTAAAACTGGGTATTGAGGACTGGAATAAAGCTTTTGAACAGGCTGGCTTCAAAAATGCCATTGTTGCAAAAGACTTTCCCGAGAACGATAGCACACTTAGCCCCGAAGACATTCGCGTTAGCATGATACATTATTTCGCCTCTGACATACCCAATGCATATGGGCCGCAAACTTTTGATCCCCGCAGCGGTGAAGTTCTACAAAGTCATATTGGATGGTACCATAATGTTATGAAGACATTGCGCGACTGGTATTTAATCCAGGCCGCCAATATTGACCCCCGGGCGCGCAAGGTGAAATTTGATGACGAATTGATGGGCGATCTTATCCGGGTTGTTTCATCCCATGAAGTAGGACACACATTGGGCCTGCTGCACAATTTTGGTGCATCATCAACGGTGCCGGTGGAGAATTTGAGAAACAAGGCATGGGTTGAAGCACACGGGCATACGCCATCTATTATGGACTATGCACGGTTTAACTATGTTGCGCAACCCGAAGATAATATCGAAAAGGCGGGCATTTACCCAAGAATAGGTGATTATGATTTGTGGGCCATAAAATATGGCTATACTCCTGTTTTTGATAAAGATGAATACCAGGAAAAAGAAATTGTAAATGGTTGGATAAAGGAGAGTCTTAAAAATAAAAGCCTTTTATTTCTTGAACAGCGGCCACCGTATAGTCCTAACTACCCCGATCCGCGGGCGCAAAATGAAGACCTTGGCGATAATGCAATGAAGGCGGGCGAATATGGTATTAAAAACCTAAAGAGAATTTTGCCTAACCTGCCCAAATGGCTTGAAGAGGATGGTAAAGATTTTGGCCAGGTTGATGAAGTATATGGCGAAGTACGCGGCCAGTATGTAAGGTATGTAAACCATGTACTCGCCAACATAGGTGGTATATATGCTACACCAAGAACTGCAGACCAGGATGGGGGAGAAGTATTTGTTCCTGTGCCTAAGGCAACACAACTTGAGGCGATGGCTTTTCTTAAGAGAAATGTTTTTACGACACCCGCCTGGCTTGTAGATTTTAAGATGCAGAAGCTTTTTAACCAGGACCAGGTGGTTGATGAAATAAGGGCAATGCAGGACGGGTTGATGAGTAATTTTTTACATACACCGCGTATGGCAAGGGTTATTGACAACGCTGCCATGCAGGGTGACAGCACTTACACACTTGAGGCTTTTGTAAACGACCTGCGTAAAAATATCTGGAGCGAGCTGTATACAAAAACAACTCCGGATTGGTACAAGCGTAATTTTCAAAAAATATTTGTTGAAAAAATAGGAAGCATAATAGCCAACCCGGCTACAGTAAATTTTCCTCCCGGGTTGAGGGTGGATAACCCGCGTAGATTTTTCAGTGAGTACATTGGCTCGCAAATGGATATTGCAAAATCTGATGTACTGTCAATTTTAAAAGGTGCGCTGCGCACACTTAGAACTGATATAAAAGATGCATTGCCACTGGTAAAAGATAATATGACAAAATACCATTATGAGGATATTCTGGAGCGTATAGATAAAATTTTTGATACTAAAAAGCAAAACTAACAGCACAGGTTTTGCAGTAATTAAGCCGGAAGGGTTCAACATTACTAAGCGTGGTATTTTTCTGCATGTGCATGTAGATAAGTATTGTTAAGGGAGCGTTTAGTAAAAGAACCTTTCCGGCATAATTTTTTGAGGTTTGCCAACCTGTTAGCAGCGAGATTGCTTTCATAATTATTCTAATTGGTACAATTGAGCGCTATCTATGCCATAGCAATTTTCCGTTCTGTAGTTTAACACAATCTCAAGGTTTGCATTTAAGTAAATAAAACCGCTTAACGTCTTCGTATTATTTACCCTCAAAAGCAGCCAGTTTGTTAAACCACAGCCGCCATCAACCAGAACAACAGATTTAAAACCCCCTGCAAAACTTAAGAATAATTTCGTGAAGAAGGCAAAAAAACTCGGCTTGCATACAAATTCCTGCAGTTCGCATACAAATAATATTTGCAATACAAAGCAATTTGCTATTTTTATACGGTTAATTTAGGTTATCAATTTAGTGTTTAAGTAAAACTAGCTGCTCGATTGCTGTATTTTCGGTTGGGTTGGTAGCAAAAATCAGGTTGGCTTCAATTGGTGTCACTGACAATTCAGCAGCAAACCCTTGCGGAGCACCGTTTTAAAGTCCTTTTATCCTCCAGGTTCATTTTAAACTTTTTAAAATAAGCATATGTACGTAAATACCACAACTAAAAAAGCACTGTTTATTGCAGGTTTATTGCTTACAATTCCCTTTTTGCACGCGGTAGCAGGATCGCCGTCCGGCCCCGGAGGCGATGTTGGTGCCCCGATTGATGGCGGGATTAGCCTGCTTGTGGCTGCAGGCATTGGTTATGGAGCAAAAAAGGTGCGGGATGCTAGGAAAGCTAAGAAATCTGACGACAATAAGGACGATGCGGCCGGGATATAAAAAAGCAAACTCGCTGAAATTTGCAACTTATAACCTTCGTTGATACGTGGGATAAATCATGCCTGCATAGTTGTGCGCAGGGTTGCTTTCGCAACCGGAGATAGATAGTTGTATTCAGATTTTGAAATTAAGGCAAACCTGATTACTTTTGCCGCCCTGAAATGATGCCCATTTTTGGATTGTGTTCGGGAAGTGGCGCAGCCCGGTAGCGCACTTGTATGGGGTGCAAGGGGTCGCAAGTTCGAATCTTGTCTTCCCGACTAATAGAATTTAAATAAACTAAAAAGCCTGTAAATACGCATATTTACAGGCTTTTTAGTTTTGTATGGATCGTTTTCGCTCACCCAATAACATGGCAACAGTCATCACGATAATTCAATTTTTACATCAACAAGACACCTTTTCCTAAAAACCCTGCTACCTTACAGCCCAAGCCTGCTTTTATTGATTTCGTTATCGCTTTGGTAACAATTAGCTTTCAAACTATCAGGGCGGCTATTGCTAAACCGGTAAAAGCCTGAGAACTGAATAATTTAATAACAGTTTTCCATATGCAAAACTGGCGTTGCTGAAATTAATTGAAGATTAATAAGTAAGTGGTGAGTTCGCCCATCAAAATAAATTTCCCCGGAATGTACGATTGTTTATACAAAAGCCTTCATAGTAAACATACCGTTATAATATTTGCGGTATGCATAGCCTAAAAGCAGGTTGGGTACAATTAGTGTAACACCCATTAGCCAACCGGATGGTACTAACACAGTATGAAACAATAACACATTTAAGCTGATCGGGAAAACCACGACTGCCCAAAATGGCGCATACAGGTTTGCCATTAAACATGCACCACCCACTATTTGTATAACCTTAAGCATAGGGTAAAAGTACCCCGTGCCTTTAAGCCCGGCAATAAAGGCCCCTGCGTTACCGGTATGCAAAGGCTGATAAGGTATAAAATGCAAAAAGTAATCCAGGCCAAATACTAAGTAAATAAACCCAAGCAATATTCTTGATATTAATGCGGCAATTCTCATAATAAGCTAAAGTAAATATGAATTTATTTAAAACTGGATAATTGGTATTAGATTTTAAAATATCAGGACATATTAAGTTAAAACAGCGCAATAAACTTCTTCTCCATTCACCTTTCCGGCCTTGCCTATTAAAATAATTATCGGCCACAACCATTCGCGCCAATATATGTTGTATAAATAATGCAAATAATTTTTGCAATGTGTAAAAAATACACAACATTTGTATTTCTGCTGTTAAAGCCAATTATTTAAACCAAAAAGCTCGCCGATGAAAAGGATTTTTACACTTATCACACTGCTATTTATTGCCGTTATTGCCAAAGCACAATTATTATCATGGACTCCTGTTTTTATACAGGAAAGCTCAACGCCTGTAACTATTACCATAGATGCCAATTATGGCAATAAGGGCCTGTTGAATTATACGCCAACAACCGATGTGTATGTGCATATTGGCGCAATAACCACGAAAAGTGCCAACAGCAGCGACTGGAAATACGTGCCATTTACCTGGGCCACTACACCGGCTGCCGCGAATGCGGCTTATTTAGGGGGCAACAAATGGAGCTATACTATAACTGGTGGCTTACGAACTTTTTTTGGTATGTCAGATCCTACAGAGCATATCCTAAAAATAGCTATTCTGTTCAGGAACGGTAACGGTAACAGCGTTGAACGTAATGCAGATGGCAGCGATATGTATATACCTGTTTACGATAATGGGTTATATGCACGTGTTGATCAACCATATCGCCAGCCATTGTATAACCCTGCACCAGAACCTATTACCAAGGGTGTGGGCGATAATATTGATATTACTGCTAAGTCAAGCCAGGCAGGATCACTAAAAATATATTTTAACGGCACCCAAGTTGCAAATTCCGCCAGCACTTCAGCCACTGCAAGCCCAACCATTGTTGCACCCGGTAACCAGCAAATAATAGCTGTTACAAATAATGGGTCAACCAATGCCAGCGATACGCTGAATTTCATTGTTTCTTCACCAACAACTATTGCTGATTTACCACCAGGTGCTAAAGACGGCATTAATTACGAAAGCGGCGACACATCTGCCATACTTGTACTATATGCGCCAGGCAAGCAAAACATTTATGTAATTGGCGACTTTAATAACTGGACGCCGGCAGTGGCCTACCAAATGAATGAAACCAGCGACAATAACCGGTTCTGGATTAGATTGAAAGGGTTAACGCCGGGTGTTGAATACGCTTACCAATACTTTATTGATGGCAAAATAAAAGTAGCAGATTATAATACTGAAAAGGTTTTAGACCCAGATAATGATAAGTTTATTTCATCCACTACCTATCCTAACCTAAAAGCTTATCCAACGGGTAAAACAACAGGAATAGTGAGCGTGCTGCAAACAGCAAAACCCGCGTACAGTTGGCAGGTTACCAATTTTACAAGGCCTGACAAACGTAACCTTTTGATATACGAATTGCTGGTAAGGGATTTTACTGCCGCAGGTAACTACCAAACGCTGAAAGACACCCTAAGTTATTTAAAGCGTTTAGGCGTAAATGCGATAGAACTTATGCCGGTAAATGAATTTGAAGGCAACAACAGTTGGGGTTATAATCCTAATTTTTATTTTGCGCCGGATAAGGCTTATGGCACTGAAACTGCCTTAAAACAATTTATTGATGCATGCCACCAACAAGGTTTTGCTGTAATTATGGATATGGTATTAAACCATTCATTCGGGTCGTCACCTATGGTGCAAATGTATTTTGATGGCGCCAACAATATACCAGCGGCAGATAACCCTTGGTTTGCACAACATTACACGCATGCATTTGATGTTGGTTACCAGTTTAACAATGCCAGCCAGGCTACTGCCGATTTTCGTGACCGCGTGATAGCGCATTGGCTTAACAATTACCATATAGACGGTTACCGTTTTGACCTTGCGAAAGGTTTTACGCCTACAAATACCTGCGATGCCACGGGCAATAATTGTAATACTACTACCGTGGGCAATTACGACCAGGCGCGTGTAAATATTTGGGATACCCTTTATAAACACCAGCAGGCAGTATCACCCGGCAGCTATACAATACTGGAGATGTTTGCTGATAACAGCGAAGAGCAGGTTGAAACTAATACGGGTATGATGGTTTGGGATAATATGAACGGCACCTTAAACCAGGTTACTATGGGCTATACTGATAACTCAGATTTTAGCTACGGGATTTACAATGCAAGGGGTTTAACGAATGCGTATGCAGTAGGCTACCAGGAAAGCCATGATGAAGAAAGGCTAATGTATAAGAACGAGCAGTATGGTAACAGCAATGGTAGTTACAATGTTAAAGACACGGCTACCGGCTTGCTGCGAAATGCTATGGCCACAGCATTTTGGGCGATGATACCCGGGCCAAAAATGATTTGGCAGTTTGGCGAGTTGGGATATGATTATAGCATAAATACCTGCGCAGATGGTACAACCATAAACAATAACTGCCGCCTTGATAACAAACCAATAAAATGGAACTATTATAATGATACGAGACGCAGGGCATTATATAATGTTTATGCCGCCTTGTTAAGGCTGCGTAACCAACCTGCCTACCTGTCAACTTTTGTAACAGGTAACGTAAATTACAATGTTGGGTCGGGCACTACACTTAAGTGGCTTAACGTTGTTGGAGGCAATCTTAAATTGGTAGTAATGGGTAATATTGGGGTAACACCGCAAACGGCTAATGTAACCTTCCCGAATACCGGCACATGGTATAGTTATCTCACAGATTCGTCAACAGTTATTACAAATGCAACAACCAGTGTTACGTTAAAACCAGGAGAATTTTATGTATTTACCAGTATTGACCTGCACACGCTTGCATTGCCTGTAAAATGGTTAGACTTCACGGCGCAAAAAGGCAGCAATAACAATATTTTATTAAACTGGAATGTAAGCGAACAGGTAAATAACGATCATTTTGATGTTGAGAGAAGCATCAACGCTGTCAACTACAACGTAATAGGCACTGTGGCGGCAGGCAAAGCTTATAACGGTGTTGAAAAATACTCGTTTACAGATGTTGCGCCGTATGATGGAATGAATTATTACAGAATTAAACAGGTTGATAAAGACGGCAACTTTGAACGCTCAAAAGTGGCCGCGGTAAGTATTAATGGCTCACACTTGTTGTGGCAGGTGTATCCAAACCCGGTCGGCAGCAGCACAGCACTATTTGCTAACACCAATTTTGCAAAACTGCAAATGATTATGACAGATGCCTCCGGCAGGGTGGTATACAAAGGTGAACAATCGGCGGTAACAACCGGGCAACGTATCAATATACCCGTACAAAACCTTGCTAAAGGCGTATATCTTTTAAAAGTAAGTTCAGATAAGGAAAGTCATACGGAGAAGATAGTAGTACAGTAGGGAATATGCAGCAATGCATATTGTGAGGAAGATATTGAATAATCAGTGCTCAATACCCATTGCGCAGACAAAGACGATACATAAATAAAATTGTATCCATTCCTTGTTTAGGCAACGAATATTGAGCATTGAATTTTTTGCATCAATCTGCCGCTTTAATAAAAAAGAAACCATCACACCCCCGTATGATGGTTTCATATTTAATGCAAAGGGAAGAAGTGTAAAATTATTTCAACACCTCTTATCCAGGCATCAGTACCTAAAAACTAATGACTGCTAAAAAAATACTTTTTTGTGCAATGTTTTTCATCCATTTAGCGAATGGCCGTAAATAGACCGTAACAGGCTGAAACAACTTTGTAGTTGGTGGAAATAATTTTTTAAAAACTGAACCCCAGGCTAACATAGGGGTAAGGGATAAATACCCCACTGCCGGCAATAAAGTTAAGGCCAGCCCTGAAGTTTAAACCACTGGTCACTGGTTGGCTTCTGTAACCCAGGGTTAATGTTGCAAGCAGCCTGCTTTTGTTGTCGGGCGATACATCATCAAAGGTCAGTACATTCGCGTTAACAAATGTTACACCTGCTCCTGATTCAAAATAGTGCCCGTGGGCGCCTGACAGGTTGTTTATTGAAAATGGGATCGCAACGAAACTTTGTCCATCTACTGCAAGAGCACCTACGCCTGCGCTAAAGCCCATGCCCGTAAGCTTTTTCTGAAACCGGCTGTCGTAGTTAATGCTGTATATTAGGGCGCGGCCATAAAGCTCTCCGTAAACCGCCTGCGGCGGCCTGTCTGTAACGACAGTACCCTGACCATTTTGCCCCGGATGGTATTTTTTACTTAGGTGTATAGTATCCTGGCAGGTTGCATTATAATACGTAAGAAGCGTGATAATAAAAAGGTTGAAGGTTTTATTCATGGGTGGTTTTACCCATTGACCATTGAATCGCCGCTATTGTTGCAACTGTAACAAAAAAGCTATATAATATTTACTTCCCGCTCAAGTGTAATGCCAAATGTATTTTGTACGCTTTCAATTATTTTCCCCGAAAGCTTGTATATGTCTTCGCCACCCGCGTTAGCGTAATTAACCAACACGAGCGCCTGTTTTGCGTGCACGCCTGCGTCGCCTTCGCGGTAGCCTTTCCACCCGCATTGTTCAATAAGCCAGCCTGCAGCCACTTTTATGTTGTATTCATTAACAGGGTAACCGGGCAGCCCAGCATACTTCTCCTTCAAAATATTAAATTGCTCAATGCTTATTTGGGGGTTTTTAAAAAAACTGCCTGCGTTGCCAATTTGCGCAGGATCTGGTAATTTGGATGAACGTATATTAATAACGGCTTGCGATATTGCCTGTATACTAAGTTCTTTTACGCCCATACCCTGCAATTCCTGCTCAATTGCTCCATAAGAAGTGTTGAATAATGGCTGCTTATTTAAGCGATAAGTCACATTTAATATAACAAAGCGACCCTTATGTCTTCTTTTAAAAACACTTTCCCGGTAACCAAATTCGCAGTCATTTAAACTAAAAGTTACTACTTTCTTATCTTCCAGATCATAGGCCTCCAGGCTTTCGAATACATCTTTAATTTCCACGCCATAAGCACCTATATTTTGCATGGGGCTTGCGCCAACACAGCCGGGTATAAGGCTTAGGTTTTCAAGTCCTGCATAATTATGCGCAATACAATGCAAAACAAGCTGGTGCCAGTTTTCACCTGCGCTTACTTTTACGTAATAATGCAGGGCATCCTCTTTGATGATCTCAATACCTTTCAATTCATTCTTTAATACAAGGCCGCTGAAATTATTGATGAATAAAATATTACTGCCGCCTCCAAGGATAAGCAAGCGCGAACTGTCAACTGTAAACCTGGAAAAAGCGTGGAGGGTTTCTAATTCATCAGTTGATGAAAACGCGGCAAACTGTTTAGCCGCAACATCAATATGAAATGTGTTATATGGTCGAAGGGAAATGTTTTCCTGTACCTGCATAACACAAAATAACAAAATAAATGCCGTTGTTGGTATTGAAGGGGCGATGCACAGTTAATACAATGCTATTGTTATCACTCACCCAGGTATGGGTCTTTTATTTTTTTTGATGAATAACTAATATGTGAGAATGTAACGCTGCAACTTTTGCCTGTTGGCGATTGAGCAAGAAAGCCCAGGCTAAGCGGCCCCTTTGCATTAAACTGCAGGTGGCGTATTAAGAACCATTTTTGCCCATCAGTTGAATAATACAGTGTAATTACATTATCTGCTTTGGCCATTTTATAATATACCATATTGCCGGTTATCGCTGCAGAATTACAATCGTCAGAGATATCATTTGTAACAACACTAACTACCCGGTGCTGGCCGGTATAATCTTTTTCAAAACAAAACTTGATCCAGTTAAGATTATTTGCTTTTAGCACAATAGCGCCACCATCCCATTTATTGGTGAAGCTATGCTGTATGCAGGCGGTTATAACAAAATTACCAGACGGTGTAAACAATAGTTTAGGAGCATTATCTGTGTTGTAAGTAACATTCGGATCGCGAAACATATCTGTCTTTTCACCCGCAGTTATTGTGAACGAATTGTTGGTTTGTGTAAAACTCAACGGCTTATTTTCCCAGTTTAATGCACTGGGTATGGCGGAAAGATTTACAGCTTTTACCGGTTGCGCGTACAGGTTGCCGCATGCTATAAAAGCAAACAGCACCCACAAGAGGAAAGAGCATGCGATGATTTTCATGTGGCAATTATTAGTGCGGTAGTAATCAGTTAAAGTTAGTGAATATCTACATTAAAATGCCTGCAATTGTTGCCGATAAATAAGACGCCAATGTTCCGCAAAACAGGGCTTTAAGGCCAAGCCGGGCGAGGTCGGTTTTTCGCTCAGGCGCAATTTCACCTATGCCGCCAATAAGCATACCCACACTGCTGAAGTTGGCGAACCCGCAAATGGCGATGGAGGTTATCAACATGCCTTTACCAGGTGCAATGTCAACACTTTTGTTGGTAAGGTTATTGAATGCGATAAACTCATTAATACTTAATTTCTCCCCTAACAAAGTTGCTGAGCCGGCAATATCGTGCTGTGGCACACCCATAGCCCACGCGAAAGGGTAAAATATTTTCCCGAATATCCATGTTAAAGATAGTTGGAAGGGCAAATGAAAAAGGATCCCTATTTTTTGCAATACATAGTCGAGGCACGCAATAATCGCAATAAAGCCGATTAGCATGGCAATCACGTTCAGGGCTATTTTAAAACCATCACCTGCACCATGTGCAATGGCGTCAATAACATTTTTATAGGTATTGGTAACCGGTAACTTTACACGACCCATTGTTTGACTTTCCTCCGTTTCAGGGAATACAATTTTACTTATAACCAGCGCACCCGGGGCCGCCATAAGACTGGCTGCGATAAGTGTAGGCGCAAGGTTTAAACCAGCGCGCTCGCCCATACCTGCATATACTATCAGTATGCCGCCTGATATACAGGCAAGACTGCCAGTCATGCTGCTTAGCAATTCGCTCATGGTCATGCCCGGCAGGTAGGGCCGTATCATTACCTGCGCTTCAACCTGCCCAACAAAAGTGCTTGCTATATTACTTAGTGCCTCAGCGCCACTAACACGCATTATATAATTCATTCCTTTTGCAAGAAACGACACCACCTTTTGAATGATGCCGAAATAATAAAATAACGCAACCAACGCACAAACCAGCGTAAGTATGCCTATAATATTAAATGCAAATACAAAACCGCCATTTGCATAGTTCATAAAACTGCCGCTGCCACTTACCGGCTCAACAACAACCCCGCTGTAAACGAATGAGACACCCTGCCTTGCAAAGCTTTCCAATTTGCCAATACCGCGGCCGAGCCATGCAAAAAACTGCTCCACAGGCTGCACTTTAAAAACAAGTACCGCAATTACCACCTGTATTATAATGCCTGTAATAACCAGCCTGAAATTGATGCGTTTTTTATTGTTAGAAAATAGATAGGCCAGCCCGAGGATAAGCGCAATACCTATTAAGCCCTGGAACCTTTGCATAGCAGTTAATAATGTGTGTAGTAATTAATTTGATTGAAGATAGGGCATTTGGACGATTAGAACAGGACGCTAAGGCTAAAAAAGATTTTCTATTTTCCAGCAGATGGTAACAGCAACAAATGCTCTGCAATTGCTATACGAATGCCAACATTGCTGAATGGAAAATAATATCCTGCTAATCTTGATCATCCTTAAAATCAGCGTTCAATTCCCTAATAATTCTGAAGGAATTACTTTTATTGCCTGTACCCTTATGTTTTTGTAAAACACTTCTGCACCCTCGCTTTGTATTTGCAATTTACCTTTTGTTAATGGAGACGCTTTACCATTACTCCATTGCTGCGAGCGACATAAGATCATCATCACCTTGCCATTTACAACATGTACGCTGGTATCGCCGTGGCAATAAAGGTCAAGCGTGTTCCATGAGCCGTCTGCATTTTCTGCGTCACCCTGTTTTATACAACGCCGCCCAACAGTTGTTTTATCCCTGAAGGTTAAAAGCGGCGCTCCCGGGGTATAAACATATTGGCTGTCGTTTAACCTTTTAGCCGGTATTTCTTCAAAGCCGCCGGCAACGCCCCAATAATCTCCAACATTACCCTGCTCAATCTGAAATTCCTGGCTGCGCATCCAGTTGCCAAAATCGGCGCCGTCAGGTCCAACACAGTGGTATAGCAGGCCGCTATCTTTTGGCTTGCCTTTCTTTGGTCCCCAGGTATTTTTCCCCCATTTGAACATTAGCTGAACGTGGTAGTTTTCATAAACCTCTTTACTTGTAATGGCCCCAAAGCCTTCACCGGAAATACGTATTACTTTCTCACCATTATCATCCACCACGCTGAATACATGGTTTGGATCTTTATTTAATCCCAAAGCAGGTGTCTGTTTGCCTGACGCATCATACCCGGGGCCAAGGTAGGTATCCCATCCCTTAAGGTCTTTACCATTAAACAAACTTTTCCACTTACCATCTTTATTGACGCCTTTATTAAAAGCCAAAAGCATAAATACCGGCAATACAATAAAAATGAGGATTGATTTGCGTACCATGATCGTCAATTTTATGAAAGATAGAACAGATTCTTCAACATGGGGCAGCTATATGAATTACAATGTATACTCATAAAATTATGAGCAGTTAACCGCAAACAAAGCAGGCGGCATGGTTTGTCACCTGTAACAATCGTTATTAACGAACTATTTGCAGTTTTCGCCGGTTAATCGGAAGAAGGTAAAGCGTGCCGGCATATTATCTGCGCTGTCTACAAAACCCTTTAAGGCAAAAATGCCAATATATTTAGGGTGCATATCAAACTCGCGGCTTACAATTTCTTTAAAGGCAGTTGTTTCAGCAACGCCATCTGCATAAAGCATGCGAAAAAGATTGCCGTGCTTTTCAATACGCAGTGCCGAGTGGTTTAAGCTGTTTAATACAACGGGCGTTTTTGCGGCGCTGTCTAAATTGAATAATATTGAGTGTGCAATTTCTTCAGGTTTGGTAAAATCGCTGCCTAAAGAAGTTATCGCCTGTATTATAACCTGCTTTGATATGGGCAACCCACCTGCATAGTCATTGTAAGCAACAGATAATCGCATGGTCTTGCCTGTAAAGGCGGTATCTTCCATTAATAATATACCTGCCTGTTGCCAGTTTTGATGGGGGATAAATTTTTCAAGATGCACTTCCGCAGTAAAACAATCGCCGGGTATTTCTCTTACCAAAAGATTTTTTATACCCTGTTTGTGTATAGTATCGGGCCAGTTATCGCCTTTCAACGTAAATAATGTAAGCATGTTGACATTTTCGCTGCGCCTGTTCCAATAAACCTCATCACCCGTAGTAATAACCCACCCTTTTGCAGCCAATGAATCGCTGCTTACGTTTGCAAAATTATCAGTAAAAGTAACGGGTTGCCTGTCGTGCACCATCAGCCAAATACTTACCAGCAAAACAGCAACAACAATAGCAAAAACAAATGGTGTCTTTGAGGCGACTTTTTTCGCTGGCTTTTCTGGCTTTGCGTCGGTTCTTACGAGCCTGTCTTTAAAGGCGAACCAATAGGGATAATGGCTCTCACTGGTCTTTCTTTTTATCTCGTCAGTATACGGCGCATCAGCCACATACCGGGCCAGAGTATCAAGGGTTGCTACTGATGGATTTTCCTGCTTGCCGGGGGCCTCATTCAGCACATAAGCAGAATAATTTTTTATGCTTTTAAAGCCGATTATCAGCCCTGTTTTATCAATAATAGTATTGCAAAAAAGCTTGCTTTCTGTTTCGGTAAGCACATTTTCAAGGGGATGGCCAAAGCATTTTTGGCTGGCATCTTTAAATAGCTGTACAAAGGCTTGATTATCTAAGTCGTTCATAATAAAAACCTTATATAGTGCTTAATTGCTAAAATATAGAATTACGTATCATTTCTGTAACAATTCCGCAGCTTGTAGAACGCTTAACGCACATTTACCCCGTTAGCAAAAATGGTTGCCCTAATAGAACGTATTGTTTTCAAAATTATTAGCTACCTGTATTACTAAAATGTGAAAAATATGAAAAATTTCGTAGTTGCGGTTTTATACTTTGTTTCAATGGGTGTAAACGCCCAAAGCGTGCAGTTGCATTACGATATGCGCCATTGGGTTGACCCAAAAGCAAACTCAAAGAATTTTCCAACAGTTTATGTGGAGTATTTTAAAAACCAGGACTCCGGTACAGCCTTTATTAAACCAGGCAGCTTTCTTTTTAAAATGGAGGCGGATATGCTGGGGGAGAAGGGCAATATTGGCAAAGCATATATGCAGGTGGCGCAAACCTTGCGCCTGTGGAAACCGCCTGTATTTTTACATTTGTCGTATAGCGGGGGCTTGGGCTTAACCGAGCCAAAACAATACAGCTATTACATAACCAACACTTTCCAGGTCGGGGCGTCGTACACTTTTCAGTGGCACGGGGCCTGGCTTAGCACCGTGCTTGATTATAAATATGTGCCTTATGCAAAACCAACAAATGATCTTATTTATACGCTATACTGGTGGCGTGGTTTTTTTAATTACAAACTGGAACTATCCGGGGACTTTTCAATATGGACAGAAAATAAAAACCATGGGGATGATCTTACAAAAGATATGTATGGCAAGCGATTCTCATTTTTTGCCGAGCCGCAGGCCTGGTATAACATAAGTAAAAAATTTGCTACAGGCACAAAGCTCAATATGTATTACCATGTTAATACTGCTGACAATATTTTACAGGCGTATCCAACAGTGGCGGTGAAATATAAGTTGTAACAATTATGGTTTGTATTCAAGGACGACGCTATAATGTGAAACATGAGGATCGTAGCTAACCATCATATTTTGAACAGTTGGCGGCACAACTGCAATTTCAGCCTGCTCTCCCGCGAATTGTTTTATAGCATCCAATGACTGCCAAACTGTAACGATTAGAAATTCTACGCCCTCACCTGTTTCCCTGCTAAGAATGGATGACCTTACAAAACCCTGGATAGTGGCAAGATGTGGAAAGGTCTCCAGTGTGAGGTGCTTAATATAGTTGTCGGCTTCTTTAAAATGAGCGATCCCTTTCCAATGGCGTTCAATCATAAAATGTTATTATCTTTTTGGAGTGAGATAGTACACTGTACTCAGGAGACTTTATTTTCCGCATTTCTGTTTTACGTCTGTCGTCTCACGAATACCCCGCCAAAATTTGTAGATTGATTCTACGCCCCTACGTGCAGCAGGTACTTATCCTTAAATGATTCTTCTTTAAAAAGCGTTTCGATATTTACAATGTTCGGCCGAAGGCCGCTTTCAAAAATTTCCTGGGCAAGGTCACCGCCCTTTAAACAAATTAACCCATTTTTCAAATCATGTTCCTGGCCTTTCTGTATTAAAGGCTTGCCCCATTTCCACAGATCCTTCAAAGGCGCTACCGCGCGCGACACAACAAATTGAAATTTACGGTTTTTAATTTCTTCAGCCCGTATGTGCTGTGTAGTTACGTTTTGCAAGCCAATACCTTCGGCCACATGCTCCACCACTTTAAGTTTTTTGCCAATGCTGTCAACCAGGTGAAACTTAACCTGCGGAAAAAATATTGCCAACGGTATACCCGGAAATCCTCCGCCGGTGCCGATATCAATAATCTCTACTCCGGGCTTAAATTCAATAACGGCAGCTATGGCCAGGCTGTGCAGTACATGCTTTTCATAAAGACCTTCTATATCCTTACGGCTGATAACATTTATTTTGCTGTTCCAATCATTGTATAATTCATATAAAGCAGCAAACTGCTTTAACTGTGCATCTGTAAAATTTGCAAAATATTTTGTTATCAGTTCCATGTTTTGGCTGGCTTTCTCCATAGTGCTGGTACAAATAGCAGGTAATAAATAAACATCCAGATATCAAATAAAATAAACATTGGCCAAAGATCTGCCTCATTTAATTTTTTCATGCTTCTGTGCCACATAAATCCCTGCACCAAAAACTTTAAGGCAAGAATACAAAGAGGTATCCACCAGCTATAAAATATTATTGCAGGCACAAGCATAACGTACACACCTAAATGCGTAAGCGAGTATAAGCCCAATAAAAATTTATGCTTGGGCTTATAGTATTTGGCGGTGGTGTAATGCCGGTATTTTTGGCTAAGCCAGCTGTTCCATTTTGTTTCCGGCTCGCTCATGGTATGGGCATCTTTATCAATTACAATGCCCGTATTATCTTTTTTGGCCACCATATTAATAAAAAGATCATCATCACCACTTGGTATATTATTGATGGCTGAAAAACCTTTGTTGCGAAAGAACAGATCTTTTTTATAGCTCAAATTTCTGCCAACACCCATATAAGGGGCACCTGCCAAAGCATAAGATAGATACTGCAGGGCGCTGTGAAAGGTTTCAAAACGGATTATCTTATTCAAAAGCCCAGGCCTTTTATAATAAGCGCCATAACCAAGCACAATATCAATACCATTATGAAAACCATCCTGCATTTTTTGCAACCAAAACTCACTCGCAGGTACGCAATCGGCGTCGGTAAGCAATACAACCTCATATTTCGCAGTTTTTATCCCCATTGATAAAGGGAATTTTTTGCCGGGGATAAGCTTGGCCTCTTGTGTTAAATGCAGATGGTTGAGCTCTTTGAACGACTTGCGAAACTCGTCAAGCAAAAATTTGCTGTCATCTTTGGAGTTGTCATTTACAACAATCACTTCATGGGTGGTCCTGTACTCCTGCACCAGTATTCCGGGCAGGTTTTTAACCAGGTTATGGGCCTCGTCCCTTGCACAAACAATAATAGTAACCGGGTATTCCTGCGTGGCTGCTTTTACCGGTGGTTTATAAAATGCCAGCCTCCTGAAGAAATACAGGTAATAAAATATCTGTATTGCAACTGGCAGGGCAAATAGTATAAGCCAAACTAAAGCCGGTATAATCATCGCGCAAAAATAGGGCTTGGCAGGCAATTTAGTTGATTTACAAGCATGTTTGCAGGCCAGTTGTGTTTAATACGTTAATAAGTTTCGCTAAAACAAACGCATTACTGTGCGTAATATTTACTTTTATTGAATATTATTTTTTTGAACAGAGAACCGAACATACAAAACAACCTGCATAAAACATATAACAAGCTTTACTTTGGCTTGTTGCTGGCGGGTGTATATATAATTGCCCCTTTTTTACTTGCCGCTATGCATAACCAGCCTGCGGCGGACGATTATTTTACGGCGGTAAGGGATGCCGGCACAGGTTTTATACCTGTGTTACAGGATAGTTACCTGCATTGGTCGGGCCGGTATTTTGCCCTTGTAATTGCCCGTATAAATCCACTGGTATTTCATTCTTTTACTGCTTACAAATTATATGCGGTAATACTGCTTTTGTTGTTTGCGGCAAGCTTGTTCGTGTTGTTGAGGCAACTGCTGAATAGATACTTAACTTTAAAGCAACTTGCTGCCTTAACTGTATTAATAGCATTTGTATATTTTGCTGCCATGCCTTCGGTGTCAGAGGGTTTTTATTGGTTTTCCGGCGCCTGGGTGTACCAGGGAGCTAACGTTTTATGCATGTTTTTTGTTACCATTCTGCTGAAACTTTTGCGGACTACAACTAAATTGTCGCGATTGTTTTATGCAACTATTGCAACTATAATGGCCGTTTGTATTGTTGGCTGTAATGAAATATCGCTTATTATTATTTGTTGTTGCCTTACTGTTTTTACAATTCAAAACTATTTAAGGCGTTGCGTAGCTTTTCGATATTTTTTAGCGATTGCAATAATAACCTTTATTGCAGCCGCCATCTCTGCTTTTGCGCCTGGTAACTTTGAAAGGCTAAACCACCAGCAGGAATATTCTGTATCGTGGATATGGACTTTTTCCGGCGGCTTATCAATTACAGGTGTTTATACATTGCAATGGCTGGTGCAAATTTTTATTGCCAGCCTTTTATATATACCGCTTTGGGGAAATACAATAGCGCAAAAAATGGCAGCCAATAATGTTTGGATAAATGTTAAGGTTAAATGGGTGGTTGTATTTTTTGTAGCAACATTTGCGTTTGTGCAACTGTTTACCGTTTGGGCTGCGGGCGGCAGCAATGCAGGCAGAATTGAAAATGTAATTTACCTGTTCTTCCTGCTGGGATATTTTTTTATCCTGCAAGTAATTTTAGTACAGCGTGCTAAAAAAAATGAAGAAAGCGCAAACAGCACATCGCCATTATTATTAAAAATAGCTGTTATTCTTTTTTTTATTAATGTGCTTGATATCAACAATAATATTTCTGCCGCATGGATCGATGTATTATCAGGCAAAGAAAAAAAATATGACACTGAATTAACAGAACGTGCTGTTACGGCGAAGCAATGCCTGAAAGATACCTGCCTGGTGACACCTTTATCCGCTTTGCCCAAAACAATATTTTTTGAAGATATCAAATGCACATCTGATTCAGTTGACTTATGGGTTAATAAAGCGTACTCCGCATACTTTGGCAAAGGCTATATTGTTACAAGTGCTCCCTTACCGCCTGAGCAATCAAACATGGAGACATTAAAGAACTTGGGCAGGGAAATAAGGGAAAATATGTTTAAATAACCATTTATTACCTTCGCAGCCTTATGGCTGAATTACATTTTGATTTACAGCATACAAGCAATTATAGTAAAGCACGGGCAGGAAAAATTACAACCGACCACGGTGAAATATTAACACCCATATTTATGCCCGTGGGTACTGTTGGCAGTGTAAAGGCCGTTACACAGCAACAGCTTAAAAGTGAGATACAGGCGCAAATAATATTGGGTAATACTTACCATTTATACTTAAGGCCAGGTACGCCTGTATTAGAAGCGGCCGGTGGCCTGCACAAGTTTAATCACTGGGATAAGCCAACATTGACTGATAGTGGTGGCTACCAGGTTTTTTCCTTGGCGGCAAACAGGAAGATAAAACCAGAAGGAGTGGAGTTTCAGTCGCACATTGATGGCAGCAGGCATTTGTTTACGCCTGAGAATGTAATGGATATTCAGCGCAGCATAGGGGCAGATATAATTATGGCGTTTGATGAGTGCCCGCCTTACCCCGCTGACTATAGTTATGTGCAAAAGAGCATGCTCCTGACACATAGCTGGCTTGACAGGTGTTTTACACGGTTTAATAAAACGGAAGGTAAGTATGGGTACAATCAAAACCTTTTCCCCATTGTGCAGGGCGGCACATTTAACGACCTGCGGATTGCATCATGCGAATATATATCTTCAAAAAATGCAGTTGGTAACGCTATTGGAGGGCTAAGTGTAGGCGAACCAGAAGAAATGATGTATGAATTGACCTCTCTTTGTTGTGAGCATTTGCCAATAGACAAGCCACGATACCTGATGGGCGTTGGTACCCCATGGAATATATTAGAAGCAATTTCATTGGGAATAGATATGTTTGACTGTGTTATGCCAACGCGTAATGGGCGCAACGGTATGCTGTTTACCACCAAAGGCGTAATTAATATTAAAAACAAAAAATGGGCGACTGATTTTTCACCCATAGATGACGGGCTACCCACTGATTCAAGCAATTATTATACAAAAGCTTACCTGCGCCACCTTTTTGTTGCCGACGAAATTCTTGGCCTGCAAATAGCCAGCATACAAAACCTCGCATTTTATCTTTGGCTTGTTGGTGAAGCGCGTACACGCATTTTAGCGGGCAATTTTGAAGGCTGGAAAAATGAAATGGTTGAAGTGTTGAAGCAACGGCTATAAAAGTAAATGGCGTTTATAAAAGTGGGTTCATTTTATTATTTTATGTAGTTGACTACGTATATTTATACGTAAATTTAACTTATGCCGGAAATTATTATAAAGCCCTTAGCAAATGAACATTGCAGGCAGGTAATAAATCTTGTATTACCAATACAACAAATTGAGTTTGGTGCACCTGTTACTCTTGAAGGTCAGCCAGACCTGCTTGACCTGGAATTAAATTACTATAAAACTGGCGGTGCATTTTGGGGTGCTTTAAATAATGACGAGCTTGTTGGTACAATAGCGCTTATTTCAACCGGGCACAATGCCGGAGTAATACGGAAAATGTTTGTAAAAAAAGAATATAGGGGTAAAGAACATGGCATAGGTCAGCGGCTGCTTAACGGGTTATTCAGTTATTGCAGCGAAAAACATATCAGCCATCTTTATCTTGGTACCATTGACACTTTTATAGCGGCAAGGCGATTTTATGAAAAGAATGGTTTTATGATCATTGAAAAAGCTGACCTGCCGCATTTTTTCCCATTCATGCCCGCAGACAACTTATTTTATCACTTAAACTTAAATGCATAATATTTTTAATAATGAATGCAATTGAACAAGCAGGCATTTTAGCTATTTCAACAAGGCTACTGCGGTTAAGCGAGCAATTACGGCGCGATGGGTTGCTGATCTATAAAGAGCATGGTATTGAGTTTGAGCCAAAATGGTTTCCTGTAATTTATACGCTGCATATTAAACCGCTGTTAAGTGTTGTGGAAATTGCAAACGAAATAGGTTATTCGCACCCATCCACAATAAGCCTGTTAAAGGAGATGGAAAAACAGAAACTTGTTCAATCAAAAAAAGATAAAACAGACGAACGCAAAAGGCTGCTGCAGTTAACGGCGAAAGGCAGGCTACTTGTAGAACAAATGAAACCGGTTTGGGCAATAATGGTGGATGCAATAACCGAATTGATAAGTACACAAAATAACCTGATGCAGGCAATTATTGAGGTGGAAGGGCAAGTACAGCAGCAAGGTTTTTTTCAGCGGGCGCTGGCAATATCAAAGAAACAAGATAGGTAACGAAGTTTGACAAATTATAACATGGGGTTCTCAATACAATACAAATCATAACTATTAGATATCGTTCCACCAATTATTATGTTAGTGATTTAAAAAAATAATTGAATGTTCTTGTAACCTATCCAGCTGCTTCAAGTACTAAGTAATAGCAACTCATTACCTGCTATAGCTATGCTTAAAAATTATATCAAAACCGCCTGGCGCAGCCTGCTTAAAGATAAGCAGGGCACATTGCTGAATTTATTAGGCCTCTCAACGGGGCTGGCATGCACCCTGCTTATTTATTTATGGGTAAGTGATGAGCTTAACGTTGATAAGTTTAATAGCAACGACAGCGGCCTGTACACGGTGTTTAAAAATACGCCTAATGCCGATGGCTCCATCTTTACCTCACCTATAACGCAGGGGCTTCTGGCAAAAAGCATGGCGGAAGATTTACCCGAAGTGCAGCATGCTGTTTCTGTATTTACACGCAGTACTAAGGGGATTATTTCAGTTGGGGAAAAGCATATTAAAGCCATGCCGCAATACGCCGGCAAAGATTTTTTCAACGTATTTTCTTACAAGCTGTTGCGTGGCAGCCACCAGGATGCACTGGCAAGCAACAACGGTATGCTGATATCGGATAAACTGGCTTTGAGCCTCTTTAATACTACGGATGTTGTGGGCAAAGCAGTTGAATGGAATAACGCCAATGAGTTTAACGGCCCTTACGCCATAACAGGCATTTTTGAAGCACCGCCTGCCAATGCCACTAACCAGTTTGATATCTTATTTCCTTATCAATTATTTGCGGATAAAAAAGCCGGCACAATGGGCGATATAACCAATTGGGGCAGCAATATGGCCCATACTTATATTGCTTTAAAGCAAGGCGTTGATGCGGCGCAATTTGCTAACAAGGTGAAAGGTTATACACAAACTAAAATAAAACGGCTATACCCTGGCAATGCCGATATGGTAAAATATGAAGGCAGCCTTTTTTTGCAAAAATATTCTGACGGCTACCTGCACAACCATTTTAGCAATGGGTTGCCCGAAGGCGGAAGGATAGAATATGTAAAGCTGTTTTCCGCTGTGGCCTTGTTTATACTGGTTATTGCATGCATCAATTTTATGAACCTTTCTACTGCCAGGGCATCCAGGCGAATGAAGGAAGTTGGGATAAGAAAAGTAATTGGTGCAAAACGCAGCGCGCTGGCGCTGCAGTATCTTGGCGAATCTGTTTTAATGGCGTTTATTGCGCTGGCCATTGCTTTATTGTTAGTGGTCTTGCTGCTGCCTGCCTTTAGAGAGATAACAGGCAAAAGTCTAAACATACAAATAAGCATCGGCCTCGTGCTAAGCGTATTGGGCATAACGGTTGTTACAGGGCTTTTGGCGGGCAGCTACCCTGCGTTGTATTTATCGGGCTTTAAACCCGTATCGGTGTTAAAAGGCAAGCTTACTGCTTCGCTTAGCGAGGGGCTGGTGCGCAAAGGGCTGGTGGTTTTTCAGTTTGTAATATCGGTAACCTTAATATTAGGTGTATTGGTGGTGCATAAGCAAATGAACCTTGTGCAAACCAAAAACCTTGGCTATACAAGGGACAACATTATACATTTTACTGCCGAAGGCAACGTAAAACAAAGCATGCAGGCATTTGTAAACGAGGTTAAAACCTTGCCCGGCGTAGTTGCTGCCAGTAGCATGGATGGCAACATGACGGGCAGTTATAGCCAGGGCGGTGGCGGTATTGGCTGGCCGGGCAAAGGGCCAAACGACGGTGTTGACTTTGAAGGGCTTGATTTGGGCGATGGCATGATGGAAATGCTGAGCTTGCAATTAAAAGAGGGCAGGAGCTTCTCATCAAAATTTGCTGATAGCGGCTCTGTGATATTTAATGAAACGGCCATTGCTGCCATGCATCTTAAAAACCCTGTTGGGCAAGTAGTAACATTATGGGGCAAGCCGATGCAGATTATTGGCGTGGTAAAAGATTTTCAGTTTGAATCAATGTATCAAAAAACCGGGCCATTCTTTTTAAGAACCGGCAACCATAACAGCGATGTGTATATAAAAATAAAAGCGGGCTCTGAAAGAGAAACGCTTACAAAGCTTTCTGCATTTTGCAAGCAGTTTAATACAGGCCTTCCATTTGAATATAAATTTTTGGATGATGATTATGCGGCATTGTATGCATCTGAACAACGGGTGGCTTTGCTGTCCCAATATTTTGCGGGGCTTGCTGTTATTATTTCCTGCTTAGGTTTGTTTGGGTTGGTTGCATATACTGCCCAAAAAAGGCAAAAAGAAATTGGCATACGCAAAGTAATTGGGGCCACGGTGCCCAATGTGGTGCTGCTACTCTCAAAAGATTTTTTACAATTGGTATTGCTTGCGACATTTATTGCTTTTCCATTATCATGGTGGGCGATGCATAGCTGGCTGCAAAGCTTTGCATACCGTGTAAATATTGGCATTGGCGTGTTTGTACTAACGGGTGTAGCGATAGCGTGTATAACACTGGTTACGATAAGCTTCCAGGCAGTGAAGGCGGCGATGATGAACCCGGCTAAAAGTATTAATACCGTTTAGGTGTGTTTAAACTGCTGTTTAGCTAAATAAATATTTTCCAGGTTTCTGTGTAACCAAAACTCATTTGTTCAGTATTGTAAGGAATATTAATCTCCTTAACAATACTATATGCTTAAAAATTATTTCAAAACTACGTTTCGCAGCCTTTGGAAGAATAAGGCCTACAGCTTCTTAAATATCTCGGGACTGGCTATTGGCATTGCTTGTGCGGCTTTTATATTGTTGTGGGTTGAAGATGAAGTGGGATATAACCACAATTTTGCCAGGCATAATTACCTGTATCATGTAATGCAGAATGAAAAAAATGATGGCGGCGTATTTACCAATGGCTCTACGCCCGGTCCGCTGGCGGCGGCGCTAAAGGCGGAGATCCCTGGCATTGCAAACAGCGGCCGCCTTAGCTGGGCGATGGATGAGCTTGCAGTAGTTGGAGAAAAGAAGATAAAAACAAACGGCATGTACGCTGACCCAAGCGTGCTGGCGATGTATGCCATGCCTTTTAAATATGGCAATGCTGCAACTGCACTTAAAGGGCTGCAAAATGTGGTGATAAGCGAAAGCATGAGCAAGAAGTTTTTTGGCGATGAAAACCCTGTTGGCAAAACGCTTAAGATGGATGCGAAAGGCGCTTACAGCGTTGATGGCTTGTATACCATAACCGGCGTGTTTGCCGATTTACCAGCGAATTGCTATTACCATTTTGAATGGCTCTCGCCTTATGAAACCTGGGAAACAGCCAACCCCTGGCTGAAGCCATGGAGCAATAACCTCAGCGAAACAATTGTAGAGCTGAGCCCCGGCGCTGATATTGCAGCCGTAAGTAAACAGCTAAACAACTTTTTAACCACACATGTGCAGGGCGATAAAAACCGTTGTATTCTATTTGGCATGAACGATTGGCACTTGCGCGCCAATTTTGAGAACGGCGTGCAGGCAGGCGGCAACATAAAATATGTACGTCTGTTCTCTATTATAGCCGGCATTATATTGCTTATAGCCTGCATAAATTTTATGAACCTTGCTACTGCCCGCAGCGAGCAGCGCGCGAAAGAAGTGGGTGTGCTTAAAGTAATGGGTGCGGGTAAAAGCCGGCTGATAAGCAAATTCATCAGTGAGGCTGTAATAATGGCGTTGCTTGCAGTATTACTGGCTGTGGGCTTGTTGAACGTACTTATGCCAGCATATAACGGCCTTGTGCAAAAAGAGTTGCATGTTAATTTGTTCAACCCTCTGCACTTTGGCAGCTTGGTTGGGGTGGCGTTGTTGTGCGGGCTTATTGCGGGCAGCTACCCTGCGTTTTATCTTTCATCATTCAACCCCGTGCATGTACTAAAAGGTATACGCGTTAAAGGCAACGGCGGTGTTGATTTTGTGCGCAAGGCACTTGTTATAACACAGTTCACTACATCGGTAATACTTATTATAAGCACTGTTATTATTTACCAGCAGGTACAGTATATTAAAAACCGCGACCTTGGCTACAATAAAAACGGGCTTGTGTATATTAACCTGCAGGGTGATATGGGTAAGCATTTTGCGGCATTAAAACAACAGATGATTGCCAGCGGATATGTTGAAAACGCAGCCACCAGCCTGCACGATGCACTGCATGTGTATAGTTATGGCAGCGATTATATGTGGCAAGGTAAAAGCCCTAATTTAAAGGTACCTGTACATAGTAATGTTGTTAGCCCCGAATATGTGCAAACTATGCACCTGCAGGTAATTGAAGGCAGGGATTTTTACCAGGATGGTTCAGATACTGTAGGGAACATTGTTGTTAACCAAAGCATGATAAAGCTGATGGGCAAGGCTGGCAAACTTGGCAGCATTATTAATACGAATGATTACAAGCTTAAAATTACAGGAATTATAAAAGATTTTGTTTACAACGATGTGTATGGCACAGGTGCACCATTGATATTGTTCCCCGGCAGGTATGCTGCAACGGTAATGGCCGTTCGTTTTAAGGCCAATGCAAATATCCAGGATGCGCTGGCCAAAACAGATGAGATATTGAAAGGAAGCCGCGGCGGCTACCCGTTTGAATACCAATTTGCTGATGAGGGATTCAACTTACTGTTTAGCACCGAAACACTTATCGGCAAGCTGGCTACCGTATTCGCAGTGCTTGCAATTTTCATATCTTGCCTCGGCTTGTTTGGGCTGGCTGCATATACTGCTGAGCGCCGTACTAAAGAGATTGGCATACGCAAGGTATTAGGCGCTTCAATAACAGGGTTGGCAAGCTTGCTTAGTAAAGAATTTGTACAATTGGTTACTATATCTTGCCTTATTGCTTTTCCTATTGCGTGGTGGGCCATGCATAGCTGGCTGCAGGGTTATGAATACCGCACAAGTATCAATTGGTGGGTATTTGTTGCTGCGGGTATAAGCGCCCTTGCAATTGCATTAATAACAGTAAGTTTCCAGGCAATAAAAGCGGCGCTGTCCAATCCTATAAAGGCATTGAGGAGCGAGTGAGTAGGTGAATCGTGAAACGTCAATCGTGAAAGATGAAGAAGATAGAAATTGAAATGGCTACAAACTGCAGTATTAACTGTTAAACTTTTCAGATATGCTTACAAACTTCTTTAAATCCACATTTCGCAGTTTGTGGAAAAACAAAACATATAGCTTCCTCAATATTTTTGGGCTGGCCGTAGGTATTGCCTGCGCCGGCCTTATTTTTTTGTGGGTTGAAGATGAAGTAACTTTTGATAATACCCAAATAAAAAAAGACAGACTTTACGCTTTGCGTATAAACGCCAGCTATGCAGGCAATGCTTTTACCAATGCTTCTACACCACGGCTGATGGCAGATGCTATAAAGGCCGAAGTACCTGGTATTGCAAATGCCTGCCGTACATCTGATCAAAATCAAAAAGCACTTTTTAGTTTTGATAATAAATTTGTTTATGCCGAAGGCACATTTGCAGATGCTTCTCTGTTCACCATGTTTACGCTGCCGTTTGCGCAAGGCAGTGCACAAAGCGCTTTTAAACAACTGTACTCAATTGTTATTACTGAAAAAGCTGCAAAGAAATTTTTTGGGGACGATAAAAATGTAATAGGGAAAACAGTTAAGATGAACAACAAAGATAACCTTGTTGTTTCAGGCGTATTAAAAGATTTACCAGGAAATTTTTCTTTACAGTTTGAGTGGGTAGCGCCTATGCAAATAGCATTTATAAATAAGCAATATTTGGGTGAATGGAATTCTTATGGGCCTTTAACATACGTTGAATTAAATGCTTCCGCAAATCTTAACACTGTAAATAGCCAGTTATATAATTACATACATCACAAAGATGGCTCACAAACAACGCATGCCTTTTTGTTTCCCATGAGCAACTGGCGCCTGTATGACGAGTTTGCTAATGGCAAGCAAACAGGTGGCGGCAGAATAGAGCAGGTGCGTATGCTGGCAATTATTGCCTGGATAATATTGTTTATTGCCTGTATAAATTTTATGAACCTTTCCACTGCCCGCAATGAAAAATATTCAAAAGAGGTGGGTGTAAGAAAAGTATTAGGCAGCAGCAGAAAAAGGCTTGTATCACGCTTTATGGGCGAAGCATTATGTATGGCTGGCATGGCTACAGTTACGGCTGTACTTATCATATTTATTTTATTGCCGGCGTTTAACATGCTTATGCAAAAGCAATTGTTATTAAACCCGGGCAGCCCGGTACATATAGCTGCTTTATTTGCAGTTGCACTTATTTGTGGGTTGATAGCAGGAAGTTATCCATCCCTGTACTTATCATCATTCAACCCTATTATTGTTTTAAAAGGGCTTAAGGTTAAGGCTGGCAGTGCCGCATTTATACGCAAAGGGCTGGTGGTGTTGCAGTTTACTGTATCTGTTGTGTTTATCATCAGTAGCATCATTATTTACTTGCAAATTCAGCATGTTAGAAACAGGAAGCTGGGCTTTAATAAAGACAGCCTTATTGAAGTTGATATGCAGACTGATTTTGCCAATATTTTCCCGTCTGTAAAACAGCATCTTTTAAGCACAGGTGTTGTTGAAAATGCCGCGGCGAGCAACCATGCCATGATATATGACGGCGATACAGATGACAGGTTTACCTGGCAGGGCAAACCGGCTAACAGTGATGTTAGCGTTGCGTTCAGGAGTGTAAGCCCCGAGTTTGTATCTACCTACGGTTTGCATATTATCGCGGGTAAAGATTTTAACGAAGCAGCGGGCGTTGAAAATGCAGGTAACGTTATTATAAACCAATCGCTGGCTAAAATAATTGGTAAAGGAGACGTTGTTGGCAAGATAATACAATCACCACGCGGCCAGGAAAATGGGGAGAGTGAAAACTTAACCATTGTGGGTGTTGTTGATGACTATATGTATGGTAACATGTACGAGCGACCCGGCCCTGTTATGCTTTTTTGCAAACCGCCCAGGTGGGGTAACCTTATGTACGTACGTATAAAGCCGCAAGCTGCCCCAGAAGATGCTTTGGCAAAAATTGAAGCTGTGTTAAAAAAAGATAACCCTGCCTATCCTTTTCAATATAAGTTTATTGATGACCAGTTTAATGACTTGTTTAATTACGAAATACTGATGAGCAAAGTATCTGGTATATTTGCAGGGCTGGCCATTATAATCTCATGCCTCGGCCTGTTTGGCCTTGCTGCTTATACAGCCGAACGCCGCCTAAAAGAAATAGGGATACGCAAAGTGCTGGGGGCTAGCGTTACAGGCATTACAACGTTGTTATCAAGAGACTTTTTGCTGCTGGTAGGCATTTCATGCCTTATTTCGTTTCCTGTTGCGGACTGGATAATGCATAACTGGCTACAGACTTACGAGTACCGCATAGGGCTTAGCTGGTGGATATTTGCTATTGCCGGATTATCGGCCGCTTTGATAGCATTAATTACCATTAGCGTTCAAACCATTAAGGCGGCGCTGGCAAACCCGGTAACAAGTTTACGAAGCGAATAAGTGGGCATTGAAAACTAAAAAGTAAAGTAAAAAGTGAGTAAAAATACCACAATAAATAAGCCATCTAAATTCAAGAATTCTTTATAGCATGCGATACAACGTGTAAATTATAATTATTCAAAGTTGCTATTGCCAACCCTGTTAAAAGTTTAAGAAGTGAATAAGTTATATAAGATCAAACCGGTTTTATGCTCGATTAAAAGGTAAGTACAATGCCTTCCCCGGCTTTTAGTGTTAGTATCAGTGTACTATTTTGAGCGGCTATTATTGTCTTGTTTATAATGCCGCTAATTGATAAATCATAAGCAGTAATCGTTTTTACATTACCCCATTCTTTTGGCAGTTTAAATTGTTTTGCATTATAGCCGTTCTTGCTATATGCAACAATTGCTTTATGCTTCCACAATACCGGTAAAAAAATATCATCCCCTGCCTGCCACGGCAGAGCAATATTATTTTTGCCGGTATGGTTTGTGTAATACCATGGTACGACGCGTGTACAAAATTGCTGTAGCAATCCACTTAAGTTTTCAGGGTCTTGCCTTACTTCCTGTTCGGCAGCCATCGGTGTACCGCAATATAACTGCGGCGGCAGGCTGTCAAAACTTGCGGGCTTACCAATCCAGCTTTCTTTCCTAAAACCATCTATATCAAAATGCCAGGCCATCGGTTGCAGGCCAATAAACGGATCACGCCGCAACCAGTACATAGCGCCTTCTGACGTAACGTCCATCCCTTTATTTCTCCAATACCTGAAAATTTTTCTCTGCGCTTCTATTTCATCATTAATTTTCAGGCCCAAATAAGGGCTTGACAAAGTATCATCTTTACGTACTGGCTGTATGGAATGAAATGCATCAATGTGAATTGTGCCACCTTCTTTTAATTCAGGTACCATTGCAAGCAGATCGTCTATTCGTTTTTGTGCCAATCCTTCTTTCCATTCCTGTGCATAACTTATTTGATATGATTGCATGCCATCAAATACTTCGCCCGGAATAGGGTTGCCATTTTTATCTTTTAAAACAATATTCTTTTTAAAATATTCATTCCACAGCGGCGAGTTTTTAAATGCATCAATCATGTTAATATGCAGGCTTACAATGGTGTGATATTTTTTCGCTTCTTTTATAAGCCAGTGCAGGCTTTCAAGTGGTGAAGCGTCTTGTTTTCTTTTAAGGCTATTATTCACCACCGCCCATGATGGATAGCCAGCATCGTGGCCTGTAAACTGCCAGCCTACGAGATAGACAATTTTTGGAATGCCAAGTGTTAGATTGTCCAATTTTTTTATTACCGATAGTGCGCTGTCAAAAGTTAAGTATACTTTTTTTACGTTTCCGTTCCCATCCCTTGAGCATAGAAAGAATTTCATAACCAGTGTTTGCGAATAGTTGTTCATCCATGGGCTTTCGGGCGCTATTGTTGCTTTCCAGTTGTAATAATTCCCCGAAACATCGCCACCGGTTTTCTTTTTCGCCTGTTGGGCAATACAACAAAAATTAGCGAGTAAAAGCAATAAGACTAAGCGCGGTTTTTGCATTGCCTGCTATTTTAAAGGGGTTAAATATATGCAGTTGTAATAGTACACCAAACAAGTTTTTCTGTTTACCTTTCAATTTATAACGATATGCTATGTTTAAAAATAAAGTGGTTTTTATAACCGGTTCTGCCAAAGGCATGGGCCTGAAAATGGCCGAAGATTTTGCCACACAGGGCGCCAGTGTTATTATAAGTGACTTAAATGCCGCTGATATTGAAAGCGCCCAAAACAGCCTTACAGCAAAAGGGCTAAAGGTTGAAGGTGTTGTTTGCGATGTTACTAAAGAAGAACAGGTACAAAGCACCATAAACAACATTGAAATAAAATATGGGCGCCTTAATGTTTTGATAAATAATGCAGGATTGCAGTATGTATCGCCTATTGAAGAATTTCCTGTTGAGAAATTTGAATTATTGTTAAAAGTGATGGTGGTTGGGCCATTTATCGCAACCAAGCATGCGCTGCCGATAATGAAGAGGCAAAACTCAGGCAGGATCATTAATATGGCTTCTGTTAATGGACTGATAGGTTTTGCGGGAAAAAGTGCCTATAACAGCGCCAAGCACGGTATTATTGGATTGACCAAAGTAGCGGCGCTGGAAGTTGCCGCCTATAATATAACAGTAAACGCTATTTGCCCCGGCTATGTTGATACCAGCCTGGTACGTAACCAGTTGTCTGAAATAGCCGCAATGCGCCATATTACAGAGCAGGAAGCGCTTGATGTTATTTTACGGTTAGTGCCACAAAAACGTTTGTTAGACCCTGAAGAGATTTCAAACTATGCCATGTTTTTGGCTACGGAAATGGCCAAAGGCATAACAGGCCAGGCAGTTGTTATTGATGCAGGATATACCGCGCAATAAAAATGTTTTAAGTACAATTGTCTTCATACAAAGGCTATGTCGGCCCAAAAAAAAAGCTTGCCTTTTTTAACTGGCAAGCCGGTATAATTTAATTGTATAAAAAAGGGCTATGGGAATATGCCCAACTCCGCATACGATGTACCAACCTTATTGATAGCTACAACATAGGCGGCGGTGCGCATATTTGGTATACCCGGGTTCGCTTTCCATGTGTTCATTATTTCATGTGTAGCCTCAATCATGGTTTCTTCCAGCCCGCTATGCACAAGGTCGGCTTCGCTAGCACCATGTTCAATAAATTTCTTTTCACTTTCATTTACTGTACGCCCTGTAAGCTCTTCAATCTGGCCAAGAATGTGTTTGTTCATATTCTCGGTAAAGCGTTTTTCCATCCTGCCATAACGCACGTGGCTAAGGTTTTTCAGCCACTCAAAGTATGATACCGTAACACCGCCTGCATTTAAATACATGTCAGGGATAATGAGTGTGCCTTTTTTTGCAAGAATGTCATCAGCTTCCGGTGTTAAAGGCCCATTCGCTGCTTCACCAATAATTTTTGCTTTTACATTGCCTGCATTGTCTTTATTAATAACGTTTTCCAATGCTGCGGGTATCAATATATCGCACTCGAGTTCCAGAGCATCGCCGCTTTTTGCAAGGTTTTCGGCACCTGGGAAGTTTAGTATTGAGCCTGTTTGTTTCCTGTGCTGAAATACTTCCTCTTCATTTAAGCCATCAGCACTGTATATCGCTCCCTCATATTCAGCTATAGCTACCACTTTAGCCCCATGCTCCCTGAAAAACTTTGCTGAATGGTAACCCACGTTACCCAACCCCTGCACAACAACCCGCTTGCTGATTACCCCGGGCGTAAGGCCAAGGCGCTCCATAACATCATCCATCAGGCATACCTCACGCACGCCAAAAAACACCCCTAAACCGGTAGCTTCTTTTCTGCCACGCACACCGCCCTGGGTTACGGGTTTGCCAGTTACGCAGCCCATGCTGTCAATTTCGCCTGGCCGCATTGTTGCATAAGTATCTAATATCCAGGCCATTTCCCTTTCGCCTGTACCATAATCAGGCGCAGGAACATCGGTGCCGGGACCAATAAAATTTTTCTTAACCAATTCCGCAGTATAGCGGCGGGTAATTTTTTGCAGTTCAAACTCACTGTAGTTGCGTGGGTTTATTTTTATACCACCTTTGCCACCGCCAAAAGGCACGTTTACTATGGCGCATTTGTACGTCATTAAAGCGGCAAGGGCCATAACCTCATCCTGGTTTACCGCATTGCTAAAACGTATACCACCTTTACAAGGTGTTTTGTGCTGGCTGTGTTGCACGCGGTAAGCTTCAATTACCTCGATAGATCCATCATCCCTTTTAATGGGAAATCTCATTTGATAAACAGCATTGCATGCTTTTATCTGTTCCAGCAACCCGCTTTCCCAGGTAGTGAATTTGGATGCTTTGTCAAAACTTTTGTTTACACTTTCAAAAAAACTATAGTGTTGGTCCTGCATATATGGCAATTTTTAGGTGAATTTTAAAGCAATTGCTAATTAACGTTTGTTATTTTTAAATATATATTTTTCGTATATATGTTTTTGTTGATTACGTTAAAATTGACGTGAGAGTTTTAAAAAACGAAAAATGGCAAATTTTCTATCGTTATTTATATTCTTTTTCTAATTTTTTTATTTTCCTTTCAAGGTTTAAAAGGTATATAAACAGGCCGGTTATAATTACTGCTGCAACTGCAACTACAACATATATTTTTCCGTTACTGCGCATAAAGTCGTTAGGGTCATCTGTTGGTGAATTTTGCGCCATAGCGGCAACATTAAGCAGGCAACAGGCAATTATAAAGCCGATTCTTTTTAGCTTATCCATGTAATTTTTTTTCTATTAAAAATTGTAGTCTAATACGCAAAGTTGTTATCCAAACGCCCAGCAGCGTCCACCCGGCAACGCCGATCCACATAAAACTTGTAACAGCCGGGGCGGAATCGTTGGGGTTTAAACCGGGATTACCCTCGGCGCCCATACCGCCTGGGTGCAGGCTCTCCGTCATTCTTGGCAATATCCATATTGTTGGGAAAAGCATGGCGTAGGCAAAAATATTATACACCGCGCTGATCTTGTGGCGTTTATCGATATCGTTTATTGAGCCGCGCAATACAAAGTATGCCAGGTATATAAGAATAGCCACTGCAGCACCGTTTTGTTTTGGGTCACCACTCCAGGGGCTGCCCCACTGGTAGTTTGCCCAAATAGCGCCTGTTATAAGCCCTAAAATACCAAATACTGTACCGGTACGGGCAAATTCAAGAGCGTAATGGTCGTAGCCGGGCTTTTGCTTGTAGAGGTATAAAAGCGCGTAAACAACAGAAACGGTAAAAAATATCATCATGCCGAACCACATGGGTACGTGGAAAAAAGTATTGCGCACGGACTGCTGCAGGCGGCCCTCAAGCACGGGTACCTTTACCAAAAAACCTTCGGTGCAAACGGTAAGCAATAATAAATAGGCCAATATTTTCCACCAGTAATTGCGCATGATGCGTGTTTGTTTTACAGGGAGAGTATGTGCAGTGCAACCTGTATGTTCGTTTTCTGCGGGGCAAAATTAGGGGAAAGGGCGTTATGAAGAAAATTAGTTTAAAGTTTAACGTTTGGGAGGTTTGTTGATAGTTCATAGCTCATGGTTCATGGAGACAGCTCCTTACAATTTGGCCATGTTTATCTAATTGGAAAGACGAAATATGCTCTGGCTTTAGGCCATGACAATCAACTATGAACCATGAACCGCCCTCAGTCCTTCCACAAAAACGGGAAAAGTATAAGCGCTAATATAACAGTCAGCAGGTCAAGACCCATCAATACGAGCACCATTTGCCATATTCCTCCCTGTATAACGGGTTCAAATGCTGTTTTGGCAATTTTACTAAGCAATAATAATTGCGGAACAATTACCGGGAAACCCATAATAGCCATTAAAGCGGCTTGCTGTTGTGCCTTGGCAGCGATTGCCGCCAGGAAGGTAAAAACCAGGGCGAGGCCTAAACCGCCAAGCATGCTAATACCAAGGAAGGCGGTAAAATGGGTAAGAGGGTTATCTAATAACACTATAAAAACCCCAAGGCTAAGCAGGCTCATTACCAGCATCAGTATTATATTAAATACAAGCTTTGACAATATAAAATCGGTAGCACCGGCAATAGAATAAAAATACAGCATACGGCCCCGGCTATCGCCTAAAAAACTTTTTGCAACCGCGTTTACACAAACAAACAATTGTACTATCCAAAAAAGGCTGTTCCATACCTGGCCCTCGGGCTGGCCCATTGTGAGGTATACTATAAATATGGTGCTGGCAACATATAGCAGAATACCGTAAAAGGTGTATTGCTGCCTGACCTCTAATAAAAGGTCCTTTTTTATCAGCGTGACGATATGTTTAACCGATGTTGACATGTTGTTTGCAAAAATAGCAGCATCCGGCACTAATTCGCTTAACTTTATTTTTTACAAACTAAACTATGCGTTTTTTATATAAAATTTTGACGGTGATCGTTCTAATGGTGACGGACACTTTTTTAGCATCGGCGCAAATAATAAATATTGATAAAATAGATACCACAGCCTATCAAAAAAAAGCAATTTGGAACGGTATTGCAGCTTCGGGTATTGAAATAGACAAAGAAAAAGCTACACTGTTTGACGGTACCAGCAACCTTGATATATCCCTGCAAAAATATAAGGAGTTGTTTATTTTATCGGCGTCGGACAGGTTTACCTACGATGGTACTACGAGCTTTTTAAATACAGGGTATGTACATTTAAGATGGAGGCACGATTACAAATCGCAATTACATACAGAAAGCTTTGTGCAATACCAGTGGGATGAGAACCGGGGTATGATACACCGCTATTTAGGCGGCGCCAACCTGCGTTACAATTTTTGGCACAGGCAGGAGTGGGAAATGACCTTTGCTACCGGCCTTTTTTATGAGGATGAACTTTGGGATTACCGGGCTGTTGACTCTGCTAAAATACCCCCTAACCCAACCCCGCAACATTCGTATAAAATACGCAGCAACACTTATATGAAATGGGAGGGAAGCCCAACAAAAACCAGTAATATATCCATCATTATTTTTTACCAGGCACCTTTTACTGATTTTTTAAATCCACGTATTTCAATGAATGTAAACTTTTCAGTTGATGTAAGCAAGCATTTTGCATTGGGGTTAACATTCTCAGGACTGTACGATGCCAAACCTGTAGTGCCCATACCACATTTCTACTATAGCCTTGCCAATACACTTACCTTTAAATTTGGCAGTTAAAAGTTGCATTTTACACTTCATTAACCCATTTAACCTATGGCTAAAAAGTATATCATTAATCTTGTGGTGTAAAAAAGATTATGATTTATGAAAGCTATTTTTAAAACATTTTTTTTGCTGGTTGTTTTTGCAGGCTTTGCAAAAACTGCAGGTGCTCAAACTGCTGCCATATTGCTTTTTGACAGTGTACAAATAATAGATTACACAGGGCCATACGAGGTTTTTGGGCCAGCCTTTAAGGTAATAACCGTTTCTGAAAAGCCGGGAATGCTGCGGACGGTTAATAATATGAAAGTGACGGCAGATTATTCCATTGATAACAGCCCAACGCCCGATATACTGGTTCTGCCCGGTGGTGCAGGAGTAAGGGCGGCAGCCAACAACCCGAGGCTAATAACATGGATACAGGAAAAAACCAAAACTGCAAAGGTTGTTATGTCGGTATGCAACGGGGCTTTCTTTTTACAAAGAGCCGGGTTATTAGATGGATTAACGGTTACCACAACAGCGTCTTTTATTGACAGCCTTCAGGCCCTTGTTCCGACAGCTAAAGTTGTTAGGGATAAAAGATTTGTTGATAATGGCAAGATTATTACAACGGCCGGGCTTACGGCCGGCATTGACGGCGCGCTGCATGTTGTAGGCAAATTGCTGGGCAGTGGCTGGGAGCCTACAGTGGCACGAATGGAAGAGTACAATTGGGATCCTACCTCAACCTATGCCGCGGCTTCACTGGCTGATAATAACGCGTGGGGTATACTGCGGCTTTTTGATTTTGAAATTGATTGCGATGCATTAACGTATGAAGGGGATAAAGATAAGTGGCATGGCGAATATAATGTTAGGGCTGGTACAAGTGCCGATAGCCTGTTTGACCGTTTGAATAAAGAAATCGTAAAAAGGCAGCATTGGGCACTGCAAAAAGAAGACAGGCAAACAACAACCAGCACATGGCAATTTACGGGAATAGATAAAGCTAACTGGATGGGTGAACTTGTTGTAAAAGCCGGTAATACGGCCGGGCTATCAAATGTAAGATTGCGGGTGTGGCGATTGTAAGGCTAACTTTAACTCTTCTCAAAAGGTTATATGTGCTGTTACTGCCTTATACATTTAATTTTGTTAAACCGGCAGTTTGAGAAACGCACCTGGAATATTGTTATATCTTTGCCTTGAGCATGAAAAAAGCTGCGCTTATAGTACTAACGGCTTTGTACATGATGTCTGTTTCGGGCATTAGTGTAAACCGTTTTTATTGCTGCGGCAAACTGGAGTCTACAAGCTTTTCAGCGTTTGTATTCGGTAAATCAGCAACAAAAGATGATGGTTGTTGCAAACATCGTCAAAATGTTGTAAAAGTATCAGACAGCCATGAGGCAGGCGCGACAATGCATGTTGGCAAAGCCTGCATAACGGACGCGCATTACAGCCCTGTCAATTATAATGTTTCCTCAAGCCTCTGCAAGCTTCCTGCTCCTTCGCACAACCAAATAAATGCACCGCCCTTAATAGCGGCAATACCGCTTTATACACGGTTTTGTAACTACCGCATCTGATCTTACGGATGTTTACACCAAAGCATTCACATTTTAAGCAAACTATTTTTATTAGTAAGATCAGTTTATGAAATATATCATTTTACTTGTTGCCATACTGGCAAATGTGTACTGCGGATATGGGCAGGGGCACAATACAAAAGATACATCTGTTACATTAAAAGTATATGGCAATTGTATACAATGCAAACATCGTATTGAAGCAGCTTTAAAAACCAAAGCAATTGTATCTGCCGACTGGAATATTGACACAAAAATATTGTCAATCATCTACAATCCCTCTGCAACAACCCTTGATAAGATTGAACAGAGAATTGCTGATGCAGGGCATGACACAGAACACAAAAAGGCAAAAGATGCAACATATAACAGCCTGCCATCCTGCTGCCTGTACCGGCAAAATGAGGCTGATGAAAAGGCAACGCTGCTTATTGATTCAACAAAGCAAACACCTGCAAACATTGCGGCTAACATGGTGCAGGGGGTAGTGATGGAAGAAGACAGCAAGGGCAATTTTAAACCACTTGCATCAGCATCAGTATACTGGCTTGCAGACAATACCGGTGTTATGACGGATAATACCGGCACGTTTACCATACCACAAAAATCTGCGGGCAGCAGGCTGGTTATAAGCTATACAGGCTACCAGCCTGATACAATTTCTATCGCCGATAAAAATCAATTGAAAATTATACTCGCGTGTGGCAGGCAGCTAAAAGACGTTACGGTAACTTATACTGCAAAGCCGTATTACGCATCTTCACTTACACCAATACGAACACAAACTGTTGGTGAAAAAGAATTATTTAAAGCAGCTTGCTGTAACCTTAGCGAAAGCTTTGAAACCAACCCATCCGTTGATGTTTCATTTAACGATGCAGTTACTGGCAGCAAGCAAATTCAACTGCTTGGCCTGTCTGGTATATATACCCAGTTAACGGTTGAAAATATGCCTGGGCCCCGTGGCATTGCTACTGCAAACGGCTTAAGCTTTATACCCGGCCCGTGGATTGAAAGCATACAGCTAACAAAAGGTACGGGATCGGTAGCCAATGGTTATGAGAGTATTGCCGGGCAAATAAATATTGAAGAGAAAAAACCGGAGACCGCAGAAAAACTTTATACCAATGTTTATGTAAACGACCAGGGCAAAACAGACCTGAATGTAAACCTTGTGCATAAAGTAAATAACCATTGGAGCACCGCTTTGCTGGTGCATGATGATTTTCTGCAGAATAAAAACCTTGACGAAAACCGCGATGGCTTTCGCGACCTTCCGTCGGGTAACCAGTTTACTTTACTTAACCGCTGGAAATATGATAACAATAAAGGACTGCTGGCACAGTTTGGTTTTAAGCTGCTGAAAGATAATAAAACAGGAGGGCAGTTAGATTTTAATCCATCAACAGATAAATTTACAACAAACCATTATGGCGTTGGCCTTAATACAGAACGGTACGAAGCCTTTGGCAAAATTGGCTACGTGTTTCCGCAGAAAAAATATAAAAGTATTGGCTTGCAACTTGCCGCATACACTGATAATCAAAATGATTATTTTGGATTAACAGCTTATAATGCAAAACAGCAAAACTTTTACGGCAACCTCATTTATCAATCTATCATTGGCAATACCAATCACAAATTCAGAACAGGGCTAAGTTTTGTATATGATAACTACAACGAAACATTTAATACGGTTAATTACAAGCGCAAAGAAATAGTGCCCGGCGCTTTTTTTGAGTATACATGGGATGCCAGTACAAAGTTTAATGTTGTGGCCGGGTTAAGGGCGGATGACAATAACCTGTACGGCGCTTTTGTTACACCCAGGCTTAATGCACGATACCAGCCATTTAAAAACACTACTATTCGCATAAGCGGCGGCAGGGGAGAACGCACCGCGAATATTTTTGCAGAAAACTTAGGCTGGTTTGTAAGCAGCAGAACGGTAAATATACTGTCAACAAATGCCGGTGGTGCCTACGGCCTTAAACCAGAGATAGCATGGAATGAAGGAATAAGCCTTGACCAAAAATTTATGCTGGCATCAAGGCAGGGAAATATAACGCTTGATTTCTTCCGTACCGATTTTCAAAACCAGGTTGTAGCAGATGCTGAAAAAAGTGCGCAGCAAATAAGTTTTTATAACCTGCAGGGCAGATCATATTCAAACAGCCTGCAGGCAGAAGTGAATTATGAATTGGTAAAACACCTGGATGTTAGGTTGGCTTACCGCTTGTTTGATGTTAAAACAACATATCATGACGAGTTATTACAAAGGCCACTTGTAGCAAAGCAACGTGCATTTGCGAATATTAATTATGAAACAGCCAATAAGTGGAAGTTTGATTATACCGTGCAGCTAACAGGCCAAAAGCGGCTGCCTTATTCAGGCGATAACCCGGCAGCATACCAATGGCAAACCTATAGCCCGGCTTTTGTAACTATGAATGCGCAGGTAAGCAAATCGCTTAGCAATTGGGACGTATATATTGGCGTGGAAAACCTGAATAATTTTTATCAAAAACAGTTGTTGATAGATGCGGCCAACCCTTTCGGGCATTATTTTGATGGTTCGATAGTTTGGGGGCCAACATTCGGCAGAATGTGGTATGCGGGATTGAGGTTTAAAATTAAGTAGAGATATTTTAAGCAAGCGGTAACAACATTGTGCAGGCATGTTAATATGTGAAGACCGGTGGCAGCAGTGCCACCTGTAACATTTGCTTAACCTTGCCTGCACAATTATTTAATATGCAACATGGGTACAGGCTTTTAGGCGTGATTAACTTTGCAGCGCAATGTATGTTAACCGTGGCCATACCGGTAAAGCTTAAACACCTGCTGCATATTTTTACCAGCAGTGCATCATCTCCGCATAAACTGGCAATGGGTATAACCCTTGGGGTTTTATTTGGCTTGTTCCCGTTCATCATTCTCCCCACTATATTTGTTGTTATTGCGGCATTACGGTTAAAGCTTAGTATGAGCATAATGATGGTATTTAATTATGCAGTGTTGCCGCTGCAAATAATACTGTTTGTGCCTTATACGCGCACAGGCCATTATTTATTCGGGGGCAATGCCACGGTCATTTCTTTTGCCGCAATGCGGCATGCGTTCAGCACAGGATTTTTTACTGCACTGCGAAGCTTATTTGGTGTGGCGCTGCTTGCAACAGGCGGGTGGTTTGTAACCGGCATACCGGCAGGCCTGCTGTTATATGCAATAGTTTATTTTATTGCAAAGCATTTGTATAAAAGGCAGATTAAGAAAAGCAGTTAACCTGTAGAAGGTGCCAACGCCGTAGGTAAGGGTAATAAAATATACACTGTTATTGTAAGGCATTACTTTTGTTCACTCATATTATAACGAAAGGAAGCAGCCTTTTTACCTATATTTGGCTGTAGTGCCAAACATGCCAGGTTATTGTGATATAAAACTCTTCTTATCACTTATGCACAAAATTATTTGCATCTTATTATCGACTACTTCAACAACTGCTTTTGGCCAGTATAGAATGCGGCCTTTGGATGAGTTGCTTATAACTAAGACCTTTATACATATCAGCGCGTCATTTCAATCTAATCTTCCCTTAATAATCCTGTTTCTTGTTGGTATGTCTATCGTTTTGCTGCGTGCATATTTTAAAATAAAAAAGCAAAGGGATGTTAAGCCGCCGTCAAACAGCGCATTAAAAGGTTCACCCATTAAAATAAAAGTAAAGCTTGATGAATGCGAAGTTATTTCCCATGATGTTGTTAACGATGACGACGCAAGCTCAATACCGTCAAGAATTGATATAATTGACTCTGTTTACCCAGGAAATTATAATGAAAAAAGTGGCAGCACCGCTTCTGCGCTTTTATACCGTTATAAAAATGCAGACGGCAGTATTAAAAAATATTATAGTGCTGTTATATATACTTCTCCGGACAGCTTGCGGTATGCCCTTTTAAAGTACACTGAGACGTTTATTTATATAAACCCAAACGACCCGGGAGATTATTATTTTGACCTGGAGTTTTTGCAGCGTTAAGTAAAATTTAATTCAAGATTTTAGCGGACAAAACAGCGGTTTTTATATATATGTATAGGAAGAAGGTTTCCAGTTTCCGGTTTTCAGTATTCAGTTATCGCGGAGGAGTTTAAATATAAAAGGAAAGTTCAAGGTTGATGGCTCATTGCTCATAACAAAGACACCGCAAACTATAGGGCAACGCTGGTATTTAAAAAATAATAATATGAGGCTTCGGCAAGCGCAATGTACAGATAATGAAGTAGTTATTGTTTTTAAAGTGGCGTGGATTGGCTATAAAATGGCTACAATTGTGCGGCATTTGGCTTTACAAATTAATTGACGGCTCACGGTTTTAAAAGCAGCGGCTTGCGAAGATGTAAATTGTTAAAGAATTCTTAAAGGGTAAATAATATTTTGCACGTACGTTTTTAATCGTACCTTAGTGTCATGAAATTGAATAAGCAGGATATTGGTAAAGATGCAGCACCTACCAAAAGTGAGCTGGAGGTTTTGCAGGTATTGTGGAAGCAAGGGCCGCAAACTGTTCGTTTTGTGCATGACGTATTAAACGGGCAAAAAGCTGAGGCCATACAATATACCTCAACCCTTAAGCTTATGCAGGTTATGACGGAAAAGGGCATGCTGCTGCGCGACGAAACCAATATGAAACATATTTACAGGCCCGCACTTGAAGAAGATAAAACCAAAGGCGCTATGCTGGAGCGCTTTGTGGATAATATGTACGAGGGCTCGGTTAGTAATATGATGATGGCTTTATTAGGTAACGACAAAACAAGCCGTGAAGAACTGGAAAAAGTAAAAGCATTATTAAATAAATTGTAACCTTTTAAGCAAACGCAGGTAATAATAAGTTTACCCTTACTAAAAGATTGTATTATGCACCACGCCTTTTTAAATAGCATATTGGCAGGCAAAGCAGCAGAAGCGTTTTGCTGGATGCTGATACACTCCTTGTGGCAGGGGCTGCTGTTTACCATTATTACAGGTGTTGTACTTATGGTTACCAAAAAAAGTACAGCGGCATTACGGTATAATATAGTATGCGCACTTTTTATGCTGTTTATTGCAACGTGCACGACAACTTTCATCTGGCAATTGAACAGCACTCTGGTACAAACCGACGGCCAGCAAGCAGCGGGTGCGTTACCAACGGAAAGTGTTCTGCAGGTATGGTTAAATAAGTTCAATGCCTATTTCTCAGCCAACTCCTCACTTGTTTTAATGGCCTGGATGCTTGTATTTGTTGCCAAATGTGTAAAAATGATGGCCGGTTTGGTGTACAGCCAGCGTGTGCGCCACCACAAAACACATAAGCCTGCGGAGTACTGGCAAAATAAAATAGCGGCACTTTGCAGCCAGTTACAGCTAAAGAAAACGGTGGTAATACTTGAGTCGGAAATTGTAAAGATACCGGTAGTTATAGGCCATTTAAAGCCCGTTATTTTTATACCCCTTGGCCTGTTAACCAGTTTGCCCGCAGGCGAAATTGAGGCGGTGCTGCTACACGAGTTGGCGCATATACGCCGCAACGATTACTTTATAAATATTATACAGGTAATGGCTGAAAATGTGTTCTTCTTTAACCCCGCGCTGCTATGGATGTCTTCAGTGATACGTGAAGAGCGGGAGAGTTGCTGTGATGACGTTGCGGTAGCCCAAACAAAAAGTAAAAAGCAGTTTATACAGGCACTTATAAGTTTTAAAGAGCATGCATTGCATACTAATAGCTATACCACTGCTTTTCCGGCAAAAAAGAACCAGCTTTTACAAAGGGTATCACGTATTATTAACGACCGTAATAAGACACTGAACGTGACGGAGAAAATATTTATTCTTTCAAGCTTTGTTTTGCTGGCGGGTTTATCAATAGCTGTTACAAACACTGGCTTTGCCGGAAAAATAGCTGCAGCAAAAACAAAAACAGTACAGCAACAGTTCGTGCTTTCGTTGCCCGCAGCTAAAATTGAGCTGACCTCTAAAACAACCTACAAATTGGATGATGTTAGCACTGCGGATAAGATTGCCTCCGGCACCGCACCAAGAACGCGCAAACATATTGTTTATGAAGAGTATAGTAAAGTGATAACCCAGGATGGCGTGAAGGTATTTGAGGAAGATTCAAAAAATAATGAAAAGGCTGCCTTGACAGAAAAACAACAGGCTGATGCAGACAGGCTGCAAGCTGAAGAAAACCGTAAACAGGCAGAGATGGACAGGCAGCAGGCAGAGGCAGACAGGCTACAGGCGGTTAAAGACCAGGAACAGGCGAGGCTTGACAAGATACAAGCAGATAAAGACCGTCAGCAGGCCGAGCTTGACCGTCAACAAGCAGAAAACGACAGGATACAGGCTGAAAAAGAAAAAGGACAACCAGCAACAAACAATAAAATTTCTGTATCGCAAAACAACCACAACAAACATAACCCGCAGGTATTGTAAGGTGCGCACTTATAATTTTTAGCGGCAGCAATTTTTATCCAACTAAAACCGGGCAATAGAAAACGATCACGATGCAGTGAAACAGGATGTTATTGCCCATAATGTAACCACAAAAACAAAAAAAATGAAAACAACATTTTTAAAGCAAAGCATTGCAATATTGATAATAGCAGTGAGCGCATTATCAGCAAACGCACAAAAAAAACAAGGCGACAAATTAGCTTATGAGTCGCGCAATACAAGCAGTACCTATATGTATTTTGATGACGACAGCACGGTAAACCCGCCGCAAACTACGGTTACTTATTGCGAAAATCATATAAGGTACGAATTTACCTTATCCTCAGACAAGCTTACAGAATTGTACATAAATAATCATAAAATACCGGCTGATAGTTTTTATCTGTATAATGCCCTTGTAACTAAACTAAAAGAACAAATAAAAAGAGACAGGATACAAGCCGAGGAAGACCGTAAACAGGCGGCTTTAGACAGGGTACAGGCAGAAGAAGACCGCAAACAGGCGGTGCGTGACCAGGCGCAGGCTGAGGAAGACCGCAAACAGGCAGAAAAAGACAGGCAGCAGGCTGAAGTTGAGAGGCAGGAGTCAGTAAAAGACCAGCAGCAGGCCGTTGAAGACCGTAAGCAGGCAGAGCGTGACAGGATGCAGGCAGACCAGGACAGGAAGCAGGCTGAACTTGACCGCCAGCAGGCAGTGCGTGACCAGGCACAGGCTGTTGAAGACCGCAAGCAAGCCGAGCTTGACCGCAAACAGGCCGAAGAAGACAGGAAGATAGCAGACAGCCTGGTAAGTGATATTATAGCCGAACATATTGTTGCTAATAAAGCAGGTATAAGAGAAGTTATATTAAACGAGGATGAGTTTATAGTTAACGGTAAACTGCAATCTGAGGAACTGCTTAAAAAATTCAAAGCAAAATATGTAAAGAAAGCTGGTTATAGCGTAAGGTATGGCGGCACAACTTCCAGCTATGGCATTTATATAAATAATTAGCGGCTAAGGGTGTTTGGTAATAAAAGGCTTCTGCTAACTGCAGGGCCTTTTACCTTTTTGCAGGATGGTACATGATAGTTAACATGCTATTTGCTTTACATTTACACGGGATGCGCCTGCCATAATACGATTGCTTTGGTTAAAGCATGCCCTTTGCAGTAAATGCCATATAGCATGTTAAACACTTTCTCACTAAAAATAGGATTATTTGGTATTGGCTTAGATGCTTACTGGCCGCAGTTTGCAGGCCTTAAAAGCAGGCTGGAAGGGTATATTGATATAGTTGCCAAAAAATTGCAATACCCTGGTGCTGCAATAATAAATATAGGACTGATTGATTCACCCGAAAAGGCTATGCAGGCAGGCCACCAGTTCAGACAGGCAGATGTGGATTTGATCTTTTTGTATGTAACTACTTATGCTTTATCGTCAACAGTGTTGCCGGTTGTGCAGCGCGCAAAAGTGCAGGTGATAATATTAAACCTTTCGCCTGAAGCCGCCATTGACTACGCCGCATTTAACGCAATGACTGACCGTACTGCTATGACAGGCGAATGGCTGGCATATTGCAGCGCATGCCCGGTGCCCGAAATAGCTAACGTGTTTAACAGGGCTGGTATACAATTTCACCAGGTAATAGGCGTGTTAAACGATGATAGTGATGAATGCTGGCCTGAAATAAAAGAGTGGATTGAAGCTGCTCTTGTAAAGCATACAATGGCGCACAACCGGCTTGGTGTTATGGGCCATTATTACAGCGGCATGCTGGATATTTACAGCGATTTTACACAACAACTGGTAAATTTCGGCGGCCATATTGAAATTATTGAAGTGGATGAACTCTCGGCTATAAGACGAACCATTTCAAACGAAACAGTTCAGCAAAAAATAAAAGCTTTTCACGATCATTTTGATATTCAGCCGGATTGCCCCGAAGAAGAACTGCAACGTGCCGCTAAAACTTCTGCTGCGCTGGATGAGCTGGTAAACAAATACCAGCTTGGCTCATTAGCATATTATTATAAGGGCACCGGCGTTAATGATAATGAAGACACCGTCAGCTCGATCATTCCGGGGGCTTCACTGTTAACTGCAAAGCATATTCCCGTTGCCGGTGAGTATGAAATAAAGAATGTGCAGGCCATGAAGATAATGGACATCTTTAATGCAGGCGGTTCGTTCACTGAATATTATGCAATGGATTTTAAAGACGATGTTGTGTTGATGGGGCACGATGGCCCCGGGCATATTGCAATTGCAGAAGGCAAAACAAAAATGCGCCCGTTGCAGGTATACCATGGCAAAGTAGGTAACGGTCTGTCAATAGAGATGTCAGTAAAAAATGGTCCTGTTACATTGCTTTCGGTAGTGCAGAAAAAAGATGGAACATTAATGTTGCTTTGTGCAGAAGGTGAATCTGTAAGCGGCCCAATATTGCAGATTGGCAACACAAACAGCCGGTATAAATTCAGCATAAGCGCAAGACGCTTTGTAAATGAGTGGAACGCTCATGGCCCTGCACACCATTGTGCTGTGGGCATTGGGCATATTGCCGGTAAAATAATAAAATTAGGAAACCTGTTAGGCATGCAGGTTGTGCAGATTTAAAATAAGATGCGGGATAGAAGCGCTAAAAACTTTAAATATATTGCTATATGAGAATGAGAAAATTTTTTGTCATTGCATTGTTCACATTAATGTTCAATGCCGGTGTATATGCACAGGTAAAACTTGATGTACAGTGGGATAAACAGGTGATGATTTCTAAATCAACACCTACGTTACAAGTGGTGGTAAATCCACCCTTGCGCGGGGGTACTTCCATTCACGATCAATCTTTTCAGGCGTTAAAAGATCTTGGCGCAGACTATGTTCGTTATGTTCCATGGCTGCCCTATCCAAGGCTTGGTGTAGCTGAATTAGAGCCGCCTGCAAACGGTAAGACATCGTGGGATTTTACGGTTATTGACCCAATGACCATTGATTTTTTAGAAGCCACAAAAGGCCACAGCGTGGTACTAAATTTTAGCACTATACCGGCCTGGATGTTTAAAACGGAAAAAGAAGTTACCTACCCCGATGATCCCGGGCAGGTAACGTGGGATTATACCCAGGGCAGCGAACTTAAAGACAGTACAGGAAAACAGGTTGGCGATTATTACGCACGTTTGTATAGCTGGTACACTAAGGGTGGTTTTACCGATGAATTTGGCAAAGTTCATTCGTCAGGTTATCATTACGATATTCCCTATTGGGAGGTTTTTAATGAGCCAGACCTTGAACACAACCCCTCGCCGGCATATTACACTAAGGAATATGATGCAGTAGTAATAGCGATGAAAAAGGTATCACCTACTACAAAATTTGTGGGCATATCGCTGGCGTTTGAAAATAACCCGGAATGGTATGAGTATTTTTTAAATCATGCCCATCATAAGCCAGGCATTCCCCTTGATATGATCTCGTATCATTTTTACGCAACAAGTATACCGGGGCAAACCATTAATGATATGCAATACACCTATTTTGAAAGGGCCGATAATTTTATTAACCGCGTTCGTTATATCGAAAGCATTCGCAAAAGACTCTCGCCGCAAACAAAAACAACTATCAATGAAGTAGGCAGTATTTTGCATAATGAAGACCAGCCAATCGCTCCTGCCTACTGGAATTTATCCGGCGCAATGTATGCATACCTGTATGTTGAATTAACAAAAATTGGTATTGATGTAATAGGGGAGTCGCAACTGGTGGGTTACCCAACCCAATTTCCCAGCGTAAGCATGATTGATTGGGAAAATGGTAAGCCCAATGCGCGCTATTGGGTATTGAAATTGATACATGATAATATTGGCACCGGCGATGCATTGGTACAAACCGGTATTAATAGTGAAGATATAATGGCGCAGGGTTTTAAAACAAAACAAGGTAACAGGATGCTTATTGTGAACAAACGCAACCGTGAAATAAAAATAACTTTACCCGATGGGTTAAAAGGCGCGAAGATGAGTGTTGTAGATATATCAACGGGAGAGGGGCCAGCGGTACAAACAACCATTGATGGAACAGAAATAACGCTGAAACCATTTGCTGTTGCGGTGATAGCGCAATAGAATGATTGAAGTTTAGATGCTCGTAGTTACAAGTAAACACTCAATAATCAATGCTTAACACTCAATATTCAAATAAAAAACAATACGATACCGCCGGGCTGTTTTTCTTTGAATATTGAGCATTGAATATTGAGTGTTTTGTATTTAAAGCGCTTACTGGTTTCTTGGATTTTTCCATCCCTTCACTAATCGTTCAATAGTGCCGGTAACACGCTCGGTACGGGTTTCTTCGCGCTTGGCAGTTACAATCCATTCAACATATTCTTTTTTATTGGTGAAAGAAAGGGATTCAAAAAATAACGATGCATCCCTGCTTTTCTTCAGCGCTTTTGCAAGGTCGTCGGGCAGGTTAATGGTTTTGGTTGCAGGGTCGGCATAATTAAATATTTCCCTTTCCCTTGGCTTGGCTTCTTTTTTTTTATCGGCATCATTTGGCAACCGCATCCCGAATACAGACCATGTATCATCAAACGAAATAAGGCTTATCCACTGCAGGTTATGTTTCATCAGGTTGTCCCAGCCCTTGTCGCGCGTAAGGTCCGTCTGAATTTTTGATGTACCCTTTGGATAATATATCCAGCACACTACGTCGTCTTTCAACAAGCCAAGCGCTTTATCAAGGCTTTTTTCCATTTCTGCCCTGTTCTTTACAAACCAATGAACCTGGCTGTAGTCCTTTGCCTTTGTTGCTACTTTTACGCCTGGCGCAATTTGGCTTATTTCAGCGGCAAAACCATCGGGGGCATTTACAGGTAAAATGGTAATACCATCATTTAAGCGCAGTTTTTGCGCCATGCTAAGTGCCATAAAAAATTATTTGATATAAAAATACAGCTTCTAAATAAAACCGTAGTTATTGAAAATTGCTGAATTTGCCCAGGCCACAGGGCACAAAACGTGTTGTTAATTAGATGGGTATAAGCGGTTGACCTATCTTTAAAATACTTATATTCACCCAAAAGTATGCCTGCACAATATGTGCCCTTTTAAAACAAATAATATATTGCCTGCCAGCATTAAACGTTGCAGGTATTGTATTATCTTGTTCTGTTGCTTTTACACCATAACGCAGGCACAAACAAACATCACTTTCCATCACCTTACTGTTGATAATGGTTTGCCTTCAGGGCTTGTGCATTGCATGTTCCAGGATGTAAACAATTTTATGTGGTTTGGTACTGAAGCCGGCCTTTGCAAGTTTGACGGTATTAAATGTAAAACATATCAAAGTGATGCCAACGACAGTTTTTCATTACATGGCAACCATGTATACGCTATTAATTCAGATGGCCTTGGCCAGGTTTGTGTGCTTACTGAAAGGGGCCTGAATATTTATGATGGTGCGAACGACAATTTTAGTTTCTATGCGTTTCCGCGTGTTCCGTCATCGTCAACCTCGCATGTTGAGTGGCAAATTATAAAATTAAACGATGGCAATATACTTGCCGTGGTGGGCGATAACCCGTACTTTATTTTTGACGATAGGCTGAAAATTTTTTTTGCAATTAACTTTGAAGACGGATTACGTTATCGCTTGCTGGACGCGGAAAGCAAAGGCCGAAGATTTTGTGTGCCATCTCCTGGCAGGCGGGGGCTGCTGTTGTGGAACTCTTCAGCAAATGGAATTGAAAGCAATACAATTGTGTTTAAGGCTGATAAAAAAAATGCCGATACTGTTTTTGTTAATGGCTTTACATGTTTAAAGGATTCAACCTTGTGGGCGGCAACCTCAGTTGGGCTTGCATCTTACAACATTAAAGATGGTGCAAACCATGTTTACACACCACCGGCGCAAAAAGAAATCTCATTCAGCAGCATGGTGAAGATTGGCAATATTTTTTGGCTTGGCAGTGAAAAATTTGGTTTGTGGAAGTTTGATATAATAACAAAAACATTTATAGCCCATTATAGCCACGATGCAACCGACATAAAAAGTGTAGACGAAAATGGCCCCATAAATATTTTTTTTGCTGACCGCCAGGGCAATATATGGTTCAGCGTATTTGCCCGGGGCCTGGATTATTTTAATGAAGGGGAACAGAAATTTGCCGCCCTGCTGGGTGATAAAGAAGCTAAGGAAAAAGGCCTTGACAATTTTGTGCGTGCGCTTGCACAGGATTCTTCAGGCAATGTATGGTGCGGTACTTACACGGGCAGCGTGTACCGTTTTAATGCACAACGGCAAATTATAGCGCAATACAGCGGTGATAAAACCGGCAGAAAGTTTGCGTCAATTGAAAAAATACTGGTTGATAATAAAAAACGAATCTGGGTGGTTGATGACGGGTTGAATTTTTACGATACTGCAAAGCAAAACTTTGTACGGGTATTCTCCGGTAGCACACAACCTTTTGCGCACGACCTTTTTTTAGCGCATGATAACACTCTTTATTTTATTGACAATAAATATTCAATCGGAGTTTTAACTGGCAGCGGTAATAATTTTTCTTACACTACTACTAACATAAAAAATGTATTAAATAATCTCTCTGTTTTTTTTGTTGACAATAACAATAATGTTTACGTTAACGATGTTGATGGAAACATTCGTGTGTATAAGCCGCGTGGCAATTACATTTATAGCAACCCGGTAATGCTGCCTGTACACGGATATATTAAGGCATACTATCAGCATAATAGCACGGTGTGGATAGCAACTTCATCAGGGGTTGTAAAACTTGCAGCACCGTCATTTGCCTACAGACTGTTTACGGTAAAAAATGGGTTGCCCGAAAACACAGTTTACAGTTTACTGCCCGGCGGCAGTTCAACTTTCTGGCTAAGTACCAACAGGGGTATAAGCAGGTTTGATACGCTGGCTGAAAAATTTACCAACTACACCACGGATGATGGTTTGCAGAGTAACGAGTTTAATACAAATGCCTACGTATTATGCAAAACCGGTGAAATATGGTTTGGTGGTATACACGGGTTAAATGTTTTTCAACCTGCGTCGGTAAAAAAAGACACCACTTTTCCGCCAATACAAATAACCTCTCTGAATGTTAACGATGAGCGTTATTATGGAGTTAACACCGTGGAAAACAACGCTGTTGTAAGCCTGCCGTATGCGCAACGCACGGTATCATTCAATTTCTCGGCATTTGAATTTATGCGCCCTTCATCTGTTAGCCTGCAATACCATTTGCAGGGGTTTGATCATGACTGGATAACAACAACAAACCCAGGATTTGCCAGGTATGCAAATTTGCCAGCGGGTAAATATACCCTGCAGGTAAGGGCGGCCAACAGCAGCGGCACGTGGGGAAACAGCATTAAAACCCTGCAGGTAATTATTGCAACGCCGTATTATCAAACATGGTGGTTTATTGTACTTATTTGCGCGGCAGTTATAGGTTTATTTTATGCATGGTACTACTATCGCATAACCCAAATTAAAAAAATGCACATGGTGCGTAACCGCATTGCGCGCGACCTGCACGATGATATAGGTTCGTCAATAAGCAGCATAAGCATAATGACGGGTATTGCAAAGGACTCCCTTGAAAAAAACCCGGTCCGCAGCAGCGAATTAATAAAAAAAATTGGAGCAGAATCGCAGCAGGTTATGGACAGCATACGGGATATTGTATGGACCATTAACCCCGAGAACGATATGCTGGGCAATATGTTTATACGCATGCAGGAGTACACAGCCGAGATGCTGGAGAACAGTAATATTGATTATACTTTTGAAACGGGGGAACATTTGCAAAGTATTAAACTGTCAATGCAAAAACGGCGCGACCTGTATTTAATTTTTAAAGAAGCTGTTAATAACATGGCAAAATACTCGCAAAGCACATTTGCCGAAATTAAAATTTACCGTACACTTAATAAGCTGGTATTGTGTATAAAAGACAATGGAGTTGGGTTTGATATAAACGAAGTAAAAATGGGTAACGGGCTTAAAAATATGCAGCAGCGTGCCATACAATTAAAGGCAAGAGTTGATATACAAAGCGAAAAAGGCAAGGGCACCGCGATAAGGCTTGAAATACCTGTAACATAAATATGGCATTGCGTTGTTAACGTTAATTGCTGATGTTTGCAGTTAAATTTAAAATTACTTTACTTACATGGCTGTAAGGGTAAGCATATACGAGGATAATGAACTGCTGCGCGAAAGCCTTTGCGTACTGGTAAGTGGCATGACTGGTTTTACCCTTGCGGGGTCGCATATTAACTGCAGCGATGTTGAAGAAAATATTCTTAATGAATACCCGGATGTGGTTGTAATGGATATTGAGATGCCCGGTACCAATGGCATTGAAGGCGTTAAACGCCTGAAAAAATATAGCCCTGCAACTGAAGTAATAATGCTCACCGTTTTTGATGACGACACAAATATTTTTCAATGCCTTAGTAACGGGGCATCAGGCTATATATTAAAAGGCACGCAACCCGCTAAAATATTGGATGCTATACAGGAGGTGCATAACGGTGGCAGCCCAATGAGCGCGGCAATTGCGCGGCGTGTTGTTCAGCAATTCAAACACCCTGCTTCATCGGCAGGTGCAACTGGAATGGAGCTTACCATACGTGAAAAAGAGTTGCTGGCGCTGCTCTCAAAAGGCAACAGCTATAAAATGATCGCAAAAGAAATGAATATAAGCGTGCATACTGTTCAACAGCATATTAAACACATCTACTCAAAAATGCACGTGCACAATATGGGTGAAGCAGTTGCAAAGGCGTTGCAGCATAAAATAATTTGATACTGTATGTTGCGGTGTTGTTATTTCGTGAATCGTGAGTCGTCAATCGTGAATTGGTAGTCAACTTCAATCACTGATAAGTATCCTGCATCTAAATCTGCAATCCGAAATCTGCAACCTGCAATTTGTTCATCCCATATTCGTGGAATTGACTGGCGTTTAATGCATAAGTAGCTTTGCTTTAAAGCGTGCTTATGAAAAAATTGTACCTGTTCATCATTTTATTTGCCGGGCTATCAAATTATTTATATGCGCAGGAAAATGCGCCTGTTGAGATTGGAAAGTTTTTTGCAAACTTGCTTGGTGAAAAACCTGCCGGTTTGGGTGGGGCCGGAACTTATGTAATTCTTGAAGGTGGCGGACTTACAAATTATGTTGCTTTTGATGCCGAACCAGGGTTTATATCGTATGTTAAACACAACGGAAACGATCTTTCGGAAACAGGGATTGACCATATACCTGATGGATATTCTATTTTTTTAGATGGCACTAAATATAAAAAATTAGGGCCTCCCTATTTAGGCGTATATCAATATGCAGCGCTTGCTGCAAGCAATGAGGGAACTGATACCATTTTGATAATAGTTGACCCCCGTAACCCCTCCGTTGTACAGGTGAATCCCTACGATTTTAAATCTACCTGTACTGGCGGCACCGGCAGCCAGTGCATAGAAACATTCCACAAACTTGAAGGCGATGGGATATATGTGCTTGGCCAATACATCTTCGGTACGCATAACAATGGTAAAACATGGTTTGTTGATTCCGTTGGCCTTGGTACAGCCACATATACCGTTAACGATATGGCCATGGATACCAGCTTGCTTTATTTGTATGCTGCTACAACCAAAGGGGTGTACAAACAGGATACTGTTAACGATGTATGGGCTCCGGTCAACAATTATCCAGGTGGCGCTACCCATAATGCAACCGCTATTTTTATTGACAGAAAAAACAGGATACTGGTAGGGGACAATGCGGGACTTAATAATCAAATTTGCAATATAAGCACTGATGGGGGTTTAACATGGCAGACAGATACAACCGGGTTAAATTTTGACGGGCAAACAAGTATTATCGGCTTTGCTGGCGATGTTTACGGTAATCTTTACGCCATTACACAGATAGGCTTTGAATTTGCAACAGCAACTTACCATGTGTACAGGTCGCCACATGGTACGGGTCCCTGGCAATTGGCAGACTCAAGCCTGTATAACAAAATAGGCGGCTACCCCTTTAGCATAAACAAACTGTCTGCCAGCGACATTTTATTCTTAACCACCTCCGTTGGCAAATTTATAAGTACCGATTCAGGCACAACATGGCATTCAGATAACACAGGGCTGCCAACAAATTCTTTTTCAGGGTTTGCCAAAACAAAAACCGGCCGATACCTTGCTGGCAATATTTTAGGGCTTCATTATTTAAATGCAGGCGACAGTGTTTGGCACAAAACCTACCCTGTAAATGGCTATTTAACCAAGCCACCACTTTTCCAGGACTCGGTGGGCAATTTATATACTTTAGATCCATATATTAACCAGTCTTACACCACTTACCCGGTAATAAAAAGTCCCGATAACGGCAATACGTGGCAATTAGATACCGCAGGCTTGTATAACGTGCCAAATTGCGCTGGTAATTTTTTTGTGGATGAAACCGGCGGCCAGCATTTTTTTTCAAGTTCCCAGGCATTTGTTGAATCCAAAAGTAACGGCGGTACGTGGAAGGTTGATACCTCCGGCTTTAATAATGCATCATCAATATTTGCATTAGGTACAGATGGCCGGGGGTATATATATGCTACGGGGCGTGCAGGTGGCGGCGCCATTAAGCGCAGGCCTGTTGCAGGCGGTACATGGGCATTAGACACTGCCGGCATTCCATCTTCCTATTCTTATTTCCCAAGAATGGCCAGTTCGGGCAAACATGTATTCGTATACACAAATATCAATTATTCAGGTAAACTATTCCGCAGAAGCGCAGATAAATGGCACTCAATTCCATTACCACCAAGCAATACTTTTTACAGTCTATACGTTGCTGCTGTGTCGCAGGATAAAAGCGGCTACATATATGCAGCATTCTATTTAAACAAATACTCCTCTTATGCGCCTTTTGGAGTTTATTATACCAGGGATACAGGTCAAACATGGACGTTGGCAGGCTTAGACAGTGTAGGCACAAATGGCCTTTTTGGGCAGGGCATAAAAGCACTGGTTTCGTATGGTGACACCACCTATGCTATTACCGAGCATGATGGCATTTATGCTTTTACCCATCAATCTGCATTACCTGTTACATTGTCTTCAGTTAGGGCTTACCCACTCGATAAAGGCATACAGATTGAGTGGAGCGACTACAACGAAATAAATATGAGCGGCTATGAGGTCGAGAAATCTGCCAACGGCAACCAGTTTATAAAAATTGGCAGCATACCTGCAAAAGGCATAAACAACAGTGAAAACAAATACAGCCTTTTTGATGCATCGCCATTTAACGGCGATAACTTTTACCGTATAAAAGCTAATAATAAAGATGGGGGTGCCCAATACAGCGGGGTGGTTAAGGTAAATATTACCAGCAACAAAACAGGCATTGAAGTATTTCCTAACCCGGCTGTTAATAAGATGATTAATGTTCAGTTGAATAATGTTGAAGCAGGTAAATATACTTTATCAGTATACAGCGCAGCGGGGCAACTGTTGTACGCGCGCAGCATTAGCCACCCTGGCGGCAATGCCGCAATAAGTATAAACATACAAAATATTACAAAAGGTATATACTGGGTTACGCTTAAGGGTACCAAACATATTTATAACAAAACAGTAGCGGCGCAATAACCAGCGGGCGGCGTCCTATATTTATGTAATACAAAGCAGTTATATTTCCCGGGTTTAACGGGTTATGTAACTGCTTATGCCATATTTATGGCATTGGTTTGTTTTACAGGCTTTGTTAGCTTTGAAAAAAACTAATACCTGATTTCCCCTTTTTACAAGCCCAAAACAATGCTACCATGAAAAAATTTTACACCCATTCACTATTCTTGTTTATTACTTTGTTCAGTTTTATACAAAAACCTTTTGCCCAAAAAGTTACCCCAACCGTTTATGCAAAGGAGGTGCGTGGCGAAAATATTATAGGCGCCTTTTATACCGGCTTTACTAAAAATGTTTATTTCAATGGAACCCTGTCAGTGCCGAATGATTATCTTTTCCCGGTTGTTGCTACCGCAAACCATATTTATTATCTCGCAGGCAATTTTCTTGGCCAGGAGTTTGACCTTGCATATACCACGCCGGACGGGGAATCCATCCAGCAAATAGGTATTAAAACGCACAGTGATACAACACAAACTGTTAAAGGCCACGATACAACAAGCACAATAACTGCAACCAAAATTTTATTGGTGCTAACTAACAAAGGCAGCATTTATGCGGTAAAGATAAATCGCAGCTCCACCCATTATGCTGCTTCATCAGCTTACCGGCAAATTGGTGAAATAGGAAGCGTGTCATGGAAGCAGGCATTGGGCGACGATGTGTATGTGCTTACGTCAAACCATTTATGGGTTACAAAAGATTCTTCTACAGCCTGGCAGGTTGATTCGGCGGGGCTGCGCGGCGCACATGTGCAGGGGGTTGATGTAGACAGCGCTCAAAACGTTTATGCAGCCACTAACCAGGGCCTGTTTAAGCAAAATGCCAATACGGTTGGTTTTAACCAAATAAGCAGCTATACAGGCCCTGCAAACGTGTACAGCATTTTTATTGACAGGAACCACCGCATATTCGCAGGCCTGCAGCAAGGGGGCATGTATACCAGTTCTGACAATGGCCTTAGCTGGAATGCCGATTCAACAGGCCTTGGTACAGCCCTGCCACAAAAATATACCGATGATATTTTTGGCAATGATTACTGTATTGCTGCCGTTCCCGGGCAAGCACAGCATATTTATAAACAAACCAGTGGTTCTGGCGCCTGGAAAATAATTGACTCATCTATTTACAATTCAACTGTTACAGGGCCTGCCATAAATGCCATTACAGGCGATACCACCATTTTGGCAGCAACATCATTCGGCGTTTTTATCAGTGCAGATACAGGCAAAACATGGGTGCAAAACAATAATGGCATTTCAGCAGAGTTTATTTCGGGTATTGCAAAGCCAAAAGGCGGAAAGCTGTTAATAAGCGATAACCTGGGCATATATAAGCAGCAACCGCAAGATACGGTATGGAACAAAGTGTACCCCACTGCAGGCTTTATACCACGGCTTGCCCTGTATGATGATGGCATTGGCGATATTTATACTGTTGATAATACGATACCTAACGCACCGGCTGCGGGGTTTATTTTAAAAAGCACTGATGGCGGCAACACCTGGGTGCCAGACACAACGGGGCTTTCAGCCGTAGGTGGCACTGTATTTTTTGTTGATGAAAAAGGCACACAGCACATAGGTAACTCATATTACGCCGGCACAAAACCTTCACAGCTTTGGCAAAAGCCCAAAGGCGGCACATGGGCCATTGATACGGTGGGCTTTCCTGTATTGGCTTATAGCTTTGTTTTCAACATAGCCTCAGATGGCAAAGGCTACCTGTATGCAGGTGGCTCTTTTGGCGGCAAAAAACTGATGCGCCGCAGCATTACCGGCACAAACTGGCAGGTTGATACGGCGGGCATCCCTTCATCCATAAGTTATTTCAGCCAGCTAACAGGCGGTCATGGCGATGTGCTGGGCATTTCAGGCTTGTCGCTATACCACCGTGGCAGCGGTACCTGGGCAAGCATTCCATTGCCGGCGGATGCAAATTTTCCTATAGTAACTGCAGCATGTATTGACTCAAGTGGCTTTATAACAGTTGCGTTAAATGCAGCATCGGGCAGCGGCGTATATATAACCGGCGATGCCGGCCTGCACTGGCAGTTTGTTGGGCTTGACAGCGCGAATGTTACAAAGCTTGTTGCTTACGGGGATAGCGTATATGTGCTTACCAGCAACATGGGCCTGTATGGGTTTAGCCATGGGGGCACGCTGCCGGTAACATTATCTTCCATCAGGGCAAGCCAGCTTGGCAAAGGCATACAGGTGCAGTGGAGCGGTTATAACGAAGTAAATATGAAGGGTTATGATATTGAACGCTCTGCAAACGGCAATGCGTTTACAACACTTGGCAATGTTGTTGCAAAAAATAACAATGCAGTTACAAACGATTATACATTCTTTGATGCATCACCAATAAACGGCGATAATTTCTACAGGGTAAAAGCGATAAGCAAAGATGGCAGTGCACAATACAGTGCCACCGTTAAAATAAACCTGGCGGGCGCAAACACAGGCTTATTAGTTTATCCAAACCCAATAACAGGCAAAACCTTAAATATACAGTTGAACAATATTGACGCGGGAAAATATGCCCTTTCAATTTACAACATGGCGGGGCAAAAACTTTATTCTGAAACCATTAACCATCCGGGGGGTACTATCGCGTTAGCGGTTAATATGCGTGGTGCGGCAAAAGGTGTTTACCAGGCAGTACTAACAGGCAATGGTCAATCTTATACAAAAACCATTCTTATACAATAGTCAAAATATTTTCCTTTGGGTAAGCCGGGGGCATGTTTATGTTCCCAGCATTTTTAATTTTTTAACTTTCCGCCAATAATCAAATTATGTTTATGTTGTATGTTTACAGTATGAAACGCATTTTACCTATCCTTGCCGCACTGTGTATATCCCTGCAGTGTATGGCGCAGCAACCTACTGTAGGCTCGTCCGTTCCTGATATAAAATTACCCAATCAAAAGGGCAGCAAAATAAATCTTTCATCATTGAAAGGCAAGGTAGTAGTCCTTGATTTTTGGGCAAGCTGGTGTGGCCCCTGCCGCCACAGTATGCCCGACCTGAAGGCCATTTACGAGAAATTTAAAGACAAAGGGCTGGAAGTATACGCTGTATCGCTTGATACAGAAAAGAAAGACTGGTATAAAGCCATTAAGGAAGATGCCACATCCTGGGTGCATGTAATAGACGCAGATAATGCAGTAGCTAAACTTTGGCAAATACAATATATACCAAATACTTATTTGCTTGATAAAAACGGTAACGTTGTTTCTATTAATGCCAACCATGCCGCGCTGGAACAACAGATAGAAAAACTATTGAATTAAATAGATTTTAGTTTACAGCTATCGAGTACCAATTGTGCACAAGGCTTCGCGGCCTTAGCGTGTATTTCTTTGGTGGTTTTCTTTGCGGTTAAGTTTTTACCGCAAAGAAAACCGCCAAGTGTTTCGCAAAGAAACGCAAAGGCAGTTGTGGGTTATAGAACAAGCCCGCACCCAACGGTCTGCCTGTCAATTGTCAGCTATCAGCGGTTAACTCCTCTGCTTGTTCCACATCACTTTTCTGCCAAGTATTATTTTAAATATAAATGCGTCAGTATTGGGGGTAAGGCCAATGCCTGCCCCTGCGTTAAATTCCCATTTGGGGTTGTTTAATAAGTCGTAGGTAAAAAACAGCGCGTGCTGCTGATTTTTAATAGCGTCAAAACCGTTTATGGCACCCATGCTACCATAGTATTCAATGCCAAAAGCGTCATTTTTAAAAAAGGCATAATCAGCTTTAATATTAGGCTCAAACACGGGTGTGCTGTTATCGTATTTGCTTTTTAACGATATGCCAAAGGTCGGGTTGAACGACAGGTACAACTTTGTCCATTGTTTATCAATTATCGGTCGTACCTCAATGTTCCATGTTTCAGAAGAGTAATCTGCCTTCTGGTACCCCGCTTCCATTGACAGGCTTGCACCAAAGGGCAGCTTCCATTTATCGGGCGCCATTATTCTTGGCCTTATATGTGAACCAACTATTGAGTAGCCATGCCCTGGTGTATAGTTGGTAAAAAGATATACGCCTATTTCAAAATTATCCGTAATACCTGTGGTGATCTCCAGTGTTTCATGCAGGGCGTGGTTAGTGGGTAATACGCCATCTTTTATATTTTTTTCGCCGTTAAAAGTGTAGTTGCTGTGCAACTCAAACATTGTGCTGCCTTTTGCCTGGGTTTCGGCACCATATACCTGTATTTCGTAATTATCCTGTGCTGAGGCGGTTATAACAAAAAGAAGAAAAGCTGAGCAGATAAATAGCTTCATAAACGTTGTTGGGTATGCAGCTGGCAAATTAAATATAAAATCTACGCACATTTTGAATTTATGCCAACAGTGTATATAAGTCGGTAATATAAAGGCTGTATGTAAAAAAGCCCACTGAATTTATGCCACAAACCAATTGGCGAGTAGTTATTACTCACCCTCAAAAAAGAATGTATGGCCAGGAGCGCGTTTAAAGCACAACACATTCACGATTGACGGTTCACGATTCACGTCCTCATTGTTCAAAAAACACCAGCGTGCCGCCAACCCATTCTTTGTCTTTATTATACCTTACACCTATCATTTTACCTTTGCTAAGGCGGGCAAGGTTTAGTGTGGCAACAGGCCTTGCTTCCCCATCCTTCCAAAAATAAAATATGCGTATTTCAGCCTTCGCCGGGTCGGCGGGTGTTTTTATTACGTCAGCGTATTTCACCTTACGCTGCAATATCCAGTTATGCGGGTCTGTAACTTTATCTATATCAGCTTTTGTTACATCAATCACAACACCCTGGCCGGCAAAAGAGAACAGTGGTTTTAACACATAATTCTCCAAATCTGCAGGCAATTTTTTTATATCACTTAAAAACCGTGTTTCAGGTATATATGGGTTATTAAGGTAAGGCAGGGTAAACTTGCTTATCCTGTAAAACCAGTTGGGGTGTGGTGCCCATTCAACATCCAGTTCTTCTAATAAAATTTTCCCTTTTTCCTGTATCTCCGGCGATTG
>Ga0206931_1008_pt1 | contig 72610 bp, 57 predicted proteins | sample Alteio_BWOrgHeat_17_FD_152946 | JGI IMG/M metagenome (GOLD analysis project Ga0206931, IMG submission 152946) | Enriched cells from forest soil in Barre Woods Harvard Forest LTER site, Petersham, Massachusetts, United States -... | ecosystem: Environmental > Terrestrial > Soil > Temperate forest >...
TAACAGTTAAAAAATAGAATGTGTCACTTTTCGTCGGGGATGTGTACTGAAGTAATCAAAAGGGTAAGAAAACAATCGTTTTGATTTCTGTCACTTTTTTTGTAAAAAAATTTTTGCTTATATTTTGCAGCAGCTAAGATATTTAATACTGCAAACTTTATAAACCAACCATAGTTGCACGTTCACCCGATGCTTTAAAATGTATAAATGATTCAGCAATTTTTACGCCTGCTTCAAGGCCGCGAAACCCTTCAAGCGGTTTAAAAAAATCATTGTAAGTATTTACCGGGTCTTGTGTTTTATGAGCAAACATTGCATCTTTTTTTCGCTCATGCACTGTTGTTATATCAACGTAGTCAGTTGGCGTAAAAGCCATGGTTTCGCTGCCCGTATTTACTTCATAAAAGTATAAATTAAATTTCCTGTTTGCTTTTATCCACGCTGTTAGTGCAAGCAAGCCGGTAACCTGGTGGTCAGGATGACCGTCAACGGGCCATTGTGTAAAAACAATATCAGGGTTTAGCGATGCAATTAGTTTTGCAGCATCCTCATTTTTCTCTTTACTCAAAACAGTATTGCCATCAATTTGCCCTGCAAATAAAGGCTTTGCATTTAATATTTTGCAGGCGGCTTCAGCTTCTTTTGTGCGCAACGCGGCCATTTCGCTGTAAGTTTTATTGGGGTCGCTTGCCTCGCCGCGCGTAACATATAAAAAGGTAACATTATGTCCCGCATCGCTGTATTTAGCCATTGTGCCGCCACAGCCAAACTCAGGGTCGCCCGGGTGCGCACCCAAACAAACTATATTTAGTTTTTTATCAGCTGCAGGCGTGGGTGCATTAAGATATTCGCCTTTCGCGGCGGGGGCAATAGTCGCACCGGCCAGGCCCATTGCGGACATTTTTAAAAAATTACGACGGGCACTTTTATTACTCATTTTATTTTACGGCTACTTTAATTTAACGCGCATTACATAACTGCTGGCCGTTATGAACAATGTTTTTTGATCTGGTGAGAAGGCGCAGTTGGCGGTCTTCTGGCCGGTATATATTCTAGCAAGCACCTTACCGGCAGGGCTAAACAACCAAATACCTTTTGGCCCTGCCGCAAAAATATATCCCTGTTTATTAACCTTCATTCCATCAGGGTTGCCAGCATCAGTGTTGTTATATTCTTTTGCTTCAAAAAATACGCTACTGCTTTTTATAAGCCCTTTGTCGTCAAGCGCATATTTCATCCACAACATATTTGTTGAATCAGAGTTTGAAATATACAGTGTTTTTTCATCAGGAGATAATGCAATACCGTTGGGAAACTTCAGATCTTTTATGATCAAATCCAACTGGCCATTTGATTTTAAACGGTACACACCCTGGAAAGGTAATTGCTTTGCTGTATCATCAAGCCTTTTATCAAGGCCGTAAGGCGGGTCAGTAAAATATAAATCGCCGTTTGAGGTGTAAACACCATCATTAGGGCTATTTAATTTTTTGCCCTGGTAACCGCCTGCCAGCGTAATAAATTTTGGTGAAGGGTTGCCAAGCGGCGCATCCATCAATGCCATCCGCCTGTCGCCATGCTGGCATAAAACCAATTGTCCTTTTGCATTAAGTAATAACCCATTGGAGCCGGGCTCCTTCTCAACTTTCCGGTCTCCTGTATTACCGGATGGTTTTAAATATAAAGTTGCGCCGTAGCCTTCTTTCCATTTAAAAATGCTGTTATTGGGTATATCGCTAAAGAGCAGGTAATTGCTGTCTTTTATATAAACCGGCCCTTCACTCCATTTGTAACCTTGAGCAAGTATTTCAACCGGGGTAGTTGAATCAATTAAGTTTAATGCGGATGTATCAAGTATCTCAATCCTTCTTACAATGGAATCTTTTGAAGCAGTAGTGGTTATGTCATTCCCGGATGGGCTGTTATTGCAGCTTATTATAAAGAATGTTGTAACAAAAAATATACATACGGTAAATTGTCTCATGGCAGGCAGGTTTTAATGTTATAATATTAAAACGTTTTGCCAGATTGAAAAAATAAAAGTTATTGTACCGCTTCATCTACCAGAGCCTTTAATGCTTTATACCGCGCATTGCGGCCATCAGACTTTAAGTAAAAAGTCATTAGAAAAGCACAATAATGTTTTTCATTATCCACCCACGGAAAAGAGCCAAACAAACCGGGGCTGGTAACCGCTTTTGATAAATTACCCACTGAACTGCTATCCCAAACCCATTCGCCATAGCCATAACCAATGTTACCGGCTTCGGCGGGGGAGTAGGCAATTTTTACATCAGGTGTAATACGGTCAACTTCCATTTGCGCAATGCTTGTGTCGCTCAAAATTCTTCGCCCTTTGTACATGCCTTTATGCAGTATCATCTCTAAAAACCGCATATAATCCTCCGGCGTGCTTATAGCGCCACCCGCGGGCAGCGCAAACTTGCCCATACCAAAATCAGTATTAACCATCCCTAATGGCAATGCAATGCGTTCGTGAAAAAGTGTTTCAAAACTCTCACCACTAATTTTCTCAATAACGGCGCCCGCAATTTGCAAACCCGCATTGCTGTAGTGAAATATCTTGCCAGGTTCTCCCTCCATGGGCATTTTTGCAATTTTTTCTATTGCCTCATCCATGCTGTTTATGTTCCTCATTTCAGCAAGGCTTTCTTTTAATGGCGGTTCCTTTATACCGGTCCTGTGCGAGAGGCATTCGCTTATAGTAATATTGCCCTTACCATACCTGGTAAGCACCGGTAAAAACTTACCAACGGTATCATCCAGGCGCAGTTTTCCTTCATCAACAAATGTCATAACCAATGCTGCGCTAAGCCATTTACTGCAACTGGCAATACTTGCGCGGGTTGTGGTATTATAATCATCTGTGGCGCCATCGCGTTTCATACGTTTGGCTATCATTTTACCAACCATTTTTTGCCGCATACTCATGTCGTTAACCGCATTGGTATAAATTATCTTGCCGTCTTTGTATATCATCAGCACTGATCGTCCGCCCATGGCGCTGGTATTATCTTTCAGCCAGCTATCTATTTTTGAAAAATCCTGCGCGTTGGTAATGTTAGCTGCGCAAAAAGCACAGGCGAGGATAATAAAATATAACTTATATTTCTCCATAACCGCTGTATGACTTTTTGTGTGAAGATAAGTTTAACAGTAAGTAAATAAAATGGACTGAGTAAAATGAAGTAATTGACCATAACAAAGATGTTTACAAATAGCCTTTTTTTCATTGGGCGTTTTTATTCGGCATTATACATCATTATTTATTTCGCGTTGGCTATCTTAGCTGCCCGACAATGAAAAAACTACTGCGCATATTACAGGTAATATATTGCATATACGCATTGTTTTGGTTTGTAGCACTTATGCTTATAGTACTGGTGTTTGCGTTAATATTTGCCTTGTTTGGTAAAATAAGGGGCGGCAACCTGGTATACATAGCCTGTAAATGGTGGGCAGGGGCCTGGTATTTTTTGGTGGGTATACGGCATAAAGAAATATACGAAGCACCTCACGACAGAAAGTTGCAATATATTTTTGTTGCCAACCATATATCTTATATGGATATTCCGTGCATCATCCGCTGCATTCACCAACCTGTTAGAATACTTGGAAAAATTGAAATGGTAAAGTACCCGGTGTTTGGGTTAATATACCGCATGGTTGTGGTGCTTGTAGACAGGAGCAGCGCAGAACTCAGGGCCAAAAGTGTTCGCGGGCTAAAGGCTGCACTGCGCAGGGGCATTTCAATTTTTATTTTTCCTGAGGGTACATTTAATGAAACCGGTAAGCCGTTAAAGGATTTTTACGATGGCGCATTTCGCATTGCCATTGAAACCCAAACCCCAATTAAGCCAATACTTTTTGTTGACACCCACAAACTGATGCACTACAAAAACATCTGGCAGCTTAAGCCCGGCATTTGCCGCACAGTATATTTAACCGAAATACCCGTTGACGGTTATTCAATGAAGCAAATACACCTGCTAAAAGAAAAAGTATATACAATAATGGAAGAGGGTTTAGTGAGGTGGGGTTGAAAGATCAAACCATATTTTGCCGTTTATGCTTGTTTAATTACCGTTCATCCTAAGCGCTTTTAAGGTGATGATCTTAAAAGATAATATAATTATATGATTATCAAAGTGTTATTATAAGCAATCACTAATTTGTATTCCATATTACCAAACTAAATTTAGTAATATGCTTTGCATAGTATTGAAAATATATTTATTTTTGGTGCATCATACCACCAAAATCTCATTTTATTATGAAAAATATACTTGCAGCAGGAGTAATTGTAGCTGTGTTAAGCTTTTGCTCCTGCGATGATTTTAATTATTCCTTCTCAAACGATGACGGACATACTGTAATGAATATTAGTGATGAAACCGGCACACTAAGGCTTGAAACAAGAGGGGAAATAACTTTTACTGATGATGAAACTGCCATCAAAACTATTTCGGACGATGGCTATATAAAATACAGGCGAAATGGAACCAAGTTTAAAGCTGTAACAAATGCCGGAGGTGAGATAGTTTATACTATTAACGGCGGCGATCCAAAAACAGGCCTGGATGCTGAAGAAAAAAAGATTTTGGCGCATGCCATTAAGGAAATGATAAATGTTGGCTATGACGCTAAAAATCGGGTGGCACGTATTTATAAAGCCAGCGGCAGTGCAGGCGTATTATCGGCAGTAGACGAGTTAAGAAATGACTGGGTAAAAGGCCAGTACCTGGAATACCTTGTTACCAATACAACCATTAACGACATGGAAATGACAACTGTGGCAAGAAAAATAGGAGACTTAACCAGCGACTATGATAAAAGCAGGCTTTTGCAAAAAATATCGGCCAGGTATCTTGACAACGAACAAACAACTGATGCTTATCTTGACGCGGTAAATACCCTGGGCAGCGATTATGAGAAAGAAAATACGCTTAAATTAATTGTTGATCAGCCGCTTACTGCAATACAATACGCAAAGGTGTTAACCATAACCGGTAATATTGGCTCAGATTATAATAAGGCCAACGTATTAAAGCAGCTTATAAGCCATGGCATACCATCTGAAAGCAACACAGTTAGCTTTTTAATGGCTACAGAAAATATAGGTTCTGATTACGAGAGAGCGAATGTTTTAAAAGCAATGCTTGAGCACGGAGTACCTACAGGGAGCGGGTATACAAAATTTTTAGATGTTGCCGGAAACATAGGCGGAGATTACGAAAAAGGTGAGGTATTAAAACAATTAGCTGTATGTAGAATTGCATCTGACGACGACTGGGTTAACCTTATAAAGGAAACAGAAAAACTCGGGGGCGACCATGACAAAAGTGACGCGATGATTGAAATTGCAAAGCACATGCCTAAAAGCGACAAGATAAAAGCAGCTTACATGCTGTCTGCCAAAGCCATTACCGGCGACTATGATTATGGGCAGGCCATAAAGGCAGTTAATTAAAATATAAAAAAACCCGGGTGGCACCCTTTATTTAAGGCGAGCTCCGGGCTTTTTATATACGTGCCATATTTTTAAAACTATATTTTAGTTAGTTGCGTTGCACCATTGCAATAATATTACCACAGGTATCTTCAAAAGATGCCACGGTTACAGGCCCCATGGGCGTTGGCTTCATTTTAAATACCACACCCAGGTTTAAAAGCCTTTCATATTCTTTTTGTACATCAGCAATTCCAAATGTTGTTGCAGATATGCCTGCATCAAATAATTGCTTTTGGAAAACTTTTGCCGGCTCAAAACCCATTGGCTCAAGCAGCAACTCTACTTCACCACCCTCAGGCGATACAACCGTAAGCCACTTATACTTACCCATTGGTATATCATTCTTCTTTACAAATCCTAAAACTTCTGTATAAAATTTAAGTGCCTTATCCTGGTCGTCAACCATTACACTTGTTAAAATGATCTTCATATTTTTATTGTTTGGTTTGTTGAAAACATGTTAAGCAACTGTAACTTCTTTGTCCAAAAACTTTGGCAGCATCTCGCCAATAAGCGATGTCCAGCCAAATACAAAATTTTGCTTTGCAAAATCTGCAATTGCAGGAAAAGTTTCCAACCCGGCGTGGGTAAGCTTTAGCCTGGTGCCCGTGCCTTCAGGATAAAGTTCAAAAGTTACGAATGAGTTGCCCTCATAACCTTCGTATTTCCAACTATAGGTAAGTTTTTTCGCGGGCACAACTTCAGTTATTTTACACAGGTGCACATAACACCGCTCCTCATTTCTGCCTTCAAAGGTAAATTCAAACCCCACTTCCGGCCTAAAGTCAGACAGGTCAAAATACCACTGCTTCATATCATTTTTATCGGTTATGGCTTTCCATACCCTTTCAACCGGCGCGTTATACACACGCTCAATTACAAATGGTTCGTTGGTCATTTTCTTTTTATTTTTTTGGTTGATAATGATGTTGTTGATTTTTTTGGAGCTGTTTTTAATTCCACATTTTCTTTATCAAGAAATGCACCCAATGCATCAAGCTTTTTTGTCCAGAAAATGCGGTACTCGTCAATCCAGGCAGATACCTGTCCCAGCGATGAAAGATTGGCCTCGCAATATCTTTCCCTGCCCTGTTGTTTAATTATAATAAGGCCGCACTCGGTAAGTATTTTAATATGTTTTGATATGGCCGGCCTGCTAATATCAAAGTTATCAGCAACTGCATTAAGGGTCAATGTATGCTTTGCAATAATGTTTATTATTTCTCTTCTTGTTGGGTCTGCAATGGCCTGGAAAACATCACGTCTCATGTAAAATATTAAATGTGTAACTAATCAGTTACAAATATATGCGTAATCGATCGGTTACGCAAAATTTATTTTTAATAGTTCTTTAAAAGATAAGGGGAAGAGGGTATTTATTGCTAATACAGAATGCCTATCTTGTTTGCTCATTTTTCAACCTAAATTTATGATCAAACATTATTTCTGCTGGGTATTTGTATTGCTGCTTATAATTATTTTACCGTCGTGCAGGCGTACCGAGCCTGTTACTGATGCAGACGCCAAAGAACTTGCTATGCAACTGGAAAAGAGCGTTCGAAACGAAAATCCACAGGTGCTGTATAATATTTTCGACCGGGATGGGCTAAAGAAAAACATACAAAACCAAGGCCCCAATTTAAGCAGCGCGCAGGTAAATGAAGTGGTAAGCACCACTGTCTTAAATGAGTTTGGTGACCAAATAATAGGTGCGGCAAAAGACGGCAGCTATAAAATGATAAGAATATATGATGACAGCGGCAGAAAGCACATGCTGTTCAGGATGTTTGGCGAAGGCGGCCTTAACTACCACGACTATACGCTTATAAAAGTTAATGGCAGTGTTAAAGCTGACGACCTGTATACTTATTTATCAGGAGAAGAAATAAGTAAAACGCTTGCTAATTTAATATCTGTAACCGATGGAAAAGATGCCTCAAATGGTTCAGATGAGGCGCAGGCTATTGTAAAAATTGCCGATTATAAAAAGAAAGCCGATTACACGGCTGAAATAAACTTGTTTAAGACTCTTGACAGCAAGGTGCAAAAAAATAAATCGCTGCAACTGTTGTTTATCGATGCAAGCAAACATATAAGCGATGATGATTATAAACATGCCCTGGAAGGTTTTGCAGCCTTGTACCCAAATGACCCCAATACTTATTTGCTGATGCTTGACGTGTACTATTTAAATAAAGAGTTTGATAAAGCAATGTTTGCCATAAACAAACTGGACTCAATTGTAAAAGGCGATCCATTACTTGATCTTTACAGGGGTAATATTTATAAAGAAATGGGGCAGGCAGCTGAAAGCCGGGCCAGCTATGAGAAATGTTTTGCTTACGACCCCTATATTAAAAACAATATGCAGCAACTGGCAGCCAGTTATGCTGATAGCAGCCAGTACGACAAGGCCAAAGCCGTTATTACCAAATATAAGCAAAACCCTAAGTTTAAGGATGATGATATTACCCCGCTGTATACCCTTTACCCTGCATTAAAAGATAATTAACAGATGTTCAAAAAATAAAAGAAACACTGCCACCACGGTTATTTAAAGGGCAGGTACTTTAAGGCCGCCGCTGCAATTTCCCCCGGGGTTATGCAACCCAAAAGAACGAAAAATACAAAGATGGCGTTTACGGTATTATTGCAGCCTGGCGCACGCGTAAATACTTAACAATACCGCAATTAGCAGCAATACAGATATAAATGAACGGAATAAAAATGATTTGATTGGAAATTTTGGTTGTGTCATGTTCTTAAGGCGTTTGGGTTAAAATCAGATCAAAGATAATAAGTGCAGCTAAGCAGCCTTTACCATTTATAAAAATTTTCACAAATGGGGAAAAAAATCCCCCCACCGGCATTTTTGCAGGCTTATAATTAAGTTGGTAGGCTTTTTGAATCGTGTATACAAAAGATGTATATGAATAGCGGGACATTAAAATACGAATTAGCAGCAATAAGTTATAAAGACAATACAGACATGGTATTATTAAGATACCTATTGATGAATGTGCTTGCCTTATGGGCCGCAGAATATAGAAAGGCAGGGGCAGGTACCCAATATGCCTTTAAATTGTTACAGAACCACAAAAAACTGGAAAATATTCACACCAATATAAAAGAAAAAAGCAGGAGCAATACTGCAGTTAAGGATGACTTTGTGGTTGCTAAGACCGCGGCACTTGAATGCATGGAAAATTTTACAGCAGCAACTCAATTTGTTACGGCTGCATGATATTGGCAAGACTACCGGTTATATATGGCGCCTTTCTAAATGAGGGCGCCATTCTTTTTTGTAACAGGTTAAGTTAACCGGTAATTGTTCTGTTCGTATATTGTGATAACATATTTATGCCCCAATCTTAAAGGGCAGTATTGGCCATACTTAATATCAGCACATGAAAAAACTAACGGCTTGCTTATTAACGATTATTTTTTGCGGTATGATGGTTACGCGTATTCAGTCGCAAAACAGGTACCAGGCAACATGGCAATCATTAGAGACCTACCAAACGCCTGAATGGTTCAGGGATGCAAAATTTGGCATTTTTATACACTGGGGTGTGTATTCTGTGCCAGCTTTTAGCAGCGAATGGTACCCGCGCCAAATGTATTTACAGGGCAGCGATGAATTTAAACACCATGTTGCTACTTACGGTGCGCAAAACCAATTTGGATATAAGGACTTTATACCAATGTTTAAAGCAGAGAAATTTGACCCGGACCAATGGGCTGATTTGTTTGAAAAGTCAGGAGCAAAGTATGTTGTACCAGTGGCCGAGCACCACGATGGGTTTGCTATGTATAAAACAGCCTTAAGTAAATGGAATGCGGCTGAAATGGGGCCCAAGAGGGACATAATTGGGGAACTGTCTGCGGCGATAAAAAAACATAATATGGTATTTGGCTTATCATCGCACCGTATTGAGCATTGGTGGTTTATGAATGGGGGGCGAAAATTTGACAGTGATGTAAACGACCCAAAGTATGCTGATTTTTACGGCCCGGCAAGGGAAGAGAATGAAACACCATCGCCGGAATATATGAACGACTGGTTACTTCGTTGTACAGAACTGGTTAATAAATACCAACCTCAATTGTTTTGGTTTGACTGGTGGATCGAGCAGCCCGCAATGGATCCATACCGAAAATCTTTCGCAGCATATTATTATAATAAAGGGCTGGAATGGAACAAAGGCGTAGTTATAAATTATAAAAATATCAGCTTTCCTGAAAAGGCCGCAGTGCTTGATATTGAGCGCGGCAAGCTGAAAGGTATTAGAGACCTGGCCTGGCAAACTGATGATGCGGTAGGATTTAAAAGCTGGGGATATATTCCGGATGATGAATATAAATCTCCAAAATATCTTGTAACAAATCTTGTTGATATTGTAAGCAAGAATGGTAACTTATTGCTGAATATAGGCCCAAAAAGCGATGGTACCATTGCCGAAGAACAGCAGAAACTTTTATTATCAATTGGCAGGTGGTTAAAAGTAAATGGCGAAGCAATTTATGGAACACGGCCATGGAAGATGTACGGTGAAGGCCCTACAGAAGTTGCAGCAGGCAGTTTTGTTGACAAGCAGCTAAAACCATTTACACCGCAGGATGTAAGGTTTACCACCAAAGGCGATACGCTTTATGCCATTCTGCTTGATATACCAACCAGTGCTGTTACTGTTAAGAGTTTGGCCTCATCAGCCAATAATGGAGCGGTGGCTAAAGTTGAGATGGTAGGCAGTGCTGAAGCAGTACAATGGAAGCAAACCAATGATGGCCTGGTTATACAGGCAGCTAAACAATACCCATCGGAATATGCGGTAGCGTACAGGGTATGGATGAAAAAATAAAAGGCATATATAAATACTCAATAATCAATCCCGCCCCGGCGGGACAACACCCAATATTCAGGTAAGACCAAAGAGCTTTAATGCAGCGTGAATATTGGGTACTTTTAAAGAATAGAATGAACCAATTAATTTGCATACAACCCGGGCAATTTGAATATAAAGATGTTGAGATGCCCGTTGTTAAAACCGGCAATGTTTTATTAAAAATAAAACGTGTTGGTATTTGCGGCACCGACCTGCACGCGTATGAAGGAACGCAGCCCTATTTTAATTACCCGCGTATTTTGGGGCATGAACTTGCCGCGGAAGTTGCCGATGCGAATGGCTGCGAAGGATTTTTAACAGGGGAGGCCGTAACCGTGCTTCCTTATTTTAGCTGCGGCACCTGTATTGCCTGCAGAAACGGCAAGCCTAATTGCTGTGTTAATATCCAGGTTTGCGGGGTGCATACTGATGGTGGTATGGCCGAATATTTTTCTGTTCCTGCGCACTATGTTATTCATGGCAATGGCTTAAGTTATGACGAGCTTGCATTAGTTGAGCCCCTGGCGATTGGTGCACATGGTATACGCAGGGCTAATGTGCAGACAGGGGAATTTGTACTGGTTATTGGTGCAGGCCCAATAGGGCTGGGGCTGATGGAATTTGCCCGCATTGCCGGGGCACGGGTAATTGCAGCCGATGTAAATGCCAACAGGCTTGCTTTTTGCGAGCAGCACCTGCATGTGCAATACACCATTGATGCATCGGTAGAGGAGATATACAGGGAATTGAAGGAAATAACAAACGCCGATATGCCAACAGTTGTTATTGACGCTACTGGCAACAGGGGTGCTATGATAACTGCATTTAGTTATTTGGCGCATGGCGGCAGGTATGTGTTGGTGGGTTTGCAAAAGCAAGAATTGAGTTTTAGCCATCCGGAGTTTCATAAGCGCGAGGCTACGCTTATGAGCAGCCGTAATGCCACCAAAGCTGATTTTGCTTTTGTTATGCAATGCATGAAAGAAGGTTTGATAAAACCATCGACTTATATTACCCACCGCACAAAATTCAGCCAGGTAAAAGATGAATTTGAGGGGTGGCTAAACCCAGCAAACGGCGTTATTAAAGCAATGGTAGAAGTGGGGTGATACCCGTAAATAACGTTGCATTCATTTCTTATTATCTTCGCCTTATATTTATTCGCCATGCAATTATCCAAACAAAATCCTCTTCTTCACAATTATATTCCCAACAGCGAAGCCATTTTTCAATTACCTGAAAAAGTATTGCAGTTTGGTACAGGTGTGTTATTGCGCGGCTTGTGCGATTATTTTATTGACAAAGCCAATAAGCAAAATGTTTTTAATGGAAGAATTGTTGTAGTTAAGTCAACCGATGGTGATGCAGATGCGTTTGAACAGCAGGACGGCTTGTACACGCACCTGGTTAGGGGTATTGAACATGGAAAAACTATTGATGAAACAATTGTAAATGCTTCGATAAGCAGGGTGCTGTCTGCCAGGCAACAATGGACTGATATTTTGCAATGTGCGGCCAACCCTCAAATGCAGATAATTATATCAAACACAACTGAGGTAGGTATAACGTTTATAGAGGATGATGTAAAAGCAACACCACCAAAATCGTTCCCTGGTAAACTGCTTGCTTTTTTGTTTGAGAGATATAAGGCCTTTACGGGCAGTGAAGATAGCGGCATGGTTATTATACCCACTGAGCTTATTGTAAACAATGCTGATAAACTTAAGGAAATTGTAATTGCGCTGGCACGGTTTAATAATTTAAGTGAAGACTTTATTGAATGGATAGAATGCCATAATTATTTCTGCAATTCGCTGGTTGACAGGATAGTGCCAGGTAAGCCTGCTGCTGGAGAAAAACAGGCTGTTGAAACCAAATGTGGATTTACTGACGAGTTGTTGCTGATGAGCGAAGTATATTGCCTGTGGGCGATTGAGAGCGCCAAGGAAAAAGTGCTCAACACCCTTTCATTTAGTACGGGTGATAAAGGAGTGGTGCTTGCACATGATATAACAAAGTTTCGCGAGCTGAAACTGCGCCTGCTAAACGGTCCCCATACATTGTCTTGCTCAATAGGGGTGTTGTGCGGGTTTGACACAGTAAAACAGGCGATGCAGGATGAAATATTTTACAAATACATTCATGATCTGATGATGAATGAAATTGCCCCTGCTGTTACTGACGATGTGAATATTTTTTTGGCTGAAGCAAAACTGTATGCACACGAAGTGCTCGACCGTTTTCGTAATCCTTTCCTGGAACATAAATGGCTAAGTATAACACTGCAGTATTCATCAAAAATGCTGATGCGTAATGTGCCGAATATATTAAACCATTATTCAAAGCACAACTCACCACCAAAACTCATGGCTTTGGGTTTTGCGGCATACATACGTTTTATGCACAGCGAGGTGAATGAATTAGGGCAGTATGTTGTCCATGCCTGTGGAAAACCGTATATAATAAACGATGACAAGGCCGCACTGATACACAGGCATTATGAGCGTAAAGAAACACTGGCGCTGGTATATGAAGTACTGGCTGACGAAATGCTGTGGGGCAGAGATTTAACAAAGCTGTTTGGATTTGCTGATATGGTTGCAGCACACCTGTTTGGCATAATAGATGCCGGTGATAATATAAAAGCCTATTTAGCCACCCAGGTGTAAAAGCAGCAAATGGTAACCATGAAAGCACATGCCAAAATAAAACTTATAAAGGGCGATATTACCAAACAACAGGTTGATGCGGTTGTTAATGCCGCTAACTCATCGCTGATGGGCGGCGGTGGGGTAGATGGAGCCATACATAGGGCAGGAGGTCCTGCTATTTTAGAAGAATGCAGAAAAATTGTTGCAAGGCAAGGTGGTTGCGCAACGGGCGAGGCAGTAATAACAACCGGTGGCAGGCTACCGGCAAAATATGTTATTCATACCGTGGGGCCGGTTTGGAATGGGGGTAAATATAACGAGGAACAAAAACTTTCTGATTGTTACAACAACTCATTGAAAATTGCAGTAAACAATAGCATACCCACCATTGCATTTCCAAATATAAGTACCGGTATTTACCGCTTTCCAAAAGAGAAAGCTTCGGGTATTGCTGTTGAACAGGTTACCCTTTTTCTTGACGCAAACAACGGTATCGAAGAAGTAGTGTTTGTTTGTTTTGATGAAGAGAATTATGAGCTGTACGCTGATTTGCTAAGCAGGTAAGTTTTGCATATAAAGCCGCTCTTTTACCGTCTTTCCTTCGCTTGTAAAATTTATACATTATAAACTATTTGCGACTTTGCGTATTTGCGCGAAATAATTTTGCATTTTTGCAGCAATGAACATTGCATTTGACGCTAAACGGGCATTTACAAACGGAACAGGGCTGGGCCATTACAGCCGCACGCTTATAACGTCGCTTGCAGAATATTTCCCTACGCACGAATATTTTTTATGCACCCCAAAACAAACAGGCAGGTTTAATGTGCAGGCCATGCAAAATGTGCATGTAATTACGCCGCACAGCTTTCCGTCAACATTGTTTAAATCTGCCTGGCGCAGCAAATGGGTGGTGAATGATTTAAGGTATTTGAATATTGACATGTACCACGGCCTTAGTCATGAAATACCCGTAGGTATTCAGCGATCTTCTATACGATCTGTAGTTACAATACATGATCTTATTTTTGAAAGATACCCGCAGCAATATAACCCCATTGACGTGCAGATATACAGGGAAAAATTCCGTTATGCATGCAACCATGCTGACAGGATCATTGCTATAAGCAAGCAAACTAAAGACGACATTATATATTTCTATAAAATACCTTCCCGTAAAATTGATATTTGTTATCAAAGCTGCAACCCTGCATTCAGTGAGGTTGTGCCGCCTGGGGAAAAACAAAGGATCAAAGAGTTATATGGATTGCCCGATAGATATTTTTTATATGTCGGCTCCGTAATAGAAAGAAAGAACTTGATCATTATTTGCAAGGCGCTGCAATTTCTAAAAACAAAGCTTAACATGTCGCTGGTTGTTATTGGCGAAGGTTCAACCTACATGCAAAAAGTGAAAGCATATATAAAGGAAAACGGGTTAGAGAAGATGGTATTTTTTCTATCAGAGGATGAAAAGATAAAGCAACTTCCATCATATCAGTCAGCGGTGGATTTTCCTGCTATTTATCAACAGGCTGAATGCATGATATACCCTTCTGTTTTTGAGGGCTTTGGCATACCCGTGCTTGAAGCATTATGCAGCCGCATACCGGTAATAACAAGCAATGTATCATGTTTGCCCGAGGCGGGTGGGCCTGGTGCGAGATATGTTGATCCGCAGGATGAACAACAAATGGCAGATGCAATGTTACAGGTTGCAACTGATGATAGTTTGCGAAGTGAGATGATTGAAAAAGGCTGGCAGCACGCACAGTTATTCACGCCGCAAAAATGTGCGCAAAGTGTAGTGGATGTTTATAAAAAAATAGCAGGGCATGGGTGATTTTACAAACGATATTGAACAATGCCTGGCTGTTTTACAAAACGGCGGCATAATATTATACCCCACCGACACTATTTGGGGGATAGGGTGTGACGCTACCAACGTTGAAGCAGTAGAAAAAATAATTACGTTAAAACACCGGCCGGAAAGTAAAAGCTTTGTTGTGCTGGTATCATCGGAAAGAGAAGTGCTGCAATATGTAGCGGCGCCAGACCTGGCAGTATTTGATTACTTGCTGCAAACTACAAAACCAACTACTGTAATTTATGACAATGCCCTGGGCCTTGCAGATAATGTGCTTGCAGACGATGGATCGGTGGCTATGCGTATTTGCAACGACGAATTTTGCAGGCATTTAATAAAACGTTTCCGCAAACCCATTGTAAGCACGTCAGCAAATATAAGCGGTGCACCTTCTCCGGAAATATTTGCTGATATTGCCGGCGAAATTAAGGCTGGTACAGATTACGTGGTTAAGTGGAGGCAGGATGAAACAGACGCTGCGCGCCCATCATCAATTATTGCCTGGAAAAGGGGGGAAGTGGTGGTGCTTCGGCCGTAATGCATAGTCCAAGTCGACAACTAATTGCTGCCTGCCGGCTTGTTTAAGTTAAGAAACCTGTTTAAATCTGCCGAATAGCCTATTTGTAAAAAGAAATTATTATTGCCGGGCTGTTTAACTTCGGTTATATACTCGGCAGTTGCTATTACCCTTCTTGTGCGGGCAGCGTCTACGTTAAATGTTAACGCTAATTTTGGATGCCACAGCCATGCACGGTTTTTGTCAATCGCTACGTATTTGTTTTTGGCCGGCACATCAGGATTATATTCGGCCTGTGAAAGCTGTACTGATTGTTTTGTCGGTTTAATGCATAGCGCCTCAAAATCAAAATCAATATTTATGTCGTGTGTCCTTAAAAACCGCAAAGTTGTGCCATAGCTGTATTGCAATGAGGTAAAGCCATATGCCAATGGCTTTTTATCAATACTTGTTGTAGTATTAGTATTACCGTTTGATTGGTCTGTGGTTACTGATGCGCTGTATATAGTGTCCTGGAAATTGGAGATCAACAACCCAGCCTTTGCATAACCCAGCCATTGAATGGCGCCAAAATCCCAGTTAAATAATGTTAGCTTGGCATCAATTACAAAATTTTGGTACGAATATAAATTTGAGGTGTGCGCATACTTCGTGGTATCTTTCGTGCCATCTGTATTGGTTTTAATGTCGGACAAGAGGGGCAAGAATTTATTCTTGTTATCAATTTTAGAAGCCCTTGCACGCACATCAATTGAGTTAAGCCAATAAAACCGGCTACGCTGTTGAAATTTACTCCTAAAGGGTTGCCTTACTAAGAAAGTTCTAAATTTCAATTCGCTTTGTAAAAGGCCATTTGGCTTTCCTTCGCTTAAAAAGCCGGTTAAGTCCCCAAATAGGTCAAGCGTTACAATCGACATAAGCCCTTTTTCTTTTAATTGCTGTGCTACACCTAACTGATTATTCGTTGTCCTGAAACGGTAAACGGTATCAATAGATGTCCATATTTTATTGCTCAACTGGTCAGGATGGTCAAAGAAAATAAGATCTGCAGGGTGGATTAAAAATTCCTCATGTGACCAGTAAGGATTGTTTTTATCTTGGCCTAAAATAAGATAATTATCTAATGCATAAAACTTGTAATACGATTTTGAAAGTTCTTTCATCCTGTATCTTACATTATAATATTGATAGCGGTCGATCGCTGTGTTATTCACCCCGTTTTTTATCCAGAATGAAAAAGAATAAATTTCTCCATCCGTAATTTGTATGTCAACGCTGTCAACAGCAATGGTCCCAATTTGTTTGTTCCCCTCCTTTATAAGTGATCTCTTGCCTATTTTATCCGTTAATAAATCAACAGTCGTTGCTGTATGAGCAGTGGAAATTTCGTCAGAAAACACATCTTTGCGTAAAAAGAATTTACCTTTTTTAGGATTAATATTGACGTCATCGGGCACAAACTTCCAGCGGCTTGGGTAAAATGGATAGTTTTTTAACAGCGCAACATCACCTGCATCATTGGTTTGAATAATAAATTCTTTCACATTTTCAAAATCAATTATGGCATCTTTTGTGTCTTCATATAAGGGTATTGTGGTATTAACTTTTATATAGCCATGCCGGTCGCCACCGGTAAAGTCTATATAGGTGCCTTTTATTTTTTTTACCTGCAGGGCTATATCATTTAGGGTTGAAACATTTATATCATAAAAATCCCTGGAATCGTTTAAAACTGCCGACCCTTTTGCTGACAACAAAACATTATAAACCTGGTTGCCAATTTGTACTGCGTCTTCAGCAAACAAAGGACCAAAACTGTTTAAACCCGGCGTTGAGCTATTGCCGTTCATGGTAGCATTCTCAATAAGCGAGAACATAATTTGCCCGTCGCCGCGCTTACTTAAAGAATAATGAAAAATAAGCTGCGATGCCCGGTTGGGCGTATTTATCCTCAGTGCGCCGTCCTGCACAGACGCAGTTAAAAGTTGGTTTTTAATATCGAGTAACTTATTTTTTAAAAAGGTTTTTGTAGCAAGTGCATAGTTAGTATAGGCTGCAGCTGTGGGGGCTGCTGTTTGCAATACGCAGGCTGGTGTTGTGCCGGCGGTGCCACAATTAATATCTGTACTGGAATAATCATATTGGTAAAGGGTTGAGGTGATATTACCCACCAAAGTATCAATATTGGCGGTTGTATTAAGGTTTAGCCACAATATGTTTTGATAAGTGTGGCTGGCATCATAATCATTTTTTGAAAGAGTGAGCTGTACAGAGTCAAGGCTCTTTACGATAAAAAATATCTGAACGGGGTTAAGGGCAGCAGCGTTATCAATTGTTACATTTTTAATTACTATTTGGGCTTTCGCATAAAAGCAAACGAGGCACAATAAAAGCGTTTTTAAAAGGGCTTTCATGTTTGTTGATTAAGGGGTGGCTAAATTTATTACGATATTAATTAAAAATATTTAAGTTTCAAAGAGTTACATAAATTTTATTGCACGAAAAACGTGGTTACAAGGCAAAACAACTTATTGACATGCTTAACTTCCGCCCGAATATATTTTTATAGCAAAAAAATTAAGATTTAAGCCATTTTGGTCTTAACTAATTCATTTTAAATTAGTTGCTGGGCCATTTTTTTGCCGATGCCGCCATGCCGCTATATTTTAATTTGTTTTGTTAAAAACAATGCTTAAATATGTGACACGAAAAACCTATGGCAAAAATAACCATCAATATACCACAGCATAAACTCCGCAGCTTTCTTAAGCTGGCCAGAAAATTTGGGGGCGGTAAAACCACTAAGGCCACCAGTAAAGCCACCCCGGTGCTGGCAAATGAATTAAATATAAAAAACATCCGGAAACGTATTTCCCCATTCCTGTTATTTGATTGGGAATTTTTTAGCAATGAGCTGGAGTTTGAGTAAGGCTGCAAAATAATTATTGGCATTAACAATAAATAGAATGTACTTTAATGCAATGAAAAATGCATTTAGATTGCTGTTGATGACTTGCTTTTTTTATGCATGCAATAATTACACTGTACCTCTAAAAAATAGCACCCCGATTATACCAGTTTTTGATACGGCTAACACTGTAATATTACCTCTTGACTCAATTGAACATGCAGTATTTAACTCGCACAAAGACGCAGAAATAAATAACAATGATTTGCGTATCATCGACTCATTAATGGCGTTGGTAATAATTAATCAATCAATTGGTAGAACCAGCACTTATACCAAACAAGCAGTCAACCAACAAAATGTCTTAACCCGGATTTTAGGATATTATAAAAGGCAAATTGCATGCTTTATTGATAGTAATGGCAATAAGACAGCTTGGGTAAATTGTTTTTGTCTTGAGGATAGTCAGGAATTTACTTATTGGAAAAAACAACGTGTTTTAGTTGACGATGGAGGGGATTGTTTTTTCAATTTTAAAGTCGATATGACAACCCATAAAAGTTTTGATATTTCCATAAATGGGGTTGCCACTGCACCATTCCCATATTACCTCCTCCCGCCCTATCTTTGCCGCAATGGATATTACTTGTACAGACAGGGAGTTATTTATTTTTAAGAAGATCGGTAAGGTTGCCGGTGACCTGCAGTTGCCCTGCTACCTTATTGGCGGTTTTGTGCGTGATAAAATTATTGGCCGCCCTACAAAGGATGCGGATATTGTTTGTTTAGGCGATGGAATTGAGCTTGCCCATAAAGTAGCAGAACAATTTAACCCCAAACCAACCGTTGCATATTTTAAAAATTTTGGTACAGCGCAAATAAAATTGCAGGATCTTGAAATAGAATTTGTGGGCGCACGCAAAGAAAGCTACCGCTACGACAGCCGTAAACCGGAAGTGGAACCAGGCACACTGGAAGATGACCAGAACCGCAGGGATTTTACCATTAATGCACTGGCCATAAGCCTGAACGCTGCCGATTTTGGCAAGCTGGTTGACCCGTTTAATGGTGTAACTGATATTGAGCGGAAGATAATTGAAACACCGCTGCCGCCCCCGCAGACTTTTAGTGACGACCCCCTGCGCATGATGCGTGCCATACGTTTTGCCACGCAACTGAAATTTACCATCGCCCCAGAGACTTTTACCGCAATACAGGAGAATGCTGAACGGATAAAGATCGTATCGCAGGAACGGGTGACAGATGAATTGAACAAAATAATGCTGGCCGAAAAGCCGTCAGTAGGTTGGGACCTGCTTAGTAAAAGTGGCTTGCTGCAGGTGATATTCCCCCAAATGATGGCACTACATGGCGCTGAGTATATTGATGGCCATGGCCATAAAGATAATTTTTACCATACACTGCAGGTACTTGATAATATTTCAGCACACACCAACGACTTGTGGCTGCGGTGGGCGGCCATACTGCATGATATTGCAAAACCACCCACCAAGAAATTTGAAGAAGGGCATGGGTGGACGTTTCACGGGCACGAAGTAGTAGGCGCACGCATGGTGCCAAAAATTTTCACAAAACTTAAACTTCCGCTCAGCGAAAAAATGCGTTTGGTTCAAAAGCTGGTATTACTGCATTTGCGGCCGATAAGCCTTACAAAGGAGAATATTACCGACAGTGCGGTGCGCAGGCTGCTGTTTGAGGCTGGTGAGGATATTGATGCGCTTATGATGTTGTGCGAGGCGGATATAACCAGCAAAAACAAAATAAAGGTAAAGCGCTACCTGCAAAATTTTGAACTGGTTAAGCAGCGCATGGCCGAGGTTGAGGCAAAAGACAGCCTGCGTAACTGGCAACCACCCATAACCGGGGAAATAATTATGCAAACCTTTGGGTTGCCGCCGTCAAAAAATGTGGGTTTGATAAAGGATGCTATACGGGAAGCTATTTTAGATGGTATTATACCTAACAGCTACGAGGCCGCCCACGGGTATATGCTGCAAAAAGCCGCAGAACTGAACTTAACGCCAATAGAATAAATTTTGGTATTTTAGCGGGCTTTTTACTAAAAATCCCGCGAATAAACAAGGGGGCTTAGTATGCAATATGGCTGCTTGTATGAAAAAACACCGGTTTGCCATGTTACAAATTACTGGCATAGCATATTGCCCGGTTATTACTAAAGCAGGCATGATTTTACGGGATGTATTGAAAAAAGAACAACTAAAAACAGCAGGATGGCAATTTTAAAATTCCGTGTTTATTTTGAAGAGGATGATGCGGTTTACAGGGACGTGGCGATAAGGCATACGCAAAACTTTAAAGATCTGCATTTCTCGATCCTTAAGGCATACGAGTTTGACAACAGGCACCAGGCCACCTTTTACCGCAGTAATGATAACTGGCAGCGTGGCCGTGAAATTAGCTTTGAAATATATGATAAACCCTATAAAGCAAAGCCGCTATTAATGGCTGATACCACTATTGGCAGCGAAATTTTTGATACCAATCAAAAATTTGTGTATGTGTATGATTTTAACAGGAACTGGACTTTTTTGATCGAGCTGATAAATGTAAGTAAAGAAGAGAGCAGCAAAATAACTTACCCGGCAACCACCCGAACCGAAGGTATTGGCCCGCAGCAATACGGTACACGCAGCATGCTGGGTGACAAATTTGTGGATATTGAGGAAAAATATGACCTTACTAAAGGTGCGGAAGGCTTTGGCAGTGAGGGAGAGGCAGGCGAAGATGGAGAAGAAAGCGAGACTGACGAAGCAGGATTAGGCGGCGAAGAGGCGGCAGAAGGTGCGGACGAATATTAATATTGTGTAAAGTTTGCATTAAATATTCAAAATTGCACAGGGCTTCTTAAATTGGCAGTATGAATATACTTGTCACGGGGGCAAACGGATTCCTGGGCCAGCATTTAATTAAATATCTTAATGCCCGGCAATACACCGTTTTTGCAACAAGCCGTGGCAAACGAAGAGTACCTGATGATGTACCAATCATGTATATTTCGGCTGACTTAACTGATGCCAAAGCCGTACAGGATGCGGTAACACACGCACAGCCAAACATAATAATTCACACGGCGGCCATCAGTAAACCGGATGAATGTGAAAACAACAAACCACACTGCCTGCAAAATAATGTTGAAGCCACAACACATTTATTGCAGGCATTTAAATTAATACAAACTCCCTCTAAGCTATTTATTTACCTGTCAACCGATTTTATTTTTGGGGAAATGGGCCCGCATAGTGAAGATGACGCAACCGGCCCACTTAATTTTTATGGCGAAAGCAAGCTTATGGCCGAGCAATTAGTTATAAACAGCGGCCTGCCTTATGCAGTTGTAAGGCCCGTTTTTATTTATGGTGATGTTTGGGATGGGTTACGCCCAAGCTTTTTGCATTGGGTAAAAAACAGCCTTGAACAGGATAAAGGCATTAAAGTAGTAAGTGATCAATTACGCACCCCAACGTACGTATATGACATTTGTGCAGGAATAGATGCTATTATAAAGCAGCATAAAACAGGTATTTACCATCTTGCAGGCAGCGATCTTATTTCGCCCTACAAAATGGCAGTTACAACAGCAGCAGTATTGGGGTTAAATGAGGATTTGATAGAAAGTGTTACCAGTGAAACTTTTCCGGAGCCGGTAAAAAGGGCGAAACGCAGCGGGTTGAAGATTGACAAAGCCCGGCAACAGTTAGGCTATGAACCAGTGAGCTTTGAGGAAGGGGTGAGGAGAACGTTTGGGGCTGTAGAGTGATTGCAGATTGCAGATTGCAGATTGCAGATTGCAGATTGCAGATTGCAGATTGCAGATTGCAGATTGCAGATTGCAGATTGCAGATTGCAGATTGCAAAAAGGGGACGTAAGTTACTAATTGTAAATGGCGAAAGTAGACGGGAAAGAATAAATCTGCAATGGCCAAGACGCAAGGTTTGCGATGAGTTTTTCACGATTGACGATTCACGTTTCACGAATAAGAGTTTTGAATATAAAGAGGATCAATGCAAACACCATTGGAAAAATATTTTGCGCAGCGTGTAAAGAACCTGTTCAATAATCTGCACGATTTTGAACTGAATGGGGATGATGTGTCGCTGCACGACCTGCGGGTTGAGATGAAGAAGCTGCGCAGCATGGTAAAATTTTTTAAACAGGTATACCCCAAACAAAAAGTAAAAAAGCCCGCCCATATTTTGCACGCAATTTTTCAGCAGGCAGGTGAAATAAGGGAATACCAGATACTGCAGCAATGGCTGCAAAAAAACCAGTTTGCCTCTATTGAAAAAAGCTATTTTCCGCCCGAGCGGCTGGAGGTAATGATACAGCGCTTCAGGCTTAATAGCAACGCGAATAAGAATGATCTGAAAGAGATTATTGAGCAGGTGGGCCATTTTGTACACAGCACCAATGAAATACTGCCGGAGCAGTATTATGCTGAACTTAATGCCAAAGTGGCCAAGCTTTGCAGGCGAAAATTAGTTACACAGGACTGGCACGAACTGCGCAAGCTAATAAAACAGCGTATATATGCCTATAACTGGGTTAAGCACGAAGCAGAAAACGACGACCCACTTTTTTCATACTACAATAAGCTGCAGGAGCTAATAGGGCAGTGGCATGATGCCGATATTATAAAGGATGTTTTCAGCCAAAAACAAATATACCTGTCGCAGGATATTGATGTGCAAAAAGACTTTAGTCCCGCCTGGGATAAAATAATGGCTACCCTGAAACAAAAAGAAAAGCAGGTGGAAGAAATGCTTAGCAAGCAACACGCGCCCGCACAATAGGGTGCTTTAGTAATCAGCCTACCCTAAATTACCGCTATTTTACCATCGCTACCATCTGCCATGCCTACGTACTATCGCTGCATTATTGGCGTAAATATATAAGCTTAATTATGCCACTGGATAAATTTGAACACATTTGAACTGCTTTTGAAAAGCCATCCAGGCGGCAATACGGCTAAGTTTGTTACGAGCCCTTTTTTTTGAACATAGGGCTTGTAATAAACCAGAACCAGATATGAGAATTTCAATTTCACGTTTTTTATTTGCGGTGGCTGTTATAATTATTGCCCAGCATAATTGTTCAGCACAAAGTTTTGCCATGTACCGCAACAATCCCCAGCTAACAGGGGTAACCGCCGAAAGCCCGGTGTACGGTATAAAAGGAATAAAATTTACTTATAAGGCTGGTGGCCCTATAAGAGGCATACCTGCGGCTCTTGGCGGCATGCTGTATTTTGGCGGCGGGGATGGATATTTCTGCGCGATTAATGGGCAAACCGGCGCAGAACAGTGGAAATTTAAAACCGGGGGCGCCGTTTATTCGTCACCTTATGTTACTCAGTCAACCTTATATTTTACAAGCCGTGATGGCAACATATACGCCCTGCAAACGGGTAACGGTAAACAGGTTTGGAAGTTTACGATGGACAAGGACCTCGGCGCTGAAAATTACTGGGACAACTACCTGTCGTCGCCGGTAATAGTTGATAATACGTTGTACGTTGGTGGCGGCGATGGCTACTTGTATGCCATTAACAAAGGCAACGGCAAACTTTTATGGAAATACAATGCCGGCGCACGCATACGTGTAACACCGGCGGTTTTTGAAGACAATATAGTGTTTGGCAACAATGCGGGGTATATTATTGATGTTAGCAAAACCACCGGTAAAATGGTGTGGCAGTTTAAAACAGACGGTGCATCAAATACTTTTGAAAGCAAGAACAACGACCGCACATCTATATTCTGCGCACCAACAGTTGCTGATGGTGTTGTTGTAACAGGCGGGCGGGATGGTATTGCCTATGGCATAGATTTAGCAACCGGGAAGGAGAAGTGGCGGGACGACCATAAAGGGCCGTGGATATTATCAACCGCTGTAAAAGATGGGGTAGCATACATAGGCTGTGGCAGCGACCTGTTAGTGGTTGCAAGGGAACTGCAAACAGGCAAAGAGCTTTGGAGATTTAAATGCCCAAGCGCCGTTTTTTCATCAATAACTGTTGCGGGCGATATGTTGTATTTTAATGACATACATTTTAGCGGTAATACGCACGCAGTTAATAGTAAAACAGGTATAGAGCAATGGAAGTTTCCTATGGGCGCAAAATCGTTCTCTACGCCGATAATTGCAAACGGGATGGTGTATACAGGCGCCGAAAACGGTGTACTGTATGCGCTTGAAGCAAACCCAGGCATGACGAGTGCCACCGTTACCCAACAGCCTGTAAAAATTGTGTACAGGCAAGGCCCCGCCAGTAAAGATGATTACACAGATTTTCAAAACGGCGTTGACGAGTTTATAAAAAATTATTTTATTGCCTGTGGTTATAAGCTTGTTGATGAAAAAGAACTGGCACAGGTAATGAATGACCAACTAACCAATAAAACTAAAAGCGTTATTGTGTTTGCCGATAACAGGTTTCCTGCTGCTATTGAAGATGCCTCGCAGGGTAAACCATTGGCGCTTAAATATCTTGAAGCCGGGGGTAAGATCGCGATATTCGGGTTGAACCCTATGGCATATACGCGCGACAGCAGCGGGAATGTTGATGCGTATAATGATAGTTTACCTTCGGCAGTATTTGGGTTAAGCTACCCGGGTAAAAATTTTATTCGCGGTATTTACCAGGCCCAAATAACACCAACAGGTAAACAACATGGCCTGGCAAGCGCCTATACTACAGTAAGTAATTTTACGGTAATAACGCCCGGCGCTGCTACAACTGTGCTGGCAACAGACGAATTTGGCAGCGCTACTGAATGGATAAAAAATTACGGCGGCCCGGATGGCACAGGGCTGTTGCAGCTAAACCTTCCTTCAAATGAAATAACAGTTAGCCTTGGCGAATTAAGGGCCGCTATAGAGTGGGGAGTGGCGTGGTGATTGATTGAGGGGAATTATTTCAAGCCTTAGTATTCAGGTGTCATTGTGGTAACAAGTGTAGCCCACAAATATAAGTTCACCAGTTGTTTACTATTGTTTGTCGAAAAAAATACTGCGGGAATCTCTACCGGCTAATTTGAGAAGATAATTGCAGTGCAGAGACCAACATAGCGATAGTTGTGACGAACATAAAAACTTAACGATGCACTTATTTAAATATTTGAGCAATTTAGTGGCGATGCTTGTAAGCGTGGTGACAATCAGCGCCTGTTCTTCAAAACAAAATTCACCCAATACTAATTCAGCAGGTGTTAATTATGTTGTGACTGTTAACCAGGACGATAACAGGAAAATATTTGTTGAGGCAAACCTGCAACTGGTTAATGATACGCTGCGCATGTCCCAGGTAATGGCTGAGGGCGCGGAAGATGGGTATGCAGGATTTGTACACGACCTGCAGGCAACTGATGATAAGGGTAATACTGTTAACGTAAATAAAGCTGGCCGCAATACGTGGAAAGTTTCGAAGCAGGTGCCTGCATTGATACATTTGCGGTACTACGTGCAGGTGGGCCATGATGCGGTAAACTGGCCGGTGTCGGGTGCTTTTGCAAGGGCTTATGCTACTGATAAACTTGTTTTTTTTACAGGGCGCACCGTTTTTATTGCAGCGCAGGGGAATGATTCATTAAAACTGCTGGTGAAATTTAACCTGCCGCAAAACTGGCAGGTTATTACACCTTACAAAGAAGTACCAGGGCAGGTAAATACATTTACTGCGGATAACCTTGGGTATTTATGGGCCAATGGAAATATGGTTGGAAGTTGCGCTACCAAAGAAATAAAGATTGATGAGTTAAGAGTAGTTTTTGCAGGCAGCGATGATATGCAGGAGAGCGTTGACCTGATGGGTAACTCGTTGTCGAAAATTGTACGCGGGTATTCATCGGCATTGGGCGGTGCTCCAAAAGGCAAGCTGGTAATTTTGGGCAGCGTAGCATCTTTAATGCCTGGTGGTGAAACTTTTAACAATAGCATAAGCATGGTTTTTAATAGCCCGCCCAGCATGGCCAATAAGGCGAGGTGGGGGTATTTAATTGCGCACGAGGCTTTTCATTTATGGAACGGCCATACTATTGAACCGGCTGACCAGCCAACGGTGGAATGGTTTGTTGAAGGGTTTACAGATTATATGAGCAAGCTGTACGCATACCGCACAGGATTTACAAACCAGCAAGATTTATTTGACCAGTTTGCATACAGTTATGGCAGTTACGTTGCCAGTGCAGGCCGTGTATCACTTATAGACGCGGGGCAGGACAAAGGAGGCAATTATAGTTTTATTTATGGCGGTGGCCTTACTGCAGCGATGGCACTTGACATACAATGCAGGGAAGCTACCAATAATAAAGCGGGCTTTGGAGAAATTATGCGAAGAATGTATACAGATTTTGGAACTACAGGAAAGCCGTATACCTATGCGGATATAATAAAAGTGTGCTGTGAAGTTGCCGGCAAGGATCTATCATCTTTTTTTAAAGACTATGTTGAGGGAACAAAAGTAATACCACTGGCAGAATATTGTGCCAAAGCAGGCCTGGTTTTTGCGAACGGCCAAATAACGCAAAACCCCGGTATATCAGCTGCGCAGGCTGCTTTGCTTGAGGGAGTGCTTGAGAAGTAACTCCCCTATTAGTTTGGCCGCCACTTAAGGCTATGCTGACCCAGTTTAATATGCAAGTTTATAATCCTGTTATAACTCTGTGGATCGGTTAATCTTATTTGGTCCAGCAGTTTATTGGCTTCTTCTGTGCGGCCCAATTCAAGGTATATCATGGCCAGGTCGGCTGCGTTATTCACATTCGCGGGCGTTTTATTGTAAATATCTTCAAACAGCGCTGCGGCATTTTGCGGATCATTTACATAATAATAATTTTTAGCAAGAACAAGCTCAGTATATGAGGTTTTATTTATCCGGTAAGCAGCAAGGTTATAACGCAATGCTTTTTGCGGTGCATAGAATGCTGAGTCATAATCGCCCATGTAAATAATACCGAGCATGTGATTGGCACGCAGGTGTTTATTATTTAAATCGTAAGCACGCAGCAACATTTCTCCGGCTTCAGCAGTTTCGCCTTTAAGCAAATGCACACTAGCTTTATCGTACAGGTTGTTATACGAATTTTTTGGGTGTAACAGTGCTGCCTTTTCGTAATAATAAATGGCTGAATCTTTATTAAGGTTTACATATTCAATCGCTGCATTTTCCCAATAAAGGGCTTTTAAGGTATCAGGTATACCCTCCGTTTCAGAGGCCAGCAAAAAATATTCGATCGCGTGTTTCTTATCACCGCTATCCCCATAATTCAATCCCTTTAAATTAAGCTGTTCAGCCTTTCTTTCAGGGTCAAACAAATCGCATCCTGCCAAAAGGCCAATGATGATTAATGCCGGTATTAAGTATTTCATTATACCTGGGTTTAGTTTAAGAGATATGTTAGTGGTTGGCTAAAAATATCAATCATTTACCAGCTGTCCAAAAAGGTGTTTGCTAAGCGGTTAATCAGTGTGGCACCGCCTCGTATATTTGGTTCGTTGTGCATGCCCGGCGAATGGCAAAAATGCAATAAGGCATGTTTCGCATTAATCATTGTATAAAACGCATGCTACAAAACAGGAAAAACTGGAGATTATGTTGCAGACTGCTTGTTTTTTGGGGTAATTTTTAGCAACCTCTCTTATTTTTATATATGCAAAAAATTTTTACACGACAGGTACTACAGCTCAGCTTTATTTGGACGCTGGTAGCCCTTGTGCCCGCAGGCAGGGCATACCTGTTTTTGCCATGGCAGGTTTGGTTTGATGTTTTGATACTTGTTGCCGGCCTTTTGTTTTGCCCGCTGTTGGTTTTGTGGATCCGGTTTTTGTGGCGGAAAAGGCAAAGCTGGGTTGTGCTTGTGCTTATACAACTTGGTGTGTCGGTTGCGGCAGGCATAACTGCACATTTTGCTACGGAGGAGTCTTACCCGCTTAAAAGGCGTATTAACCCAACAGAATTAAGCCAGTTACCAGGGCTGAAAAAAATTACCGCTTTTGTTTTTACCGGCAACAGTTACACTGTATTTACATCGTTTATGATACTGTGCAGCCTGGCGTTGTTGCTGGAATACAATGAGCAAATAAAGCAACGCAAGAATAAAGAAGCCGAGTTGAAAGTCAGCCTCGTAGTAAGTCAAATTAAAGCGTTACAGTCTGAACTGCAGCCGCATTTCATTTTTAACACCTTAAACTCTGCAAGCAGCCTCATGGAGTTTGATATAGATAAAGCCCAGCAATTGCTGGAACGCTTTTCGTTTTTGATGAGAAATTATCTTGACATTATCAACCAGCAATTTTACACGTTGGCGGATGAAGTGAACTTTTTAAATCAATACATACAAATTCAACAACTGCGGCATAATGGAGAAATAATAATGGATATTGATGTTACTGAGAATTGCCTGCAAATAAAAGTACCTGTTATACTTCTTCAACCTCTAATTGAGAACTCAATAAAGCATGGGTGGCTTGACAGGAAGAAAGAACTGCACATAGTAATAACCGTATCTTTTAAAGATGATATGCTGTGCATCACTGTTAAGGACAATGGCCAGCCAACTGTTTTACAAATTTTGCCGGGTACGGGCATACGAAACCTTAAGGAGCGCCTGGCCGTTTTATACCACGACAATTTTACCTTTACGGAATACAGCAACTACGGATACATTTCAACCATAACTTTTCCAGCAAAGCCATGAAGAAAATAAAAGTATTGATTGCGGATGATGAGGAGCCTGCGGTAAGCCGGGTTGAAAATCTTTTAAAGCAAGACGCAAGTTTTGAAATTGCCTCAAAATGTTTCAACGGAATAGAGATTGCAAACGAGCTACGCACGCAGCTTTTTGATGTTATAATTATAGATATTGAAATGCCCGGCATGTCTGGCCTGGACATTTTAAATATTGGCGGGTTTAAAAAAAAGCCTGTGATTGTATTTGTTACGGCTTACCATGAATATGCTGTGCAAGCTTTTGAATATTACGCTTTAGACTACGTGTTAAAACCATACAGCAACGGCCGGTTTAAAAAAATGCTTGAACGGGTTAAGGAAAAAATTGAGCAGGACGAAAAATTGCAGGTTGACTGGCAAAGCCTGCATACGAGTATAGTGAGTGGCGCGATAGCGGGCAGGGTTGTTGTGAAAACAGGAAAGCGGCACCATTTTATAGACTATGATAATATAGCATACATAACAGCCGACGGCAACTATTGCGAAATAATATTAAAAACGGGCGGCAGGCATGTACACAGGGATACAATTACACATATTGCTTCAGTGCTCACGCCCGGTAAATTTATACGCATACACCACTCGCATATTATCTCCGTTGATTATGTTAAACAGGTAGTACGGCTTGTGTACGGCGGCCTTGAAATTGTAATGAAAGACGGAACTGTGCTTAAAGCCAGCCGCAGGTATAACGATGATATAAAAAAGATAATGGGCTGACTTTTGTACAACTATCCCCGTAATTAAGCAAACTAAAGCAAACCTTCACTGAAAATAATGTTAATGAAGAAGGTATAACTATTATTGAAGATTAAAAATAACCTGTATGTTAATCTTCAGCAAAGCCGGGTATTTAAAAAAAAGAATATTCAGCACCCAAACAATTAAATATACACTGCCTGTTTTTTTTATCGGGATGCAGCAAACGGCGCTAAAGGCGCAAAATGCTGACAGTGCTATTGCCATTGTTCAATACAATGTTACCTATGTTGCCGACACAACGAAGCGGGACCAGCCACAAAAAAACAGTATGATACTGTACTTGGGCCGGCATAGCAGCTATTACGCTGACATGCGAGCCCTGGAAATGAACGAACGTGTTAAAGCATATATACAGCAACACCCCGAAGTTATTACTGAAAACCAGGCTATAAACCTACCAAATAGTTTTTGCTGGTACAAAGATGTTGTTAACAATAAGCTTGTTAACATTACACGGACCGCACGCAATGTGCAAAAAATATTTTTTGTAGAAGAAAGTATGCCTGTCATACAATGGACCATTACCAGCGAGACAAAAATAATTGGCGGCTATAATTGTCAAAAAGCGACTGCCATTTTTCGCGGCCGTATTTATGCAGCATGGTTTTGCAAGCAATTACCTTATAGTAACGGCCCCTGGAAATTAGGAGGTTTGCCCGGCCTGATACTTGAGGCGGCCGATGTTACCAATGAGATTGTTTTTTCTTTTAAAAGTTTTGAAACAAATGCAGTTGCGGTAGCTATTACGTTACCCGAAGGCGGTATTAAAACAAGCAGCAAAGACTTGAACAAATATTTAGAAACAATAAGGCTTGACGGGGCAGCGATGATGCAAGGTAGTGGCGCAGCCAGGGGGCGAAGTGCGCAGGGCGGCAGCAATGGGCAGGATGGGCCACCACCTCAGCAAGGTGAAGTTAATAATCCGTTGGAAAAAGAGAACGGCTTATGATGCAGCCGCAGCCATTAATAATTATAAAACCCCCATGCCCAATAATTTGCTCAGGCCATGACAGTGCAATCATTTTTCTATAAACCTGCATTATTAACAGCCTGTTTGCTAATACGCACGCTGCTGTATGGCCAGGTGGTAATAAGCGGCACTGTTACTGATACCAGCGGCAAACCGTTAGCAACGGTTGACGTTATCCTGCAAAAAAAGAGCGGCCTGGTTTTAGCATTTGCGCCAACCAATAACAGGGGTGCCTACAAGATTAGTTACGCAGGTATTATGGGTAACGATACCCTGCTTGTGGAAGTTAACAGCATTGGCTACTTTATACAGCAGCATTTGGTAAGGGCAACGGTTGACACAATAAATTTTAAATTGAGGGAATCTTTTACAAGCTTGCCGCAGGTTGTTGTTAAGGGGCGCAAATCGTTAGTTGAAGCAGAAGGCGATACATTAAGCTATAACGTTGCTTCGTTTACCGCCCCGCAGGACAGGGTAATTGGTGATATTATAAAAAAATTGCCGGGTATTAATGTTGATGAAAACGGCAAAATAACCTACCAGGGTAAAGACCTGAACCAATTTTATATTGACGGAGATAACCTGCTTGATGGCAAATACAATATTGCCACACAAAACCTGCCCGCTGATATGGTTGATAAAATACAGGTGCTTGATAACCACCAGCCGATAAAGGTGCTAAAGAATGTTGTGCAGAGTGATAATGCAGCAATAAACATTGTTTTAAAGGATAAAAGCCGCATTAAACTTGCGGGCAACGGCGAAGCTGGTGCAGGTGTTCCCGGTGTGTATACTGCGACAGTTAACGCGATGCTATTTAAAAAGCAATACAAGTTTATTAACTATATAAAGGCTGACAATACAGGCGACGACCTTAATGATGAATTAATGTCACAGTTTGGAACGGTTTATGAGAATAAACCGGTTAGCCTTTTGAGTATAAGCGGCACAATACCGCCGCTTAAAAAGGCCAGGTATCTTTTTAACAATGCCGCCCTTGCCAGTATTAACGACCTTTTTACGGTGGCAAGCGCCGCTCAGCTAAAGCTAAATGCCTATTTTATTACTGACAGGCAGTACCAAAACAACAGCTATTCGTCTGACTATTTTTTGCCGGTGGATACCTTACATTATTATGAGCAGCAAAACAACCTGTTTAATAACAACTCATTTAGCACTCAGTTAAACCTTAACATAAATCGCAGTACATATTACCTGAACGATGTATTATTATTCGAGTATGCCGGCAAGTTTACAGCCGGTAACCTTACTATTACGGGTAACTATAACGTTGCGCAGCGGCTACAAGCGAAGACAGGCAATGTTTCAAATCTTTTTAATTATATAACTATTACGGGCAGTAATAAAAATGTTACAGAAGTTTATAGTTATGCGGGTAACGTTTATGCTCCCGCTCAGCTAAATGTTGAGCCCGGTCTAAATGACAGCCTGTTTAACAACGGGGTTGCTTATAATGGACTGATACAGCAATTATCTGTGCCATCATTCTATACAAATAACTATATAAGTTATAAAACAAGCGGCATAATAAGGCAAGGTTATAAAACCGGCGTTAGTTATCAGCAGCAGGAGTTTACCGGCAATTTGCAAAAAATTTTAACCGATAACAGCGCCGTAACAATTGCTGATAGTTTTGTAAACAGGCTGCAATGGCAAAGGGTAAAATATTATTTGCAGGCAGATTATACATACGTAACCACTAAACTACAGGCCGCGATAATGATGCCTGTTGCTTATCAAAACACAGATTATGCAGGTAAGCTGCCTGCCGCAAACGTACCGTGCACATCGGCAACCCCCACAGCCTTATTTAAATATACTACCGGCAGAGAAAGTTACATACAGGTAAAATATGTTAATGGCAATTACTTTGGTGATATTACCAATGTGTATGATGGCTATGTTATGCAGACGTATAAATTTTTTTCAGTAAATAATACCATTCTGCCGCACGTAAAAAGCAACGAAGCATCAGTAAACTATGCAGTACAAAACACGCTTAAGGTATTTTTCTTAACCGTCAGTGCCTCTTATAAATCGTTAGCGGGCAATGTCGTTAGTGCAACCCAATACAATACTATATTCCAGCAGCAGCATAGCGTTGCACAGAATAACACATCTCATACAGCCTCCGCGGGCATAAGTGTGAGCAAATATATTTTTGCTATGAAGGCTACCATTGGTGCAAAGGCTTTATGGCAGCGCAGCGATACAAGTTTTTTGCAAAACGGCAGTCTTTTGCATTATTTAAACAATCTGTATAATTCATCTGTAAATGCCTATACAAAACCGGCATCATGGTGCAATTTAAGTTATACGGGTAGTGTAACAGTTTATAGTAACCGTCCAACCGTTAGCAGCCATAATATTGCTACCACTCCCCAGGTAATATTTAACCAACGGCATCAGCTTGCACTTACCGTTACAGTTAAAAAAAACATATTTGTAACTGTAAATACTGATTATTACGCCGCAAAAAGACCTGGCGACCTTTTAAATAAATATGTGTTTACGGACGCAACACTAATGTTTAAATTACCGGCACTTAAAACGGATATACAGATTGTATTAAGCAACCTTGCAAATGTGCGCTATTATACCAACCTTTCCGTAACATCCAACCAGGTATCAGAAAACACTTATCAAATACGGCCACGCATGGCTTTGGCAAGGTGCAGTTTTAGATTTTAGAATTAAGTATTTCTGTCAATATGTATCGTATTTGTTCGTGGAAGTGTATGCATATTTCAAGCGCCACTTTCAAGATAACCCTGCTATAATTTCACAAATAATTTCTAATAAACTTTAATGTTTACACTTTCAGCCGACACACGCCTTATATTCAAGAATTTACAAAACGGCGAAAAATCTCTCTTAAACCAAAGATTTTTTTTGCAGGCGTTGTTCCGCACACTCAATTATAGCCGATATTCACACAATAGTTTACGCAAGTTGCACTTGCAGCGCAGGCCGCAAACGGGTAGTAAATATCTTCGCGTGCGATCGTTATTTAAACCGTGGTGGTTAAAATGTACCCACTAAAAAATTACCCAAAAAAACATTTGTAATGAAAAAGCCCCTTTTAATCTTGCTACTGCTGGCAACTACGCGGTTATTTGCACAAACAAACCCCATAACGGCCATAACTATTACTTTACCTACTAACCCTGATGCTTTCGCAGGCAATTGGGGCAACGCCGCATCAGTATTTACAATAAGTGCGTCGGCGAGGTTAACAGGTGGCCGGATTGACCCTTCAGTTGAAGAAAGCAAAATATTGGTAATTATTAAAAAGAACGGCGCCAAAATATGCGGCAGTTATGCCAGTACCAACGCGCCTGCCACAAAATTCCGCACAGCTTCCAGGGAATGGAATGGTGCAGAAGCCATTGCTTTGTTAGGTAAGGGGTGCAGCCTGGCACCAGGAGACTATGAACTGAGTGTGCAGTTTTTTGCTGGTGGTGCAAAACCTGTTGCACTGAGTGAGGAAAAAATTAAACCATTTACCATACGTGGTAACGACCAACAGGCTTATCAACCACCACAACCTGTTGTGCCCGCAACCAGTACCGCGCTAGTTGAAGCAGATATTAAAAAGCCAATTATATTCAGATGGACGCCAGTTATACCCAAACCTGCTACGCCAGTAATATACCGGTTAAAAATTTGGCAACTGACGCAGGGGCAAAACGGACCGCAGGCTATAAAGGCAAACCAGCCAATACTTACTAAGGACGTTGATAATATTACTGAGGCTGTTATAACTAACATTATAACCGGGCCGTGTAAACCACCTTACTTGTGCAGCTTTGTTTGGAATGTGCAGGCGCTTAGCCGCGACGGCAAACCGCTCGGGGGCAATAACGGTATAAGTGAAAGCTTTGCATTTGGCGTAAAACAGGATGCAAGACGTTAATATTGCCCCGCACCTAACCCCCGGGGAACTATCCTTATTTTGAAAAACCTGACTTGTACGGGTAAATAATTTGCTGCAACAAAGGAGCTTACCCGCTTATCACTTTTTATCAAAGTGTTTTTTAATGGCTAATGGGTAATCTGCCAGCGCAATTTCAGGTTCGGCTATTTCGGGGTGCCAAAGCTTCTCCCATTCAAAACTGTAATAACCTTTGTAGCCGCTATTATACAGCAGGTCAATGGCTTCAAAAATGGGCACATCACCCTGGCCTAATAACACATATTCAACCTTCCCGTCAGGCAGCAGTTTTGCATCTTTTATGTGTGCGTGATGAATATACTTTTTTAGCTTGCCGTATACGGCTGCAGGTGGCTCTTTAGTAATGGTCCACATATTGGTAATATCCCATACCAAGCCTGTTTGCGTTTGGGATGCACGCTGCATAATTTTCTCCAGGTCGTTACTATGTACCAGGTCGCCATGGGTTTCCATTAATACAGTTACGTTGGTGTTTTTTGCATAATCGCCAAGTTCTATCAGTCCATTAGTGATAAGATCAATGGTGACTTGTTTGTCACCATCTTTTGGCAGGTTATTTGGGAATACGCGCACAAAAGGACAGCCAGCCTGCTGGGCAAGATCAATAAAACGTTTGGCTTCATCAATGTTCTTTTTTCTTTCAACCGCTTCTGCGGTGTGCAGGTTGCAGGATGCGCCAAAATCAATAAACTTCAGGCCCCTCTGCTTTAATAATGCAAGTGTTGCGCTTATGTTTTGCGCACTGCTGAACTCTTTACATTTATCAAGCTCAAGCTCTTTTTGAATGCCCCGTAATTCAATACCCCGGTAACCATGCGCGGCGGCAAAATCAACAATTTGTTCAAAGTTCCACCCTGGGCAACCGAGTGTAGAAAAACTTAATGGTGGCAATGTTTTTTTTGCGGTAAAAGCAGTACCGCCAACATAAGCCGCCGCTAATACTGAAGATGATCGCAGAAATTGCCTGCGGGAATAGTTATGCATGCATAGCTGTTTGCTGTAAAGTTATACATGAACCGTTTAAAAAAGTATATCAGGTAAAAATAGGCGGGGAAAACACATTGTAATTTTTCATTAAATTATTCAAGGTAGTGGACTTGGTTATACGCTTTACAAAGATGCGCACGGGTCTTTTTTAGATAGAAATGTGATCTTGAAGGCCACGAGGCGTTGCGAAGGAACGCATTGTGTTTTTTTCTGCTAATTCTACCCACCACATCAGCCTACGGCTCTTAAAAACTTTATAACTGCATAATATGTAAGCAACTACTTTTAGAACTGGGTAATTTTTAATTACGAACGACCTTTTTGTTGCTGTTTACTTATTAACTTGTTGCCATAGCTTGCTGAAATGTAATTACAATAAACTCTGCCGGGTGAGCAACTGCCACTTTTACCGTAACGTTCATAAAACCATTTAAAATATCATCTGCCGTCATTGTTGCGCCAAGGCCGCATGCCACCGAAAATGCATCGGCGGCTGATGCGCCCTGCAGGCCGCCTTGTTTCCACAGGTTGGTTAAGAAATTTGAAATTGAAGCCTGCACAGCCATCCATGTATTTTTATCGTTCGGTTGAAAAACATAGGCCTGCGCTGTGAGCTTGCAGGTTTGCTCAATCATTATCATTGTCCTTCTTACAGAAAGATATCTCCAGTCCTGTGAATTGCCGTCTAATGTTCTTGCGCCCCAGATCAAAATGCCCATGCCATTAAAGAACCGGATTGCGTTGATTGATTTACCTGATGCAGCATCAATATTTAAACCAGCCTGCTCATCATCAGATAGCTTAATTGGTAATGACGCTGCCCCTGCAATTGATATATTGGCCGGGGCTTCCCAAACGCCGCGCGTACTATCAACAGTTGTTATTACGCCGGCTATTGCGCCACTTGCCGGAAGCATGTTTACTAAATTTAGCACCTGCTGCATAATATTTGCGTAATCCCTGCTGGCTGTAAGCAGGGCATTATTATTGGCAAGGGTGCCAGCTTTATTACCAGCCAGTATGTTTTGCAGAATGGCTGCTGCGGCAGCATTTGGGTTTGATGGCGGGTTTAGTATTGGCGCCAGTTGCTTAACATCCCCGCCAAAAAGATTGGTAAAATCAATGTCCTGCGGCTGCATAATATTGGTGCCAATAAAAGGGTAGTAAGCGGCGCCATAGTTTAATGCAATGCTGCCGGTATTTTGCCTGAATGTGACAATATCATTCATGAATAATAGCGGGTCAGGATCATTACCGCCGACAATATCAAAAATGCTTATAGCTGTTTGCATTTGCCCGCATTGGGCCAGCATGCTTTGCATTAACAATGCATTGTCAGCCGGTGAAAGAAGGGTAGCCTCCGGGCAAATATACATGGTTGGCTCCTGTTCATTTTTTAACAGGGTTAGGCCGTGTTGCAGATCAGTAAGAGTAACATTTGGATTGACGATCTGCGCACCGGTTTTAAGAGGTGTGTTTGATGAGGGCCCATACGTACCTACAGAAACAATGTAAGCTTCTGCACCGCCGTTATTAAAAAAAAACTGTATGCTGTTGTACAGGTAATAAATAGTGTTTGCATCGGGCAGAATTGAATAATACGTGTTGTTGATAACTATATAATCACCCTGCCGCGGCTGCGTTTTTTGGGCTACCAGGTAATATTGCGGTGAGTATTGTTTTGGCGAAACGCCGCTTGTTGAAGCAGGGTAACAAAAAATTTCCTGGAAATCAACAAACGAAGTTATTTTGAAAGGCTTATTGAGATATGACTGGCCATTATACGATGCCTGTGGCGTATACCCGATAAATGCTGGAATAGCCGTTGCAACCTGGACAACTGAATTGGAAAAGGCATTTACTTCATTTATATAAACACCGGGTGTTTTAATAGTTGAAAGGCCCATATTGGTAATAAATTATTTTGGTATAATAAGTGGCATTGGCAGTTAGCAGCGGTTATTAATGATGGATAAAGTTAAGTAATACGGTGAGGCAGTGATATAACTAATTTTATTACTGAACAGAATGAGCAGCCTGTATAACATCCCTCACCAACAAGGGTAATACAGGGCTTGCATAAAAGGAAGAAAAATGGTGCCTGCCTGCGGTTATCGCATTGACCCTCGCAAGAAAAAATCCGTAAACATGGTTTAGCTTGTCAATCCATGGGTAAGCACCGGCCCAACCGGGGCTGCTTATTAAAACCGCATTGCTGTTGCTATCTGTCTCCTCCCGCCATTCGCCAAGGCCGTAAACATCCTGCCTGTATATATGCCGCGCGTTTTCAACGAATTCGCCGTGGTTAACTTTTGCAGCATGTACCTGGTTTGCCTGCATTTCTTTTATAGCAACTGCTGACAATATGCGCCGGCCTTTAAACATACCGTTATTATTGATCATTGATAAAAAATTGGCATAACCCTGTAAATCAGTTCTTGCACCGCCTCCCAACATGGGATTATGGCCTGGAGTAGAATCAACAGGGGTAAATTTTGTATGGTACATTTGCAAGGGACCAGCTATTTTTTCTTCAAATAATGTCTCCCAATTTTTACCTGTTGCCAGTTCCGCCATACGGCCTGCAACCTGCATGGCAAGGCCCCCATAATGAAACAGTGCGCCGGGCAAAGTATCTGCGGGAAGGGTTACAATATGTGCAAGAGATTCTTCAAGTGTTTGGTAATCGTCTGGCTTATTACCTGGCGGCTGGTAATCAGGGTAACCTGCGGTATGCGACAATAGCTGCCGCAAAGTAGCTTGGCCTTTCGGCCCTGTAAACTGCGGCAGCCATTTTTTTACTTTGTCATCCCAATGCAACCGGCCTTCATCCACAACGGCGGCGATGGCTGCAGCCGCCAGCCATTTACCCGCAGAGGCAATATACGCAACTGTTGACGGTGTGTAATTACCGAAATACTTTTCAAAAATTACAGTATCGTCCTTTACTATAATGATGGCTGCGCCGGGATAGTAGCCGCTGTCAATCCAGCCTTGTATTGTTGACCGCAGTTTTAAGAAATCGTAACCTTGCTTATGCATCATTGCATGCTGTGCTGCCACATGCAGTGGAAAAAATAGTATGGGCAGCCATTTCATAAAGGGAAGATAAGAAAATGGAATGAGGGGAGACCGGGCAATATCGCAGTTTTTAAATTATCCTGGCAGCCAAAGCTGAGAAACAAGAATTTTTTTGGGCTGCGCAGTTGTTGCAAAATAAAGTTGACAGAGCGTTGTAATATTCAATAAGCTAAAATTATCCTGTCATATTACCACCTTAATTTCAACGTTGCAATTACCGCCAAACCATTACATTTACCAACTTAATTATTTATCTTACATATTCTCAATTTTCAACATAGCCTATTTGCACATTAAAGAGACTACCAAAGCTTAACCCGAAGGTGCAATTAGTAAATAATAATATGCCTGCAAAAATGACAAAACTAACATTGCTTAAGTACGCCTGTACTATTTTGTTGATACTTGTATTTTGTGCCTGTGCCAACAGGGCGGACAGACCCTTGCCTGCACACGACTCCACCGCTGTGGGACGCGGCACCGATACTGAAACAGCGGTACCGGGCAATGCCACAACACCAGCTAATGGGGGACCGCGCTCTGCGGTTTTGGGGTTTTCTTATTTTGGAACTATGAAGAGACAGCAAACAAAAAATATTCATGCGTTTATAAGTGTAAAGAACCCCCACGGCGCAGTGAAAGACACATTGACCATGCTGAATATTGAGGATGGCCTGGAAAAGAACAACGACACCAGCATTATTTTGACAAAAGATATACTGGTATATAAATACGTAAAAATTACGTTGCTTAATACAGACAGCTCTTTTGCAATAGTGCCGCTTGTAGATTCAATGAGACAGCTTGTAGATACTATTTTGGGTAACCATTGGGAATGGTCTGTTACAGCAACCGGTGATAAACCACAGGGAGTGCTGTATATGAAGGTTGAGGCAGAAACACCTGCCGGGTCTGTGCCAATACTTGCGGCGAAAACAATGGTTGTAAAAATAGACCTTGAATATAATATCTTCAGGGGCATTTGGGACTATATGTTTGATAACCCCAAAACGGTGCTGACAATAATTATCATCCCCATCGTTGCCTTTTTTGGCAAAAAGCTTTTTGACCGGAAAAGTAAAACTTCTGCCCCCAGCAGTTAAACAAATTACCGCCGGTTTAAAGTGTATTATGAAGGTGCGGTAAAGGACGCTGTAACAAGTATTCGGGTTTGGAAACAAACCCGGTCATCCATAGGTGAATATTTTTATAAAAGCTGTTGCCTGTTATCTGAGTGTAGGTCTACAAAAGCTGGCTATTATCATTTATTCCCATCATTGCTTTTCTAATAAGCGGTATGGGGGCGCTTCCAAAAGATAAAAACAGGTCGTGAAATTTTTTCCATGAATTATTTTGGACATTCTTACTTATCCAGTCATTTCTGAGTTTATTGATCATTAGTTTGCCCATTGCATAATTAAGGTATGAAGGATCGATCATGCCATGGTTAGCCTGCCGTTGAGCAGTTGCACTATCCATGAAACCATTTTTTATAAACATTTCTTTAGATTCTTCTATGGTCATTCCCCTGGTGTGAATACCAATAGCCGATATTAACCTTATATCTTTTGCAATAGCATCTTTTAATTGTTCAATGCGCACCCCGGCATCGTCAAAGGTATAACCGGCGTCACAAACCATTTGCTGGGAATAATCTGCCCAACCTTCAGCGAAAGCATAATCAGTAAACACCTGGTCGAATTTTGATGCTAAACGGCTGGAATGTAAGTACTGCAAAATATGCCCCGTATACGCTTCGTGCATGCAGATAACTGATAAATTACCTTTACCCGGCATATAATCGTTTTGCTTTTCTTTTGTCCATCCCGGGTCGGGGAGCGAGACATAAAAAACGGGCAATAAATTTTTATCATAAGGGCCGGGCGTGTTCACATATTCAGGGTTCCATGATCTGTAAGGTGGTGATTGAGCAATTTTCATGTCCCCGGCCGGAAAAATTGATATGATATCTTTTTGCTGCAAAAAAGTTCGTAAGCGGGTAACCTCATTTTTTACCGCATCAACCAGGCTGGCACCAGTTACTTTGTTTGCTGAAACTATTTGCAAACATTCAGCAATTGTTTTACCGGGCGCTAATTTGTTACACTCTTTTAATAAAGCCTGTGTATTTTGTTCCAGGTCTGCCCTGCCTATACTGTCAAGTTTATCTATGGAAATATCAACGCCTTCTGTCATCCTCAGCATTTCGCTGAATTTTTCAATCCCGAAAGCGTAATTACCTGTTGAGGAATTTTCTTTACCCTCAAGCCACGTATCAAAACCATTTAGCGCGTTAACAGCTTCGCCATTAGCTTTCTTAAATTCGTCCATCATTTCTTTATCCCCAATACCCTCAAAATTTTTAAGCATGCTGGTATAAAAACTAAGTAATGAGTGAATTGAACCCCGGGCAGCCTTAACGTATATTTTTATCATTGGCATTTTAAGGGTAGCTTTTATTTGCTGCAGCGCCGAAGGGATGTTATGAAGATAAATTGTATATGATCTCATCCTTGTTTGCAGTGTGGCATACGGGCGTGAAGCATAAACATCAGGGTCTAACATGTCAAAATAAAAATTCGGGTTAATATGAGGATAATCCATAATTTTTTGCCAAAAAATATCTTTATCAATTTGTGCAATAAGGTAATCCCTTTCAAATTGCTGGTGCTTATCTAATTGCTTTTGGTTAAAGGCCAGGGCTTTTTCGCGTTCGGTATTTAACCATAAAAGGTTAGCCTGCAAACCGGCTTCACTAAAATCGGGCAACTTGCCGTCAAATTCATGCCTTCCCTGGCCCACGGCAAAATCAGGGTGTTTTATAAAATAGTCCTGTAAAAATGCATTGGCAAATTTGTTCCATTCATCGCTTGTGTTTTTTACATTGCTTTTACCGGCTAAACATTCAGATAAAAACAATATAAGCAGCAACACAAATATTCGTGTCATATTTCAAGTTTTTTATGTTGATCTAATGCATGTAAAGGCTGTAATAAGCCATCCCCAGCACGCAATTGCTGTGTAAAACAATGCTGCTGGTGTGGCAAAATAAAACGGTTTATAAAAACCTGATATACAAAGTCCGAAAGCGAAGGAAGGGCAGAGAACGTTATCCAAAAAACCATCTGCAACTGGCGGTTTTTTACAAGGCAGTTACCATAAAACAGGTATGGAAGATAAACAAACGTTCTCAAATTAAGGTTGGCCGTTCAACCTTTGGCTGTTTTTTTTCAACGGTTGGGATAATTTTATGCCTGGCACAAATCTAACATTGCTGATACATTTTTTGCGGCAAAACAGTTATAGGATTAATCTCTAACTAAATTCCCTATGTATAGACGCATTTGGCGGCTTTTACTGCAGGGGAATATTTATATTGTGTTATGAGGAAACATTCAGCTATTTACAAGCCGGGGTTGCTGGTGCTTTTCTCAACCGTATTGACGGTAACGATACTACCCGGTATGGCGCAACAGTTGACGGGCCCCATTGACACTGCTACCATACTGCGAAAATTTGCGGCTAATGCGTTTGCAAGTGACAGCGCCGCCCGCAGTTACAGTTTTAGCCGCGATGTGCAGATAAATACCATAGGAATGGGCGGCCAATGATGTAACACCCAAGCCCGGCGGGCACGAAAACAATAATACTGTGCCTTTGTTTAAAGGCCGCATATGTAATGCATCATCGAACAGGTTTTACATCCCGAAGTTTTGGAATGAAGATTACGGTTTAAAGAATATTGTTTACCCGAACCGATCAGTTAGCGGGCAACCCGCAAATGGTAAAATTGCCCTTTTATTGTAACCTTTTTATTTTATGGAGGTTTATTGAAGAGCTGATAGCCGGGCTCAATTATTTCAACATGAAAAAAATAACTTTTTTACTGGCGGGTTTCCTGCTTTTTAATTACACATGTTTTTGCTGTACCATTGTATCCTGTGCAAGAAACGGGCAGGTATTTGCTGCAGGCAACGAGGATGATTACCTCTCCACATTATATGCGCGGGTGTGGTTTAACCCGCCCACCAATGGCCATTATGGTATGGTAAGTTTTGGTTTGCCGGATCTGCAGGCACAGACCATAATGAACGAATATGGCCTGTTTGTTGATTTTACGGCGCAATACAGCATTAACCCATCGAAGTTTAACATACAACACCCTTACTATGGCGACCTATTCTTTGAAATATTGAGCACCTGTAAAAACGTAAAAGAAGCGCTTGCATTTTTGAAAGACCATCAATATGCATATTCTTCACAAGCCCTGCTGGCTGATGCAGAAGGCAACTCGGTGATTGTAAATGTGGAGGCAAATACAATTAAGGAAGGCGATTACCAGGTGAATACGAACTTTAATATTTGCGACCTGAAAAAAGGCGTATCTGACAGGCGGTATAATATTGCCAAAGAAATGCTTAGCGGACATGCAAATCTTTCGGTTGGTTATTTCAGGGACATACTTAACAGAACACACCAGGAGGGCAACCTTACCACACTATATTCTTATGTGTTTGATATAAAGAAGGGGCTGATATACGTGTATTTTTTTCACAATTTTGATAACGCATGGGTAATTGACATTAAAAAGGAACTTAAAAAAGATTACCGGTTAGAGAACCTTGCTGATCATTTCCCAACCTCTTATGCATACGAGACATTGATACAAAAAGACCCCGGTTATAAAAAGGAACAGGTGCTTGCGGAAATATATACAAAAGGTGCTGACAATGTTATTACAAAATATTTGAGCGACACCTCTTTGTATTCAACCATGCTGGAGGTTGGGCTGCAACTGGTAAAAGATGCTTGGAACCAGCAAGGTAATGGCGGCATGTGGCTATACTGGTTTGGCCTGCCGGGCGGCTATAGTGTACAGCACTTTACAGACAGCAGGTTAAATGCCGCGCAGCGTATTTTTACATCACTATTGCAACGGCGCGCCCCCGACATAAAGTTGAAAAATTTTATGATTGAGATAGAAGCTTATATTAACCTTGTGCAGGGTAATACCAAAGAAGCTAAGTACCTGTACGAACAGGCTTCTGCCAGCCAGAATGATGCTTACCCGTTATCTTATAACCGGGCTAAGGAAATGCTTCGCGAGATAGGAATGAACAATTAGCGGAGCGCCCACATTATTTGCGTATCGTTTCATAGTTAAGGGCAATTACCCCGCAAGAAAATGTTTTTGTTTCTATAAGTTTCAGTTTAGTTAGTTCAGGAACATCTTTAAATAGCGGAATACCCTGCCCAAGAAGAATGGGATTAACAAATAACCAAAACTCATCAATTAGCCCCTGGCCCATTAATGAATGAGAAGCGGCGGGGCTTCCAAAAATCAAGATATTTTTTCCGTCCTGGTTTTTTATTTTATTTATGTTGTCTGCAAGATGGTCGCTGATAACTACAGTGTTGTCGAACCCTTTTTCACTCATCGTTCTTGATAAAACGATCTTTGAAACTTTGTTGTACCAGGCTGAATGTTCTTTGTCGTGTTTAGATGCGCCTGGTTCTTCACCGGCAGATGGCCAATAACTCTGCATCATTTCATACGTTACCCGCCCATAAAGCGCCGTGTCGGCTTTGTTTGTCATAGTTGCAACAAAATCAAATATATCTTCGTCTACTTTTATCCAGTTCATTTCGCCGTTAAGCCCAGCCACAAAGCCATCAAGTGAGGTGTGCATAAAAAAAATTAAATTTCTCATTTGTTATTTGTTTAAATGTTTATACTGGTTTTTCGCTCATTTTATTGCCTGCCGCTTAAGGCATGCATTGTTGGCATCGGGTTGCGGATAACTGGGGTATTCCCACAATTCAATATTACTAACTTGCGGCAATAAAACCAAGATACAACGTATTTAAGAAAGCAGACCTGCCAGGGGCAGACGTTTTATATCAAGTCCGCAGGCAAGCGGGCACTAGCCCTTTTATTTTGCTTACAGGCTACCCGGAGCTGGGAATTTATTAATATCACTGTTTCTGACACAGTTTTGCTGATAGCATGAGTTGAAAATTATTCATTAACTTTCAATATTTGCATATAGCTTAATCTTGAACAGCGAGTCCATCGCACCCGTTGCGGGTGCTGAAAAGAAAATTGAAACCTAAAAATAATCAAAATGCGAAAACTAATCTACTCCATCAACCTTACCGCAGACGGATGTATCGACCACATGAAAGCAGGGCCCCCCGCCCTTGACATGTTTGAACATTATATGGACCTTACCCGCAGTGGGGACACGCTGCTTTACGGGCGTAAACTGTATGAAATAATGTTTCCCTATTGGCCGGACGTATTGAAAAACCCCGCCGGCGAATCAAAAGAATCAATAGAATTTGCAGAAGTATTCTGCGCTGTAGAAAACATTGTAGTTGTTTCAAAAACCTTACAAAGTGTTGAAGGAAAAAATACAAGAATTGTCAGCTCAAACCTTGAAGAAGAAGTAATGCAACTAAAAGCGGCGCCAGGCAAAAATATTTTAACCGGCGGGGTTGACCTTTCTGCGCAGCTAACACAGCTTGGCCTTATTGATGAATACCAGTTTACCATATACCCTGAAATTGCGGGCGAAGGGCGGCGGTTGTGGGATAGCCTTAGACTGCCGGAGAATTTAAAATTGAAACTTGTTGAGTGTAAGCCTTTTCAATCGGGTTTTATTTTGCTCAGGTACGTAAAAAGTTAGGGAACCTGAAGGTTATTGTTCAATACCGCCGCCCCTGGGGTGGCGTGCCGGAAAGGGATAAGAAAAAATAGTGATGAGCGGTAATTAAATTGAATAGTGTATGAAGGTAAAGGGTTTTGTAAAAGAATTATTATTATGCTTAGTATTATCTGCCCTGGCCGATGCCATTGTTGTTAGCTTACTCCGGCTGGATCCGCATAGTAATTTGCTGGGCGACTTTATATTTATATTGTATCTCTGGATCATCGGCGGCAGCAATTTTATAATAGGCATCCTTTTATTTAGCCTGTATTATTTCATTGTTCTTTATTTGGTAAAGAATACCAAAGGCTGGAAATTTTCTTTGTTGATGACACTTTGGGCCATCGTATTTATTGCAACAGTAACCATCAACGACTGGAACCTTTCACCGGATCTTAAAACATTTGGAGAATATCTTAGAAAAGGGGCACACTTCGCGGTGTATTCGGTAGTAGTCGCAGTGGTTGAGTCAGTGATGGGATGGAAAAAGACACGCCGCCGAATCGTAGCCGTATCAAAAGAGGGTAATGGGGGAGATTCATAGCTGATCCAGCCTGAACATCCCGCAAACCCTCACCCCATCTCCGTACCCTGCAAGGTGCAGCACTCATTCATCGGACCATGTTCCAGTATAAGTATGTATTCCCTTCCCCACAGAGTCCATGCCAGGCACAGGGCACACGCACCATGAGACTCTTGGAGAAGAGAAGGAATTCTACTTCTCCACGAGCAGGAAAATACCCGGGCGGTTAGCAGTAATTTGGTTGACGCTCTTTAAATTTGTTAAGTCTAAAAAATAAAAATCGTGCGAAAATTTTTCCTGACAATAATTGTTTTATTTCTTCTTCAAGCTTCCTTTGGCCAATCAATAAAAGTTACACTGTTAGGTACGGGAACTCCACAACCAATCATGGAACGTTTTGGGCCAAGTATCCTTGTTCAGGCAGGTAATAAAACTTTATTATTTGACGCAGGGCGTGGTTGCCTGCAACGATTACGCCAACTAAATTTAGGATATGATACTATTGATGCATTGTTTTTTACACATCTTCATTCAGATCATATTGTGGGACTACCCGATTTATGGCTTACAGGATGGCTTTTAACAAAACGTAATAATCCTTTACCTGTTTTCGGACCAAAAGGATCTAAACAAATGACTGATCATCTGCAAAAAGCTTATGAGTTTGATATTAAAATGCGAATAGAAGACGATAAATCCCCTCAAGAAGGAGGCAAACTAACAACTACTGATATAAAAGAGGGCACAGTTTATGAAAAGGATGGAGTTAAAGTGATTGCATTCCTGGTAGATCATTATCCTGTTGTGCCAGCGTTTGGTTATAGAATAGAATATGCCGGGCATTCGGTTGTGCTCTCAGGAGATACCCGTTATTCAGAGAATTTAATCAAGTTCGCAAAAGGAACAGATCTACTGGTACATGAAGTAGCCATTGCCCCTGACACACTAAAAAAGACAGACCCCAGGTATAATATATTGGCACACCACACCAGTCTTGAACAAGCATGCAAAGTGTTTAATGCAGTTAAGCCAAAACTTGCTGTTTACACTCATATTGTAAGTCTCTACCGGTATAAAACGGACGAAATAATTAAACGTACAAAACAAAATTATTCAAACCCTTTTGTATTGGGAGAAGACCTGATGATTTTCTCAGTTAGTGATACTGTGACTATAAAGGCCTGGGGTGAAAAATAATTATCGCTAACAGGTGGTTCGCGCAAGCGGGGCATGACGTTGTAACACCAGCTTTTGTGCATTTGCAAACTGCAGTTGGGGCGTGACCGTTTAATAATAAAATTTTCGTGTGACTTCCGCCCTGATGGTGCAAGCCGGTGCCAGTCAAAGACTGGCAGTAATAAGAAATCCTTAGAGCCCTTCGGAACTACGGAGAAAGAAGAGCTACTTACTATAAATATAAAAATGGGCAAAGTGTCTCGGGGGTGGCGAATTTTTTTAGCAGGCTTGGATGCAAATTTTAAAACTGCAAGGGCTGGTTTTTGAAAAGGCTAAAAGCGCTACGCGGGTTTTTTAGACAGAAGGGCTGTGTTGCATTTATATTGCTTTGGAATTTTGAATAACATAGGGCGTCTCGCCACCTATCTAGCCTTTGCTTAAGGACACTGCGGAGAAGGGTAAGAATTAAAATGAGTTAAAAAAGCTAATCACACTATCAGGAGTATTTGTCTGTGATGTGATAACAGTACGTGAATTGCTTTCCAAAATGTCTATCAATCTAATATCAGCCTCACTAACATATCCTTTTTGGCAATCCCATAATGAATTAATTGATGAAAATCGAAACACATGAGCATTTATACTAAACTGTGATTTGCCATTAGGAACGGCCTTGAGGATTTTTAAAAATTCGGAAGAATTAATAGTATCGCCTTGCTCAATTTTGACATAGCGGCTATGAAGACCATAGTCGAAATAATCAGGAGGCAAAGTGAATGCCAATTGTCTATCCTTTAGGTACGGGCTTTGTAAATAAGTTACGTAAACTCTGTCGTTAAGTAATTGTGGGCTGATTATTTGAATATCAGTCCGAAATTTGTATTTATTTTGAAAATACAATAACGAGTAAAAATCATTATCTCCATATGCAAGAATAAGGCTATTTGAGGGAGATGTGGAAAGTTTTTCTTTATAATACACAAATGTTGACGAATCATACAAATTGTCCCTTAGAAATGAGCTTGCCGCACTGTTATCATATGTATAAATCTCAAGTAATCTATAACTATTAACACATTCATTTGAATATTTAATATTTATTTTTCCAACTGCTGTCTGGAAGTTTGGGTCATGTGATAGTATTTTTTTGAACGCTTCAATAGCTGATGTTTGATCTCTTATAAATTTTTTTTTTCGTTCAGTTAAGCTTTCCTCTTTGTAGTTCGCTATTAGATTAAAGCCTTGATTTTCATATCCAATGTAGTCAAACGCCCTGCTTTCATAGGCTCTGGCGAGGACATAAAGCATTGTATCATTTAGAGTATTATAATAAGGTTCAATTAATTTTATCGCATCGTTGTTCCAACCGGGGTAACCATATGTAGGGCTGAAAGAATACATAAAAGAATCCGAAATGCTTCCTATAACATTTTCATTTGTGACTTGGTTTCCATCATATCTCTTACCCCATGTATTAATATTTTGGAACGAACTGGCTGTCATTGTCCAAATTGGAAATCGTTTACCTATTTTATATGAATCGCTATCTATAAAGAGAGAATCTACGTACCATCCATCTATTCTTTTCACAAACCTATATGAATCGCAGCCACTAGGTTTTGAATTACCCTTATAGAAAAAATTCAGAGTTTCCGAGAAGCTTGGAATATGTGGAGCGTTATAAGTCGCGATGTATTTATTATAACTGTAATAACCTATACTCAGGCATAACGCAAAGATTACGGCACCAGCTATTATTCTTTTAGTTTTGAAATTTAATCGCTGTTTTTTTACTTCGCTTTCAGGCACTCGCATTGGTTCGTCTTTGCGCTTCTCCTTTAATTCAATTTCTTGCTCTTCTTTTAGTTGAATTTCTTGCTTTTCGCCTAAGTTATTTTCGCTCCTTTTCTTAATACCCGGCAAAAAGTTATTCGGTTCGAAATTAGTTTGCTTATCAAATTGGATATTAGTTTGCTCTTTAGTGTTTTTATCATCATTGTCAAGTTTCTGAAGTTCTGAAAAAAAATAATTCAATTCTTCATGATCTTGATAACTAATAATTTCTACACCTCTTTTTCTCCATTCTGTTTTTAGTTCTTCATCATTAGTCAATATCAGAGAATAAACCGTTGGTGTCGCAGTTTTGAATATTTCTTTCAAATCCTCAAATAACGACAAGAAATCTGGATCTGTAAGAGAAAAACCTACAGTTAAAACTGGATTCAATAAAAAAAGGCTTTTCAGAATTGTTTGGTACTTAGGATTTTTTCGTAAGAGTAAATAACTTTCCTCAGATAAAACTAAATTATCGTACAAATTGTATGTATGCTTAATACACCCGTGAATTTTAGCGAAAAAGCCATGTTCTCGAAATTTTTCAACATCTTCAAACGCTTGGGGGTATATTAACGGAGAAAGCCTATTACTATTATGTTCAAAAACATAATCAAAATTAGTTGTGATAATACCTTTAAATTCTATTGACAATAAAATCTGATGTATGTTTGAATTTACTAAATCTTTGGGATCAAGAAGTTCCCTCAAAAAGGCAGTGTATTGGTCATATCGAGTCTTTTCTTTATAGATTTCTGCGATTTTAAGATATTCATTGGCTTTAAAATACTTATTTATTTCTTGTAGTGTTAATACGTCACATTTTCCACTATCCTTTAGATCGTCAATCATTGCACTTATCAACTCTCTCCAAAGCGGCAGCCCTGCCCCATTTTTTCTCACCCCTTTTGCCGACAGCCCAGCCCCAACAAATAAAATGCAATTCCTTGGATTTCCTTTTATTGCCCTAATAAATTGTTTACTGATATGAATAGCCATTCTTCTCTCTAAAATTTATGTAATCTGACGTAATAATATGATTTTTATTCGGCATCAATGTAACTTTGCGCCTTAATTTGCGATAAAATTTCTACACTTGCTACTGTTTTTCTTCCGTTCTCCGCAGTTTGTATGTTTGAAGTCCGCGAATGAAGTTTAGTAAATTTAAGCAAACTAAATTTATGGAAGCGCTATCAAAAAGCTAAGGGACTTCAACGGTCAGAATATTTATGTAGGCATGGATGTTCACCATAAAAGCTGGAAGATTCATATTTATAGTGATGAGTTTGAACTAAAAGCCATGAGCCAGGAACCGGGGGTAGGGCAGTTGAACAATTACCTGCACACCCATTACCCCGGTGCAAACTACCTGTTAGCTTACGAAGCTGGATTTTGCGGCTTTTGGATACAGCGGTCATTTGTGGCAAAAGGGATAAATTGCAAAGTAGTACATGCTGCCGATGTGCCAACAAGCGGTAAAGAACAGTTACGAAAAACCGATAAGGTGGACAGTAAAAAAATTGCAAAAGGCCTGAAAAACGGTGATTTAAACTTTGTTCATGTTCCGGATATAGAACTGGAACTTGACAGGCAATTATTACGAAGCCGCGACAATTTAATAAAAGACAGCACACGTATAAAAAACCGGGTTAAAGCTATTTTAAAATTGCATGGCATAGAAGTGCCTCCTACGTTTAAAGATTGCACCTGGAGTAAGGCCTTTATTAAATGGCTGCAGCAAATAGACTTCCTTCCTCGCAGAGTGTCCATAGCCTAGCCATAAGCGCAGGATGGCACTCTGTGGCGTGTTTAGCAACCCAGCACAATAAAAGTACAACAGTTGGGTAATTCCTGACTCACTTAACTTAATATCTTACAAGGCCGTACAGCAGGCATTTTGATATATATTTGGCTGTAGCGCTGTATATGCCGCAGAGTCTGTCCCACACCAAAGGCCAGTGCTATGAACCTGCGGGAAGGAGAAAAATTACATCAAATCTTCAGCTTTTACAAGGATGTCTTTCTCTGCTAGCACGTCCCTAACTATTATCACTTTGGGATAAAATCCCTTATAAAAAATTAAGTCTTTTATATAAGGCTCATCAGTTGAAGGCGACAAGGCTGGATCAATATTGTAAGTTGTGGAGTCAGATTCCTTTTTTTTGGTTGTTGTTATAGTGATTCTACCGCCTAAAACTCCGATTGTGCAAACTTCAGTAGTAGCGGCATAAAATGGAAAGAGAACTTGTTCGTGCATCGCATTGTCGCAATACTGAAAGGGATGCTTAAAATTACTCACAAGAAAGTTCAGGGAATGATGATTAGCATGACTAGAGTCGCAGCGGATATAACCCGTTAGCGCGCTTGAATCGGAAGAAAATGTAAATAGATTATAGACTTTCCCTTTTATCCTCCTTGTATCTTTTTTTATAATAAAATAGACTTTGTAGGTAACAGTTCGATTTGTTACACTCCGGGATGAGTATGAATAGATTTTATTTATTGCTGGCAGCTGTCCATAACCAGTCCTAACAAATAAAATGACAAAGGTGATCGTTAGAAAGAATAGGGCTAGATTAACCATCCGGCTCTTCTTCTTCATCTGGTGCTTGCTGTGCTTGTTCATATTCTTGCTTTAATTGTTCAAAAACTTTCTTTCTTCCTCGCAGGGCATAGCGTAGCCATGAGTGCAGGATGGCACTCTGCGCCGTGTTTAGCACAGGCGGTATATTAGAGATATGTAGCCCGTTTACTCGCAAAGAAACGTACTCGGCCATCGGCCTGGTATAGGCATACAAAAGCTATGGACAATCTTTTGTCACAATTGATATCGCCCGGAATTGAATTTAGCCATCCCCCAAAAAATAAATATCTCCAAAACAGCGGACAAAACAGCAGTTTTTATATATAAGTATATAAACAGTACTATTATGCCGTATAAATTATCACCTGCGGCTTTGCAGGAAAAATGGCTGGCGTATTGCCGGCATTGCGATGAACATACCGTAACGCAGCGTTACCGTGACACATTGGTAAAGGTGCCAAAACCGGTTATTTATTCCGTTGAGGGGTTTTGCAATTTTGCAACTATAGGCGAAGATGAACTGGAACGGTACAGCAACAACAAAAACTACAAGGGGCTGGTTAAAGATGTGCGTTTTTGGGTATTGTGCCGTAAAGTAGACGCATTGGTTAATGGCGAAGGCAGCACCACCGGGCTTGTATTTGACCTGAAGGTTAATTATGGTTTTAACCCTTTAAAACCGAGAACTGATGAGGACTGGAACATTACCCTTAACCTGGGTGATGAAAGCATTGGGCCACCACCCAGCGCAGAGGAGCGGCGGGAGATTGCAGCCTTGAAACAGCGCACCCTGGAGGAGTACAGGCTTAAGGAAGCTGCGCGTATGCCCGAACCAGCGCCGGTGCCTCAGCCGGTGGTTGAGCAAAAGGCGAAGTATAGTGTATGGTAGTGGTTTAGTTGATGAGTAAAGACCGGTTGATTAGTAGGGCTTGCGCAATAAAACGCCGGGCACTTCCCTTTCCGGCAGGGGCAGGGAGTTTTACAAGGTGTTACGCGCAGGCATTCCCCTGCGTTCGCCGCGTTTGTTGAAATGAATTTTTATGAATACAGATACGCGGAAGGATGATAGGGAAAATGAAGGTCATGGAGGCAATTGGATAAAGCGAGATACTATTTTTTTAAAATATGTGGATAAATTTTATATAAAATATTGAAAATGAGCAATTTATTAAATTTTGTGTTCCTCCTTTTTCCTCCCTTTTTCCTCCGTGCTTCCTCCTGAAAAATGGGTCCGGCAAAATGGGGCAGGGTTGGCCAACTTACCTTGTTGCGTTGTTGCGCCCGTTTGTATAAAAAGGTAAACTGTATTGTGCCGGTTTATTATATTCGCCACAACTATAAATTAACTGTATGAGAAAAATAGTCGCATGTATTGTATTGGTTTGTACAGGTTTTACGGTAGCCATGGCGCAGCAAAAACCCGCTACGCCTGCTGCACCCGAGAAGCCCTCGCCCAGCCGTGTGCTGGCGCTTGATTCAAGCACCACTACTAAGGCAGAAGTTACTATAAAAGGGGTGAGGGTTCCGTATGAAGCCACGGTTGGTACCATACCCGTTTGGGATGAAGAAGGCAAGCCGATCGCAGGCATATTTTATACCTACTACGAACGCAGTGATGTGAAAGACAGGGACAGCCGCCCGCTGGTGATAAGCTTTAACGGTGGCCCCGGCACGCCAAGCGTGTGGATGGAAATTGGTTACACCGGCCCGCGCCGTTTGAATGTTGATGATGAAGGTTACCCCATGCAGCCTTACGGTGTAAAGGAAAACCCGCAGAGCATTCTTGATGTGGCCGATATTGTATATGTTGACCCCGTTAACACCGGCTTTAGCCGCCCTGCCAATAAGGATGTACCTACCAGCAGGTTTTTTGGCGTTAATGAAGATGTGAAATACTTAGCCGAATGGATAGCCACGTTTATAAGCCGCAAGCAACGCTGGGCATCACCAAAATTTTTGATAGGGGAGAGTTATGGTACTACAAGGGTGAGCGGTCTTGCTCTTGAACTGCAGAATGCGCAATGGATATATTTAAACGGTGTTATACTGGTATCGCCCACTGATTTGGGCATTACACGCGCCGATTATGTAAACACCGCCCTGCTGGTACCTTACTACGCTGCAACGGCATGGTACCATAAAGCACTGGCGGCTGACCTGCAGGCGAAAGACCTTACTGATATGCTGCCCGAAGTAGAGGATTTTACTGTGAACGAACTGCTGCCTGCATTAGAAAAAGGTGGCTTTATGGATGATGCCAAAAAGCAGGACCTGGCGGCAAAGCTTTCCCGTTATACGGGGTTATCGCAAAAGGTAATTCTGCAGGCCAACCTGCAAATACAAACTGGGTTTTTCTGGAAAGAGCTGCTGCGTGATAAAGGCTTTACCGTGGGCAGGCTTGACAGCCGTTACCGGGGTATTGACAGGCAGGACCTGGGCGAAAGCCCCGATTATAATGCCGAGCTTACAAGCTGGCTGCACAGCTTTACACCAGCCATTAATATTTACTTGCGGCAGGACCTGCATTACCAAACAGATTTGAAGTATAATATGTTCGGGCCGGTTTTTCCGTGGAATAGCCAAAATGACCATGTGGGTGAGGACCTGCGGCAGGCTATTGCGCAAAACCCTTACCTGCACCTGCTAATACAAAGCGGCTATTATGATGGCGCCTGCGACTATTTTAACGCCAAGTATAGCCTTTGGCAGCTTGACCCCAGCGGGCGGCTTAAAGACCGCCTGAAATGGGAGGGTTACCGCAGCGGGCACATGCTGTACCTGCGTAAACCTGACCTTGAAGCGGCCAATGAAAACCTGAGGAAATTTATAGCGTCGTCGTTGCCGAAGGCGGGTGAGCCGGCGAAGTATTAGAGGGTGGGCGATACTGACCGATACGGCCGGCCCGGCCCCCTAACCCGGCCTTTCCCCCCCAAAGGGGAAAAGTGTTGCGAAGATTGTGAGGGAGATGGGAGCGGAGATGAGGGGAGGCCTCCTAACCCCACCCCTTTCCTCCCTTAGAGGAAAGAGCAGGGCGAAGATTGTGGGGGAGATGGGAGTGGAGGATTGGGCCCCCTAACCCGGCCTTTCCCCCCAAAGGGGAAAGGTGTTGCGGAGATTGTGGGGGAGATGGAAGCGGAGATGATTTACGATTATTTGTTATTTAAGTGCAACAGCCTGTTTAGGGTTTGCTGGCGGTGTTCGCGGGCGATGGGTATGGTGGTGTCTTTTATTTGTACAGTAGTGCTGTGGGCAGCCGTTACTTTGTCAATAGCTATAGTGTAGGAGCGGTGAACGCGGATAAATTTATCAGGCGGCAGGTTTTCAGTAACCGACGTTAATGTTTGATATGTAATGTAGTTGGTTTGGGTTGTGTAAATTTTTATGTAATCCCGTAAGCTTTCAATGTATAAGATGTCCTGTACAAGAACCTTAACATACTTACGGTCGACCTTTATAAAAATATGCTGGTTGTTTGCGGCAGTTGGGTCTGCCCTGGTTTTGTTTGCTTCGGTAACCAGCTTTAAGGCACGGTCAAAAGCCTTCATAAAACGGGGGAATGAGATGGGTTTAACAAGGTAATCGAGCACTTCAAGTTCAAAACCTTCAACAGCATAATTGGTATAGGCCGTGGTAATGATGATAATGGGCGGCTGCTTAAGGTTTTTTATAAAGTCGATACCGGTAAATACAGGCATTTCGATATCAAGAAAAATTATATCAAATTTTTCCTGCTGCAATAACTGAACGGCTTCAATAGCATTGCGGCATGCTTTATAAGTAACGTTTGAAAGCCTTTTGAGATAATTTTCAATGACCTGTATGGCCAGTGGCTCATCATCAACAATTAAACAATTTATTGTGATTGTCATACAGGTATTTTTAAAAGCACTTTAAAGGTTTCATCATCGTTAGAAAAGGTTAGTGTGTAGTTGTTACCATACAATAGATCAAGGCGCCGTTTTACAAGTTTTAAGCCTATGCCTTCTTTATCCTGCGTGGTTTTGTAGGCAAGGCTGTTGGTGCAGGTAAAGCTTAAAAAATTACCGGTTACACTTAATGAAATGTCGATCGATATTATGTCAATATTGCCTTTGCCGCCGTGCTTAAAACTGTTTTCAATAAACACAATCAACAGCATGGGAGGGATTAAAATATCAGCGGTAATGTTTTTGGTTTCAAATTTGAATTTAAGCCTTGTTCCAAACCGCAGTTTTTCTAATGCGATGTAATTTTCAATATGCTCTATTTCCCGGTTTAACGAAACCTGCGGTGTGTCTGATTCGTAGAGCATGTAGCGCATCAGGTCAGACATTTTTAGAATTATCTCAGGTGCTTCGTCAGATTTATTAAGGCTAAGCGAATACAGGTTATTAAGGGTGTTAAAAAAGAAATGCGGCTGTATTTGTGATTTTAAAAGCAAGAGTTCAGTTTTCAAATATTCTTTTTCACGTTGCTGCATTTTTTGCTGGCCGGTGATCCAGTCTTTCAAAAACTTTACGCCCGCCACAAGCCAAAGAAAATATAACTGGTTTAGTGAATTTGCTAAAAGGCCACGGAAACTAAATTTTGATTCGGCCAAATAATAAGAAGCACCGAGCGCTACATAAATTTTGTCTAAATATGTTTCAATAACATAATCAACCAGCAGTAAAAGGACAAAGGACAGTACATATAAAACGTACTTCTTTTTAAGTAATAACCGGGGAATAAAAACATAAATATTACAATATGCCAGTGCAGCTTTGAAAATAAACCTGATAAATAACTGAAGGGCAAAAGCTGCGCCACCTTCGTGGCCAACACTGTAAAAAAAAAGTAATATGAACAGATAATAGCTCAACCAGAACAGCACGTGATAAACGGGCCGTTTTTGCAAAGTCGTTATCAATGTGCTTTTTTTCACAAGCTTTTTTTACAGGTAATATTTTTAATTAGGCAACACAAACTGTTTTAAATATAGGGCTTATCTGCAGACTAATTACTACCGTTCACCCTATTGCTTTCCTCGGTTGCCCCGCCATTATGATGTGCCACGTTTATTTTGGTGTTACCCAGGTTATAAGTAAAAGTTAAGCGTATTATCCTGCTTTCGTGCTTTGAGGTATAGTTGTAAATGGACTGGTAAGTACTGCTTGCCATATTTTGACGGGTGTTGAAAATATCGTTTAACGAGAGTTTAATGCTGCCTTTGGTAAAGCTGTGGCTGTAGCCGCAATCAAAATAATACACAGGGCGTAAAACAAAAATGTTAGCTGCAATTGGTGAAGTATAACTTCCAAAAAACTCGATCTTGTTTGCAGATGAAACAGAAAATGTTTGCGTAGTCCTTAACAAATACGAGAATTTGCCCGTAGTAAAATTTGCCCCTAACAACGAGTCTGCACGGTAATGAAAGTATATGCCGTTTACACTAACGTTGCCCCGCCACCACTTTGTTGCAGTGTATGGCGCAATGATGGCAAAACGCATTGAGCTTTGATTGGTGAGATTAAGGTTTGTTTGAAAACTTGCCTTTGTTGAAAAATCAGTTAGCACTATTGTTGAAATAAAATTATTTATGTACGTATAAGCGGCTGTAAAAAATATCCTTTTCAACGAATAATGTGCTTCAAAATTGTTGCTGTATTGGGGTTTTAAAAATGGGTTGCCTTTTTGATATGCATACTGGTCTAAGTAAAATATAAACGGGTTTAGGTCTGCGTACGATGGCCTGTCAATCCTACGGCTGTAGCTAAAGCCCAACTGGTTTTTGTTCTTTGAAATATGGGAATAAGATACGCTTGGAAAAAAATCAAGATAGTGCCCCGATACTTCGTTATTGTGGCCAACCAGGTTGCTAAAAGTAGTGGTGTATTCTGAACGAACGCCAGCCTGCAGTGAGCCATGTGGAAACGTCCAGCTAAAATTTGTATAAGCCGCATCAATCTTTTCTTTATGTATGAAATGATTTGACAATAGCGAGTCATTCACATAAACGCCATTTTCAAGTACCTGGTCGTTAAGTATATTGTCAGTTGATACGTCGCTGTGTTTTGCACCTGCCTCAAGCGTTAGGGTTTTGCTTAAAGGCTTGATGTAATCAGCCTTCACTGCAAAAATGTTGATGGTGGATGGTGTTTGATCACGCAAAAAATACGGCCCTTCCGCCATTGAGCCATTGGGCTGAAAAAAATATGTATTGAACTGCCCCGCAGAGTTATTGCTGTAGGTTCTGTAATCCATATCAAGCGCTAAGCTTTGCCCGGCGCTGTCAAAATGAAATACATCGTTCACGTTAGCTGAAAAATTTTTGTACGACAGGTTTACTGTTGAATAAGTATTTTGAAATGAATCGGCTTTTATATCACCCGAAGATCCAATATAAGTGGTAATTGTTGCAGGCTGTTCTTCTGTATTAAAATACCCCGATACCTGCATGCCCAGGGTATTTTTTTTTGATAGGTCGTAGCTGCCTTCCAGCCGGTAACTGTTGGTGTGAATGGCGTCGTTAGTAACCGAATATTGGCTTAAATGGGTTGTTGTTCCGGTATTGTCCACAAGCGTTCTGAAGATATCAAGGTCATCCCTGAATTTATCATCAAAATGGTTGAAGCTGCCAAGCCAATTAAACTTTTTTACTTTTTGTGTTATTGTTATGCTTTCATTGTTTTTAAGCGAATGGCCGTAACCCGCGCCGGCGATAACTGTAACATGCGTGCCTTCCTGCACATTTTTTTTCAGCTTGATATTTATGATGCCGCCCGTGCCGGCCGCTTCATATTTTGCAGAAGGGTTTGTAAGAATTTCGATGGATTGTATTGAATTGGCGGTGGTTGAACGAAGCAGCGTGGCTAACTGTGCTGGGGAAAGATAAGTGGGTTTATCGTTTATCATTACAGTAACACCTGGCTTACCGTTAAGGGTAATATTGCCGTCCTTATCGGCATCAACACCGGGTGATCGTCCCAATACATCCAATGCATTACCGCCCGCGGCTAAAACACTGTTTTCAACATTCACAATCAGTTTTTGGCCACTTTGCTCAATTAGCGGCTTAGTGCCTGCAACTTTTACATCCTTTAAAGACTGTTGCAGTAGTTGCATGCTGATATCCGGAATGTTGATTGTTGAAGAACCAGTTATAATGAAAGGAGAACTTACGGCAGGCTTGTAACCAATCATTTTTACGGTGATAACAAAGTCACCGCGTTTGTTTGACGTGAATATTTCAAATGCACCTTTGTTGTTGGTTTGGGTAACTTTCGAGGGCAGGGTATCACCGGTTTTACGCAAAAAGACAGACGCGTAAGCTAGCGGGTCGCCGCTCTCATTTAAAATACGGCCTTTAATTAAAACACCTGCATTTGTTTGCGCGCTGAGGTTTGAAGAAAAAATGAGCGATAGGATTAAGAGCGATATCAATGTTTTGTAAGCAGTTTGCATGGAATAAAACTTTGTTTGAAAGCTAAAATGCACATTGTGTTGCCCAAACAAATTTTTTATTCGGCGTGTTGAAATGATATTCGACGACAAGCATTTTCAAAGCTGCAAACGGTAGTTTGCTAAACATAGCGGAATGGTAAGAGGCAATAATGCTGATATAAAACAAAACCCATTGAAGTAAAACGAATTACCTCAATGGGCTGTAAAAAATTTGCAATATTTTAATGCATGGCCTCACTCATGTCTATCTTCTCACTTTTCTTGCCTGCCTTTTTATTGCGAACCATCATTATAAAAGGTATGCAAAGCAGGAACAATACGCCGAGATATAAGAACACATCCATGTACGAGAGTACGGCAGCCTGCTTTGCTATTCTATAGTAAAAAGCCTGGTAAGTACTCATCAACGCAATGTTGGGGGGCATGCCGCCATTTACCATAAAACTATGGGCCGTCCCCGCTATTTGGCCAGCAGAGGCAGGGTCGTTTTGCTGAATATGACTTGCTACAGCGTTACTATGCACAACTATCTGGCTTGACAAAAAAGTTGTTATAAGCGCAATGCCGAATGAGCCGCCCAACTGCCGCATCATGCCGGTAAACGCCGCGCCCTGGCCTATTTGCTTGCCTTTTAACGTTGATAACGACAGCATAGTTATCGGCATAAACAAAAAGCCCATGCCTACCCCGCGAACGATGAGCATCCAGAAAAAGGCATCTTTGCCGGTATCCGGCGTCATAATGTTGTGCCCCCAAAAGGTAAATACAAAGAATAAGAACATGCCGAACGATACCATTATCTGGTGCGGAAAGCCACGCTGCATTAACTGCCCTATGAACGGCATCATAAATGCTGTGGTTAAAGCTGCAGGCACCATAAGCATACCCGATTCCTGCGCCGTCCATCCGAGAGTGGTTTGCGTATAAAGCGGTATGATAAACGTTGAACCATACAACCCAAAACCCATGATGAATGACAGTATTGTTCCGACCCGCAGGTTACCATTTTTAAGCACCCTTAATTCCACCACCGGGTTGCGGAATGTAAGTTCGCGCCAAAGGAAAAAGAAGAACCCGAAGAATGACGTGATAGCCAGCGTTAATATTGTTTTGCTGGTAAACCAATCATCTTCCTGGCCTTTTTCCAGCACATATTGTAATGAGCCAACTGAAACTGCTAACAGCGCGATACCCAGCCAGTCAACATCAGCAGCAACGCTTTTCTCACCATATTTGGGGCTTTTTACAAAAGCCAGGGTAAGAAGGGTTGCAATTACGCCGATAGGTATGTTGATATAGAAAATTAACGGCCAGTTGAAATGGTCAACTATATAGCCACCCAGTGGCGGCCCTAATGTTGGGCCCACAATAACGCCCATGCCGTATATGGCTTGTGCCATGCCGCGTTTTTCAGGCGGGTAGCTTTCGGTGATGATGGTTTGTGAAGTTACCAGCAGTGCACCGCCACCAACACCTTGTAAAAAACGGAATATCACCAGCTCCCATATACCACTGGCGTTACCGCACAGGTATGAACAAATGGTGAACATGATGATGGATGCAGCAAAGTAATTGCGGCGTCCAAACTGCTGGCTAAGCCAGCTCGTCATAGGTATTATTATAACGTTACCGATAGCGTAAGCCGTAATAACCCAGGCCACCTCAGTGGTGCTCACGCCTAAGCTGCCCTTCATGCTTGGCAGGGCAACGTTAACAATGGTGGTATCTACAATTTCGAGCAGGGCGCAAAAAATAGCAGTAATCGTAATGATGATCCGTCGTGCGCCGTACTCAACCAATGAATTTTGTTGTTGCATAAAGAAAACCCCTCCCGTCCCCTAAAGGGGAAGCTTTAAAACCTGTTTGTACTTACCAACACCTCTCTCCGTGTAAAATGTAAACTTATACAGCCTCTGTTTTGAAGTAGGCCTGCAAGTTCCCCCTTTAGGGGGCGGAGGGGGTTGCATTAATCAAGATGCACATCAACTACAACGTTCATGCCTGCACGAAGCTGTTTAACAGTACTGTCGCTGGCATTTTTGAACTCAATTTTAACGGGCACCCTTTGCACAACTTTTACAAAGTTTCCGCTTGCATTATCGGGTGGCAGCAGCGCCATTTTTGCACCGGTTGTTGGGGCGAATGATGCTACTACACCTTCAATATCCTTGCCGCCAAACGCGTCTAATGAAATATCAACTTTTTGGCCAACTTTCATTTTGGCTAACTGCGTTTCTTTAAAGTTGGCTACAACCCAAACCTCATCACTTGCAATTACGCTGAAGTACGACTGCCCTGCAGTTAAGTATTGGCCTGGCTGAACGTTAACCCTTGATATCAAACCATCCTGCGGTGCAGTTACAACGGTATATGATAAGTTAAGCTGCGCGTCAGCAACATCAACCTGCCTTTGTTTAATAGTAGCGTTTGCCACGGAAATTTGTTTGCCCGTTGCCTGGCTTTGCGATGCTACTGCTGTGGTTTGTGTTGCAGCTTGTTTTCTCTGTTCCTGCAATACCTGTAATTGGCGCTCGGCTGTTTGTTTGGCGGCGTCAGCCTGCTCAAACTGTTGCTGGGTTATGCTGTGGTCTTTTATAAGGTTTGCATAACGGTTATAATCCTGCGTGGTGCGTGTTACATTAATTTTAGCAGTCTCAATCTGCGCATCAATAGTTGCAACATTTGCCTGGTAGGTTGATACGTTTGCCTGCGCTGCGTTGGTTGATGCTTCCGCAACACCAACATTGCTTTCAGCGGTTGCAAGCGCGGCATTTGCCTGGTCAAGCTTTAATTTCAAATCCCTGTTATCAAGAACAAGCAGCGTATCGCCTTTTTTAACACGATCGTTATCTTTAACGCGTACCTCTGTTACATAACCTGATATGCGCGGAATAACGGGGCTGCTGTTTGCCTCAACCTGTGCATCATCGGTATCTTCGTGGTGCTGGCCATAAGTGTATTTGCTAATGCCAAACCATCCACCGCCTATTACAAGTAGTATCAGCACTATAAGAAAACCTCTGTTGGTTTTTTTTGCCGGTTGTGCTTCTGGTTTTTGTGTATTATCTGCCATAAAACTATTTTTTATCTGTTGTATTGGTTGTTATTGTTGTTATTTGCCTGGTTCGGTTAAAACGCCTGCTGATTGTATAAGCCTGTTGTATGCTACTACTGCGTCTGCCTTTGCAAATGCGTAGTTTAGTTTTGCCTGCAGTTGCGCCACATCCGCTTCAAGCAGGTCTGTTGTGGTTGCTAATTGGTTATCGTATTTGTTACGTGTTATTTTGTAGTTCTCGCCTGCCTGTTCAATCGCCTTTGCGTAAACATCAATTTTCTTCTGGCTTGAAAGATAATTTTCATACGCCTCGTTTACCTGCATGTGCATGTTATCAATAAGCATCTCTTCGCTGGTAACCAGTTCATCCTGTTTTGCCTCTGCTTCTTTCAGCTTTGCCTTTGTTTTCCATAATGATGAAAGGCTGTATTTAACCCCCACACCAATGTCAATGGCGTTGTAAACAGTTAACAGGCCGGGAACATTTATTGCTGCATAACCCCCGCTTAAACCAACTGATGGGTAATATTCGCCTTTAACTGATTTTATGTTGGTAGCCGCTGCCTTGGCGCGTGCCGAAAGTGCCTGCATATCCTTGCGGTTTTGCAAACCTAATTGTTCGTAATCATCCACCGTTTTTAAATCGGGTGAATATTGCAGGGTGGTGCTGTCAAGCGCCAAAACCGTGGTTTCGGGTAAACCCAATAAAAGGTTCATATTTACGTTTGCAAGCTTCCAGTTATTTTCTGCATCTAATAAAGACAGTTCAATGTTCGATGTTTGCAGTTGCGCCTTTAATAGATCGTTGCGTGCAAGTATGCCATTCTTTTCGAGATTTGAAAAATCGGTGTCCCGCTGGCGGCTCTCTGCAAGGTTTTCTTTTACAAGGTCAACTGCCGCTTTGGCTTTATAAAGATTTATGTATGCACCTATGGCATTTATTATTACTTCGCCACGGTCGTGTGCCGAATCAAGCTGGGCTGCCTGCTGCAGGTATTTTGCTGATTCAATCCCGTATTTTATTCTTGAGCCAGAATAAATAGGGTAGGATACCGTTGCCATAGCATACATGGCTGAAGTTACACTGCCAAAACCACCGCCACTGTTGCCAGATGTATCACTGCCACCGCCGGAGCTGCCCGTTTTTAATTTTAATGTTGGGTTGGTAAGCCGCAGGTAAGATGCGTTAATGTTAAAATCTGGCAATTTGCGGTCATTGGCCTGTTGTAAAATGGCAGTAGCCTCGTTTATTTTGGCACTGCTGTTCTTTAATTGTTTGCTGTTTTTAATACTAAGCTGTACAGCTTCTCCTAACGTTAAACTCTTTTGCTCCTGCGCATGTACTGCCTGTAATAGCAGCGCACAGCACAAAACAAAACCTGTTGTTATTAATCTATGCTTCATAAGTCAATATTGCTTTGAATAATGTTTTAATGTGGATGCTTAATTTTCGCTTTAACAGTTTCTCAAATTCATCGTCACTCATATCCTGTATATTATTTACGTCGCGGTAATAATCAAGGCTAACCAGCATCTGGGCCACTGTGCCAACCATGGTATTAAGCATAAATACCACGTCAATTTTCTTTTTAAAAATGCCTTTTTTCTGCCCGTCTTTTATAAGCTCGGTTATAATGGCAATATGCCGCTTTTTAAAGTCATTCATCACTTTTATTATCAGCGGATTTTTATTAAGCACCTGCTCACAATAAAGTATTTTATAAAATTTCTGGCGGTGCATTACCCTTTCAATGTGGTCGTCAATCAGCATTCCAACTTTGTCTATTGGGGAGAGTGTTTCATCCTTCATCAGGCTTTCAACCCTCATCTCCACGTTGCCCATGCGCTGTTCAAAAAGGGTTTCCATCAGTTTTTCCTTGCTGCGGAAGTAATACGATATCATGGCTATATTAACCCCCGCCTCATCAGCAATATCGCGTACTGAAGTGCCGTCGAACCCCTTGGTAGCAAACAGGTGTTCGGCTGTTTTCAGTATTTGTAATTGCTTCTCATTGTAATTAACCATAGTAGAAAATCAATTGAAGACACAAAATTAAACAAACGTTTGATTAAAACAAGTATTTATTTAACTTTTTTAGAAAGACGCGTGAACCGGCTGAATATTTTAAGTTGTGGCAGAATTTTTAATTCTTTAAAATGACCAGGTTTTTAAATTTGAAAATGAATGAGTTATGCAGGTAGATTTTTTAATTTGGTGGTAATATTGCTGCAACTGGCAGAACGCCAAAAATAATTTTTCAAAAACTTCCCCGATTAAGGCGCTTGGGGCAAATTAACCTGTTTTAAAATTGTGAATCCATATATTTATCCCGTAAAAGCAACCCAAATATGAACGAGGACATCATATTACAGATAAGTAACAGGATAAAGGGCAAAAGAAAAGAAAATGGTATAACCCTGCAACAGCTTGCTGAAAGTGTTGGGGTTACCAAGGGCCTGCTTTCTCAAATTGAAAATAACCGCACGGTACCTTCGCTGGTTGTTCTGCTGAGCATTGTTAAGGCCCTGCAGGTTGACTTTAACGACTTTTTTGATGGATTGGGAAGCATTCAAACCGGCGGCCCTATGGTTATTAAAAGTGCACAGCACCAGCGCGTGGAGAAAGAATATACCAAGGGCACCTGGTACTACAGGATAACGTCTTTTAAACACCAGGGCAAGCTGATTGACGTAATGTTATACAAGCAGGCAAAAAATGCCAAAAAAGGCTACGTGTCAACCCAGGCGCACGAATTTAATTATATGCTTAAAGGAAAGGCTGAGTATACTATTGAGGGGGAGAAGTATGTGATAGAAGAAGGCGACTCGTTTTATTACGACGCCCGCAAAAGCCATCTTTCAACCTGTATAAGCGAAGACCCTTATGAAATGCTGGTAGTTTACTTTTTTGATGAAGAGTAAGCAATTTGAATGGAAAAGCAATGTGATAATTTGAAAATTTGAAAATGAAGCCCAATATACGGCCTGGCGACAAAAAATGAGGAAAACGCCGGTTGATAATGATTGCGATGTTTAGTTTCGCTAAACATTTTAAAGTTTAGCTGCCTTAAGCTCAAAAAAATTTATTAATGCAGTCCCCAGGCAAAAATCATTGTCAATTTTTTATTAATAACAGTGTTTTTCTTCAAACAGAGATTAGAATACTCTATTATTTTAAATTCCGGGTCAACATTTCACTTAGTTTATAAAATCCCTCATTTTTAGTCCAGCAAGCGGTTTCCGCCATTTTAAAATTGCCCTTATAGTCTTACTTCAGGCAAACCAGCGCATTTCCAAGCCGGGTTTCTCCCTCATTTTCAAATTTTCAAATCTTCTCATTTTCAAATTCCCTTAATCTTTACGCTTTTAATATGAATGTTTAGTTACCCTAAATTTAATTAATTGTTAAGCACTAAAAGTTTACAATTACTTTACTTTTTGTTAATGCTGTTAACAACTTAATCCGCGTGTTCCACCGATACATTTGCGGCTTCAAACCAAATTAACATTATGAAGCAGCATTTTACCCTTCGTGTAAAAGCATACATGCTAACTGCTGTAGCTTTAATTTTTTCGGTGCTATTGCACGCACAAAACCTGCAGCTGAAAGGCCATGTGGTTGATGGTGTTACCAAAACACCGGTGCAGGCAGCAACAATTTTTAGTAAAAATTCATCCCACAGTGTGGTGTCTGGCGCCGATGGCAGTTTTACCATCGCTACCCAAAAAGGCGATGTTTTAACTGTAACTTTTGTTGGCTACCAGGATTATTCAACAGAAGTTACCGGCGATGCTGCGATAGAAATTGAGTTAACCCCGGCAACAAAAAACCTTAACGAAGTTGTAGTTACTGCGCTTGGCATTAAAAAAGAAACTAAACGCATTGGGTACTCTGTTCAGGAAGTTAAAGGGGATGATCTTTTAAAAGCGCGCGAAGCCAACCCGATGAACGAACTGGTGGGTAAAGTTGCAGGCTTAAACGTTGGTATTAACCAGGAGCTGCTTTCAACACCAACGGTATTGTTACGCGGCGACCCGCTTAATTTTTATGTTGTTGATGGTATACCCATTAACTCAGACACATGGAATATAAGCCCGGACGATATTGAAACTTACACCGTGCTTAAAGGCCCAACCGCTGCTGCATTATATGGCAGCCGTGGTATTAACGGTGCAATACTTATAACAACAAAAAGGGGTAAAAAAGCAAACAAAGGCTATACACTTGAAATAAACAGCAGCACGCAGTTTAACAAGGGTTTTATTGCCATACCAAAAGTGCAGAATGAATACGGCGGCGGCGATAACGATAAATATGCTTTTGGCGATTACAACAGTAATGGTAACTCAGTAGATGGTGTGAACGATGAAGACTACGACGTTTGGGGACCCAGGCTTGACGGCCGTTTGCTGCCCCAGTACGATGGCAAATACGACCCCACCCAAACGTATACCTATAAATTTGGCGATGGCTCTGTGCATTCTACGCACATTCAGCCTACACCATGGGTACCACGCGGCGCCAACAACCTGGAAAACTTTTTGCAAACAGGCTTATTGGCTACAAATAATATAAACTTCTCAGCTGTTTCTGACCGTTCAAACCTGCGCATGTCTGTAACAAGTGGCCGCCAAACAGGTATTACACCAAACACAGGCTTAAATACCGTTGATTTTAATGTTTTGGAAAGCTATGAGGTATCAGACAAATTTAAAATTGAAGGCAACATTAATTATAACCGCCAGTTTACGCCAAATATACCGGATGTGGTATACGGGCCTAATAGTATTATATATGATGTTGATATATGGACCGGCGCTGACTGGAATGTAAAAGATCCAAACATCATTAATTACTGGCAGCCAGGTAAAGAAGGTATTCAATCAAACTTTGTTGAATACAAACGTTACCAGAACCCCTATTTTATGAGTTATGCATGGTTGAGGGGGCATTATAAAAATGATATTTACGGGTGGATAGCTGCAACATATAAGTTTAATAAAAACCTTAACTTAATGGTGCGCACAAACGAAACATCTTACGATGTTTTGAGAACTGAAAAAGAACCCTGGTCTGCCCACCCTTATGGTGACGAGCATAACCGTGGCAATTACCGTGAAGACCGCCGTGACCTTTATGAAAACAACACTGAATTATTATTGAGCTTTAATAAAGAAAACATCAGTAACTCAGGCTTTTCTTTAAGCGCTATCGCAGGTGCTTCATCACGTAATATGAAGTATGCTTCAAGTTATGTAAGCACAAACCAGCTTATCGTGCCCGAGGTTTACACGTTTGCTAACTCCAAGCTGCCGGTAAGGTCTTTCAGTTTTGGTTCAAACCTTTTAATGTTAAGTGCTTATTATTCAGTTGACCTTACTTATAAAAAATACTTTACCATTACTACTACAGGCCGCGTAGATAAGTCATCAGCATTCCCTGCAGCTAACGATGCTTATTTCTACCCGTCAGTAACAGTAAGTTCAGTTCTGTCAGACTATATTAACCTGCCCTCTGCAATTACTTATTTAAAAGTAAGGGGTGCCTATGTTAATGTAAAAGATGGTGGTACACAGGCATTCATCGGTACAGCATTCCAGGCTTTAGGCGCTGCAAGCCCGGTAGGGTATGGCAATAGTTATTACACCCCTTACGATGGCCCGGCTTATAACCTCGCCACACCGTTCTATTCATCATATACAACGTACAATAACCAAACTGGTGTTACTGCACCTACCTCTGCCTTAAACCCTGCTATTAAACCATCATCACGCAGTAACTTTGAGTTTGGTGGCGATATACGCTTTTTACATAACCGCCTTGGTGTAAGCGCAACCTACTTCCAGTATAAGGATGGCCCGTTGATCTATTCACAACCCGTATCTGAAACAAGTGGTTTATATTCTTATACCACCAACGGTTTCGCCACAAAAAGAACTGGTGGAGAAATTTCAGTTACCGGTACGCCTGTACAGTTAAAAAATGGTTTCCGTTGGGAGGTAACAGCAAACTGGTCAACGTATAAAGAGGTTTATGCATCATTCCCCGCAGGCCAAACAGCAGTTGATAATGGCAGTGGCTATCCCTTCCATGTCGGCGACCGCGTGGACAAATTATTTGCTGCATGGGAAGCAAAAACACCTGATGGTAAGAACATAGTTGACGAGTCTGGCTTTCCTGTTTATTTGCCTAAAAAACAATACATAGGGCACGCTGACCCAGATTGGGCATGGGGTATTAATAACAAATTCTCTTACGGTTCTTTCAGTTTTTCATTCCAGTTTGATGGCATGGTAGGTGGCGTAATACAAGATAACGTTTTGCGTAAGCTTACAGAAGGCGGCCGCGGTGCAAATACTGACGAAGGTATTATAGGCGAGGCCCGCAGGTATGAATCTGACCATTGGGGCGATCCCGGTTATGCGGGTGCTATCATAAATGGCACACCTATTTTAAGCGGTAACATGGTACAGGTTGCAGGTGGTACAAGCAACATTCAGTACGATCCTGTTACGGGCGTTATTACAAATTACAAGGACTTGAAGTATACTGACAATAAAACAGCTACAAAATGGATACAGGACTTTGTAAGCAGTTTCTATAACGATCCGCAGCATACAGCCGTAAACAGAACTTACGCAAAATTGCGCCAGGTTGTTATAACATATTCTTTGCCTGCTAAACTTTTAAATAAAACCTTTATAAGTAAAGTCGATGTTTCACTGGTGGGCAGAAACCTGCTATATTTCTTCCCTTCTGCGTTTCATGATATGGACGTTGACCAATACCCCGGCCGCACCCAGTTTGGTGGCACGCAGCTTGAGTATGGCCTGCAAACGCCAACTACAAGAAGTTATGGCGTTAACGTAAATATTGTTTTCTAAAACATTAGCAAGCTATTGCAACATCAAAAAAAGTTAAAAGAAATTATATGAAGCAAATTAAATTACCTTTCATACTTGCACTTTCTGCCGTGGTAATTGCCACAGGCTGCAAGAAGGAGTTTGGGGTTTATTCTCAAAACCTAAACCAGCCTTTACCTGGTAAAGTACCCCCGGGTATTGTTTTGAAAACTGTACTGAACGATTTAATAACATTTCCTGGCGGGGATGAGGATAAATGGAGCCAGTTTATATGCTCAAATTATACATACTACGGCACTAACCAGTATTGGACCGGCAGTGCGAGCTTAAACTATGGCGACCTTAACAACGTGCTGGCCATGGAGGCTGAAGCAAGAAGGCTTGCTGGCAGCGATAATAATCCATACCACGCATTGGGCTTGTTTATGCGTGCATTCTTTTTTGTGAACATGACCGAAAAAGTTGGCGATCTGCCAATGAAGGATGCACTGCAGGGCCTTAGCAATCCTGCACCTGCCTATGATTCTCAAAAAGACATTTTCAAGCAGTCATTGGTTTGGCTTGATTCAGCCAACACCTTGCTGGCAAATGAAATAAGCAGTGGCTTTTTGGAATTTTCTGGCGATTTTTATTATAAAGAAAGAATAAACAACCCGCTTAATGGCGGCGGCGGCCGCGATGCCCTAATTGAATGGCAAAAAGTAGTTAACAGCTACAGGTTAAGGGTACTTATTGAATTAAGCAACAAGGCAGCATCCGATGCAGACCTAAGTGTGGCAGCGCAATTTGCTGCCGTGGTAAACAACCCGGCTAAATACCCAATATTCACCAGCAATGATGATAACCTTGAGTATGTTTACAACAGCTCTTTTAACTATTACCCCGATAATATCTCAAACCTCGGTAATAACCAGTTGCGCTTAAACCTGGCCCAAACGCTTGAAACCACGCTTGGCCAGTTGCACGACCTTCGCGCTATGGTATTGGGTGAGCCTGCACGTGGCCTGGGCTTTAGTGATACATCTTATAATTCCTTTGTGGGCGCACCTTCAGGTATGGACTTAAGCACAATGGCCGCTTTAATAAACCATGGTATTGCTGATTCTAAATTATCCCTGTACAACCGTAACCATTTTTATTCAGGTTACACAGCAGAACCAACTTACATACTTAGCTATCCTGAAGTTTGTTTAAGCATAGCTGAGGCTATTAACCGTGGCTGGGTGGCTGGCAGCGCATCAGACTGGTATAAAAAAGGTGTTATTGCACAGTTTGCATTTTATGGTATAACTGATGGTAACAACACTGTTACGCTGCAGGGCCCTGCAGGCAATGAAATTGCCTATACAGTAAATTTCAGCTTCGATAATTATTTTAACCAGGATGCTGTTAAGCTTAAAGGCGATGCTAACGACATTACAAAAATACTTATGCAAAAATACCTGGCTTATGCACGCAACTCTGGCCTGCAGGCTTACTATCAATGGCGCAGAACGGGCGTGCCTGTATTTAGTTCGGGCGCGGGTACGGGTAATGGCGGTGTTATACCAAGAAGGTTTCAATATCCTACCAACGAGAGGATAGTTAACCTTGATAACCTGAACAAAGCATTGCAAAGCCAGTTTGGTGGTAACGATGATATTAACCAGGACGTGTGGGTGGCTAAAAAATAATTCTCAGTGGTTTTAGTAGTTTTCTTAGCATAATTGGCGGGGCTTTTCCAGGCTTCGCCAATTTTTAAAACAACAGTAAAGTTGGCTGCATAACACTTGTAAAAATATATAACCGGCAGCATAATGGCGATTTGTTATAGGGGGACGCATTGGCGCGGCTGTAAAAAGCTGTGCCTTATGCCGGTTACCCATGCTAAAAGCTGCATGCAGCTATTGGCGGTGCACATTATGGTCATCTATTCATCTTATATACTTATCAGCAACACGTGTAACTTAATAGAATAACCAATGAAAAAAATATCCCTCAGTATTATATCATTGTTTTGTATTTTATTCGTAACAGCGCAGCGTAAAACTCAAAACCTTGTAATTGTAACATTAGATGGCATGCGCTGGCAGGAGATTTTTGGAGGCGTAGATTCCGCTATCATAGTTAATAAAAAATTTACCAGGGATTCGCAGCAAATAACAAAATTTTTTTCTGGCAGCGATATTAGTGAACGGAGAAAAAAACTTTTCCCGTTTTTATGGGGCACCCTTTGCCAACAGGGACAACTGTATGGCAACCGCTGGGAGGGCAGCAATGTTAACAATGCAAACCCTTACTGGTTTTCGTACCCGGGATATAATGAGATTTTTACCGGCTACCCCGATTCGGCCATTAACTCAAACAACAAAAATCTTAACCCGCACGAAAATGTATTGGAGTTTATTAATAAACAATCCGGTTATAATGGCAAAGTAGCAGCCTTTAGCACATGGGACTGTTTTCCATACATCCTCAATAAATGGCGTAGTGGCATATATGTTAATTCTGACGTTGACAGCATACACCTTAATGCGCCGGGTATGCAGCTTGTTAACGATATGCAGTTTCTTTCTCCAAGGCCAATTGATGTAAGGCCTGATGTGCTTACATACTTTGCAGGCAGGGAATATTTAAAAGCCTATAAACCCAAAGTGTTGTACATAGCTTTTGACGAAACCGATGATTTTGCACATGGTGGTATGTACGACCAGTATTTAAAAAGTGCTCATTCAGAAGACGCGATGATCGCCGATTTATGGAATACCCTTCAGTCAATGCCGGAATATAAAAATTGCACAACGTTGCTGATAACTTGCGACCATGGCCGTGGAGATAAAATAAAAGAACAATGGACATCACATGGCTCGCATGTAGAAGGCTCAAACCAAATATGGATTGCTGCAATGGGACCTGATACAAAACCTTTGGGTGAAATAAAAAATAACCCGCAACTTTACCAGCGGCAAATAGCAACAACCATAGCCGCCTTACTCGGGTTTAACTTTAAGCCATCGCATCCTGTTATTGAACCTATACAAACAATATTACCTTAAATAACCACACACATGTTTCCTACAACACATGCAGATGAGATAACCGCGGAAATACAAACACTTTTTGAAGACCATGGTAATGAAGATTATGACGGTGAGCCAGTAAGCCAAACCTCGCACATGGTACAATGTGCCATGCAGGCAATGGCTGAAGGCGGCGATATGGAATTGATCATCGGCGCGTTTTTACACGACATCGGCCACCTGTTGCGTTATAAAATGGAAACAGAGGCCATGGGCAATTATGGTGTGATGAACCATGACGGTATTGGCGGCGAATATCTTCGCCAGAATGGTTTTTCAGAAAGGGTATGTGCAATGGTTGAGCAGCATGTGTCGGCAAAGCGTTATCTTGTATCAACCGACCCCTCTTATAAAAACAAACTGTCTGAAGCCAGCCTTCAAACACTTATGCAATGGCAAGGTGGTTTAATGAGCAAAGAAGAAATTACTGCTTTTCAAAACCACCCATTTTTTGATGATATAATAAAAGTTAGATTG
>Ga0206931_1010_pt1 | contig 72460 bp, 60 predicted proteins | sample Alteio_BWOrgHeat_17_FD_152946 | JGI IMG/M metagenome (GOLD analysis project Ga0206931, IMG submission 152946) | Enriched cells from forest soil in Barre Woods Harvard Forest LTER site, Petersham, Massachusetts, United States -... | ecosystem: Environmental > Terrestrial > Soil > Temperate forest >...
CAACCCTCAGGGCGTTACTGTTCTGCACGATATTAGTACAGGTACAACCTGTTTATTAATCTCGCTTGTTTTTTTAATGAGCATTTGCAGCGCTATGGTATATGGGCCAATGGGTGCCTTTATGCTTGAGCTTTTTCCTACAAACATTCGTTATACAAGTATGGGTTTTAGCTACAATATTGGTAACGGCGTATTTGGCGGCTCTACCGCATTTGTAACCGAGTTTTTAAAAAGGAGCCTTGTGGTTGGGGTTGCTTTTGCACCCTTTATCGGGTTAATTTACCCCTTATCGCTTATTGTTATCGCAATATGCATTAATGCTGCCTTTGTGCCTGAAACCTATAAAAGAAGCCTTGAGCAGTAGGCACTTTACAGTATAATTGCTTACCGCCTGTCGTGAAAAACCGGCAGTTCATCCGGCCATATATGCAGTTAACGCCTTATGCTGTACCCGTTTTTGCAAAACACTAATTTTGATAGTTTAAACAACAGGGTGACTGAAAATATTAAACATACTGATGCCCTTTTATTACAAACGCAGCTTGTGGGGCATGAGTTTAAAAAAGCAGGTTTTCTGCAAAAACGCTGGGTGTACCATACCATATTTTGGCTGGTGTACAACGCTTTTATGCTTACGGTAATTTTTTCTTATAAAACTTACGACACCATTTATTATTTTGAGTTTATCTCCCTTATTCCTTTACAGCTTATTATTGCCTATTACAACCTTTACCAGTTAGTGCCACGTTTTTTACTTAAAAAAAAGTACACTGCATATATAACGGCATTACTTGTTTCTGTAACGTTAACCTCTGTCTTAAATATTTTATTGCGTGGTTTTTATTTTCATTTAGATTCAAAATATTTTGCCAACTCATCCCACTTCACACTTTATAATGTTGGTATACAACTGATGGATAATTTTTTTGTTGTAAGCCTTACTACAAGCCTTAAATTTTTAAAAAACTGGATGTTTAGCCAGCAGCAGTTAAAAGAAATAGAAAAACAATACCTAACCGCCGAGCTTAATTTTTTAAAGCTGCAGATACAGCCGCACTTTTTCTTTAATACGCTCAATAACCTGTACAGCCTAACACTTAAAAAATCTGACGAAGCGCCGGAAGTCGTATTAAAATTGTCTGACCTGATGAATTATATGCTTTATGAATCTAATACAGCCGGTGTACCATTGGAAAAAGAAATAATGCACTTACAGAGTTATCTTGACCTTGAACGGCTTCGTTTTGGAAAGCGCCTTAGCTTTTCGTTTAATATTGAAGGGCAAACTGAGCAGGCTATTATTCCCCCCATGATATTAATTCCTTTTATTGAAAATAGTTTTAAACATGGGGCACGTAACAGCATAGACCAGGTGCGGATTGACATTAGTATAAAAGTTAAGGATGGGTATATACTTTTTGACGTAAAAAACCCGGTACCAAAAATAAAAGCGACTGCCGAAAGCACCGGTATTGGGCTTAAAAATGTAAAACGGAGATTAGACCTTTTATACGGTAGCAACTATGTTTTGAATTTGCGTGAAACAGAAAACGAATATGTTGTTTTTTTAAAAATACCGGTATGCTAAAACCCTTACGGTGCCTTGTTGTAGATGATGAGCCGCTTGCAGTGGAGGTTATTGAAAATTACCTGCACCGCCTTGACAATATAGATGTTATGCGGCGTGAAAATGCGGTTGAAGCTTTTCAACTATTGCAGCAGGAAAAATTTGACGTTGTATTTCTTGATATTGAAATGCCGGTATTAAACGGCCTTGATTTTTTGAGGAGTATAAAGGATGCACCTGCAATTATTATAACAACGGCATACCGCCACTATGCTGTTGAAAGCTTTGAATTTGAAGTGCTGGATTATTTACTGAAGCCTGTTTCTTTTCCAAGGTTTATGAAGTCATTTGAAAGGGCGCTAAAGTTCAGGCAGGGCATTAAAGAAGTTGATAAATCAGCACCGGCAAAAGAGGATGATTATTTGTTTTTAAAAGCCGAACGAAAGTTTATTAAAGTACTGGTACGGGATATTTTATACATTGAAAGCCTTAAGGACTACATAAAAGTTAAAACAAAAACACAAACGCTCGTGTCTTATCAGTCCCTCACCGCTATTACTGAAAAATTGCCGGCAGATAAATTTATGCGTATACACCGGTCGTTTACAGTGGGCATTGATAAGGTAAACAGCATTGATGGCAATTGTGTTGAAATAGAAGGCGAGCTTATACCCATATCCCGCGAAAACCGGCAGGAAGTGCTTAAAAGAATTTGCAAATAAGTGGCAACAATACTCTGTTATACCTGTATTGCTTTGTACCCATCTTCGTGAACTTTGTTTTTCTTCAACTCTGTGCCTTTGCGTTAAAACTCTTCAATAATATCTTCAAACTTTCTGTCCTTCTGCCTTACGCCTTAAACCTTCCCCCTTTTTAAACTTCAAACCGGAAACTTCAAACTTCTTACAGTTCGTCGTTAAAATATTACAGTTAAGCGAATATTACACGGTTAAGCGAAAACTGCCCATGCATCTTTTTAGGGCACGTTATTTTTAATTTGGCCAAACAAAAGTTTATGAAGAGCAGTTTTTTGCTTGTTTGCCTGTTTGCAATGGCAACGGGCACGTTTGCGCAGGTTTCAGGCGTTGTTAAAGATGATAAAGGTAAACCGCTACCAGGCGTTACAATATCATTAAACAGAAGCAGGGATTCTGCGATAGTGAAGTTAAACGTTACAGATGCAGGGGGTAACTACATGTTTAACAATCTGAACGAGGGTAATTACTTTATCAGCTTGTCGTGTATGGGGTATGCCGCAATCAATTCAAAGCCTTTCGCCGTTAATGCCGGCATGCAATTACGGGTACCCGGACTTATTATGACTGCGACCCTTGCTGACCTTAAAACGGTTGTTGTAACAGACCGCAAACCAATGATTGAAGTAAAAAGCGACCGCACAATTTTTAATGTTGAAAACAGCATAAATGCCGCCGGGCAAACCGCCCTGGAGTTATTGCGTAAATCGCCGGGCGTGGTAATTGATAAAGATGATAACATTAATTTAAACGGAAAAAACGGGGTGCAGATTTTTATTGATGGCCGCCCGACACCGCTTACAGATAAGGATCTTTCCGATTACCTCAAGTCGCTGCAGTCGGCAGATATCGAAGCGATCGAAATTATTTCAAACCCATCAGCAAAATATGAGGCAGCAGGCAACGGGGGCATCATCAATATCAGGCTCAAGAAAAATAAAACGTTTGGCAGCAACGGTTCAGTTACAACAGGGTATAATATTAGTAATTTTTCAAAATACAATGGAGGAATCGTTTTTAATCACCGCAACCAGAGTCTGAATTTATTTGGCAATTATACCTATAGCAACATCACAGCTCCCGGGCATTTTGACCAGAGGCGGGAGGAATTGGATTCTTTGTTCGACCAGCATTCGATAATTCCAAGACATACCATCGCCAATAATTTTAAAACTGGCCTGGATTATTTTATTGATAAAAAAAGCACTGTTGGCATAATTATAAATGGCGCCCTTACGAAATATTTTACCAATACCAGCAGCAATACGCTGATTTCTTATGTGCCAACAAACACACCTGAACGATTATTGGTTGCCAATAATACCCTTAACGCAATACGAAACAACATAAATATTAATACAAATTATCACTATGCCCGTGCTGATGGCAGCGAATTAAGCCTTGACGCAGACTACGGTAATTATAAGTTTAATACAGAACAATTACAGCCTAATGTTTACTATGATCCATCCGGGAAAACGTTGTTATACAGCGACAAGTTTGATATATTATCACCAACAGGCATTAATATTTACAGTTTTAAAACCGACTTCGTGCAGCCCTTAAAAAAGGGGCGACTGGACATAGGTATAAAACTATCTTATGTAAAAAGCGATAATGATTTTCAACAGTACCGCGTACTGTCTTCGGTTAAAATTTTTGATACGCTAAACAGCAGCGCTTTCAATTACCGGGAAAATATCAACGCGGGATATTTTAATTACAACAGGCAGTTTAAGTCCTGGGTCATACAGGCTGGGCTTCGTATAGAAAATACCATTATTAACGGTTTTTCCAACGGCTATAAACCGGTTAATAATAATTATCTCGTGTACGATTCATCATTCAAAAGAAATTATACTGATTTGTTTCCCGGCATGTCTGTTACTTATAATAAAGACCCGCTGAAACAATGGGTTCTATCATACAGCCGCCGTATTGATCGACCCGCTTATCGTGATTTAAACCCTTTTGAATTTAAGCTTGATGAATATACTTTTCAAAAAGGCAATACAGGGTTACGGCCGCAATATACCAACAGCACCGGTCTCACCTATATATACAAATATAACCTTGTTATAACGCTTAATTACAGCCATATCCAGGATGTGTTTACTCAGTTGATTGATACAACGGGCGGTTCAAAGGCATTCCTTATCAAACAAAATCTTGCCACGCAGGATATTACAAGCCTCAACATAAGTTACCCTGTTCAATATAAATGGTATGGACTTCATTTTAACCTCAATTCATTTTATACTATCTACAAGGCCGATTTTGGGCCGGGTAGAACAATTAATCTTGACGTATATGCTTTTACCTTTTTTCACCAGCAAACTTTTAATTTAGGTAAAGGTATAACGGCGGAAGTTTCAGGATATTATAATTCCCCATCAATACAGCAGGGTACTTTTAAAACTAAAGCTGTATGGACCCTGGACGCAGGTATGCAAAAAAATGTACTGGATAAAAACGGTACGGTTAAAATATCTGTGAGTGATATTTTCCGCACTATAAGGTATTTATCAGTCAGCAATTTCGCCGGTCAGGTCGTGCATACATCAGCCAGGGCAGACACAAGACAACTACGATTATTTTTCACTTACCGCTTTGGCAACAAGCAGGTGAAGGCAGCAAGGCAACATGCCAGTGGCGCCGAAGAAGAGAGTAGCCGCGTTGGTGCAAAAAGCAATTAGTTGCCCGTAAATTTTTTCTCTTATGTGTGTTGTATAACGTACCTTATCTAAACACCGGTTTTGGATCTTTCAAAAAAAAATACGGGCGAAAGCCCGTATTCATTTTATATAAGATGAATCAATTTATTTTTTGCTTCTCTGCACCAACGGGTAATGGTCTATAGTTTCAAAAACATTACGCGGGTCTTGCTTAAGCACAGTTAGAAATTTTGTTAGTGAGTCTATATATTGCGGCTTTTCAAACATGCGGTCATGCGCCAGTATTACAACACTATTGCCTTCGTTGGTTAAGTCATTATCAAAGCTGTCGTTTATCTGTTTAATTAAGGCATCTACGCCTTGTACCGGTACTGAGCCAACATGGGGCTTATTTACAAACTGCCATTCAATATCCCAGCCAATAACATTGTAACCCAGGGAATCTAATATTTTACAAACCGGCATGGTTGATTTTGGGCCTTTCATTTCACCCTTACCCACCCATGACGTATTGCCCGGCAGGCGTATTATCTTTACAGGCACTTCCAGCTCTTTCTCATTTCTTAAAAAATCATTCACTGCACTATCGGGGTGAGCATAGAACTGTTTGTACTTATTATAAGCATGCGAATAGCTGTGATTGGCAATTAAAAACTGGGGGTAACTTACACGCAGGCTGTCAACGATCCTCTTTTTAGCTGGTGTGTTGGCGTTAAAACCTACCACAAAAAAAGTAGCTTTTACGCCCTGCTGTCGAAATATCCTTTTACAAATATTTGTACCGGGGGGTTGGGGGGCATCATCCCAGGTTAAAAAGATATATCTTTTAGCGCTGTCATATTTTATAAGCGTACCCGGCACTGCTTTTGGGGCTGCGGCTAAAGAATCAGCAGCCGTTTTATCGCTGTTTCCTGAATTTCCTTTGCACCCTGTAAACAAAATAAAGCCTGTGAGGCATGCTAAAAAAACATGTGATAGTGTTTTCATTTTCCCGTGTTGTTTTTGAAGATTTTAAATTGTTAGCGAACAATTTTCAAGCCACAAAGGTACTGGTTTAAGCATTTATATATAAAAACGCCGTATTTATGTTATTCACATAGCTGCTTTTCATATATAGTGAAAGAGATGGTTACATTTGCCGGGAAATGAGGTTTACATGATGCCAGCAAAAGCCAACCCGGCGGCGATTAATGTTTTATGTCTTGTATCGTATAATTTTTTGCCTGCTAAAATGGGTGGTCAAAAAGGCATTGCATCATTTTACACTTTTTTTTGCAAGTGGGTAAATATTATTTGTGTAACAACTAAAAGCAATGACCCAAAAGCCGCTGACTACGAAGTGTTGAATATTCTGTCCAATTCACAAGTGCGTTACATAAATATATTTTACTTTTTTACCCTTCGCAAAATCATCAGGCAAAAGAACATTACCCACCTGCAAATTGAACATCCCTATTATGGTTGGCTGGCCTTGCTGTTAAAAAGGTTTTGCGGTGTTAAGCTTATACTGCACAGTCACAATATTGAAGGCGAGCGCTTTAAAAGTATGGGTAAATGGTGGGCTGGTATAATGTTAGCTTATGAGAAAAAAATACACCAAAAAGCCGATCATGTTTTTTTTGTTACTGAGGAAGACAGGCAATATTCCATCAATAATTTTAAAGTGGATGCATCCAAATGCCTTGCCACACCTTATGGAATTGAATGGCAGCAACCACCCACAGAAGAGGAGAGAAGCAGGGCTAAGAAACTTATACGAACGCAGTATAAGATTATGCCAAATGAAACAATATTGTTTTTAAACGGCTCATTTAACTATAAGCCTAATTTAGACGCGCTGCTTTTTGTTGCTGAAAAACTTAACCCCTTAATGGCGGCAAACAGCGGGTTTAATTATAAGATACTTATTTGCGGTAAAGGCATTCCGGCTGAAATCGCAGGTAAAGCCTACCCCAACGTGCATATTGCCGGCTTTGTAGATGATATAACGGTGTACTTTAAAGCCTCAGATATATTTTTAAACCCGCTTAGCAGCGGCGGCGGTATAAAAACAAAACTTGTGGAGGCCCTTGGGTATAATTTATCTGTAGTCTCACTGCGTGACGGCGCTATAGGCATACCATTGGGTGTAACTGGTGATAAACTGGTTATAATAAGGGATGATAATGATGTGCAGGCATTTGCAAACGCCGTAATTGCTTTGCAGGGCAAAAACTCAACCATACCAGCCAGCTATTTCGCTTATTTTTATTGGGGCGATATAACTAAAAAAGCTGCTGAGTTTATCGGCGCCAGCCTTACCTGATAATTTTGCCGGACAGAATATAAACCAGCCATTTAACAGCATTGCGGCAATACTCCTTGGTTAAGTAAATAAGGCAAAACATATAATAATACAACCCTTTGCCACACCTCTCGCGCATTATTTCAAGTTCTGCCCGCCTCATCGTTTTTAAAAGCTGTAGTTGCCGTTTTTTATTACTGCTGCCCCTGTTAATGTGTACAATGCTGGTTTCACTGAAAAAATAACATGTAAAACCAGCCTTTTTTACCTGGTAACACCAAAGCTGGTCTTCTCCATACATAAAAAAGCGTTCGTCTAGTTTATTGCCTGGCAACCTTGAAAGGATAGCCTTTGGAAACATAAAAAAAGCGCCGTTTAGCCAGTCGCATTCCGTATCAAAATCACCTTTAAAATATTTGCCCAGCATTAGCTGCGCCCTTTTTTTGTAGGGCATCATTAAGGGAATAAAGCGCAACAGGTCAAGCAATTCCCAGCCAATACCCCTGAATTTGCGCGCTGTATATTGCACACCACCAGAGGGGTAGAACATTTTAACACCTATAACCCCTGTATTCGTCTGCGCCGCTAATTTTTTAGTGCACTTGCTTATTGCATCCTCTGTTAACCATGTATCGTTATTAAGCAATAGAATAACATCACCCTTTGCGTGCTGTATGCCAAGGTTGTTGCCTTTGGCAAAGCCGCCGTTTTCGCTATTCTTAACTAAAACAACATTGGGGAATTTTTGAAAAAAAAGCGAGGCATCGCATTCGGCTGAATGGTTATCAACCAAAACAATTTCATACTCAATCCCTTTCGTAAACTTTATTATACTTTCAATACAATTACATGTTAGCTGAAAAGCATTATAATTGATGATGATTATAGAAACTAACATGTGAATTATTGATCTTGATTAAACCTGTACAGTTTATCACTTATTTTAAATACTTTCCCAATTTATTATTTTTATAATCTCGCCAAGCTCTTATTATATACTTAACAAGCGCATACCGGTGATTGCAATATAAAAAGTTATTTTTTATACTTGTATATATTGCCTTTTTAAAATACTTAATATCTGCACTAAACTCATTCTTATATGCCTTCTTCACAAGCAAAAAATTTCTAAGCATATAATATATCCTTAAAGGGGAATGAAATACCCGTTCAGTTATTTTTAGTGTCAAGAGCGATCGGTAATATTTTATTTCGCCTAAGTTGTGGGTAAGATAAATATTATTAACCTTAACCACCCGGAAGCCCATTTTTATTGCGCGAAAACAATATTCAATATCCACAAAATCAATAAAATAATCCTCCTTAAAACAACCAATAGTTTCAGCGACAGAAACATTTATTATACTGCCCGATGTAATAAGATGGTTAACGTATATTAAAAAACAATCATCAACTGCAACCACTTTTTTTTGGTAATCAATTCCAAATACCGCTATTGTTGTATCATCACTTTTGCTCTCAAAACAGTTTTTGTACGAATTGAAAAAGCCGTCCTCAAAATATGAATCCTGGTCCATTGTAAGCAACCAATTATAGCCATCGTTTTTTGAGTAGTTTATAGCCTCATTTAGTCTCGTCGCAATTCCTGCATTCTTTCCGTCATTAAAATATTTAATCTTGGGTATTTTTTTGAGTGCAGTAACCAAGGCTGGCATGCTTGTTTCTGTGTTATCAAACACATAAAGAACATTAACATAGGAAAGCCAGGAATGTATATTTAATATAACTTGTTCGGTGGGATGATAAATAATAATCGTACTCGCCAACTTCATAAAGTAAATAGCGTAAGCGGCAAAAATATATGAATAACATGAGATTATATTTATATTTTTGCCCGGATGACTATTGCTGATAAACTAGTTACTTTTATATCCTATTTACGCCAGAAAGAGAAGAGACGGCTTATTTCGGCGGCACGTTCGTTAAGAAATAAAAAAGGCCTGGAAATTGGCGGCCCCAGTGCTTTTTTCAGTGTTAAAGGCGGTATGCCGGTTTACCTTTATGCATCTGCGGTTGATGGTGTTAATTTTAGCACTGATACAATTTGGGAAGGCTCCATAACCAGGGGCAATAATTACATTTACTATAAAGGCAAAAAAGGATTTCAATATATTGACGAAGCCACAGATCTGTTTGAAATTGAAAATTCCAGTTATGACTTTGTGCTATCATGCCACAGCTTAGAGCATGTCGCAAACCCAATAAAGGCCTTATACGAGTGGAAGAGGGTTTTGAAAAATGATGGACAATTGATACTGGTTTTGCCTGATAAAGAAAAAACATTTGACCATAACAGGCCAATAACTGCAATTGAGCATTTGATTGATGATTATAATAATAACATAGGTGAGGGAGATGCAACACACTTTAAAGAAATTATTGAGATGCATGATTTGAGTTTCGACAAGCTTTTAATAAGCCAAGAAGATTTCACCACAAGGTTGTATAATAATTTATCTGAAAGAAGCGCGCACCACCACGTATTTAATTTGCAGCTTATTAATAAGATGTTGTCGTATTGCGGGTTTACAGTGTATTATCAACAAAAAATGGCGCCGTTTCATTTAATATCGATAGCAGGTAAAAATTAAGTTTATGCGCCGTTTTGGATATAACGTTATTTATCTTGTGCAGCTAATAAGATATTTTGGCCCGATAGATGGGGTTAGCATTTTTTGTAAAATACTGTTTTCCCGGTCTTTATCTATAATATCTTCAAAGAAATTTAAAAATAAAGTTGAAATAAGGAAACAAGATTCCGACCTGCCCATTTTTTACCAGGTGTTTGCTGATTTGCAATACGATATTTCATTTTCACTAAAATATACTCCGTTAAGAATTATTGACTGTGGTGCGAATGTTGGATACGCTTCATTGTATTTCTCGTCGCTTTTTCCATCTGCTGAAATAATCGCCGTTGAACCAGATAATAAAAACTTTATACAATTATCCAGGAATACTCAAAATTATAAAAATATCACAGCTGTTAAAGCCGCTGTTTGGCATAGAAATACTGAGATGGTTATTAAAAATAAATCGCAGCTTAGTGCAGGCTTTGAAGTTGAAGAGTCTGGCAGTAATGATAATGTTGAATTAATTGGAATAACGATTGATGAAGTAATAGCAAAAAATAATTTTGAGGAGGTAGACATTTTGAAAATTGACATTGAAGGAGCCGAGTATGAGCTTTTTACAAACAACCCGCATAGTTGGCTTTCCAAAACAAGATGTTTGATAATTGAGTTACATGATAATTTAAAGCCTGGTATTTCAAAACATTTCTTTAAAGAAATGGCAGAATATAACTGGAGAACCGTAATAAGAGGAGAGAATATCATTTGTTTCAAGGAACATTAAAGTGGTAACTTTTTCAGTGTTATTTTTCCTTTTTACATTTTCCGAAAGGGACATAATAACTTTAAATTTAAAAAGCCTGCATGATTTCTATTTGCATTCCTGCATATAAACGCATCTCTTACCTTAGGCGCCTGCTTGATAGTATCGCAATTCAAACATTTACTGATTTTGAAGTTATTATTTCTGATGATAGTCCTGATGAAACGGTTAATGGATTGGTGACTGATTATGATACAAGGTTTACAATAAGATATTTTAAGAATATAACTCCTCTCGGCATGCCTGCAAACTGGAACTTCGTCATATCGCATGCACAGGGGGATTGGATTAAGCTGATGCATGACGACGACTGGTTTTCATCTTCGGACAGCCTGCAGCAATTTGCTAATAAAGCAGCCTTGGGCCCAAAGTTTATTTTCTGCGCATACACAAATGTTTTTGGCGACACTGGCTCAACGCAGGTTGTAAAAATGCAACCAGTGAAAAAAAGTGTTATTATAAATGAGCCGTTGGTGCTAATGTCAAAAAATTTTATCGGGCCGCCAAGTGTGACGATGGTGCACAAAAGCATCTCGGAAAGCTACGACGAGAGGATGAAATGGCGGGTAGATATTGATTTTTATATTAGGGTACTGCATAAAGAAAAGGCATTTATTTTTATAGATAATCCACTTATCAATGTGGGCATAAGTAGTTACCAGGTTACCAACGAATGTTTTGAAAACCCTTTAATTGAATTGCCTGAAGGACTGCTGCTTTTAGATAAATATGGAACTGCGCCTCTGAAAAATATTACAGTATACGATGCATGGTGGCGCTTACTAAGAAACATGAATATTACTGCTACAGGCGATTTAATAAAGTATTCTGAAGAAAGATGGCCTGATGCCATTATTAAGATGTTAAAAAATTTAAGCAAGGCACCTCCCGGATTGCTAAAAATTGGAATTATATCAAAAATTTTTATGTTTATCTCTTTTCTTTCCAACAGAGTAAAAGGCATATTATAATAGCAAAAGCCACCAAACGGTGGCTTTTGCTATTATAAGTATTTAGTTTTATTACTTCTTATTTTTGCGCAACCTGTTGCGGCAATGCAATTGTATTGGCATTTGCAGCTGCAACGGGTGCCTGGTATTTAATTTCAACTTTGTTATTACCAGTTGGTGGCACTACGTTTTTTGTGGCAAACAGTTGTGCAAGGGTAGGAGCAACAACCAGTGAAACAATTGACATTAACTTGATAAGAATATTCATTGATGGACCTGAAGTATCTTTAAAAGGATCACCTACAGTATCACCGGTTACAGAGGCTTTATGGGGATCTGATTTCTTAAAATACATCTGGCCGTTTATTTCAACACCTTTTTCAAAAGATTTTTTAGCGTTATCCCATGCACCACCAGCGTTGTTCTGAAACATACCCATCAATACGCCACTAACTGTCGCCCCAGCGAGAAATCCGCCCAGTGCTTCGGGGCCCAATATAAACCCTATAATTAATGGTGATATAATTGCAATAGCACCCGGCAACATCATCTTTTTAATAGATGCTTCCGTTGATATTGCCACGCATTTATCATATTCAGGTTTGCCGGTACCTTCCATTATACCCGGGATGGTTTTAAATTGCCTCCTTACTTCCTCCACCATTGCCATTGCAGCCTCGCCAACCGCGCGAATAGCTAACGATGAAAATATAAAGGGAACCATACCACCAACAAACAGGCTGGCTAATACTTTTGCTTTATAAATATCAATGCCAAGCATTGGGTAACCGTTGTGGTTAATAACGCCCACGTAAGCAGCAAACAACGCAAGAGCTGTTAATGCTGCAGAAGCAATAGCAAAACCCTTACCTGTTGCAGCAGTTGTGTTACCCACAGCATCAAGCACGTCAGTCTTTTCCCGTACTTCTTTGGGCAACTCACTCATTTCTGCAATGCCACCAGCGTTATCTGCTATGGGGCCAAAAGCATCAATAGCAAGCTGCATCGCGGTCGTTGCCATCATGCCCGCAGCAGCAATGGCAACGCCATATAAACCTGCGCAAGCAAAAGATCCCCAAATACCAGCCGCTAAAACAAGTATTGGTAAAAATGTGCTTTCCATTCCCATGGCCAATCCACCAATTACGTTGGTAGCATGACCAGTGGCACTTTGGCGAATAATACTAAGCACAGGGCGTTTGCCCATAGCGGTATAATACTCTGTTATAATGCTCATTAAAGTTCCCACCGCCAAACCAACACCAATAGCCCCAAGCACACCCCATTTTGTAAACGGAATACCGCGTAAGGTCATTTCTCCATCAGGCAAAATGTAGTAAACCAGGCCTACGCATGCAAAAGCGGTAAGGATGATTGAACCCCAGTTGCCCATGTTAAGTGCTTTTTGCACATTGTGGGTATTTACGCCTGCACTATCACTTACTCGCACAAATAAGGTTCCTATAATGGAGAAGATAATACCGGTACCGGCAATAAGCATTGGTAAAATAATTGGACCAAAGCCACCAAATTTGTCCAGGGAAGTTGTTTCTTGTCCTAATACTATTGTTGCTAACACTGTAGCTACATAAGAACCAAAAAGGTCTGCACCCATACCTGCAACATCACCCACATTATCACCAACATTATCTGCAATTGTGGCAGGGTTGCGCGGATCATCTTCCGGAATGCCGGCCTCAACTTTACCAACAAGATCAGCACCTACATCGGCAGCTTTGGTATAAATGCCACCGCCAACACGTGCAAAAAGGGCTATGCTTTCGGCACCGAGTGAAAAACCTGTAAGTACCTCTATAGTGCGTCTCATTTCGTCTGAGTCAACTATACCAGCATGAAACACCTGCCTTAACAATATAAACAGGCAGCCCAGGCCCATTACAGCCAGGCCTGCTACACCGAGTCCCATTACAGAACCACCAGTAAATGAAACAGACAGTGCTTTTGAAAGGCTTGTACGCGCAGCATTTGCAGTTCTAACATTTGCCTTTGTGGCCACCTTCATACCAATATAGCCTGCTGTGGCGCTTGATACAGCACCGAAAATAAAAGCGAGGGCAATTGACCAATGAGAGTTTGCATTTTGTGTTGCCATAAGACCTAATAGTGCAGCAACAACAATAACAAAATAAAAAAGTATCCTCCATTCTGCTTTAAGAAAAGCCATAGCACCTTCGGCTATGTATTTACTGATCTCTTTCATGCGATCGTTGCCCGCATCCTGCTTCGAAACCCAGTTGAATTTAATTAAAGTGTAAATAAGGCCAATTAAACCCATGGCCGGAACGGCAAGAAATAGATATTTGGTCATAAGCGCTCTTGTATCTAAATATTAATTAGGTGGGCAAAAATAGGGGATAATCGTTAATCTGTTAAAAAAGATAGGTTTATCTCTATAAATAGCTTTTCAAACTGCCTTTCACCGAAAAAAAGACATATTCTAACCAAAAAGCCTTTTTGAACGTATAATAGTTTTAATTAGTTTTTAATTTTGACTTGTCAATCAGAAATAATGCTTTTTTAAAGATACTATCCATAGGGGTATGGATTGTTTATGAAGGGTTACAAGGGATTCATTCTTGAATCCCTTTTCTTTTTTTAACTCACTCAATATCAGCCCTTATTTCATAGAACGCTTCGCCTAAGCGGTCAATAATATCACTGGCTATCATACTTTCCTGGCTTTGTTCCTGTAATGTAAGGTCTGCTGCAAGGCCATGCAGGTACGTGCCGCATATAGCTGCATCTAATCCAGTTAAGCCCTGGGACATAAAAGCGGTTATTATACCTGTTAATACATCGCCGCTGCCACCCTTAGCTAATCCAGCATTTCCTGTTGAGTTAAACCAGCCAGATCCATTATTCGCAATTAGTGTATAATGGCCTTTTAAAACAATGGTAAAATCATATTGCGAGGATAGCTCTACAGCTTTATTTAACCTGTCCATTTCGTTAGCAAATTTTCCAAATAGCCGTTCAAATTCTTTTGGATGCGGCGTAATAACCGAACCCGCCGGAATATGTTGTAAAAGCTGTTTATTTTCAGCAATTATATTTAATGCATCAGCATCAATTACAACAGGCTTTTTAAAATTTTCCAACACGTGTTGCAGTGCACCTAAGGCATCATGATTCGTACCCAGTCCCGGGCCTATACCTATTGTTGTAAACCCTTCCCAATCCGTAGTTTCTTCCCTTATGGCACACATCGCTTCAGGCAAAGCAGTTTGGGGTATATTGATAGCGTTTTGTGGAACGTTAAGGGTAACCAGCCCGGCCCCTGCACGCATGCAGGCTTTTGCGCTAAGCAGGGCAGCCCCCATTTTGCCGGTATTGCCCGCTATTACTAAACTATGCCCGTAGTTACCTTTGTGCGCAAAAGCGCTGCGCGGCTTAACTGTTTCGGCTACCCGCGCTTTTTCTATAACCTGGAATATCGTTTCAGTTTCTTGTAAAAATTGGGGTAGCAGGCCAATATCCTGCACAACAACTTTTCCAAACAACTCAGCATTTTCAGCCAATAAAAAACAAAGTTTAGTGGTTTGAAAAGTAAGGGTATAAGTTGCATTTATTACAGCGTCGCCCTTACAGCTTTTATCAATATACATACCGCTGGGCACATCAATAGCAATTACCGTTGCCGATGCATTATTGATATGGGTAACCAGGGCTGCACTTAAATCAAGTAAAGGCCTGTTAAGGCCTGAGCCAAATAAAGCATCTATTACCAAATCGTTCCGGTTAATTTCAGGGAAAAATTCTTGGGCCTGTATAAAATATATGGCTGATGATAGCTGGTGCAGCTTATGCAGGTTAACCTGGAAGTCGTCAGTGCCCCTTGCACCAAATTCTAAAATATAAACCACCGGTTGAAAGCCTGTATCTATTAACTGGCGTGCAATTGCCAGGCCGTCACCACCGTTATTGCCCTTGCCGCAAAATATTTTAACGGCCTGTGCCGCAAGATTTTTTTCCAATATAAACTCTGTGCACCTTGCAGCGGCGCGTTCCATTAAATCAAGTGACGCAATTGGCTCATGCTCTATCGTATAGGCATCCCATTGGTGTATTTGTTGTGAAGTCAGAAGTTTCATACGTTATGCAAAAGAGTTTTAAATGTAAGATTTATTAGCAAAAATGTGGCATTATTTAAAAGGTTTGTACAATAGTCAAGTAGTCTATCGGTCTGCCATCTAATTAAGGCTGGGTATAATGCGTTTATTCAGCAATATACATCGGTGGTTCGTTGCAGGATATTATTATAGCATTAGCCATATCGTCTGTGTTCGTTGTGGCAAACAATTGTTTATAAATGCTAATTACTTCACTGGAAAATACAGTGCTTTGGTTATCTGGGTTCTCTACGGTGTAAACTGGGATGCACTCAAAATAAATATATTGGCGGGCGGCAATATTATATACTGCAATTCTTGTAATATCCGTAGTTTGTCTTATTTCGGGCAATAAAAACACCGGGTAATCAAGCAGATTGGTCCAAAGGGTAATGCTCAACGGGGCGTCAAAAAAACGGTAATATAATACCTTAGCGCTTACTTTTTTTGAAAGCAGGCTGGTTTTTAACTCGAACAACTTTTCATACATATCTGTAAGCGGTTTATACATATTGTGCACCGTTGTAAACGCTGCCCACATATTAGCCGACCGGTTATAATATTGCATGTTTTGTGTGCCTATTTGCAGCTTATAGTCAAAAGCCGGGTAACCCGGTACCGTGTAGCCGGGGTAGAAGTATAGTAATTTGTTTTGCCTGCAATAATCAATCTTGGTGTAGATAAGGCATTTGCCAAGGCTGTATTTTTTAAATGCAGGGTTGTAAATACACACAATGCCTTGTGCGCTTGTTTTGCCTGTGTCAAAAAAACCAGAGGCTATAAGGTCTTCACCCGCATATATATTTACCTGCAAAGTATTGTATATGCTATAAGTGTTGTTTGCCAACAACAGTTGCCGCAACGATGAATAAGATTCAAATGCAACACCAGCTTTATATTTTTCATATAAAACCTCGTGCTCCCGGGTTATTTGTGCAGGCTGAACTTCAGTTCTAAATGCTTTTATGCCTTTTAGCGCTAATCGGTGGTTTTTATCCGGCACATAACGGGCAATATCAATTCTTAACCATATTGCGCTGTAAAAAATATTGTTGAACTGCAAAAAATGAGTAGTGAATATTGTTTGGTTCATTCTAAACCAACCCCTGGCCAGGTAATCATCCAATTGTTCCGGTGAAATTGATAAAGGAGATTCAGAAATGGCAAACATATTACCTGCGTGCATTTGTATAATGCGATATTACGGTATTTTAAATTATCCCCTTTAGAAACGGCCCACAATCGCAGTGACGTAATTTTTTGTTTTTGCCATTATATATTTTACATCAATCCTATATCTTTATGCCCCTGTAAAATGGAATAAAGTAATGGGAATTATTGATATAAGACAAGCAACAATGTATGATGTGCCTCAAGTGCGCCTGCTTGAAAAAGAATTAATCGAGCATGAAAGAGGGATCGAACTGCCTATTAAAGAAGGCGATGATGTTTATTATTACGATATTCCACAACTTATTAACGACGCTACAAACAGTCATTTATTGGTTATGGAGCATGACGGAGAAATTATTGCCTGCGGACTGGGTCAAATACGGGAGAATAAGCATTATTATACCGAGAAATATTTTGGTTACGTCGGCCTGATGAGCGTAAAGAAAGAATACCGGGGCAGGGGTTACGGCAGAGACATTATAAACTTGTTGTTGCAATGGTTTAAAACAAAAAATATTACAGAAGTAAAGCTTAAGGTGTTTGCTAATAATCCCGGCGCAATTAAGGCTTATAGAAAGCTTGGATTTGAAGATTTTTCAATTGATATGCGTGTTGAGATATAAAACCGCACACATTTTATGAATTTCCCTTTAATTTGCTGTATGATGAAAGCTAAATTATTTATTTGTACCACGTTGCTTTTTTTAGTAGCCCTAAATTTAAAAGCTCAAAAACTTGATACCACAGTTACTATGAATGGCGAAGGGTACCGTGTGGTATGCAGCAATAAAGATTTAGACAATAATTATGTTACCCTTACCCTGGTCAAGCTCCCACTTAACAATTCAAGACAAATAGATTTTCCTATAAAAGGTAAAGTAGTTAAAGCGGTTGTTGATGACCTGAATGATGATGGCCAGCCAGACCTTATAATTTGCTGGTATAATGGTGCAAACTATGAAATGGGTAATGTAATCGGCATATCATATTCAAAAGCTGATAAGTCAATTGTACCAATTTACTTCCCGGATATTTATACTGACCCAAAAATTCGGGAAGGCTATAAAGGATACGACACTTTTTCGCTAACAATAGGAACATTAATGCGCAAATTCCCTATTTATCTTGCAAATGATGCACCTGATAAGCCTACGGGCGGTATACGTACAGTGCAATATAATGTTGTTAGCGAGCAGGGTCGCCTGAAGTTTAAAGTATTGCGAACTTTTGAAACCCAGCCGGAGAATTAAGAAAGTCTGCCCAATTATCCTAACATTTTAACTGGGCAAACCCGCTGATTTTTACCTGCTATTTTAACTTTCTTGCCAATAGCGTAGTACCCAAGCCCATTAATGCAATTACACTAAATGACCAGCGCAAACTTGCGGCCTGCGCAATAAAGCCGATTAGCGGTGGCCCCATTAAAAACCCTAAAAAACTAATGCTTGATACGGTGGCCAATGCCAACCCCGGCGACATTTTTGCTGACCTGCCTGCCAATGCAAAAACCATGGGCACAACGCACGATACCCCAACACCTATTAATAAACAACCAACAGTAGCAGTAGCCATATATGGAAATAATACCAGTACTAACAACCCCGTGGCAATAAATATTCCACTTAATTGCAATATATTTTTTACACCAAATTTTGTTACCAGCCTGTCGCCAACAAAACGGCCTGTTGCCATTGTGGCTGTAAACGCTACATAGCCAATTGTAATAAAAGTTTTTGCCTGCACAATTTTTTGAAAATAAACGCCACTCCAGTCTGCCATGGCGCCTTCGCACAACATGCAGCAAAAGGCTATTAGGCCCAATAGCAAAATATCCTTACCTGGCTTTGCAAACAACGGCTGCTTACCCTTTACATCAAACTCATTTGGCAAGGTGTACTTATATGCTGCTAATGCTAATATTGAAGACAACACAAATATTATGGAGAAGTGAATTAAAGGCGATATACCTGCAGTTACAAAAAGGCTGCCTATTGCCGCTCCGCTAAACCCTGCAAGGCTCCACAACCCGTGAAACGACGCCATAATTGACCTGCCATATAATTTTTCTACCCCCACTGCCTGTGTGTTCATTGCAATATTTACCAGATTGGCCCACAAACCAAAAAAGAACAGGCCGCATATAAGCTGAAACGCGGTTGTGGTTAATGCCAATAAAATTAGCGTCAATGGATATAAAAGTGCCGCCCCAATAATTAGTTGCCTGCTGCCAAAGCGGCTAATAAGCCACCCTGATAATGGCAGGCTAACCAATTGGCCAACGGGCAATGCAAATAATACTGCGCCTAAAACAGCATCATTTAAATGCAGGGCATTTTTTATGTCGGGTATCCTGCTTGCCCAACTTGAGAAAGTTAAGCCAGCAACAAAAAAGAAAACACCTACCGCGATACGGTAAGCTTTTGAATTTAAACTTAATGATACATTCATACTTGTTCCTTTTGGCTGTTAATGTTTTAATCTTGTATTTTAATAAGAATGGGAGAGAAGTTAACCCTCCCATCTTTATTTACGCTGCGTTATTTTTTTTTAGCTCATTGTTATTATCGTCATTATCATTTATCTCCAATAGATTTTCAACCGCGTGTTTTTTATTGTTCATCAATGGAGAGGTAATAATGAAATCAGCGGTGGTTTTATTGTTGGCTATAATAATGTCAGCTTCAAGGGCCGCATGTATTATGCCCCTTATGCCATTGCGCTGTAATGGTGTTTCGTCATTGCTCCAAAACAATACCACGGCGTCAACACCGCCCTCGTTAATCAGGGTGCATAATTCCTGGTAACCTTCATAAGGGCCGGTTAAATATGTTGTGATTGCTTTATTTAATGTGCCTTCCAATACTTTGGCTGCATCACCAGTTGCTATTATTTCGTGTTGCTGTAAAAGGCTTTTATTAAAGTAACTCCATTCAATTAGCTCCGTCTTTTTGTCAGGGTGTACTACAAAAGCTATCCGTTTTACTCTGTTTATTTTTGTTTTGCTCATACTAATGTTAATTATTTTAACAATCTTACCTAAAACAATTGCCCCACCATAATGGCGGGGCAACGTTATATTATCGGCTTCTTTTTCTTTTTTGTTATTACAAATATGTACTGTTTACACAATAATAATACCAATATTCAGTAAAGGTAACCCACCGGGTATGTTAACAATAAACTACAGCATTTTTAACGGCGGCTAAAAGTGTTTATTGCAACATCTAAGTTTAAGCACTTTTGGTTAGTAAATTTTACCTGCATTAGCAGGTTTATTTAACTTTACGGGTATATTTTATTTATTATGCCTTACGATGAAAAACTTACACAAAGAATTAGAGAAGCATTGGCCGGGGTACCCAATGTTGAAGAAAAGAAAATGTTTCGCGGCGTAACATTTATGGTTAACGATAAGATGTGTATAAGTGTTAGCGCCGAAAGGTTGATGTGCCGCATTGGGGCTGAAAAACAGCAGCAAATGGTTGAAAAACCGGGTTGCACCGAGGTAATAATGCGGGGGAAGGTGATGAAGGATTTTGTATTTGTTTGGCCCGAAGCGTTTAAGAATAAGAGAGATTTAGAATTATGGATAAATCTTTGCCTTGATTTTAATGGCGAGGCAAAATCTTCAAAAGCCAAGAAGAAGAAATAAATATCTTCCAGTTACGCCAATACTCCAAAAATTTTGTAAAAATCATAGGCCTTTTTTAACCGCCATCAGCCATAATTCAATTTTCCACCCTTTCTCCACCCCTTAAGTCATCCATTTCCACCTGATGTTTTGGACAAACTAGTAAGTCGCATGCTATATTGCATGTGAAATTCGTGTGTCTAAAAAAAATCAATACTGTATTGTTTAAAACTACCTGGTTATGTCTTTTGAAACTTTAAAGTACATAGCATCTTTTCTCCACCCTAATAATGCATTTTTCCATCCGTCGTTTTTATTATAACATTTGCAAGGCGGCTACTTTGCACAAAAATTATTTATGAAAAAAATTAGTATTTCGGCAATGTTCATTTTAAGCGCTTTTTTATTAAGAGCGCAGATAATTGGCAAAAGTGAACTTACAAAAACCATCATTCTTACAGACAGCAGTATTAATCGCCGCTTGTATTTACCAATTACAAAAGGAATGGCTTATATCCATTTCTTTTTTAAAGTGAATGTTTCAGACGGGGGGGTTACGGTAAACATTGAAGACCCTGAAGGCAAGCAGGAGGGGGGCTTTCGTGTGACTGCGGATACGGAAATGGAAGAAAATGGTGAAAAGGGCTCAAAGGGGCAAATGACACATGAAGTAAACTTTCCCATACAGGGTAACTGGCTTATTTTGCTAAAATCAAAACATGCATCAGGCACATTATCGTACGAAATAAAACTTAACTAAGGTTGATGCGCAAATTATTAATACTGTTATTATTATCTGGCTGCGTCTTTAGCGGCTTTGGCCAGCAGTGTGAAATATCAGGACAAATTATGCTTGATTCGTCCTGGGCAAAACAGGTTTATATCTGCGCCATACCCGAGTTTAACCAAATGTACACAGCAAGTGATGAACTAATAACCGGCAGAGGTGTAATTGACTCTGCCGGTTACTTCACACTTAAATTTTCATGTAAGCAGGAGCCATTATTATACAGGCTGCACGTTATTAAAAAAAGCGACCCTGCATCAACCCTTATTATTGGCGGCAAAGATGAAAATTTTGTTTTTTTTATAGCCAAAGCGCAGGATTATATTTACCTGAAGCATATAAATAAAAATATGCCCCTGAGCCAGAACGATGTGCAGAATACACCTGCGAATAAAGAACTTGCGCGGCTATTCAGCATACTTAATTACAGCAGTAACCAAAAAGTACGTACAGACCGTGAGCGGTTAAAAAACCAGTTAATTGATCTGGCAGATTCCTCATCGTCGCAATTGGTTTCGTTGCTGGCAATATCAAATACATTTGGATTGAGTGACCGGCAAAAAGAGAGAATCGCAAACACGGTAGAAAAGTTTAACAGGCAGAACCCTTACGGTGCAAACATTTTTGAACAATATAAAAAAACGGGCCCTGGATATATTTTAGTAATAGCAGCACTTTTGTTGATTGTTACAGGTGTTTTTGTAATCATCGCAATACAAACGCGTAAAAAAAACACTGCGCTTAAAATATTTAAAACATTAAGCCAGCGTGAAACAACAATAATAAAATTTATAGCAGACGGCAAAAGTAACAAGGAGATAGCCGCTGAACTTAACGTTGAGCTAAGTACTGTAAAAACACACGTAAACAACATTTATACAAAGCTTAATGTTAAAGGACGAAAAGATGTTCTGGCATATAAAGCCCTGTTTAAAAAGTATGGTTTATAGCATTTTCACATAACCGTAATAGTTAATTATAGTTAAATAATAACACCTATATATTTCTGTCGCCGTTCTTCACAAACACACAAAATGTCAGTTTTCGCCTGTAAGCTATCCAGTAACTTGAAGTAGCATTGCCTGTAATAAAGCATGCCGTGTACCAAAAATATTTGCTTACAAAAACTAAAAACTGGTTATGAAACTGCTTTATGTTTTATGTGCTGCGCTTGGCTTTTGTTATGCCGCCGCGCAGGAGCCGCCTTATGTAAAAAAATTTTCTTTGAACGAAATACTGGTATCAAATTCGGGTGATACCTGGAAGGAGTTTTTAAACACGTCAACCATGCGCGCCGGGGTCTACAATTTTAAAAGCAACGCGCAGGATGCTGTGAAAACCGCTGCTGAAGATGGGGCTTATTACATAATAAAAGGTAAGGCAACACTTAATGCGGGTGGCGAAAACCATACAGCGTTAGCAGGAAACATTTTTTATATAAAAGGCGGCACGGCATATAATTTTTCAGCAATTGAAAATGACCTGGTTGTATTGGTTATATACTCAAAAGCCACACCGCCTGCCGACGAAAAGCCTTTTGACACGTACAATATGGCCGACATTGAGCAAAAAAGAGTGCCTGGTGAAAATGATTGGGAGCCGTTTATACGTTCTAAAACAATGACGTTCGGGTTGTATATGCTGCCCCAAAAAACCGGCGGCGACAGTACGTTAACCCATAAGATGGAAGAGCTAAATTATGTAACTGCCGGAACATCAAAATTTACTATTGACGGTTATACAATGGATGTTACCGAGGGGGACATTATGTATGTTGATAAAGGCCACGGACATTATTTTCATGATCTTAAAAATGATTTTGACGTGTTGATTTTTTGGGAGAAGAAATCATTGCAGCAGTAAGTAAATACTTTATTGTGCATATACCTGTAAAATATCTATTAAAGATTAAGCTTAAAGCTTGCATGTTGCTTGCCTGCGCTGGTTTTATAATATCAGCAAAATGCCAGAACAACCAGAACGATGTTAAAAAAGCAGACTCGTTGTACAATGTACAAAACTGGAGCGGTGCATCAACTGTGTACCAGCAATTGCTTACCAATACTCAACTACAGCTTTTAGTAAACGGAAGGCTGGGCCTTTGTTATTATCACCTCGGCAATTACGGTAAAGCACTCTACCATTACAATCAAGCGCTCGGCTGTAAAAATTCGGCGCCTGTAGCCAATGTTATTTATGCAAGAATGGCGCGCGTTTATGCAAAACAGGGCAAGAGCAATATGTCGCTCACATTACTTGACAGCGCTGTAACAAAAGGCTATAGCAACAGCATTGAGCTGGATTCGCTGGATGAATATAAAGACCTGCATAGCAACGGTCTATTCAAAAACATTGTTGCAAAAGCATATAAAAATGCTTACCCTTGTTCAACAGACCCGCAATCACGGTTATACGATTTTTGGCTGGGCAACTGGATAGTATATAATACAGGCAGCAATGCAATTATTGGATATAGCTATAACGAAAAGCAATCAGGTGAATGTATGATACTGGAAAGCTGGGTATCGTACCCAAACCAGTACAGCGGAGTTGCCATGAATTTTTTTGATCCTGAGAAAGGCAAATGGGAAAAGGTTTGGGTAGGCTCAGAAGGCGGCCCCGGTGTAGTGCACCATTATGTTGCGGGCGATGTAACAGATAACGCCATGCGTTTTGTGTACGAGTTAAAGGATGAGAAAGGCGAAATGCAGCCCGGAAGATATACCATATATAACCTTGCCGATGGTAAAGCAAGGCTTGTAAAAGAGCTATCGCCTGATAAAGGCAAAACGTTTGATGTGCTGATGGACCTTACTTATGTAAGAACGAAATTATAAAACATACAAAAGAGATAGTGCTGCTACCGGGATACGCGGCTGTATTCATCAAGCACCTGCTTCTCTTTTGGGGTGAGGCTTTTAATGCCGCTGCGGTTTATTTTATCAAGTATCCTGTCCACTTCCTTTTGCCTGTCAATTTTCTCTATGTTATAGCGCTGGTCTACAGTATAGTTCTTGTTATGCCTGTTAAAAAACACACTGTCAATAAATAAAAAACCCGGTTTGGCTATGATCATACAAATAAAAAAAATACAGGGTATTGTAATAACCAGTATAGTAACATAATTATCAAAGAAAACATCGGGGTGCAGCACTGTTGCTACAAGCATGCCTATTAAAGCGCCGCCCAGGTGCGCATCGTGGCCAATATTATCCCTTCTTGACCTTATACCGTAAATAGAAAATAAAACAAATGCAATACCGTATAACCAGCCCGGTATTCTAACAAAAATGAGGTTTATACTCATGCCCGGTAGTAAGGCTATTGACGCGAATATAATACCGCATACCGCACCGGAGGCGCCTACAGAACTATAATCGCCTTCATTTTTATGAATAAACAGCGACAGCAGGTTGCCGCCAATTAAGCTTGCAAAATAAATAAGAAGGTATTGAAGGCTGCCGGTTATTGATTCAACCACACCGCTAAAAAAGTATAATGAAAATACATTAAATGCAAGGTGCACCCAGCCAACATGTAAAAAGCCTGATGTGACAAGGCGTTTATAATCTTTGTTTAAGAGTATCTTATCTACTTCAAATTTGTAACGGTCAAAAAACAGGAAATTCTTAAACCCGTTGTACGAAACGATAATGTTAATGATGATAATGACAAGACTTATAATTCCGGTACCGCTCATTGCTGCAAAATTTATACAGGGTTATTGCGTAAATTAAGCAACTTTTTCATGCTGATGTAATAAGCGCATAAAAATTAATATTTTGTGTGGTTAAATCCTCCGTAAAAACTTTAAACCGGAAACTTTAAACTGGAAACTGTATTTGCCAGTGCGCTTTTCATCTTTGCTACCTCTTCAGTATCAACACTTACCATACTCAGATCCTCCAGCATACTTTGTTTTTGGTAATGCATAGCAGATGTTTGTGATGTTCTCGCCGATGAATGGAGTTCTATGGCCCCCGTGAATTGTGCCAGTAAGGCTATATTGTTGCTGCGCACACCGCTGCCGGGCATAATAACAATGCGGTCATCAGCCTGCTCAACTAATTGTTTTATTAACTCTTTCCCGTCAAATGCATTGGGCACCTGGCCACTGGTTAAAATACGGCTGCATCCGCATGCTATTATATCTTCCAGTGCCTGTAACGGCTCTACGGTGCGGTCAAATGCGCGGTGAAAGGTAACTTCAAGCGGGTAAGCAAGGTCAACCAGCCGCTTTGTTCTGTCAATATCAATACTACCATAGCTATTTAGCAGGCCGGTTACCAACCCTTGAAAGCCCAGTTCTTTCACCAATTTTATATCATACTTCATCGCTTCAAATTCAGCATCGCTGTATAAAAAATCGCCGCCCCGTGGGCGGATTATAGGGAATACAGGAATGCCTGTTTTTTCCCTAACTAATTTTAAAGTACCATAACCCGGTGTTGTTCCGCCTTCAGCAGCATTTTCACACAGTTCAATACGGTCAGCACCTGCTTTTGCAGCCAAGAGGGCAGAAGCGAGATTAAAAACAGCTATTTCAAGTGTGTAATTTTGATTATTCATTGGTATCAACTCTGCTATTTATTATTTAAATCGTATAATAAGTCCTTAAGCATTTTAACCTTTCCGTTTATTTCGTCACTTTCAATATTGCAAACTGAAAGAACTGGGGGAAGCTTTGCATATAATGCTGGCTTGTTAAGCCAGTTCGCAACCTGCTCTTTAATCCATTTGTTATAAGCAATAGGATAGGTTTTGTTAACTATAAACAGGGCCTGCAAATATTTTTGAAATGCCTTGCACAAAATATCAAACGCCTGGAAATGCAATCCGCGCTTTACAAAAAATGGAATATGGTCCAGGTCATATTCACATGCCTCTTTTACTATTGCCAAACGTTGCAAGCGCAGTTCTTCATGGTAGTATGGCAACCATTTATTCCGCAATTCGGTAAAAAAAGGACCAGCGTGGTACAAAGGTGCAGCATAGCAGACCTGGTTGCCTATTTCAATTTCAAAGCTATCGGCAGCAACGCCTTCTTCAAAAACAGGCAGGTTATAATTTCCGTCAATAATATCCAAATGCAAATGGCAAAATTTGCTTTGTTTCCGGTATTCAGCAATTGTGCTATCCGCATGCGAGTATGTTATCCAGCCAGCTTCAATATCAGCTCTTTCACAAGCGGTTGTGCCGGGTTTTACCAATATGGCAAAATCAAGGTCACTTTCAGGAACGGCTTGACCGCGGGCACATGAATTAACCACAAGTACAGTATCAACAACAGGCAGTTTTGAAAAGTATTCCCCAACAATATTAGCTGCCCCCTGGTGTAATTTTGTGGGGAACCCGGGTTTGAAGACAACCATAATTTTATCATTTTAAAATCCATAGGAGCAGGCTGGCAACACTACATAATATGCTTGCCATCAATAAGCGTATTATACTCGTCAGCATAACATACGGCATAGTTAAAGCCTTTCTGTATACAATAAGCGCCGTGTTCGCCCTGCTTATTTATGGCTATAAAGCCAACCTGGGTGTCTTTTAATTTAGCTTCTCTTCCTTTAAAGTTTTTAATTATTTTTTCCACCGCTTTCCTGCATGCCTCTTCAGGGTGCAGGCCCTGCGCCATTAACTGAACCACCAGGTGCGTTCCGCAGGTTTTTATTACTTCTTCGCCAACCCCCGTAGCTGTTGCAGCACCAATTTCATTATCTACAAACAGGCCGGCGCCAATAATAGGGGAGTCGCCCACGCGACCCCGTACTTTAAATGCCATCCCGCTGGTTGTACAGCTACCGCTAAGGTTTCCGTGTGCATCCAACGCCACCATACCAATTGTATCGTGGTTAAAGTCGCCGTTTGGCAGCCTTAGCGGGGCAAAAGCGCTGCTGCCTTTGTTTTCAACATTTACTATTGGCTTATATTCCGATTTTTTCAACCATTCCTCGTATGCTTTTTTAGCGTCGCCGGATAACTGCCCGTTTTCCAGGGGGAAACCCTGTTCAATAGCAAACTGCTGGGCACCAACGCCGGCAAGCATTACATGGGGCGTTTTTTCCATTACCCTGCGCGCAACGCTTATGGGGTGTTTAATTCTTTCCAAAAAAGCCACGCTGCCGCAATTTCCGTTTTCGTCCATAATACTTGCGTCAAGGGTTACAAATCCATCCCTGTCCGGCCATGCACCCAGCCCTACACAACAGCTTTGTTCGCTTTCTGTAACCATTACGCCCTGTTCTACAGCATCTAACGCCCTTCCGCCATCGCGCAGTACTTTCCAGGCGCCCTTATTGGCGTTTATTCCTGCTTCCCAGGTCGAAATTACAATTGGCTTGCGGCCAGAACCTTCTGTATTCGGTCTGTTTATTTTCCCCAAAGCCCTGCCTGTAAAAAATGTACCCAATCCCATGGTGCCTAATTGTAATAATCGCCTGCGTGCAATACTCATATAATATTAGTTTTGTACATATATTAATGGCATAAAAGTAGCTTGTTGTAAACAATTATAAGCGCAAGTGAATCAAATAATATTATTTGTATTTTCAATAAATTCTGAAAATTTAGTATCTTTGCATTATAAATAAGACAACCTATGAGGGTAATTATTGCGGGAGGCGGATTTGCCGGCTTACAATTGGCAAAAAGGTTAAATGATAAAGAAGGAATAGAAGTTTTACTAATTGATAAATTAAACTTTCACCAGTTTCAACCATTATTTTACCAGGTTGCTACAGCGGGGCTTGACGCCAGTAACATATCATTTCCGCTGCGGAAAGTTTTCCAGAACAGTAAGAATATCCGTATAAGGCTGGCAGATATTACTGAAATAAAGACCGCCGAAAATATTGTAGTTACAGCAAATGACGAATTTAAGTATGATGTGCTTGTAATTGCTACAGGAGCTAACACAAATTTTTTTAATAATGCAAACCTGCAGGGAAAGAGTTTTCCAATGAAAACAACCATTGAGGCACTGCAGATCAAGTATCATCTGATCAAGAACTTAGAAGAGGCGCTTGACATAAAAGATAAAGAAGAACTTAGGCAAAAACTTAGCGTGGTGGTTGCGGGCGGTGGACCAACAGGAGTAGAACTGAGCGGGGCCATTGCAGAAATGCGCAATAAAATATTGCCGCGCGATTACCCGGAAATTGATTTTTCAGTAATGGATATACACCTGGTGGAGGGCAGCCCAAGAACTTTAGCAGCAATGAGCGAAAAGAGCAGCAGCCAAAGCAGGCGTTACCTGGAAAGGCTTGGGGTAAAAGTGCGTACCGAAACACATGTAAAAGACTATGACGGCGATAAAGTGCTGTTGCAAAATGGTGATACCATACCAGCCAAAACCGTTATTTGGGCTGCGGGTATTAAGGGCAATGTGCCTAAAGGCATTGATAAAGACCTGGTTGCGCGCGGTAACCGCATTAAAGTTGACCGGCAAAACCGGGTGCAGGGTTTTGAACATGTATATGCCATTGGTGATGTAGCTTATATGGAAACGCCAAAATACCCTAATGGCCACCCGCAGGTAGCCAACGTTGCCATAAACCAGGGAAAAAACCTGGCAAAAAATTTAATACGCCAGGTAAACGGCAATAAGCATTACCAGGACGAATTTGAATACCATGATAAGGGCAGCCTGGCGACCGTTGGGCGCAACCTGGCCGTAGTTGATTTTCCTAAAAACCGCGGCCACCTTGGCGGTTTTGTTGCCTGGGTAATTTGGATGGTGCTGCACCTGGTATTAATATTAGGTGTAAAAAACCGCCTGCAGATTTTTGTGAACTGGGTGTACAAGTATTTTACTTACGACCAAAGCCTGCGGTTGCTTTTTAAGGATTTTTACAGCAAGCAGGCCAATGAGGAATAAAACTGCCGGTTAAGACTAACCGGCGGTACTTACGGAAACATTAAAAATAAAATACAAAGATAATCTTTCTTATAATTAATATTATGTTAACCAAACTCGTTAATTTTCTTAATTTTTTCTTCTCCCACCCGCGTGCGGACGTATCTAAGCGAAGATTAATAAGAAGATTGTTTGGTAAATATGAAAGGCTAATCGCCTTTTCCGTGAAGCTTACTATATTGATTACATTGTCGAATACAGTTTCTTTCCTATTGGGATATTTTGTTTTTCGATTAAAGTATTCGCAGGAGCAACAGGATGATGCAAGCTATCGTTAATATGATCTATTTCCATTTGTAAATCTTTTACCTGCCTCTTTAGTTCAACATTTTGTATATCAGATATATATTTACCTAATCCGGCTATTATTGCAAACGCAAGTCCAATCCAAAAAATTAACCACGCTTCACTAATGGTAGATAAAAAATTCTTCTTTGGCTTTTTATATAAATAATTTCTTTTTTCAAGAATTTCTACGCAATTTTTTAAAAAATCCTTTGCTATAATATTTCTATCAGCAGGATTGTAATTTTTATTTGGTACCCATACATCGTCTCCAAACCAATTTTCATATTGTCCTTTAGAGCTTTGAAATAATGAAAATGACTTTATCCTTAAATAGTTTTCGTCCGTTTCTCCAAAATAATCCCTTATATAAGAACTTGTTTGAATAACCCAATTAATTTTAAATTCGTCATCAACTGGTAATTTATCCGATTGTTCTTTAAGTGTATTTATTGCTTTTAAAACTTTAGGGTTCATAGTGCGAGTATTAGTGTGCGCTCCACGCGCCCATAAGAGAAAGAAGCTCCGCAGCACGGAAGAAAAAACTAAGAAAATTAAAGCTCGGCGCAAGGGCGGCAAACAGCCATGAGCCGCCCCCTGTTGGGGTTAAACATAATATGAGTTATAAAATAAATTATGCGAATATGCGTTGCATTGCGCCTAAGGGCGCTGGCGGCATTGCTATATTGCGATTTTATTCCCTGCTCACAATACCATGTGCTCATATAAAATCGCAATATAGCAAAGCCGTAGGACAATCGCAAATTTATCTTATAACAATACGTTATGTTAAATAGGTTATAAAAACGACCTGTGGGCCATGGATTCACCTCTGTTCCCAAGCTATTTGTTTAGACCTTCTTCAGATTTTGGTAACAATTTCTTAATATACGTCTTTTAGAGAAAAGGTAGTTTTACCTGTTAAAACACCTGACCATGACATTAAGTTACCGATCATCTAAAGAACCTATGGCAAAGGCGTTTGAATACGACCTGATTGCCGAAATTTACACCAATTACGAAATGCAGCCGCTTTGGGTAAAGTACAGGGACCATGTAAAACTGCCTGTGCATGACGATGAAAATGTAAGCTTTGACGAAGGCGACGCTGAAAATGAGTATCAAAAACTTGGCGAATACCAAAAGCTGAAGGACTTTATCCTGGAGTTTGAGCACCAGTTATACGGGCAAAAACACATGGCCTAAGTTTGGCCTGAAACTATAAATAAAAAATCCTCCTGTAAAACAGGGGGATTTTTGTTTTGAGGGCTGTGCACCCGTGAAAAAACAGGATTTTGGTTTAGCCTTATTTTATTTATTGCGCACAAAAACCTCATTTATAGTCTGAAACGTCGTTGATCCCCTGCCCCCGACACGTGGTCCATTCGGATAGCCAAGTTCACACCCTGCCAGGTCAAAAAGGTTGGTATTGCCGGATGCCGTTAATTTTAAAGTATCACCAATAACCTGGTATTTTAAAGTGGTTGGCAACCAGTAATATTCGTCATCTGATAAATCAGCATGAAACAAATCTTTTCGTGGGTTCAAAAGAAATTCGTAAAAATTTGAGCCCGGTGAAGGGTTGGCGTATAAGGATATAGTATCATTTATCGGTGGTATATAGGAATTAGAATCCAGGTGGTTAAGCGTTTCAAAAACAGTATATTTTGAAGTACGATCAACAGCTGATATAAAAGTGTCAATCACCTTTTCATAAGCAACATCTATATTAGGATAGGGAGAGTTTAAAAGATTGACTGAACCGGCGATGTGCCCTTTTATAGTACACTTTACATTTTGCGTTATTATAGAGTCGTCAGTAAATTCAACAATACCGGAAAAACCACTTAAGTTAAACGTATCCAATTCGTTGGCGCTTCCTGCCCCAGGCGAAAACCCGGACATATTTAAAATTATATTCGCAGTTAAGGGAGTCCATTTTCCAAAAAGCCGGGTATGGTGTTCTGGTGGTGTGTTAGATTTATTACACGAAAGAACGGCTAACCCCAAAGCAACTAATAAAGGATATAAAAGATTTTTCTTAAACATATTTTAGGATTGACAACTAAAGCTAACACTAAAGTGACAAAAAAAACCCCTTAGGCCACAGCTAAGGGATTTTTTCTATTACAACCTGCAGGTATTAATTTGTTTTTGGTGCCGCCTTGTACATTGCATCGTACTTATCAGTTTCCGCATCAAATTGTTTAGCCAGGGCTTCATACTTATCATAGTCCTTAGGATTTACGCCCCTGGCCCTTTCTTTTTTCCAATCGTAAATTACATAAAGCGTTTGTGCAGAAGCCTTTGTGTAGTTTATCTCACGTTTTGAAAGATCAGTTCTTACTTTATAAGTGTTGTAAGTGTTTGTAGCCCAAACAATGGCAGAATCACCATATTGGCTTTCCAGCCTTTCAGTTTCATCCCTTTTTGCTTTTAAAGAAGCATCGCCGCCCTTTAAGCTGTTAAAACGGTCGTCAAGCAACTGGTAAACATTGGTGTAAAGAACGCTTGCGTCATACGCATAAATACCAATGAGGTTAACACCCTGGGCGGGAGTTGAAGCTGACGAACCATTTTTGCCAATGGTAACTTCCTGAACGCCCGCGCCTGGTGAAGTTGCGGCTATAAAAGCTTTGGAATAGGCATCCGCTGCCGCAAGCTTAACCTGTGACTGTGTGGCGCTGTCTAATTTGGCCAGTTCATCCTTATCGGGCTGCGAAAAAGCGTCGGCATAAGTTGCATATTGAGCCTCGGTTAAGGTACTGGCAGAAGCCTTATATTTCGCCATAAGGTCTGTAAGAGACGAATTGGCGGTTAAATTCTGCATGCTCATCTGGTCAATTTTGCCACCATATTGCGGAAGCAATTTTTTTACAACAACAGAATATTTTTTAAAATCATCCTGGTTGTTGCTGTTTACATAATAACCGAGCATGGTGTAGTAAATACTGTTTTCAAAAGTGCTGCTCTGTACCACTATCCCCTTGTCTGTAAGATATTTATAGTTTACAACTGCCCCGGCAAGGTTACCTGAATTTTGCGCTGCGTAACCGGCATACAGGTATGTATTGGTGTCAACAAAACTTGGTGAACTGTATGGCCCTATCCTGTGCTGCTCCATAAATTTATCAGCCCTGACAGTTGTGTTGAAGCCATCGGAAGCGGCCTGCCAGCTTTTTGTGTTAAAACCGGTAACACCATGGTTAAAGCCTGTGGCGCGTATGTATGCAAAATCGTTAGTCAGGCTGCTGTTTTCTTTCAGCGCTTTAAGAGAGGTATCCTGCTGTGCATAGCTATCAAGCGCATCAAACGCTTTTGCATCAGAGCCAGGGTATTTTTTTGAGAGGGCGCTATCACCGTAAAAATTAGCATAAATAGCAAAGGTCCAATAAAGGCCTGCAGCTTTATCTTTTGTTTTTGGGTTGCTGGTTATTTTGTCAAGTTCAGTTTTGGCATCTTCGGGCTTCCTGAGTACAAGCATGTCACTCACCTTCTTATATTCCTGTGCAAAAGATGAAAAGCCCAAACTAACAAGCAAAAACATTAGAATTACCTTTTTCATATCGGGGATTTTTAAATTGATTTTTTACTCATTTTCCGGTTCAGGGCTGCTTTCTGCGCTGTTCTCATTCTCTTCTCCAGGTATATCAGCGCTGTTTATGCCAGCGCTTGTATCGTTTAAAGAAGTGGCATCTTTTACCTCGATACCTTCTGCTTCGATTACTTCTGTTTCATCTTTTTCCACCTTTGATATGGCCGCAATTGCATCGGTGTCGTCTAACCGTATTATTATCACACCCTGCGTAGCGCGCCCGGCTTCCTTAATACTGTCCACCGGTGTTCGCAATGTTATGCCCGATTTACAGGTTATAATAAGATCTTCATTGCCCTTAACATCCAAAATGCCTACAAGCTTCCCGGTTTTCTCGGTAACATTAATGGTTTTTACGCCTTTGCCGCCACGGTTTGTAATGCGGTATTCGTCAACAGATGTTCTTTTACCAAACCCCTTTTCACTAATTACAAGCACTGTGTGACCAGGATCGCCCTTAGCAACACATATCATGCCAATAACTTCATCATTTTGATCATCAACTTCAATACCAAAAACGCCGATAGCGCCACGGCCTGTAGGGCGAACCTTCTCTTCAGGAAACCTTATGGCCTGGCCGCTTTTTAAGCCCATCATTATTTCGCAATTGCCGTCGGTCATTTTAGCGGCCAAAAGCTCGTCACCTTCGTTGACAGTAATTGCGTTCACACCGTTTGCCCTGGGGCGGCTAAACTCTTCCAGCAATGTTTTCTTAATTATCCCCTTCTTGGTACAAAGAACTATGTAATGGTTATTTATAAACTCAGCATCCTCGTAATTCTTCACATTTATGATGGCCATTATCTTGTCTTCCTGCGGCAGTTGAATAAGGTTTTGAATTGCCCTGCCCTTGCCCTGCTTCTCCCCTTCGGGTATTTCGTACACTTTAAGCCAATAGCACCTGCCTTTTTGGGTAAAGAACATCATTATATCGTGGGTGGAAGCTACGAATAAATGTTCAACAAAATCTTCCTCCCTTGTTTTACTGCCTATTGCCCCCCTGCCCCCGCGGCGTTGCTGGCGGTACTCAGAGGCACTTGTGCGTTTAATATAACCTAAATGTGAAATAGTGATTATAACATCCTCTTGTTCAATAAGATCTTCAATACGCATTTCGTCTGCCAGGTATTGAATCTCTGTTTTACGGGCGTCGCCAAACTTATCTTTTATTTCAAGTAATTCTTTCTTTATCAGGTCGTAGCGCACCTGCTCACTGCCCAATAATTCCTGTAACCTTGCGATGGTGTGCATTATCTCCGCAAATTCCTGGTGAATCTTTTCACGCTCCATACCAGTTAAACGCTGCAGGCGCAATTCAAGAATAGCTTTTGCCTGGGCCTCACTTAGCCCTTCTTCCTGCCGGTAAATATGTTCCTGTATGTCAGCAAAAAGCTGTTCGCGCAAAAACCAGCGTTCTTCGCGGCTTTTATTAATAAGCGCTTCCTTTGCAATATCGGGCGTATTGCTGGCACGTATAAGGCTTATTACTTCATCAAGGTGATCAAGCGCTTTAAGGTAACCTTCTAAAATATGGGCCTTTTCCTTGGCCTTTTTTAGCTCAAACTGGGCGCGGCGTATAACCACTTCCATCCTGAAATCAATAAACTCGCTTATAAGGTGCTGCAGGTTTAATGTTTTAGGCCGGCCCTTACTTAATGCCACATTATTAATACCAAAGCTGGTTTGCAGCTCGGTAAATTTATATATCTGGTTTATTATTACGTTGGCAACAGCATCCCTTTTAAGGTCAACCACAATACGGGTGCCTTCGCGTTTATTGCTCTCGTTATTTACATGCGCAATGCCTTCAAGCACCTTGTCGTTCACCAGTTGGCCAATCCTGTCGGTAAGGGCATCAAGGCCTACCTGGTAAGGCACTTCGGTAATAATAATTTGCTCCCTGCCGCTTGCCTTGGTATCAATGTGGCATTTACCACGCAGCACTACCCTGCCCCTGCCGGTAAGCATAGCCTGCTTTACCTCTTCCATGCCATATATAACACCACCGGTTGGAAAATCGGGGGCCTTTACATATTTCATCAGCTCTTCTGCGGTAATTTCCCTGTTATCAATATAGGCTATGCAGCCGTCAACTACTTCGCCAAGGTTATGGGGCATCATGTTGGTTGCCATACCCACGGCAATACCCGATGAACCATTTACCAGCAACTGCGGTATGCGCGCAGGCAGAACGGTAGGCTCTTCAAGGCTATCATCAAAATTCAACTGAAAGTCAACAGTTTCCTTTTCAATGTCCTCCATCATTGCCTCGGCAAAGCGGTGTAACCTAACCTCGGTATAACGCATAGCGGCCGGAGGGTCGCCATCCTGTGTACCAAAGTTACCCTGGCTGTCAACCAGCACGTAACGCATGGTGAAATCCTGAGCCATGCGCACAACGGTATCATAAATAGCTTTATCGCCGTGCGGGTGATATTTACCCATTACCTCACCAACAATACGGGCGCTCTTTTTAAAAGGCTTGTTACTGTTATTGCCTAATTCGTTCATCGCAAATAACACGCGGCGGTGCACGGGTTTAAAACCATCCCGTACATCGGGCAGAGCACGCCCAACGATCACCGACATTGAATAATCAATGTACGATGTCTTCATTTGCTCTTCAATATTTACCTGTGTTATTCTGTCGTTATCGCTTGTTTCCAGCGGCAGTAAATTATCTTCCATTAATAGTATTTAACTCCTGGGATAAACCCTTGTTTTGAGGGATGGCAAATTTAACCCATTACGCGCCAATAACCGCAAAAAAACACCTAAAATTTAAAGCTTGCGGCATAAATAAACTTTATCTGCAATTAGCAGTCAAATAAAATAATTTATAACACCCCCTTTGCAATAAAAGGTATGTATTTATCCTTTTATAGTGAGAAAGTTAAATGTGAGAATATGAATACTTACCTTCTTTTGCGCAACAACAAGGAAACAGGCCCCCATACAACTGATGACCTGGTAAAAATGGGCCTAAAATCTTATGATCTAATTTGGGTAGAAGGAAAAAGCGCCGCCTGGCGTTACCCCTGCGAGGTTGATGAGCTTAAAAAGTACGCGCCGTCCGTAGAGGAACAGCCATTTGACCGTTTTTTTAAAAAAGATGTGGCGGGGGCAACTACCAGTATAAGCAATGTTAAAAATGTTGCTGAGGCACAAACTGCAACAATAAAACAAAAGCCCAGGATAAGGATAAAAGCGGAATGGAGCATGGTTGAGACGGCGGCGCCTATAGCCGCCCCACAACACGCGACTACGCAGGCTTCAGCGATGTATATACCTGCTGCGCCCAAACAGTCAGAAATACGGCCTAAGCAGGAGGCCGTGACAGCAAAACAAATTCAAAAGCCTGGTTGGGAAAACTCGTGGCTTGACTGGCAGCAGGAGAAATCTGCGGTTAAACAGGCATCCCAAAAGGCCGATTCGGATGAAGACCAGCTACAAGCACAAAAGGTACAGCCGGTACTGGAAAACAAATTCTCACAATCGTTAAATGAAATAAAAGAAAAATACGCAGCAACCGTGCTTAAGGCAAAGAATAAGGCCATTGAGTGGAGAAGTTTTAAAAGTGTTGCCGTGATAATAATGTTAGCTGTGCCTTTAATGTGCTTTGGGGTTTGGCTTGGGCATAAATGGACTGCCAAAGAAGAAGCCGGTAAAGTTGTTTATGCTAAAACAGCACCTGCCACCCCTGCTGATAACCAGCAGGCAGCAACAGACGCAAAAAACCCTGTTGATAATACTGATAACACCACGCCTGCAGAAAATAAAAAAGCAGTGCAAAATGAGAACAGCAAAGAAATGATACCGGGTTTTGATGATGCTGACAATAACAATGCTAAGCCGGAAGCTAAACAACAGCCAAAGCAGGCTGTTGTAAAACATAATGCCAGCTTAAATGTTCCCCAGCGCCAACAGGTATTACCTTCAAAGCCATTACCGCAGGCAGTTGCTAAAAATCAAAATAACATTCAGCCGGTGTATAAAAAAACCGGCGCACCCCAACAGCAATATGGGTACCAGGTGCCCGGTAATGCCAGCCCCGGTACGCGTACAAAAACAATCAACCCGGCATTGCTTGGCAATCAAAATGGCTATGCAGCAAATAGCCAAAGGGCGGTTGCCGTACAACAGGCTTCAATAAAAAAGAATGATGACGATGAGGAGAACAGCCCGGTTTATACCCGCGCAACACATAAGCAAAAGATGGCCGATTTTGTGAGTGTTGAAGCAGAGCAGCCATATAATGAAAACGTGCAGGACCTGAAATTGAATGTACAAAACATTGCAGATATACCGCTTGACCTTGTGGTAATAGATATTGAGTATTTTGATGCAGCAAACAGGTTTAGAAACGGGCAAACTATTCACATAAAAAACCTTCCTGCCGGCGAAGCACTAAATGTAAAAGTGCCCGACAATGCCTCTGCCACCAGGATACGGTATAAAGTATCATTGATAAGCGCTGAGCAAAAAGGAGTATACCTTGTTGGTGATTAAGTAATTTAAGCAGTACAACTAATGCATCATTTTCTTCGCGCAAAATAGGCTGCTTAATTATTGCCAGTCTGCAATCAATTTGCATCTTTGTAACATGTTACAGGCAAAACACATCCTTTTGTTCGGGGCAGGCAAATCGGCAACGGCGTTAATAGCATATTTAAAGCAGGTATCTCTCGAAAATAACTGGCAGGTAACTGTAGCAGACAGTAACCTTATGGCGGTTCATGCAAAGGTTGGTGAACATCCCAATACAAAAGCCGTACAGCTAAATATTGAGACTGTTGACGACAGGCAAAAGCTGATACAGCAGGCCGATGTGGTAATATCCCTTTTACCACCCGCATTGCATTATATAGTTGCTCTTGATTGCCTGGCGTTTAATAAACACCTGCTTACAGCGTCATACATTGACGAAAAAATTAAAGCGCTTTCAACCGACATAAAAAATAAAGGCCTGCTGTTTTTATGCGAAATGGGCCTTGACCCCGGCATTGACCACATGAGTGCTATGCAATTGCTGCACCGCATACAAAAAGATAATGGCATTGTTACTTCGTTCCTCTCCCACTGCGGCGGTCTTGTTGCGCCGGAAAGTGATGATAACCCGTGGCACTATAAAATTAGCTGGAACCCCCGCAATGTTGTATTAGCAGGTAAAGCAGGCGCCACATTTAAGCAAAAAGGGCAACAGGTACACACAACTTACGAACAATTATTTGCAGCAAACCCCGTGGTTAACGTACCGGGCTTAGGCACACTGGTGTATTACCCTAACAGGGATTCGTTAAGTTATGCTTCTTTATACGGAATTGAAACAGCTTATACTTTTATGCGTACCACATTACGGCACCCTGAATTTTGTACCGGGTGGAAAAATATTGTTGACCTTAAACTTACCGATGAAGAAAGGGTGTATGAAACGGATGGAATGACCATTGCCGCTTTTTTTAAACTGCATTTTGAAAAACATGGCTTTGCCACCTGGCTAAATGATATGCTGGGCAGCCGCCTTAGCTATGCGCGCGAGATGATGGAAAAATTAATGGAATTGATGGAGGCAGAAGAACTTGAAGATGATGACCGGGAAGACGGGGATGATGACGAACAATTTATGATGGTGAACGAAAAAGGCGATTTAAGTGTAATAGATGTTGAAGACGTGAAAGACAAAGCGGCAGAGACCGTTGCCAGTACCATGCACGAAGCTAACCTTAGCATGAAACAATTGTTTTTTTTGGGGCTGGATGATGAACAGTTTATTGATAAGGGCTTGTGCAGTGCAGCAGATGTATTACAGCTTATAATAGAACGCAAACTCGCATTGCTTGCTGCTGATAAGGATATGGTTGTAATGATGCATGAGATAGAATACGAAGCAGCGGGAGTTAAGCATGCCATTAAAAGCTCGCTGATCGTAAAAGGTGATGACAATGTACATACAGCGATGGCAAAAACTGTGGGCCTGCCATTAGGTATTGCGGCGAGGCTTATTGCAGAAGGCAGGATAACTGAAACGGGCTTACATATACCCATTATCGCATCAATTTATGAACCTGTGCTGGAAGAACTAAAAAAGCAGGGTATAGTGTTTGAAGAGGAATAAGCTTGCACAAAAAAAATCATAACACAATATGTGGCATATAACTAAGGACAATGCACAGCGTGCCTTGCAACAGGCTGCTTCTCTCCCATTTATAAAGCTCATGGAACATGGCACCATGAGTATAGAATATTATGCGCCTGTATTAATTGATAAACAAACGCCACACAGGCAGGATGAATTATACATAATTGCAAAAGGCAGCGGTACCTTTTACCGGGGAGGAGAAAGAATACCGTTTGGTGAAAACGATGTTTTATTTGTGCCCGCAGGTATGGAACACCGGTTTGAAGGTTTTACGGTTGATTTTGCGACGTGGGTTATTTTTTATGGAGCTGATGGTGGCGAAAGTTAATATTCCACTGTTAAATACCCTTACGCGGGTATATGCGGAATTTTTATAGCACGATAGATTTGTTGAAATAATCTATCAGCTATGAAAAAAATACTCTTCTTTACCCTTATTTCTTTTGCCTGTTGCACAGCCCGCGCACAATTTGGTATTACCGGCGGCCTTAATATTGCCAAGTATGATTATGTTTCAGACCGTACCAATGTTCTCTCATTTAACACAGGCATATTTTACAGGTCAATAAAGAAAAAAGGTGTGCTGGCTGTGCAGCCTGCACTACTATATACCGGAAAAGGTGCTGTAAAATACCCGGAAATTGATGTTAACAACGACATATTAAAATATACCAACCACATTAACTATGCAGAATTAAGCCTGCCTTTTATATTTAGCCTGCCAATTGATGATGAGGGAATTTTAAGATTTGAGTTTGGCGTTGGCCCTTATGCAGCTTATGCAGTACACGCAACATATACAGCCGAAACTTATGAAGGAGACAAAACAACAGCCAATTATAAAATTGGCAGCACCAATACTGACGACTTTAAACCCTTTGATGCGGGGCTAAGCATAATGGGGTCAATGAAAATATCAAGCGTAGGCTTTACCCTTCAATACGATCTTGGTTTATCAAACGTAAACCCGGTTACAACAGCGCCACCCCTAAAAATGCGCGCTTTAATGTTTAACATGTTTATATATTTTGGCAAGTAAGGGTTAAAAACACTTTATGATAAATAAAAAGCCGCCCCGAAAATTTGAGGCGGCTTCTTATTTATATCTAATATTTTTTTATCTGCGCTGCTGGGGTTGTGCCTGTGGGTTAGGCTGAGGTGGGGCATCTTTTACATCTGTAATTTCAACGTCAAATACAAGGATCGAACCACCGGGTATTTGGCCATTGGGCTGAGGCCCATACCCTAAATCTGATGGAACAATTATTACGCCTTTGCCACCTTTGGCAAAATAAGGTAATGCTTCATCCCAACCCTGTATAACCCCATGCATACCTACACGAACAGGATAAGCGCCAACATGGCCCCTTGAACTATCCATGTTAGTATCAAACACCTGGCTTGTATTTATAAAGTACCCTTTATACAGTACCATAGCTACTTTTCCTGAATCGGCTTTTGGCCCGCTACCGCCATCCTGAACCACTACATAAGCACCATTTTTTGTTTTTTGGGCGTTGTAATGTTTTTTAGCAATATAATCTGTAATAGTAGTTCCTTCCTTTAGCTTTTGTTTTTGCTGCTCTTTGTTTATGTCAGCCATTATTTCATCACGGGTAGTAAATGCTGCCAATATTTTCAAACGGCCTTTTATGAAATCACCTTTGGGAAAAATATCCAGTGGCAGGTTTATATTGCGTTTTCTTAGTGTATCTGCGCTCAACGAAAATTCCACACTGTCACCAACACTGCATTTTGGCAATATTTCCATGTATGAATATGCTACACCTGCACCCGTATCAATAGGGTTATATTGAGGCACTTTGCCAAAGCTTGAATTTAATACTGAATCTTTTCCTCTTCTTTTTACAATATATTCTATATCAAGTTTTACAAATTTGGCAGTAGATAATTTAGCTCCTCCTTTTCCGGGGAATATCTTGTACACCAATCCTGATGGGGCTTTGTCGTAGTTTGCGTGGCAGGATGCAATTATAGTAAGTGCCACAATTGCGATGATCGCTTTTTTCATATTTATTTATTGTAATTGATTTTCGTATTGTTCCAAAACCGCCTTAAATTTTCTTACATTTTCTTCAATGCCATCGTTACTTCTGCCGCCGGCTGCGTTTTTATGGCCGCCACCTTCAAAGTTTGCGCGGGCAAATATATTAACATCAAAATCTCCTTTGCTTCTAAAGCTCCATTTTCTTTCTTCATCCCTGTCAATCAACAATGCCCCCAGTTTCATGCCGTCTATTGTAAGCAGGTAATTAACCAGGCCCTCGGTGTCCCCTGTTTTAATTTCATATTTAAGCAGGTCCCGCTTTGGTATAACCATCAGCGCTGTATTATATTCGTACAAAACTTCTAACCGGTTTAGCAAGGCGTTACCTATAAAATGAAGCCGGTTTTCTGAAAGATTATCGTAAATGTTGTCGTGAATAATACTATGGTTTAGCCCGAGGTCTTTTAAATGCGCCACAGCCCTGTGCACAGATGCAGTGGTTGAAGTGAACCTGAATGAACCTGTGTCTGTCATTATACCAGTATAAATGCAGGTTGCCATATCAAGGTTAAGGTTGGCTGCATAAGGCGACTGTATAATAAAATCGTATACCATTTCGCAGGTTGAACTTTTTTCAACGTTGCTTATTCCGTAATCAAACGCGTCTTCCTGTGGCTGCTGATGATGGTCTATCAGCACTTTTATACAGCCTGCACCTAAAAGTACGTGCTCCATATTTTTAGTGCGGTGCATTATATTAAAATCAAGGCAAAACAAAATATCAGCTTCTTTTACAAGCTGTTTTGCAAGGTCAGTTTTTTTATCAAAATCTATTACTTCGCTGCAGCCCGGCATCCAGTTTAAAAAAGTGGCCCAGTTTGTTGGGGAAATTACTTTTACATCGTGCCCGATAGATCTGAAAAAATGCAGCAATGCCAAAGAAGAACCCATTGCATCGCCATCGGGTTTTTGATGCGTTGTTATTACAATCTTTTTCGCCTGGCCTAATAAAGGATAGATGCCCTGAACCTCTTGCATAGAATGGCGGCAAAATTGCTGTTTTAAAGCCATAAACGCAAAACAAATTGCATTTACCTGCTTATAATGCGGTTAAAATGGATAAAAGGTTACTGGATCCCGCCCAAAGTTTTACAATTACAGGGTAGGTAAACCCAAAATCCGTTATCATTAAACACTGAAAAATATCAGCTCTTTCATTGAAACCACAGGCATTAACCTGCAAGTTGGGTTTACCTGCCTTTTATCATTTGCACGCTTTGTTTGCGGCCATCTTTATCAGTAACCATAATAAAATAAGCCCCTTGTGCGTAGCTATGCACGTCAATAGCAAGCCTGTTTACGCCATTTGCTGCAACGCCACATATTTGCTTTAAGCGCCTGCCTTCTACATCGGCTATATCAATGCAATACGCACCCGCAGGGGCCGTAAACGACAGCGATACGCTGTTTTGCACCGGGTTTGGTAAAAGCTGCAGGCTAACTGCATCATCCGTAGTTTTTACGCTTATTATATTGCTGTAATTAACCTGCCCGTCCTTATCAATCATTTTAAGGCGGTAGTAGTTAGTGCCAGGCAATGGCGCATTATCAATAAACTTATATAAGTGTGCACCCTGGGTGTTTGCCGCCTCAATAGTGCCCAGCGCTTCGGGAGGCGTAAGCGGCATAACGCGCTGCACTTCAAACGCTGATGTATTGTCTTCATCGGTTGTTTGCCATTGCAGGGCAACGCTGGCTTTGGCAAGCGTGCCGGTAAAGCTTAGCAAGCGCAGGGGCAAAGCGTCTACCGTTATTTTGGTGCTGTAGAGAAGAGCTTGATTGTTAGTATAATGATTTATTATGCTATCGTACACTTGCACTTCGTATAAGCCGGGCTCAGTAAGCGCTAATATGGAATCTCCCTTTTTACTGGTGTAATAACCACCATTTTTATACCAGTTGTAAGTACATGCGCTCAATGTGCCGCCAGCCGTTATTGATAGTTGATTGCCTGTACGATGTAATGGTATCCCAGATTGCGGCATAAGGGTGTTGGGATAACTCTTTATTAGGCCCTCTATCTTTTCTAAGGTAAACGAGTTGCCTCCAAGCCCCAACAATGTATATTTGTGGTTTACAATCTCATCTGGTATGGGGCCTGACAACAAGTTGTTACCGGTAAGGTCAAGGCTGCTTAGCTTATGCAATCCAAGAGCCGCGGGCAAACTGCCGCTTAACTGATTATAGCCAAAATCGAGGTTATACAATACAGGTAGGCTTGCCAATGCTTCTGGTATCGGGCCACTAAAGTAATTACTACGTGCATAAAACGAAATTAGCTTTGACAAATTGCCTAAAAAAGAAGGGACTTGGCCATTAAGCTGATCTCCACTTAAATTTATGAATACTACCTGTGTAAGGTTGCCAATGGAAGACGGGATTGAGCCGCCCAAAGATTGGTTAAGCCCTAGGTCAAGCGTTTCAAGTTTCACAAGGTTACCCAAAGAATCAGGGATTTCACCATTAAGATGGTCGTCACTTAAATTCAACACTTCCAGTTGTTGAAGCCTGCCTAACGAAGCCGGTATTGGCCCAGCGCTTAGCTTTTCATTGTAGGCCAGATTAAGTTCTTTTAACTGGCTTAAATCGCCAAACGAGGCAGAAAGCTTGTTCTTCAGTGAATTACTGCCTAAGTTCAGCTTCGTTACACGCCCGGTACTATCCACAGTTACTCCATACCAGGTAGCTATGGAATGGCTTGTGAGCCAATTGTCATTGTGGCTCCATCCCAGGCCGTTCATGTCATAGTATATACCCACAAGCGCCAGCGAATCCTGCGTATGCCCATCCTGGGCACTAACTGCCGTTGGCCCGACCAAGAGGCAGAGGCCCAAAAAAAGGGTTGAAATGTTTTTCATAGTTTTAAAATTAGTGGTGCAGTGCCGGTTAACGTAGGTTGTGTTAGCAATTTCTTTGATGTTAAGTAAGTACACTTAATAATATATGCTAAAATTAAACAATAATGGTTTTGCAATCCTGCATGAGTAAAAATTTAATTAACAGGCAGCCAAAACGCCGTTGCCTTACTATTTGTAAATTTTTGCAGCACGCGCGTCGCCCATCCTTAAACCGCCAAAATTTGCGGCTGGTACGCATACAAATGTAAAAACCGACCCGTACCTTTGCGGCCAATTAATTAAATTATGAGCAACAGGACATTTACTATGGTAAAGCCAGACGCTACAGGCAAAGGCTATACAGGCGCCATTATTGACCAAATTATTAAAGGTGGTTTTAGCATTAAAGCAATGAAATGGACAAAACTAACAAAGGAACAGGCTGGTGAATTTTACGCTGTACATAAAGAAAGAGGTTTTTACGCCGAGCTGGTGGAATTTATGAGCAGCGGGCCAATAGTTGCCGCTATACTTGAAAAGGATAATGCCGTGGCTGATTTTAGAAAATTAATTGGCGCTACAAACCCGGCCAATGCCGAAGAAGGCACCATAAGAAAGAATTTTGCGGCATCAATTGGGGAAAACGCAGTGCACGGAAGTGACAGCGATGAAAATGCTGCAATTGAAGGGAATTTCTTCTTCTCGTTTCTTGAACGATTTTAACAAATGAGGATATTATTTAACGCCCCGCCAAAAGCGGGGTTTTTTTTACCCGTTTCCATAGGTGATTGATATTGAATATTTAATGAGAAACCAGGTGTTTTATATTGCTTTTTAATGTGTTGCATACCAAAGGCAAAATGTTAAACTTTCAAATAAAATTCTGGCATAATTTTTTCTATTATATCTTTGTTTTTTAAGGGTTTAGGGTTGAAAAAAGGGCCAGTTATTCCTAACAGGCCCTATTTTTTTGTACCTGGCACACAGCAACGTGCTTTGGCTCAAAAGCTTATACTAAATATTATTCGTAAACGCGAGAGTTAACAGTCTCCAGATTGGCCATGAACACTGCCTTATTACAAATTAAGCAAGTGGATCTTTAATGACAATACAACGCTATAAAACTGAGGTTTTGCAAGTTGGGAATTGAAAGAAAATAAAGTAAAAGCGCTTTTAGCAAATTAGTAAGCCTCTAAGCATGGGACAATATATATTGGTTCTTCAGGCAAAGTCTTAACTCGCTTACGGCAAGGCTGCTGCCCATAAACACGGGGCAGGGCTGGTGTAAATCTGCGGGCATTATATCAACAATTCGTTCGTAGCCATTAATAGCTTTGCCGCCGGCAACTTCCATTATAAAAGCGAACGGATTACATTCATACATAAGCCTCAATTTGCCACCTGGTTTGCTGTGCATAGCAGGGTATAAAAAAATACCACCTTTTATAAGCGTGCGGTGCACATCGGCAACCATACTGCCGGCATAACGCTGCGACATGCCTTTCTGCTGGCAGCGCACAATAAAATCCTGCACGCCCTGTTCAAACTGGCACCAGTAACCCTGGTTAACAGAATAAGTGTCTGTTTCTGACGGGCAATGTATATCAGGATGGCTTAAAGAAAACTCGCCAATAGCGGGGTCAAGTGTAAAGCCGTTCACCCCCCTCCTTGTGGCATAAACCATCATTGCAGATGAGCCGTAAATAATATACCCCGCTGCAACCTGGTTAACACCGGGCTGCAAAAAATCTTCAAGCGCGCAGGGTGAGCCTATGGATGTTTTACGGCGGTACACACCGAATATAGTACCTACGGCAGTATTTGTATCAATATTAGTGCTGCCGTCAAGTGGATCAAACATTACCACATACTTACTCTTGTTATTCATTACATCATCAAAAACCTCAATGCCGTCCATTTCCTCACTGGCAATGCCCGCGCAGCTAAGCCCATTGCGTAAAACATTTCTCAACTGGTTTTGGGCAAAAGCGTCAAGCTGCTGCACAGTTTCGGCATGTATATTTTTATACCCGGCTGAGCCTAATATATCTGCCAGGCCAGCTTTGCTTACCTCGGCATAAATGCGTTTTGCCGCCAGGCCAATATCGCGCAGCAGGCTGCTTAACTCACCGGTAGCATTTGGAAACATTCGTAACTGCTGAATAGTAAATTCATCCAGCGTTAAATTTTTTTTATGTAAAGGCATAGGAATAATTAAGAGAAATGAGCAATGCGTTTTTTGGGTACAGCTTTTTTAATGCTGTCGTCAAAGTCATTTATATTATACTGCTCAAAGTTTTTTCTAAATAGTTCGGCCAAATCATCTGCAGCCTCGTCGTAGGCATCCCTGTCGCGCCATGTGTACCGCGGGTTTAATAGTGTTTCGGGTACACCGGGGCACCTTTTTGGTATCTGCATTCCAAACACGGGGTGTGTTTCGTATGCTGCGTTATTTAGCCAGCCGCTAAGTGCTGCATGTATTATAGCCCGTGTGTGCTGCAGCGAAATTCGTTTACCCACGCCATAAGCGCCACCGATCCACCCGGTGTTGATCATCCAAATATTTACATTATGCTCCTGCATTTTTTTACCCAGCAATTTTGCATAACGGGCTGGGTGCAGCGGTAAAAATGGTGCACCAAAACAGGCGCTGAATGTTGCTTTTGGTTCTGTTATCCCGGTTTCGGTACCTGCAATTTTTGCAGTATAACCGCTTATAAACTGGAACATTGCCTGCCCGGGGGTTAGCCTGCTTACAGGCGGCAATATGCCATAGGCATCGCAGGTAAGAAAGAAAATATTTTCAGGCACACCGCCTTTTGATGGCTTAACCGCATTAGCAATATAATCAACCGGGTAGCTAACCCTTGTATTTTCGGTAATAGAGCTATTTGAAAAATCAATCTTTTTTGTGCCGCCCAAAAAACAAACGTTTTCTACAAGGGCGCCTTCTTTTACTGCGTTATAAATGGCCGGCTCTTTTTCTTTGCTAAGGTTTATTACCTTGGCATAGCAACCGCCTTCAAAATTAAAAATTCCCTCATCCGTCCATCCGTGTTCATCATCACCAATAAGGTTTCTTAAAGGGTCAGCACTTAAAGTTGTTTTACCAGTACCGCTTAAGCCAAAAAACAGGGCAACATCGCCTTTTTCGCCAATATTGGCGCTGCAATGCATACTTAGCACGTTTTGGTTATGTGGCAATAAAAAATTCAGCACCGTAAAAACACCTTTCTTCATTTCACCTGTGTAAGCGGTACCGCCTATAAGTATTGTTTTATGGGTGAATGAAATAATGGCAAAATGCGGTGACCGTGTGCCATCAGTTGCGGGGTCGGCCAAAAAGTCAGGGGCGTGGATTATTGTCCATGAAGGTTTAAAATCAGCGAGTTCCCGTTCCGAAGGCCTTAAAAACATATTGTAACAAAAAAGGTTACTCCAGCTATTTTCGTTTATTACGCGTAAGCTTAACCTGTAATTTTCGTCTGCACATGCATAACAATCCCTCACCCATAACTCCTGCAGGCCACCCAAATAAGAAAGCATCCTGTTTTTTAAACGGGTAAAATATTTTTCTTCAATGGGAATATTAAATTTATTCCAGTCAACAACTTGCGCCGTTATGGCGTCTTTTACTATAAACTTATCCTGTGGGCTTCTGCCGGTAAATTTGCCGGTATTTATGCATAAAGCCCCAGTGTCGTTTAAAACACCTTCCCCCCTTTGTATGGTTTGTTGTACTAACTGGTTAGGTGAAAACTGGTAGTGTACGGTTGCAGTAGTTGTAAAACCCGGAAATACATCACCAGGTGCGATCTTCATGGCTGGCATCATATAAAACTATCATTTGTTAGTTTTTCAAAAGTAAAGGCTTTCTGGAAACAAAAAAATGTTTTTGATATAAATTTTTCAAAAAACACTCATTTTAATAATACGAAATCTAATAATTATGGTTGCCGCAGCCCTATTATTAAATATTCTTTAATAAAAATAAAAAACCGCTTTTTTTAAGACATTAACCAAAGTAAAAAACTAAAACGCCAAAACTTATCGAAATTTGCGGTACAATTAATATTAGATGATTATGAGCAAAACGGGAAAGCTTGTTATTATAACAGGGGCTAATGGCAACCTGGGTGTTGCAACTGTAAGCAGGTTTTTAAATGAGGGGTATAATGTTGTGGCTGTTGATGGGCACAATAATCACCTTGGCTTTGCAAAAAATAACCCTGGGTTTGAGTTTTATGCCGTTAACCTTACAAATGAGCAGGAAACGGGCGATCTTGTAAATACGGTGATTGAAAAACATGGCGTTGTACATGCCGCTTTATTATTGGTGGGTGGTTTTGCTATGGGGAAGATTGAAGATACAGCCGGCACAGACGTAAGCAAAATGTTTTCGCTTAATTTTGAAACAGCCTATTTTGTGGCAAGGCCTTTATTAAAACACATGCAGCAACATGGTTATGGAAGGCTTGTGTTTATTGGCACACGCCCTGCGTTGGAAGCAGCACAGGGAAAAAGCATGATAGCTTATTCATTATCAAAGTCGCTGTTGTTTAAACTGGCCGATTTTATTAATGCCGAAGCAAAAGGCACTAATATTGTTGCATCTGTTGTAGTGCCCAGCACTATTGACACAGCTATTAACAGGCAAAGCATGCCCGGCACCAACCCTGGTGCCTGGGTGAAGCCCGAACAATTAGCTGATATAATGGAATTTATTTGCAGCGAAAAGGGAATGCCGGTAAGGGAAGCTGTTTACAAGGTGTATAACAACGCATAAAACAAGAATATGAAGAATTTGCTGAAGAAAAATGTATTGCCTGTTATTGGTGTGTTTGCTGGTGCGGTTGGTGGATTTTTTTATTGGAAGTATGTTGGGTGCACACATGGTTGCCCTATTCAGTCCAACCCTTACAGGATGACGGCCTATGGCGCAGTTATGGGCGGGCTTATATTTAGCATTTTTCAGCCTTCTGTAAAGGCATAGGGTACTGGTAAAACACCACAATGATACACGTTGCGTGCTTACTGAATATTTACCTGCGGAACAGTATATGCAATTAACTGGTTTATTATATGCTCCCTTAAATCTCTAAGCGAACCAAAAAAATCCGCGGCTGTATTACCATAACTGCGTATGCTTATACCAAACAGCATTACGCCTTTGTGACCGTTAATATCTTTAAAAGCCTTATACAGGTAGGCATTCCACTCAACAAAGTCAGTTTTAGGCACACCTTCGCTTTCAACAAAGTCTACAATATATTCAGTTGAATCAGGGCTTTGTATAAGATTGTAGTTTACCACCGCATCCGTTTTCTTTCGCTCCTTAAGGTCTTTCAGTTTTAGCAATACAAGCTCTTTTGGCTTTATCGTATCTTCAAGCACATCTATCAATACTAATTTGCTAAAATGTTCCAGGCTGTCACCTTTTGCCAGGTATTCCTGTTTGTAGTAATTATCTACAGGTCTTGAACTCCATGCCAAATAATAATTGGCATTGCCAAATAATACAGGCCCGGGCACATTCAGGTAGTCTGTTACAACCTGCTGGGCAAAGGAGCTTTTAGTGCTTAAAAGCGCAGCAAGTATTATAAAAAACTGACAACAATATTTTTTAACCATATACCCGGCAAAAGTATTGTGCATAAACAATAACAAAAGTTAAATACAAAGCCGGACGCACCAAAATTGGTGCTAAAATAATCTTGATGTTTTGAGGTTGCTTTAGTATTTAAGCAGAAAGTGCCCAGCAAATGCATTGGCAAAAATCAGCTGCAATATTGTATCAGCGCCCGGTTGTATCTTCAAGCCTTTTGCTTATCTCGTCATTTATTTTGGTAAACAGGTGTTCGGGCTTAAATACACGCCAGTTGGGTATATCCATTAGTTCGATGTAATAATTAAGTTTTTTACGCTTAAAATCGTGCTGGGTGGCTTCGGGCATGTTAACTGCTACTATCCAGCCGTATTCATCGGTAACTTCTTCAAACCATTCTGTATAATAGTCCTTATCGCCGCTGTGAAAGTTTAAAACATTTTCAGCTATCAAAATATATTTGGTAATGCCTGCCGCAAAAAGTTCGTCAATAATATCACGTTTCAGCATCATTATATCATTTTCAATAGCATCATTCCACTCCCCTATCATTTCAATTATAACAAACTGCTGCTCGTAATCTGCATATAATATTTTCATGTATAGTGTACGGCTGCCAAACTCATCCCACTGCGGGTGTATGTAATAGTTATATACTGTTTGGCTAAATTCAAACTCACTGTAAGTACGGCCAAAAAAAGGCGACCGCGGGTCTGTTTCCGCAGTGTACAAATGCCGCCAGTTATAAAAAGGTTCAATCTCGTGCATACATCAATTTCGTCATAGCAAATTTATAGCAAAAAACAGGCAAAAGCTGAAGGCAGGTATGGGTAAAGCGGCTAATATTTTATAGTTTGAAACAGAACGTTGGCTGCCTTATTTTAACTGTACGGTATTTAGTGGTTAACAACACATCCGGTACCCAGGAAATTGCCTGCAACAAAAACCCCGCAGACTTTAAAAGCATACGGGGTTATTTTATTGCTCAAATAAAAATACGGGTTATTTTATTTTAAAAGCCTTTTTTACCTTATCAACAAAATCTAATTTCTCCCAGGTAAAAAGTTCTACCTTCCTGGTAATTTTCCGGCCGTCAGGTGAAGTAAATTCTTTTGTAACCTCCTCATTCTTTCTGCCCATGTGGCCGTAGGCTGCAGTTTCACTATAGATGGGGTTACGCAATTTAAGGCGCTGCTCAATAAAGTAAGGGCGCATATCAAAAATGCTGTCTACTTTTTTTGCAATCTCGCCGTCGCTAAGTTCAACATTCGCTGTACCGTACGTGTTAACGTATATGCCCATTGGCTTTGCTACACCGATAGCGTATGATACCTGAACCAGCACTTCGCTGCAAACACCTGCGGCCACAAGGTTTTTGGCAATATGGCGTGTGGCATAAGCAGCAGAGCGGTCAACCTTTGAAGGATCTTTCCCGCTAAAAGCGCCACCACCGTGTGCGCCCTTGCCGCCGTAGGTATCAACAATTATTTTACGGCCGGTTAAACCAGTATCGCCGTGAGGGCCGCCAATTACAAATTTGCCGGTTGGGTTAATATGATAGTTTATTTCATCGTCAAAAAGCTTAGCATATTTTTTGTATTTGCTTTTAACGCGCGGTATAAGAATATTTATAATATCGGTTTTAATTTTCTCCAGCATTTTTTCTTCTTTGTCAAAATCATCATGCTGGGTAGATACCACAATAGCATCAATTCTTACAGGTTTGTTGTTATCGTCGTATTCAAGCGTTACCTGGCTTTTTGCATCAGGCCTCAGGTATTTTATTTGTTTATTTTCCCGGCGCAATACTGCAAGTTCTATTAAAATTTTATGTGCAAGGTCTAATGCCAATGGCATATAATCCTCTGTTTCGTTGGTGGCATACCCAAACATCATGCCCTGGTCGCCAGCACCTTGTTCTTCTTTCTTTTTACGGTCAACACCCTGGTTAATGTCAGCAGACTGTTCGTGAATAGCAGACAAAACACCACAACTGTTGGCCTCAAACATATATTCACTCTTTGTATATCCAATGCGGCGTATAACATTACGTGCAATATCCTGAACATCCAGGTAGGCTTTGCTTTTAACTTCACCAGCCAATATAACCTGCCCTGTGGTAACTAAGGTTTCGCAAGCCACCTTGCTATTGGGATCAAAAGCAAGAAAATTATCAATTAAAGCATCAGAAATCTGGTCGGCCACTTTGTCTGGATGCCCTTCGGATACACTTTCAGAAGTAAATAAATAAGGCATAATTTTTTAAATAAGGCTGCAAATATACTATACCCGGCTATTTATAAAACAGGTATTTATTAAGGTACCGGTGAATAAACTATATGCAGGCGCATTTTATGTGCTGTATTATTGCCTCCACCAAGCCGCACCCGGCCTTCAGAAGGCGCATTAAGCGGGGGCGAAGATAAAGGTACCCTTACAGATGAGGATTCGCTGGCATATATATAGTTATTACCCGGCGCGTACAGCACAAAATTATTGTAGGCAGTTTGCCCATGGCTTACAACGCCCTGTACATAGCTGGTAATGTCAAAGCTATAAGAGTAATGGGTTCTGCCACTCAATGGGTCAATAGTGGCTGTAGGTATGGCCCCTAATGCGGCCACGTTTGTAACTGAGGTGCTGTCTGTTGCCAGTACCTGGCTGCCCGGCATAAGAAAACGCCATTTGTATTGGGTGCTATATGGACTAACAAATATTTGCGGTGGTGTTAAAAACAGATCTGATTGATAGGTATCATCGGGTATTTGATCCATTATCAATTCTGCACGCTGAATGATTATCTTTGAGAGCCCGGCAAGGCTTGGCATAGTAATATTTGTAAAAATGCCAGGATTTGCTTCTAAGTATAAAATGCTGTCCTCTGCGGCTGGTGACGGGAAATTAGCCTGCACTTCTGCCCCACTCCTGTCCTTCTTAATATAGTTCGCCCCGGCTGTTACACCCGCACTTGCTTTAAAATATGTAACCGCAGTGTCTTTGGCGCCAGTGAGATTATACCTGTAATAAATTGCCAGCTTTGTATTTGTATCCTGCAGGTTTATACGAAGCAATGAATTGCCTGTGGCTTCAGGCACAACCTGGAACCCCCTGAAATATTGGTTAAACGTTGTTCCGCTTTTATAAGCGTTTGAGGTATCAAACCCGTAAATAAGCTTGTTGCCAATTGCCTCTTTATCAAGCCTAATGCGTAACTGGTTAACAGCAGCTTCGTTACGGGGGTAAACCGAATCGCGAAGTGTGCGGGGGGCAACCTGTACAGGCTGGTAATTTTCAGTTAATTCTACATAATTTTTCTGAAAAAAATGATTTGTTGAATAAACTGAATCAGCCGTAAAAGGCTCGTCATTTGAAATTTGATAAACCCTGAACGCAAGATTTGGAAATGAATCTCCATATACGCCTTTATAACTTAACACCAGCACAACAGAATCAAGGTATATACTATCTTTTTTATAGGTACCAAACTCAACTGGAAATGCTGTTGGTATAACCTGAAGGTTAACTGAAGCACTTAATTTTCCGAAAAGAGGGTCGTTTGAAATATAGCCGAGCGACATGTCCTGTGCAGCCCCGACGTTGTTTGCACTGTCACCGCCATTTTTTGTTTTTATGTCTAAATACAGGTCATTTGCCTGTACATTATCACCGGGAGGTAATAAACCGCTTCCTATATCAGTAGTTATAATTTTGGTACAACCGCAAAAAATGAAGGATAATAAAACAAGAAAAAGAATAGAATTTTTTTTCACAATAGCTAAATTCATGGGTTTAATTACTTCGCTGCAAGCTCGTTATACAATTCTAAATAGTCTGTTAAATCGCTATCCCACCCACTGAACGATAATACTTTTTTACCTTTTACTTTAGAAAATTCGTCGGCAAGTTTTTTATCAACTTTATCGGCACCAAAGGTAATTGCATCTGCAAAAGTCGCTCCGCCCCTAAACATAGCAGTATCGGTACCTTCTTTGAAGAGCTCAAGATCTTTTTCCTTAATAACTGAATGTATATTGGCCCGCTCAACAAAATGAGCGCCCAGTTTTTCTTTAAACGTATGCTGGCCAATGGTGAATACTACTTTGCTGTGGACAAATACAGGCTCTCTTTTGTACGCTGTTTTAAGGTACATAGGTATCAAGCCTGTCATCCACCCGCTGCAATGAATAATGTCAGGCGGCCATCCAAACTTTTTTACGGTTTCTAATGCCCCTTTGCAAAAAAATATTGTTCTCAGGTCGTTATCATCAAACCAATTATCATTATCGTCAGTAAAAATGTGCTTTCTCTTAAAAAAATCCTCATTATCCAAAAAATACACCTGCAGCCTTGCATTAGGCAGCGATGCCACTTTTATTTGCAATGGATAGTCGTCGTTGTCAACAGAAACATTTATACCCGATAAACGAACAACCTCATGCAGCCGGTGCCTTCTTTCGTTTATAACGCCAAAACGCGGCATAATACACCGAACCTCAAGTCCGCTGTCATTGCTTTTTATAGCCAGCCTATTTACTAATTCCGCAAATTCGGTAAGCTCTAAATAAGGCGACATTTCCGTAGCAATGAATAAAATTCTTTTCTTTGTTGACATTAGCGTGCAATGTTTAGGCAAAAAAATAAGGCTGCAAAGGTACAAAAAATGCTTATACACTCAACACGTTACTTTGTTTATTACCATTTTAAATGCAAAGAATGATTGTTCTTAAAGACTCAAAAGCCCTTAAAAAACGCCTGGCAACTATGAGGAGCCAGTCGCAATCCATTGGTTTTGTGCCTACTATGGGGGCGCTGCATCAAGGTCATCTTGCCCTGGTGCAGCAAAGCAAACGACAGTGTTCTGTTACCGTTTGCTCAATATTTGTGAACCCCACCCAGTTTAATGACCCGCGCGATTTTGAAAAATACCCCGTTACTATTGAGAATGACATTTTACTGCTTGAGCAAAATAATACCGATATCCTGTTTATTCCGTCGGTTGCGGAAATGTATCCAGAGGGGCTAAAGGATGGTATACATTACGATATAGGATACCTGGAAAATATTTTGGAGGGATATTACAGGCCGGGGCATTTCCAGGGCGTTTGCCGGGTGCTGCACAAATTTCTTGATATTGTTGAACCTGATGTAATGTTTATGGGCAGCAAAGACTATCAACAATGCATGGTAGTTAAACGCCTTATAGAATTATTTGCAATACCAACCCGGTTGCAAATTGTTGACACCCTGCGTGAACCTGATGGATTGGCCATGAGCAGCAGGAACCTGCGACTAAATGCAAGAGACAGGCAAAGCGCCACGGCCATTTACCATGCGCTTAATTTTATAAAAGAAAACATACACTACAAAGAAATAGTGGGTTTAAGGCAAGGGGCGGCGAAAATGATAAGCGAAGCAGGTTTTGAAAAAATAGACTATATTGAAATATGCGATGCGCAAACCCTGCAGCCGGTTACTAATATTGAGGGCCAAACTAAACTGGTAGCCCTTGTTGCGGCCTTTATTGGCGGTGTACGGCTTATTGACAACATGATGATTTAACAAGTTTTAGGGCTATACGTTACCGGTGATTATAATTCGGCACGTATTACCCACTCAACTAACCGGGCAATTAACAATTTATTACCTTTGCCGCCTTTATGCAGATAGAAGTATTAAAATCGAAGATCCACCGCGCTGTTATTACCGAGGCAAACCTTAACTATGTTGGCAGCCTTACGCTTGATGAGGACCTTATGGATGCTGCCAATATGATTGAAAATGAAAAAATACAGGTAGTTAATGTAAATAACGGCGAACGCATTGAGACCTATATAATTAAAGGTAAACGTGGCAGCGGTACTGTGTGCCTTAACGGCCCTGCAGCACGCAGGGGAGCGGTTGGCGATATAATAATAGTCATTTCGTACGCAACCATGGATTTTGATATTGCTAAAACTTTTAAACCGTCTATAATATTCCCTAAAGAGGGTAACAAGCTGTAGTTAATAGTACTTTAACGATGCCTGTTAATTTTTCTTGCTTATATTGCCTGTTGTTTGCATGAAAAAAACATACCCCATTATATTAAAGTATGCCCTTGTATTTGGAATAATAGCTTTTTTAATTTGGCTTTCTTTCCATCATTTTACCAGTAAAAACTGGGAAGAAATGAGAAGTGCATTACAACAGGCAAGATATATTTTACTGTTGCCTGTTTTTATATTGCTGTTGCTGAGCCATATTTTCAGAACACTTAGATGGAAGCAGCTTGTTGAACCAATGGGTTACAACCCGCCCTTATTCGATTTGTACTGCGCTTTACTTGTGGGGTACCTGACCAACCAGTTTTTACCCCGTGGCGGCGAGGTAATACGGTGCACAGTAATAGCCAGGCAGCATAAAATACCTTTGGAAAAACTAATAGGCACCATTATTACCGAGAGGGCGGTTGACCTAATTTGCCTGTTGCTATTGGGTGTATCGATATTCTTTATACAATATGGTTTATTTGGCATGTATTTAAAAAACATCCTGAATATAATAACATCTGCACCAAAAGGTGAACAAATAAAACACTGGCTTATTTTGCTGGGAGTATTGGTGACCATTGTGGGCGCAGTATATGTTATAAGAAGAGTTAGCAGAAAATTTTCAGTTTTTTTTGTAAGGATATTTAAAGGGTTTAAAGAAGGTTTTTCAAGTATAAAAAAAGTGCGCAGCAGGTTTAAGTTTGTTGCGTTTACGCTGCTTATGTGGTGCTGCTATATATTTTCTACATGGTTAGGTTGTTTTGCCATGCACGAGACACAAGACCTTAATCTTTCATGTGGTATAATTTTACTTTTCGCCGGCACATTAGGCATTATAGTAACACCAGGCGGGGTGGGTGCCTACCCTATTGCTATACAACAAGCTTTGCTGTTATACAACATTAACGATAGTATCGGGTTAGCGTTTGGCTGGCTTTTATGGGGCTCACAATTTATTTTTACAACAGTTTTTGGTACATTAGCCTACATAGCCATAAACGTTAGGAAAAGGAATTATGAAAAACACAGCATTCGCACCGCATAAAATTATAACCCTTAAGCAATTACAGCCATTTTTAGCCACGGCAAGGCTTACCGGCAAAACAATTGCTTTTACCAATGGTTGTTACGACATTTTACACGAAGGGCATATTTTTTCGCTTTCGCAGGCCGCGTCACAGGCTGATATTCTTATTGTAGGCGTAAATTCAGATGCAAGTGTAAGAAAGCTAAAAGGCGAAGGCAGACCGGTTAACAATCAACATTCCCGGTCTCTTATACTTGCCTCGCTGATAATAACAGATGCTGTGGTTATTTTTGATGAGGACACGCCCCTTAGCCTGATAACATCCATAAAACCAGACGTATTGGTTAAAGGGGGCGACTACACCATTGAACAGATTGTTGGCGCTAAAGAGGTAATTGATAATGGTGGCCGCGTGGTTATTAACCCTATAATCCCTAATTTTTCAACAACTGCAATAATTGACAAAATAAAGCAGCTTAACTAATAGCATAACAGCATTTTATATAAACTTAACATTGCATCTGCCCGCTTCTTATTTACTTTGGCTGCCGCCTTGGTAAACTATTTACAAAACCCGGATCGTTATTTAGCGCACGCGCAAAAATTATATTTCCGCCGGTTTTAGTGCAGGGCTGGTGCTTGCCATTAAGAAAACTATTTTCAAATGAAAAACTTAATTGCCAGGGATATTAGCTGGTTAAGCTTTAACGCACGGGTATTGCAGGAAGCAAACGACGCAACTGTACCTTTACGCGAACGGATACGCTTTTTGGGCATCCACTCCAACAATCTTGACGAATTTTTCAGGGTACGCGTGGCTACCCTTAGGCGTATGATCGAGCTGGGTGCAAAAAAAGGTAATATGCACCTGGAAAAAAACCCACAACAGATTTTAGACCAGATACAAACCATTGTATTGCAGCAGCAAAATGAGTTTCACCGCATTTGGGACGGCATTTTGGAAGAATTGAAGAAAGACCAGATACTACTGGTGTCTGAAAAACAATTGAACAAGGATCAAAAATTGTTTGTAAAAAGATTTTTTGACGAGGAGGTCCGCTCAAATATCATCCCCCTGCTTATTGAAACGCTGCCCCAACTACCTTACCTGCGCGATAAAAGCCTGTACTTAGGTGTTGTAATGCGCAAGAAAGAGTCTGCTTACGACCAAAAATATGCGTTGATCGAGATACCCAGCCGCATACTGGGCCGCTTTGTAAAATTGCCCGCAAAAGATGGGGAGACAAACATAATGCTGCTTGAAGATGTGGTGCGGTTTAACCTGCCATATATATTCTCTTATTTTGGCTATGATACGTTTGATGCCCATATTTTTAAGGTAACCAAGGACGCAGAGATAGATATTGACAATGACGTTTCAACTTCGTTTGTTCAAAAAATTGAAAGTGGTTTAAAAAACAGGCGTAAGGGCAAGCCCGTAAGGTTTATTTACGACAAAGAAATGGACGCCGGGCTGCTTGAGTATTTGATGAAACGGTTAAACCTTGCCAGGAAAGATAATATTATACCCGGCGGCCGCATACATAATTTCAGGCATTTTATGGATTTCCCCGACGTGTTTAAAAGCAAGAGTACCCGCCGCCAGGCATTTACCCATCCTGAATTAAAAGATACATTGCGTGTAACCGACGTAATTGTGGAGAAGGATGTAATGCTGCATTTTCCATTTCATTCTTTCGATTCTGTGATTGACTTGTTGCGCGAAGCGGCCATGGACCCATTTGTAACATCTATTAAAATTACCGCATACAGGCTGGCTTCAAATTCAAAAGTTATTAATGCCCTTATTAATGCTGTGCGCAATGGCAAGGAAGTAGTGGTGATGCTTGAGCTTAGGGCAAGGTTTGACGAGGAAGCCAACCTTGAATGGAAAAAAATATTGGAAGAAGAAGGTGTTAAGGTATTACTGGGGATTAACAATTTAAAAGTGCATGCCAAGCTTTGTATAATTAAAAGGCGTGTAAATAAAAAAATAATACAATACGGCTTTGTAAGCACCGGAAACCTTAATGAAAAAACAGCAAGGGTATATGCAGACCATTGCCTGCTTACCAGCAACCGGAATATTATGGCCGATATTAACAGGATATTTCGTTACCTGGAAAACCCTAAAACCGGACACGCCCAGTTAAAAGCCTGTAAAACTTTAATGGTTTGCCCCGTAGGCATGCGGATGCAACTCGTAAAATTGATCAATGCCGAAATAAAAAATGCAAAGGCTGGCAAGCCTGCTTCAATTATTATAAAGATTAACTCATTAAGCGACACGGGCTTTATTTTAAAGCTATATGAAGCGGCGGCATCGGGTGTTGATGTGCAGTTTGTAGTACGGGGCATTTTTTGTGCTGTACCACAGCAGAAAAAACTTAAGAACAACATGCACGCCATAAGCATTGTAGATGAGTACCTGGAGCATGCAAGGGTGATGATATTTGGTAATGCCGGCAAAGAAAAAATATACATTTCATCTGCCGACTGGATGGTGCGTAACCTTGATCACCGTGTTGAGGCCGCTACGCCGGTTACTGACCCGCAAATAAAGCAGGAACTGAAGGATATTATCCACATTCAATTAAGAGATAATGTAAAGGCACGGATATTGGATAATGAGCTTTTAAATAACTATGTATCTTCCGCGGGTAAAAAGAAAATACGCAGCCAGGTGGAAACGTATAATTACCTGCACCAGAAAATAACTAAAATTGTAAATGAAGCTGGCAGCAATTGATATTGGAAGTAATGCAGCACGGCTGCTGATATCAGAAGTAACGGTTAGTGACGATGGGAAGCCCCTTTTTAACAAGCTTAACCTGGTGCGCGTGCCTTTGCGGCTTGGTTTTGATGTATTTGAAAGAGGTGAAATAAGCGCAGCAAGGGTTAACATGATAATGGAAACCATGCTGGCATATAAGCACCTTATAAAGGTGTACGGCGTTAGCCATACAAAAGCCTGCGCCACCAGTGCTATGCGCGATGCCGTAAATGCGCAGGATATTATTAAAAAGGTTAAGCAGGAAACTGGAATTGAAATAAAAGTAATTAGCGGTGATGATGAAGCATCGTTTATTTATGAGAACCATATAGCTGAGAACCTTGATAAAGAGCATAGTTACCTGTATATTGATGTTGGTGGCGGCAGTACGGAACTTACATTTTTTGCGGAAGGCAAATTAAAATACAAAGACTCTTTCAATATTGGTACCATACGCCTGCTAAAGAACATGGTTACCGAAGCACACTGGGATGAAATGCGCGACCATATAAAAACAAACACAAAAAGTAAACTGCCCCTTATTGCAATTGGATCTGGCGGCAACATAAACAAGATATTTTCAGTAAGTAAGAAGAAGGAAGGCCGCCCCCTGCAACTTGACTTACTGAAAGATTATTACAAAGAACTTTCAAGCGTTAGCCTTGAAGAACGCATACGCATTTATAAACTTCGTGAAGACCGCGCCGATGTTATTGTACCAGCCTTACAGATATACATAAACGTTATGCGCTGGGCAGATATTAATGAAATTTATGTACCCAAAATTGGGTTGGCCGACGGCCTGATCCAAAACCTGTACGAGGAGATTAATAAAGAAGCTGTATAAAAAGGGTCAATAAGTCATTGGTCAATAGTCATTCAATTGTTGTTTTATTCTCTCCGCTTTAATCATTCAATCTCCATTATATCTCCACAACTTTCGTTTTACTTACAAAATCATGCAGGGTTGCGTCAAGAAATGGGATGAATAAGAAATCAATAATAATAACACGCGTAAAGCTGCGCACTAAAACCTGCCAAAACGCGGGGCGCTTATTCCGCAAATTAACAACCTTGCTCATTGAAAGCCACTTACCGGGTGTGCGTGTAAAAATGGTTTCAAAAATAATATAATATATTACGAGGGTTACCCAAAAGAAAATGTAAAAATCAATGTCGCCCACATGGTAATAAAACACGTAAAAACTATGCCACCTGTAAAAGCCAAAACTTATAAAAAAAACAAGCAGTGTATCAATAATAAAATTTAATATCCTTGTACCAACGCCAACATTATTCATGCTGCAAAGATGAAGTTTTTAAATTTTAAAAAATCTGTAAAATTTAGTTGTTACTTTTTTTCCAGCTTATCCAGTTTTTTCTGTGTTTCGGGCAAATCTTTTTGTATTGCCAGTGCCTTTTTAAAGCTCTCAATAGCTTTGGCCCTGTTGCCTGCATCGCTGTAAATATCCCCCAGCGTATCAAAAGCACCGGCACTTTCAGGGTAATTTGTGGTATTTAACAGGGCTAAGTATTCGGCAGCATCACTGTGTTTTGTGGCAGAGGCCTGGTAAGCCAGTTGGTTGATAAAATCTTCCGGTGGCGATACTTTTATACCCATGCGTGCGGAAATGGTATCGTAATGGCTTACAAACCTGCTGGCTACAACCATTGTGATGTCCGAGAAATCCTTTCCGGTAAAACGGGGCTTGAAATAATCAAAAATAAAATGAAGCCCATCATATTCCGTAATAAGCGGTACCGAGCCATGGTCGTCATTGTTATAATACCTGCTTAAAAACCGGAGGCCACTTGAGCCACCCGCGCTCAATGTATGATTTAACGCCAGAATTGAACGTATGTGCTTACTATCCGGTACAGTATCAAGCTGCACTTTTGTAGTATCCATACCGGCTTCCATGGTATTGGCAATACCAAGAAACAAAGAAGTACCTTTAAAGTCTGTGGTCACTAAATTTTTTTGAACCTCGCCAAGCAGTTTTTTACCATCCCACCACATGCTTGGGTCAATAGCAATATAGGCGTTGAATAATTTCGGCCGGTGCATTAAAGTGTTTATCACGGTAAGGCCGCCAAACGAGTGGCCTATCAATATCTTGTAGGGATTTGCAGGGTATAACGAGTCAATATGCGGCATCAATTCTTTTTCAATAAACGACATAAACTGTTCGCCGCCGCCAGACGTTTTAGAGCTGGCGCTATCCATATAAGGCGGGTCAACCGTTACATGTGTGGGGGTTAAATCCCTGGTACGGTCGGTATTTGGGATACCCACAATTATCATTTCAGGGCAAACATTATTACCGGCCAGCTGCTCAACCATTGCCGATACGGGTGAAAAATGCGAATCTCCGTCAAGGAGGTAAATTACCGGGTAATGCTGCTTGCTGCCGGGCTTAGTTGTATAACTATTTGGCAAATGCACATAAATTCTTCTTTCTTCCTTTAACAGGTTGGAATGCAGGCTGTCAATTGTACCGATATTTATTTTATTGTCGGTATTGCTGCCGGGCTTAGTACAGGCGGCAAAAAAAGAAATGCCTATAACGCAGGCAAAAAAATATTTCATGCAGTGTTAGTGTTGGTTTGAAGACTGAATGTAGTAAATATAATGGTTTAACCAGCACCGATTATGTAATCTGCAAATTAACGTGGGCAATGGCATTAGCCGCGATTCAACTGGATATTGCGGGGGTATTTGACGGTTGCAAAACGCCGCCATCTTTCACAGGATTATTACCCGCGCCTGGATATAACGTAAGCAGTAAGGGCAATACCTCAAAGTATGGAATACGCATTATAAAGTAGTCCATCACTAAAAAAAGAAGAAATAAAGCAACCAAAAGTTTGTCAAATTTTTTTGTGAAGAAACCAACTATAAAAAACAGCTCAAGTAATGTTGCCAGCAGGTATAATGTGTATGCCAGCCACGGATTTTGCACAAGCCATAAAATAACACGGGATTGCCAATATTCCGGTGAGTTTGTGAGCAACTGTGTGTGCTGATAAAGAAGCACACCGCTCATCTGCAATGGTTGAAATATACCCCCCTGCCTTAGTTTCCATAAAGCTGCGGACACAAAAAAGAAAAGAAAAAAATACCGCAGGCCATCAAGCAATATTTTAAACATCTCCTGCTTTTGTGCCATAAAAATCAAAGGAAATAATAGCCATGCTGTATGTCCTTCAATGGAATTTGATGGGTACAGCGTATAACATTGAACGTACACCCAGTTTATTACCAGCATGCAAGCAGCGGTTATAAAAGCAGTACGCTGGTTGTTGCGGTAGTGCAAAAAATACAGGGCAGGGGCTGTGTAAAATAAGGCGTCAAACAACATGCACCCTGCGTTGTTGTTCAATAACCATTTGTGCAGCCCTGTTTGCATAAATACCCAGGTAAACATATCCTCACGGGTGTAAAAAAAAGATGGCTGCAATTGGAACAAAAACATACCATTAATGTATTTATACAGCATTAGACCGTAAAAAATAATGCAGTATAAAACTATAACGGTGTATCGGTTGTCCTTCCTCAAAATAATTGTTTTGTCTGTGCAGTAAGGTTATTACCATCAAATATATATGGCACAGTATTGATGCTCAGGCTGTCAATTTTTATACGCAGCATTTCGCTCAAATAGTTTTTATACCAAGAATTGAACTGCTGACCGGTAAGGGTATCAACGTATTTTGACGAATCAGTAAAATGGAGCAGCCTTTTTATTTCGGTGTTAAACACCTGGGTGTTCCAGCTTTGCTGGCGGTTAAATAAGTCAACAGGGAGGGTTATTCTGTCCCATTGGTAAGGGGTGAAATTTTTTGTTTGAAGCTTTTTACCGTTTACATTTATTTCAGTAACCATGTACTCTTTTTGAGGCAATATAACGGCGGAGTACATGCCATAGTGATATATTGGTGATATTGATATACCCTGCTTTACATCCATAACCAGTTGCACAATTATGAAAAGCACAATTAAAACAAACCACCATTTGTTGGCATTAAACAACCTTTTTAAATACATGCTGGTAAAGTTATTATTTTGTTTTAAGACGAGGCATGAATAAGAATCAGCTGGCAACAACGCCCTAACGCATTAAATACATTTTACCATACCCTTTATTAAAGTATTGGTCAGTATTTACCTGCTGGCCGCTGGCATCAAGCGTGGAGAATTTATCAAGTGAATGGCCGTTAAGGTTTGTGAGTACGCGGTACAGGTACACGCCATTTGCCAACTTTTGACCATATTGGTCGGTGCCATTCCATTTATAGGTTGTTATATTACGGCCTATGTGCAGCGGCCCAAGTTCCTCAGTAGTGATTTCCTTTACAATTTTACCTGTAATGGTGAGTATTTCAATGCGTATATTTTGGGGCACCTGGCTGCCTGTAAGTGTAAATACAAATGCTGTTGATGTAGTGAACGGGTTAGGATAGTTAAACATATTTGTTATCATCGGCTTGTTATACACCTGGAATGACACAGAATAGTCTGCATTACCTGCCGGGTTACCGGTTTTATCTTTTCCATGTACATGCAGGGTATATGTGCCATCCTGCGTTAAAAATGGCAGAAAATCAGCCTGGGCTGTATTGTCAGTAGCCGCATTTGCAGCGGGTGTAAAGCGAAGCGTATCTGTGGTGAAGGGAAACCGGCGCAAAGACCCATCCGGGTACATTAATTGCACAGTTACCAGCGATGTATCATCAAGCGGCAAATATTTGGATTCATCCTTTAATTTTATAAGGACGTGGGGCTTTGCCGAAACTATATCGTTGTTAAGAATGTGTATACCATCAAAAGTTACATCAAGTGTTGGCTTTAAGTTATCTGATTGCACCAAAATGTTCCTGTAAAAAAAGTTATTAAAGTGGTATTGCTCCGGCTGGTCATTATCAGGGTTTACATCAAGGTACAAATTATTGAGCCCTGTAAAATTTTTAGAGTCAATATTATACGCAATTGTGGCAGTATCGCCCGGCCTTAAGGGTTTTAATTTACCCACCGGCAATACGTTGGCAACATTACCTGCATTGTATAGTATCAATTTTACCTTTATACTATCGAATGAAACATCGCTTACATTTTTAAATGCAACGGCAAAATTTGATGTTTGCCCCACACCCAGCGTATCATTAAACTTATACAGAATATTTGGTGCTAAAGCGCCTTCGGGCACAGGATCGTACAACACCCTCCAGTAGCGTAACTGGTATGGCGTAAGGTTTATACTGTCAGCATTACGCATGCGGAGCACAATGTATGGATATGAGCTGGCGCTTACAGATGATATATCAAAGTCCTGTTGTTGTGCACTTAAATTATACAACACTGTTTGTGTTCCTGACGGTGATACCCCAATAACGCTAACCACCGGAACATCCCCGGCTTTTGCGTCAATTGTGTTGCCGCGCCATTTTACCTGTTTCCAGGTTTTGGCAGGGCCAAACATGGGTGATGTTATATAACCAAGGGTATCAGCAGAACTTATATTTAAAGTGGTATCAATAATATCCGTGCTGCCTTGTGTAAAGTTGTACAATGGTGTAAAGGCGGCACTGTTCTTCCTGTACATAAATATCCATGCCCTTTCAAAGGTGTATTGGTCAAGCCCTGCAAAGCCTGCATTTTTCAAGCTTAAATACAGGTTGGTGTTATTAACCAGCGGGTCAGTTTTCCAGGTTGTAGCGTAAGTCTGTGGGTCATTATACGGCGCATTAATAATAACGCGAGCGGTAACATAGTAGCCGGCGGGAACCCAAGCCATAAATGCCGCCATTTTATTGCGTCCATCAACAGTATTATATGCAAATTCAAAATTATGTTCGGTGCCAATATGGTCTGTGCCTACACTGCAACTGCCGGCACTACCCATAAAACTACCATAGGCGCCTGAACCTGTTGTTGAAGGCAGGGCCTGGTTGTATAAAGGAAGTAAGGTTACAGGATCAAACACATCAAATATAATAGAATGCCCGAGGCAGGCGCCGGTTGTTATGCGCTTGTTATTTATTTGAATGGCAAAAGCACCGTCGTCGGACTGGGGCGAGCCAGCAACGCCATTGTATACCGTATTTGTTATATTGAAGAGAGAAATTATGTTATCAAAATTCCACCGCCTGCTGTTGCTGTCAATCGCGATCTTTTCCACTGCCGATTTAAGATGCTGGTATAAATGAGACTGGTTAAAACCGAGTGAACTGGTTGGCAGGTATACAAAACTACTGATGTTCCAGTGGTATGGGCCGCTTGCGGGCACAGGTGCAACGCGCCAGTAATACACTGTACTGTCAGTAAAGGTAATAGATGGATCAAATTCAATCTCCCCTCCCACTGATGTAACTGTCTTACTTACTTTGCCCGGCGAGTTAAACAGCTCTGTTGTATCTAATTCCATCGCGTACTGCCTTGCGGGTATTATTGCGTTTGCTGTAGAAGCCACCAGTTTTATACTGCTTTTATTAATAATTGCAAAGTTGTATGGATATACAGGCGTAAGCTCATCTTCATAAATAAAAAACGATTTTACAACCGTGTTGTTGGTTTCGCTTAGCTCGGTATATTTTTGGTCGTTGTCAATGGTAACAGTAATGGAATTCTGACCTTTATCCCGTATTGGAACAACGGGTATTGTAAGGCTTATAGAATCCATATATTTTACAATAGGGATGCGTTTTGAAACCAGCGTTGCTGTGCTGTTATCCGGGTAACGGCGTGTAATGAGGATGGAAACAGAATCGCCGCCTGCAACCTTGCCAAGGTTATAGAAGTAAGCTTTTACATTAAAGCTGTTGTCTGCCACCGAAATAAACGACGGGTTTATACTAACCTGCGGGTCTTCCACCGCAAAATCAGGCTTTGGTGGCGCGTTTATTTTTAAAGCCGGGTCGCCATGCAATACACTTTCTTCAGCATGCAAAAGATATGATATTGAATCGCTGTAAAGCGCATTTGCAAGCAGCGCTTTTACCCCTGCAATAATATTGTGGCTAACAGGTTTGTTATAACCTGCATCAGAAACCAGGTCATTATAAAAGGCGGTATTGTATGTATCAAGATAATACTCCACACCAAAGTGGGTGCTGGCTAAAAAACCTATGGAGCCTACATCCTTTGTAAGCACAAAAGATTCAGAAAGAGATGTGGTGGTAAACAGCCTTGTTGTATCGAAAGAATAAATGTTGCCTGCATTACAGCCGTTTACAATGAAGAAAGGGTACTTGCCGGGGTTGGGGTATTGGTGCGGGTTGCTAAGGTCGTAATCCAGCGTGGTTGAAGCCGAGTGGCCAAAATAATTTACAATGCTTATACCGTTACTAAAAAGTGCTGTAAGCTGCTGCCTTGCAGCAAATGCAGATGTTATGCTTGTTGTATTGAAGCTATAGACATTGGCGCCATAAACCGGGCTGCTGATAATGCTTTTATACTTGTTTTCATCGCTTGTAAGTGTTTGGTCAAGGCTTGGATCAGTATTAGCACCAACAATATGTATCATCGTTTTCATCCAGGCCTTATTGTCAATGGTTTCAGACACAGCAGATGTATCGGCCTGGAGCTGCTCATAAGTTTTCATTTTGGACAGGTAATCCAGCACTTCTGAAGGCTTTATAACAGCTAACCTGCCTATTGGTGTTGCCGGCAACGGTTCTAATGATTCTGAGGCCAGTAAGTTATCTGACGCCGGCCAACCAAAAGTGGGCACAATATTTAACTGATCAGCAAATTGGGATGATTCGTTAAGCCTGAACTCATTATAAGTTACAGCTTTGCCTATAAGAAAGCAGAATTTGGGTTGGATGCTAAATTTATGCCGCGCGTAACTGAGAAAATTTTTTACACTTAGCGGATGCTTCTTAATACCAAAAGCAAACTGGTCAACCAGTTCGTCAATGTCGTAAACCTTAGGGTGCAGGTTGCCCCCTGCTGCACTTGCGCGGTAATTGGCATATTGCCCGGCAACATTATCGCCGCTGATAAACGGCTTACCGGTTATAATGATGTAGTCGCCCTGGTTATTTGCATCCGCAAAATTTATAAAATTGCGCTGCGCAAGCCCTTTTACTGTTTTGATGTTTGATGCATCTTCACTAACAAGCACAAAGTTGTGCTGTGTGTTAAAAACAGGCAAAGCAAATTTAAGTACACCTGCAGTGGCTGTGTTGGCGGCGTATCTTTTACCTGCAGTTAAATCGTATAACACAGGTATTGCACCTCCGGCATTAAAATTTGTTATCTCAAGGTAATAGCCGTTACCATTGCCGGGCAGATTGAAAGCAAAATTACCTGCACCGCCAAAATTAAACTGCCGCGGGTAGGTAAGATCAATAAACCCTGCAGCGATCCTGTCATTCGATTCTCCCCAACTATTTGTATTTTGTATAGCAAACGTAGCGGGTGAAGTACTGTTTACCACGCCAGGCGCAACAGGTTTGCTGGTAAAAATAGCAGCATCCATAGCGCCAAGGCTGTTATCAATTACTTTTGTGCCGTTTAGCAATACACTCACGCTGCGCACCTGTCCGGTAACGCTATTTTGGCCGAGGTATGAGTTACCGGCCGCACTTAATTTTAAAATGGCATTCGGGCCGTTTGCTGCAACATAAAGGTTACCGGCATTAACGTTAAAGGGCGCTCCGGGATAAATATCGTTGGTGCTCCAAAACTCACCAACGTCGTAGGTAGAGGAGTATACATATTCCCCGTAATACACGGCATATCCGTAGTTAATATTTTGCTGGAAGTTAACCTGGTAATCGTACATAAAATATGGCTCGGGCGGCAATACATTGCCTGCTACATTATTGGGAGCATCACTAATGCGCGCGTTATTACCGCCGGCATTTACGGTAAGAAAATATGCGGCCGTATCAGTTTCTAAACTAAGCGCGGTTGACAATTGATTTGCAGGGTTTTTGTACAATGCCCTGTCGGGTAGGCCATCGTTTTTCTGTCCCCAAAATTCAATATAACCATTGGCAGGTATAATGCCCGAGAGCACACTGGTATAAATAGCCACCTGTTTGCCATTACGCCACAATTGCAACTGTTCAGCATTAACATTGCCCAGCCCGGCGGCCGCCAGTAAGTTTTGATTAATTCTGAATAAACTATCTGCACCCACAAAAAACTTATAATAGGTTTTTGAGTAGTCGATCCACTCATTATTATACTGGCTTTTTAACTGCAGGCTTACAAGCCCCAACAACCATATAAGTACATATTTCTTCATGAATGAGGTATATATACCTTACCGGTTTTTGGCTTGTCGGCTTTTGGCAAAGTTGGCACGTATGCTTTTTTTGAAGAAGCCTCCCTGTTTTTTGCTACAAGGTCAATACGCAAAGAAAAAACGTGGGTGTATAATGGGTTTGACTGGTTGGCAAGATTTGTAAAAGCATAATCAATCATAACATTGCCTATTTTAAAACCCGCACCAATACTCGGCTGAAAGATCCAGACTTTTTTTTGATTAAGCGTGTCCCCATCTGCCAGCGCCTTTTGAAAATTTGATGCACCTGCCCGTATAAATACGGTGTTGTTTATATTGGCTTCCAACCCAATTTTCGGGTCAATACTTATGGGGTTGCTGCTTATAATGGTGTTTCTTTTGCCGTCAAAGGTAATATCCATATCTGTTTGGGCAAGCAGGTGAAATTTCTCATTAAACTCAAAATTATAGCCTGTGCCCAAAACCAGGCGGGGCGCTGTAATTTCAGTTGATTTTACCGGTATATCGTTGTTTGTAAGGTATAAAGCCTGCTTTTCTTCATCGGTAAATGAGAATGACCACGAATTAAAAGTAGTGGTAACATCTTTGGCCATCAGGCCAAAACGCCATTTGTCTGTGCGGTACATCATCCCAAAATCAAACCCAAAACCCCATGCGTTGGCAAAACTGCCCACTTTGCGATAGATAATTTTCGCGTTGCCACCCCAGCTAAATTGGGCGTTATCCTCATCTTTTATCATTTTGGCATAAGAAACGAGAAAAGCATAATCAGCGGAAGAAAAGCTTTGAATATTATTGTAATTTATTGAGCCATCCGGCTGCACAAGGAAAAGTGTATTGGGTATATCATCTACACCAAAACGCAGCATTGAAAGGCCAAGTGTTTGATTGCCCTGCCCTATTGGCAAAGCAGCGGATATAAAATCGTATTTGCCTATACCCGCAAAATAGTCGGCGTGCATTAAAGAAATGGAAGGATTATCGGTTACGTATACCAAACCGGCGGGATTCCAATAACCTGCCGTTGCATCATCGGCAGAAGCTACCTGTGTACTGCCCATACCAAGCCCGCGCGCACCCGCGCCAATATTCAGGAACTCATTGGAATATGTTCTGAATTGTGCGTTCGAGTTAGCGGTGTAAAAAGTAACAAACAGCAAACCAAGCAGCCAGCCTTTACACTTCATAAGGTTTAAGTTACAACAATGTTTGTTGATACAACGTATTGCTGCAAGGTTGTATACGTTTTTATGCTGCTTTTTATTGCGTTGTTAACAAATAAATTATACGTTTCATTCTCCACTCCTCCAGCTTTAATTGTTTTGTTTTTGCACTTTAAATGTTTGCGGTGTAACACTGTTATTTACCTGCACCAGGTAAGTGCCTGCCGCAAGGTTACTTACATCAAGCACAATACTTGCACCATTAAATACCTGTTGCAATACAACCTTACCAGACACATCAAGCAGTTTTACGGAATTTTTCCCAGCGGCGTTGCCGGTAACTGTTAATGACGTAGTGAAAGGATTTGGATAAACTTTTATACCGCCCGCCCCAAAATCAACCTGGATGGTGTTTGAATAAGTATACCTGCCATCCTTATCAACCATTTTAAGCCTGTAATAGTTTTTGCCAATTACGGGTGTTGTGTGCAGGTAATTATAATTTTTAATGCTAATATTTCCATTCTGTGCCTGCACTTCGCCTACCTGGTTAAAGTGAATGGCGTCAACACCAAATTCAACACCATAGTAACCAAAGTTTATTTCGTTGGTAGCTTTCCAGTTTAACTGCACATTTTTGCCATCCGGCTGGCCTGTGAACGACAACAATTGTGTTGGCGAAGGCTGTTTTCTTGTTATTACAATGTATTTATAAATAGAGTTATTAAACAGGTATTGTTCAGGCTGATCATTATCAGGGTTTATTATCATGTAAAAATTGTACGTCCCTTTGGGCAATGCTGTAACGTTTATATTAAACCACACATTTGCTGTATCGCCTGCAACCAGTGGCTTCACCCGTTTAACCGGGAAGCTGAACACATTGCCAATACTGTCATACAACAGGAGTTTTACCCTGATGGAATCGAAATTTGAAATGCTCACATTTTTAAATACCACATAACCGGTCAAGGTATCGGGCTTAGTATTCTCACTGTGCGGGTAATTTACGCTGTCAGGCAAGTTGATACCAATATTAGGTGCTACGGCACCTTCAGCGACAGGAGTATATGTAACTGACCAATCGCTTAACTGGTAAGGCCGTGCAGTAAGCGAGTCCTGTGTACGCATTTGCAGCTTTATATATGGATACTGTTTTGCATTTACTGAAGAAATATCCTGGGAACTTTGCCCTTTAGCCAGGCTATATAATAATGTTTCATTACTGCTGGTATCAACACCAATTACATTCAGTGAGCTGATGTTGTTGGCATTATCGTCAGCCCCCTGCCACGACACCTTACTCCAAGCTTTACCTGGACCAAATTTGGGCGAAGTAACATAACCCAAAGTGTCAGAAACTGCAATGTTTTGTGACGAGTAAATGTCATCATAAATACCGTCGGACAAAACACTTACCGGCGCAAAATGTGTGGAATCATTTTTCTTAAATATGAAGATGTAACTGCGTGGAAAATTGTATTGGTCTATATTAATGCCCTGGTCTTTTAAGCGGTGGTACAATGAGTGGTTGTGGCCATATAATGCAGTGTCTGCAGCCCATTGGGGCGCCATATCGCTGGGTACATCAATACTTCTTGCAACAACATAGTCGCCATCATGTACAAAATTATCAAGGAAGCTTACTGCGCTGTCCCTTGAAACAGGGTCAGATACTGAGAATTCAAAGTCCGCGGCCGTTATAGGTTTACAGTTTGGCGCTGCCCCATTTGGATTAGTTGTGTTTTGGTAAATTTTGAATGTAAGCGGGTCAAACACATTAAATATCACCGACGAGCCTACACAGGCGCTTTGTGCTAAAAACGTGCCGTTAACAGCTACGCTAAAATCGGCGTCTTCAGTGCCGCCATACGGGTAAACCCCCTGTTTTACAAAAAGGTTAAGCACTGTTTTGCCAAAGTTGAATTTGCGTGATGCAGAATCGAGCGTTAAATTATTTAAAGATGATTGGGTATGCTGGTAAAAATGGGCCTGCTCAAACCCAGGGCTGCCTGCACTGCGGTAAATAAAAGAAGAAACATTTTTGTGACTTGAGTTTATTGGTGATACGCGCCAGTAATAAACCGTATTATTAAAAGCCAGCGAAATTGTTTTTTGAATTACGCCGCCGGTTGAGCTGATTTGGTAAGATTGTTTGATGCCAGAGTTAAATAGTGCAGTTGTATCTACATCAATTACATATTTTTTAAGCGTATCAAGCGGACGCGCAGTAGACGCTGCCAGCGTTACAGCAGGGGTATTTACAACGGCGAAGTTATACGGGTAAACAGGCCTTATGTCAGCGGTTGAAATAACAACGGGTATCTGCAAAATATTGTTTGCTTCATTCAACTCATCAACTTTATTGTTATCATCAATATAAGCTGTAAAGTTT
>Ga0206931_1011_pt1 | contig 68164 bp, 57 predicted proteins | sample Alteio_BWOrgHeat_17_FD_152946 | JGI IMG/M metagenome (GOLD analysis project Ga0206931, IMG submission 152946) | Enriched cells from forest soil in Barre Woods Harvard Forest LTER site, Petersham, Massachusetts, United States -... | ecosystem: Environmental > Terrestrial > Soil > Temperate forest >...
GTACCTATAGTCACGAAGTAGGCAACCTGTCGCTGTATTTCAGTTGGTAGCTGTATCGTTAAATAATAATGCATAAAAGGAATTACATGAATAAAAAATTTACGCTCTCGCTAATAATCACCCTGCTGTATTTTACCTTACAAGCACAAAACGCCTGGGTTTTAAAAGCAGACAGGGATGGCATAAAAGTGTTTACCAAATCTCAGCAAGGCTCAAAATTCAAGGCGATAAAAGTTGAATGCAGTGTGCAGTCAACCCTGTCCAGGTTAACCTATGCAATAATGGATATAGCAACCTGCAGGGAATGGGTGTACAGTACCAAAAGCTGTGTTATGGTTAAGCAGGTTTCGGCATCGGAACTGTATTATTACTCTGAAATAAATGTGCCGTGGCCTGTGAGCAACCGCGATTTTGTAGCCCATCTTGTTGCAACGCAAAATCCGGTAACAAAAGTAGTTACCGTTGATGCTGAGAATGTTGCCGGGCTTGTGCCTGAGAAAGATAATATTGTAAGGGTTGTGCAGTCTGTTGGTAAATGGGTAATTACCCCTGTTGGCGCCAATAGTGTTAAAATAGAATATAGCTTATTCACCGATCCCGGTGGCGTGGTACCTGCGTGGCTCATCAATTTGTTTGTAACCAAAGGCCCGTTTGAAAGCTTCAAAAAATTAAAAGAACACATTCAAAAGCCTGCATTTAATAACGTCCATCTAAATTATGTAAAAGATTAATTGAGCATCTCGCCTGTTTGGTAAAACACCGAAAGCATTTAAAGCCAATGCACCTGTAACAATTTAGTAACAACGAAAATCTTTTCCCGCAACATTTGGCGGCGGAGATTTTTCATATCCTGTCATGCCATTGAAATTAAAGGTAATTGGCAAATAACAAAAATATTTTTTGTGTTTTTTGTTCTCTGTTGTGTGTACTGGTAGTTGAGAAAAAAGAAACGCAATAAACTGGTTAGAGAAACGGCGAAGCCTACCTATTAAATTAGTTTATCAGCTGATATCCATATTAAGTAACCTTCACCATCGTATGCTTTCACAATTATTGAAGATGCATTAGTTACAAATAATTTCATTGACTCCACAGTTATTTCGGAGAAAGGGATGATTTTCCTTTGTTCTTCAACATCTAAATTGCTGAATGCGCAAAGGAAAACATAGCTGTTACTTGAGAAGAAGGCATCGGTTATTTTTTCTAAATTGTTGTTGCCCAAGCCAAAGAAATAATAAATATTTCTTGTATTATATTTTTGGTATTCGATACCCGAAGACTCAAGAGCAAAATCACCGGCCCATTGTGTACAGTCTTCAAAAAGGCAACATTTTGTGTTATTCAAATTTAAATACTCCTGAATTTCGGATATAACCATTGGCGTGGCATCATTTCTTACAGGCATCACAAACTGGCCTTCCTTTCGCAGGCTGTCGCTTCCATAAAGCATTCCATAATCAAAATTGTACACCTCATTCTCGGGGGCATCCTCAGGAACAAATGAGTATACTCTGCCGGTTTCTATTGTCAACGTATTATTTAAATATTCAGATAATGATAATCCCTTGCTGAGCTCTTCTCTTATATATTTAAACGCCGCTAAACCAGTAACATCTTTTTTTCGCATCACCGCCATGATTTTCACATTTTGCCTTTTTTGGCTTTAACAGCCACCGCCATTTTGTCAATAGCCTGTACTAAATGGCGGCGGAGATTTTTCATATCCTGTCATGCCATTGAAATTAAAGGTAATTGGCAAATAACAAAAATGTTTTTGTGTTCTGTGCGAAGCCATAACATGACTTCTGTGCTAAGTAGAACTGTAGTAACTAACAGGGGTTACCCTGAAAAATAACCAAGAAAATAGTTTCTTGCTATAATGAGCAATATACCCAATATGTAGCTTGCTACCCCTAACCCTAAAAGCTTCAAGGCCAACTTCCATTTGCTTGTTTTCTCAAACAGGTCAACAACCACAACTGCTAAAAATATACTGGCTCCTATAGAAAGAATCACAAGAAACCAAAAATAATAATCGGGTATAATAAAAAAGAGGAAGCTATTGAAAACCGGTATGAGCAGATACAATAGCCTATTTTTGGCTTTCATTTTTTCCTTAAGAAGCTTTTAGATGTGTATGTGAAATTAATTGTTTCTCTTGATAGTTTCTTCGGTCATCTTTACTTAATGGATTAGCTTTGAAACCATTGCTATTGTTTTACCACTGCGCTCCCCTTTTTCGCCGCAACATTTATACTTTTTGTCTCATTTACACAGTATTTCAAAAAATAACCTATAACTTAACTTTTCACCAGGTTGTGTTATTCATTTAAACGCATTGCCATATTTTAAACTAACGATGATGAGAAAAGCATTTTACGCTTCACTTGCTGTTTGTTTTTCCCTCGTATTGATTACAGGGTGTAACAATTCAAAAGAAAACAAGCCACTTGAGGCAGAGCCTTTTGCCTCACCGCGCACAGTTAATGCAAACCCCTCACCCGCACATTTAACACCGGAAGAAAGTGTAAAATCTTTTCGCGTACCTGTTGGTTACCATGTTGAGCTTGTTGCAAGTGAGCCGATGATAAAAGAGCCGGTGGCCATTGCATGGGATGGCAATGCAAAAATGTATGTTGCCCAAATGGAAACATATATGCAGGATGTAAATGGCACCGGTGAACAGGGTGCTATAAGCCGTATAATGTTACTGGAAGACACTAACCATGATGGCAGGATGGACAAGAGTTCGGTGTTTATTGATAAGCTAAGATTGCCGCGTATGATACTTTGTGTTGGGCACGAGCTGCTGGTTAACGAAACAAACTCGTACAACATAACAGCTTATAAAGACACAAACGGAGATGGCGTGGCCGATCAAAAAAGAGTTGTTTACCAAAGCGCAGCGGTTGACACAAAAAACCTTGAGCACCAGCGCAGCGGGCTTGATTGGAATATTGACAACTGGATCTATATTACTGTTGACCCGGTGCGCTTTCGTTATAGGAACGGCGCACTGCAGGCAGATTCGCTGGTGAGCGGGTCTAATGGTCAATGGGGTTTAACGCATGATGATTATGGGCGCCTTTATTTTAGCAGGGCCGGCGCAGAAAATGCGGGTGCGGGTTTTCAAATAAACCCGGCTTACGGCCAGCTTGAATTTGCTGATGCCTATGATGATTCAACTTTTGGCGCTGTATGGCCTATTATAAAAACAGCCGATGTGCAGGGTGGTTTAAAAAGGCTGCGTGCCGATACCACGCTTAACCATTTTACAGCAGGCAATGGTCAATCCATTTTCAGGGGTGATAAGTTACCCGCAAGCCTGGTAGGTGATTATTTGATAAATGAGCCTGTGGCACGCATTATCCGCCGCGCTAAAGTGACCGACACAGATGGCAAAACAACGCTTAAAAATGCTTATACACAGGATGAGTTTATTGCATCGTCTGACATGAATTTTCGTCCCGTAAATACCTATACCGGTCCCGATGGGTGCCTGTATATTGTTGACATGAACCGGGGTATAATACAGGAAAGCGAATGGACAAAAGCAGATAGTTACCTGAGGCCGCAAATTCAACGGCTCGGGCTTGATAAAAATACACAGTTTGGCCGCATTTACCGTTTGGTGTACGATGGTATGCAGCCTACCGCAACACCTAAGATGCTTGATGAACCGACAAGTAAACTTGTAACATATCTTGATAATGCAAATGGCTGGTGGCGCGATAATGCACAGAAAGAAATTGTGTTGCGCGGCGACAAATCTGTAGTGCCTGCGCTTAAGCAAATTGCTGTTGGCGAGCAAGGGCCTCTTGCTAATAAACCAACTGCTTTAGGCAGGCTGCATGCGTTATGGACATTAGACGGGCTTGAAGCGACAGATAAAGCAGTTTTATTAAAGGCAATGGATGACGACGATGCACAGGTAAGGCGTGCTGCAATATGGATAAGCGAACCTTTTATAAAAGCCGGTGACGCGGATATACTGGCAAAAGTTGATAAATTGAAGGATGATGACAGTTATGATGTTCGCGTGCAGGTAATGCTGTCGCTCAATTTTGCGAAAGCAAACAACGCGGCAACTGTAACAAAATACCTGGTTGATAAAAACCCGAAAAACGAAATGCTCACGGCGGTACAAACCAGCCTTGCAAGAACGGAGGATATAAAAAAGTTTGGGGCGAAGCTTGGCAGCCTTGATGAAGCCAGCAGGATAATGGTAACAGGCGGTGCCGTTATTTTCAGGTCGCTTTGTGCTACATGCCATGGGCCTGATGGTAAAGGGTTGCCAACAAAAGTAGCGCCGCCGATTGTTTTTGAGAATGATTTCAGGCGGATATTTGGCGCAAAAGATACCACCATCAATATTTTGCTGCATGGTTTAAAAGGCCCGGTTGATGGCAAAACATACTCAGTTGAAATGCCATCCATGGCTTCTAATAACGACCAATGGATAGCATCTGTGTTAAGTTATTTAAGGTACGACTTGAGTTTTCCCAATCGCTTTCCCGGCCCGATACCACAAACGTTTTTAGACAGGATAATGGTAAGCGCGGCGGAAGTAAAAAAAGTGCGGGAACAAACTGCCGCGCGAACAACTCCATGGACCATGGACGAGCTAAAGAAAGGGGGTAAGTAACTATTTACCAGCCTGATTAATTGAGAACGGCCATATTAGTAAATAACGTGAGTTTGGGATAAGTAAAGGAAGTTAACGTCTGCCCATTTTCCTTACTCCATTAGGAGTAAAAGCCCGCCCGGCCCTGCCGTTCGGACGGGCTTTGTAGAAAGTAAAATCATGATCTTCTAATTGCCCCAGCAGGAGCAACCCGCATAGAGTGCCACACCTACGGCGTGGTAACATCTTTTTTTGTTTTGCTTACTACAAAGCTTTTGCCCCTATGGGGCAAATACGTTCAAAGGCCTAATTATTCTGAATTAACATTAAATATTATTTTCTTTTAAAAAGGCATCTAACCGGCTTCTTTGCCTTTCATGATGTCTCAAGTGCATTTCAGCAAATTGAAACCATTGAACTGCGTTAAAATAACCAAGCCCCAGGTGTTTTGTTTTGCCTTTAAATGCATTTGCTGTTATAGCGGCACCCGTTTTACTTATTTTATTTTTTAAAGCCTCCAAACGTTTTAGCACATCGGCTTTATCAACCGGTTGTGGGGTAAAAGCGTTACCAGGCGGCCCGTCTAATACGGCATCGGGAAATTCGTTATTTGCAAACATGGCTTTAGCCGAAGGGGAACATTCCATATCTGCATTATCATTGTTTGCAACGCAAATATTTACCTGCTTTATAAAGTATATTGTTGCACTTATAATATGCATATATACCTGGCCGACAGACCAGCTATTTGCCGATGGTTTTGCAAGAAATTGAGTTGAGCTGTATTTTTCAAGGTTATTTATCCAGTTGGCTATTGTGTTATTAAGATCCCTAACCAGTTGCTTATCGTCCATAAAGATTATATTTTACAAATTGCCTATTTCTGCTACCAGCAAATTTAACCGCAACTTCAATAGCTGCGATAATTAACGTGACATTTTACCGTTACACAGGCCATATGTGTAGCTTGTCACTGCAGTATTTTTTTCTCAACCTTAAAAATAAATGAATCACCATTTGCTACGCTCACCAAAAAAATCGAACCCATTTTGAGCAACCCTCCAACTTTTATCATTCCCTTTCCTACTAATTTTATTATTATCTTCATCGTCGTTCCGCCATATTTTCTAACTTACCCAAAATTTATGCTCATGCAATCACGCCGCCGCTTTTTACGCAATGCATCCTTATCCGCACTTGCCATTCCGTTTTTACCGGCTTGTACTTTAGCGGGTGTTAAAAACAATGCCACCGGCAAGCCGTTGCGGGTGGCTATTATGGGGCTTGGTAGTTATGGTACACGGGTGGCAGATGCTATGCAGGCCTGTACAAGGGCAAAGCTGGTTGGCGCTGTTAGTGGCACACCATCAAAACTAACTGCATGGCAAAGCAAGTACAACATACCCGCTAAAAACTGTTACAACTACCAGAATTTTGATGATATAAAAAACAATCCTGATATAGACGCGGTGTATGTTATTACACCAAACGCCCTGCATAAAGAAGGTGTTATACGCACAGCAAAAGCAGGCAAGCATGCTATTAGTGAAAAACCTATGAGTGTTAATGCAAAAGACGGGCAGGAAATGGTAGATGCCTGCAAACAGGCTGGTGTAAAATTGCTTGTGGGTTACCGCATGCATTTTGAACCAAAAACGCTTGAAATTATACGGCAACGTAATGCAGGCGATTTTGGTAAAGTGCTGTTTTTCCAAGGTTTGTCTGGGTTTATTATTGGCGACCCAACACAGTGGCGTTTAAATAAACAATTATCCGGCGGCGGCTCAATGATGGACATTGGCATTTATTCAATAAATGGCAGCCGCTACATGATTGGTGAAGACCCAATTTGGGTTACCGCACAGGAAACCAAAACCAACCCGGAGAAATTTAAAGAAGGTGTTGACGAAACAATAGAGTTTCAATTCGGCTTTCCCGGTGGCGCAACTGCATCCTGTTTATCAACATACAGCCTGAATAATCTAGACCGCTTTTTTTTAGACGGAACAAATGGCTTTGCGGAACTTAATCCATCAACCGGTTATGGACCAATTATGGGGCGCACAAGCAAGGGCGAGCTAAACTTTCAGCATGTTACACACCAAACGGTGCAGATGGATGAAATGGCCGCTATTATTTTTGATGGTAAACAACCAGTGGTGCCTGTTGATGGTAATGAAGCAGTAAAAGACCTGAAGATCATTGATGCCATTTACGAGGCTTGCAAAACAGGCAAAAAGGTTGAGATAAAATTATAAAAACAGCCGCAAGCTTTACGCTATAAGCTTTAAGCAAAAGCGTTGATGCTCTGGAAAATAAAAGGCCCCGAAGATTTTAACGTCTCCGGGGCTTTGTTTATAGTTGAGGGTTGGCAGTTATTATTTCATGTAATCTTTATCCAAAAATAAATAACGGGCACGGGTTGCATCGGGTTGCAGGCTTGTATTTACATCAATATACATTTGCTGGCTGCCATCACCAGCTTTTATAGGCAGCCATTTAGGCTGGCCGCCGCCATTGGGGTTACCGGTTTTTATAAAATTGGCAAAGTATTCTTCCATTGTGGCCGACACTTTGTAATCATCAGCCGTCCATGCATACACTTTATTGCTTGACAGGTTGCCCATGGCATATTCAATTTCAGAAGCGTGTGATGCACCAACTGCAGGTGGCATTTTAGGTGCCGCAGCATTTGCGTCACCTTTTACAACACCGCCGGCCAGACCGGGTTGTGCATTGCCCATAGATGCAACCATCGCCGGCCTTACACGACCAAATATATAAGTGTATACCGGCTTGCCACCTGTTTGGGCGCAAAGGTCTGCCCATTTCCAGGTGCTGTAAACGATAAACCTGTCGCTTGAAAGCGCTGTGGCAGAATGTATCAGTTCATCCTGGTTTGAAGCCGGATAAAGTTTTAACACTTCATCAGCCTTGTCTTTATATAGGTCCTGTATTTTCTTTGTATAATTTTCTGTTGTAAGCGCAGTGCCACCCATAAAAAACTGGTAAGGCACTTCTGCTGAGTTCCAGCCAGCAAGCAAAGGCACATGCGCCTGTTCGCCTGCTGCATATATAGCCTCGGGTGATTTTGGCAAAAAGTAACCGTCAATAGTTGCAGCAGTTCTGAAAGCACCTGGCTTTGAAGCTGAATCAAGCAGTTGGTCTGCACTCATGGCACGCAGATCAGCAAGAGAGTTTGCGTTAACACGTTTTGCAAAGTTTACACCATTAAGTTCGCCTTCAGCAAGCGGTATAGCAGGCAGTGTTGGCTTGATCATACCACCGCTTTCGCCTATCGCACCTGCAATAAGATTTTTTGATAATGGCGAAGCCATTTGTGCACACACTGAAATAGAGCCTGCTGACTCCCCGGCTATGGTTACCTTTTTGGGGTCGCCGCCAAAAGCAGCGATATTTGCCTGTACCCAAAGCAGCGCCGCATTTTGGTCAAGCATACCATAGTTGCCTGATGAATGGTGTGAAGATTCCTTTGTCAGTTCAGGATGTGAGAAGAAGCCAAAAATGCCAAGCCTGTAATTTACTGTAACGGCAACAATGCCTTTACGTGCCATACTTTCACCATCATAGCGCGGTTCGCTGCCATCGCCCGCAACATAACCACCACCATAAAAATATACCAGTACCGGCAGTTTGCCTTTTGCAGCCTTTGCTGGCGCCCAAACATTCAGGTAAAGGCAATCTTCACTGTTTCCGCTTGACCGAAAGTTCATATCGCCAAAAACTTTTTTCTGCATGGCATTACCACCAAAATGGGTCGCATCCTTAACGCCATCCCAGTTTTTAACTGGCTGAGGCTCTTTCCAGCGCAGGTCTCCAACCGGCGGCTGAGCAAATGGCAAACCCCTGAAAATGTGTATGCCTGAATCATCGGCGCCTTCTACTACGCCGTTTACGGTGGTTACCTGCAGGGCTTTGTTGCCTGTTTGGGCAGAAGCGGCTGTGTAAACACCCAATAAAAATAAAAGACTAAAATGCCTGATCTTCATATTTAATTTGTTTTAGCAATAGAATAATGCGGTTATTTGAAAGGCTAATGTTATCTTTATTGTAACATTTTGTTACAATAGTAAATACTTTTATTAATCCGGAAAAATTTTTTGTTAGTTTTCCACAAAATTTAATATGTCAAAGCAGGGAGATGGTGCAAAAGAAGGGGAGGGTTTTATGGCCGGCCTTGCTATTGACGCGGTTATATTTGGCTTTCACGACAGGCAGTTGAAAGTGCTGCTGCTTGAGTATAAAAGCACGGGGCTGTTTGCCTTGCCCGGTGGTTTTATAAAGGATACTGAGGATGTTGATGATGCCGCCAAAAAAATGGTTACCCGGCGTACCGGGTTGCACGATATTTTTCTTGAGCAATTTTACACATTTGGCGACTATAGCCGGTTTGACCCCGAGCCAATGAGGGCTATTATGAGTGCCAAAGGGACAATGCCACCGTCTGACCATTGGCTGCTGCAGCGGTTTATAACCATTGGCTACTATGCCCTTGTTGATTTTACACAAGCCATACCAACACCCGATGAAATATCTGACAGTTGCAAGTGGTACCAGCTTGATGCTTTGCCCGTTTTAATGCAGGACCACGCCCTTATTATAAAGAAAGCGCTGGAAACATTACAGGTAAGCCTTGACCAAAAGCTTACCGGCTTTAACCTGCTGCCAGAGCAATTTACCATGGGCGAGCTGCAAAGCGTTTATGAAACAATTTTAGGCAAAACCCTTATCCGCGCTGCCTTTCAGCGCAAAATGCTAAGCCTGGATATTTTAGAACTGGTGGCCAAAAAAATGACTGGCAAGGCACACAAAGCGCCTTATTTGTACAGATTTGTAAAGAAATAGATTGATTTGATTGCACTGCAAGAAATGCTATATAAATATTTCGTTGTTTCCACCTTAACCAAACTTTGTAAATTACGCTTTAATAAGCCTTCGGTAACTCTAACTGCTTCATAACCTTATGCGGATTGCTTTATTTATATTATTGACTTTCCCGTTAACTGCATTATCTCAAAATAATGGCACCGCCGCAATTGCATTGCCTGAAAGCATTTATTTTAACAAGCCGGAGGTTTTACAAACAGCAGGCGTAAAATATGTAAACGAAATCTATAAAGATAGCAGGGGTTTTATGTGGTTTGCTACCGGCAATGGCCTGTTTCGTTTTGATGGCACCAATGTGTTGTACGCCCGCCAAAGGCTCGATGATTCAACAGCACTGCCTTCAAACGATGTTAACAGTGTAACTGGAGATAAGCTGGGCAACATTTATGTGGGCACCAGTAAAGGTGCGGTAATAGTTGACCCCAACACGCTGGTTTGCACAAGGCTAAGGGAGAGCAACGGTAACTGGCCGGGTTATAAATTTAAATGCTTTGCTGATGAAGACGGTACTGTTTGGGCAATAAATGATGTAGGCCTTTACCAGTTTGACAAAGAGAAAAAGAACCTGAAGCTTGTTTGGGCTCAAATGAAAAATGGAGATGTTGCAACACAGGCTATATCATCCATTGCAACGTATAACAAGGATGAGCTTGTTGCGGGCACCCTGGGCGATATTGTTTTTATAAATAAGAAAGATTTTTCCTCGCACAGGCTTAATATTCTACCCGGTAACGCCGGTGTCGATGTATCAAAAGTATACGTGGATGCCAATAAACAATTGTGGGTTTGCACCTGGGGATTTGGGTTGCTTTATTACGATAAAGCTTCACGATCATTCAAAACATTTCAGATACAAAAAAACATACCGGCTGACGCCTATAACGTTTTATTTGACATAGTAAAAGTTACCATAAGTAATAAAAGTTTTTTGTATATCGGTGCGCCGGGTGGCTTGATAAAAGCCCCTTTGCAAAAAGACGGCGTTTCGCCTATTGAAAATGCCCAGGCCTATTACATACATAAACCAGACACGGAAGGCAGTATACCTGCAGGCAGTATTTATAAACTATACCCCGCTGAGAACGACAATTTATGGATAGGCAGCAACGGCGATATTGGTGTTGCCAAAATAGAATTGAGCGAATCGCTGCTATACACTTTACCGGTTAAGCACGAAGGCAATGTGCAGGATATTGACCAGCTTAGTGCAGCAGGCAAAAAGTATTATGCAATATGCAGTTGGCACGGCTCAACCGGGCTTGTGCTGCTGGACGAAGGTTTTAACCAGTTGAAGGCTTTCGACAAGGTACCCGCAGATGCTGACCACGATGGGGTAAATGTTTCATCCGTTGGGCTCGATAAAGAAAACAGGTTTTGGGTATCGTCGTGGAAAGGGGTTACTGTAATGGATAAAGACCTGCATGTGGTAAGGGTGCTTGACCACAGAACAAAAGGCCCCGACACCCTTTACAGGGAAAAAAATAATTTTCTGCTTATAAGCAATGATACCGTTTGGATAGCATCGTACAAACGGGGCATTGATCTTTTTACAACCGGTTTTAAACGGCTTAAGCATTACTCAATAATGCAGGACAATGGCCTTCTTGAAGATCTTATCTGGAAATTTTACCGTACCCACGATGGCAAAATTTGGCTGCTCGGCAATGCATTTTTATACAGTTATGATGCCCATAAAGACAGGTTTATACCTTACCGTTTTTCAAAAGATGGTGCGCCCTACGGGCCTGTTGATATTGCCGAAAAAAAAGATGGCAGCCTTTTAATGGCAGCGGCTACCGGGCTAATAAGTTTTAAACCCGGCGACAGCAATTACACATACCTGCGCAGCCCGCTGCTTGATAAGGAAGATAATGTAAATGCTGTTAGTGTTGATGAGAATGATAATGCCTGGTACTTAACCGACGACCACCTGGTGTATTATAATTTTAGCAGCAACGTTTACACTATATATGGCAAGCAGGATGGGCTTGATGTTTCAAACGGGCTGTATATGATGCGCTATGTAGGCAATAACAAAGTGCTTATAGGGCAATATAATAAGTTGACTATTTTTACAGCGCCACAATCATCGCAACAAAACCGGCCGCCCGGCCTTGCGGTTACCGGCATATATGTTAACGACAGTCTTTTCAACAGCAGCCTGCCGGCTAAAGGCTTACATTTAAGCTATAATCAAAACAAGATAAATATTGCTTTCGCTTGTATTAATTATAACAGGCCCGAACAAAATATTTACGCTTACAGGCTGAAAAATGCCGATACTGCATGGACATATACAAGGCAGGGCAATGTAACCTATGCAAACCTTTCACCTGGCCAATATACTTTTGAGGTAAAGGCTGCCAACTTTGCAAGGGTTTGGAGTAAAGTAAGCGCCTTCCAGGTAAATATCAGCCCCCCCTTTTGGCAGTCATGGTGGTTCAGGATACTGGTGTTAGCTATTGCAGTGTCAGCCACATACATGGTGTTTAAATGGCGCGTTAACAATATAAGGAAGGAGGAGAAAATTAAAACCGATCTAAACCGTAAAATGGCGCAGCTTGAAATGAAAGCCTTACGCGCGCAAATGAACCCGCATTTTGTTTTTAATTCTCTTAGCTCCATACAGGAAAGTATTGTAACAGGTAAAACCGAAGCAGCATCAAAATACCTGTCAAAGTTTTCAAAACTCATCCGGCTGATACTTGAAAACTCTGGCAAACAGTTTATTTCACTTAAAACAGAAATAGAATCGCTGACATTATATCTTGAGCTGGAATCGTTCAGGTTTGAAAACTTCACCTATACTTTTTCTATTGACCCGCACGTTGATGCAAATTTTACCATGATACCCAGCATGGTTATACAGCCTTTTGTAGAAAACGCCTTAAAACACGGCCTGTCAAAAAAGAAGGATGACAAACACCTTAAAATAGACATTCGTAAAGACAGCGGCAGGCTTGTAGCAGTAGTGGAAGATAATGGCGTTGGGCGGTCAAAGGCTACTGAAATGAAATCTGACGAAAGAAAAGACCACCATAGTATGGGCATTAAAATAACTGAAGAGCGCCTGCAGTTGCTGGGTGTACAAAGTAATGCGGCAACAGAAATTACTGACCTTTACGATAAACAGGGTAACGCCGCCGGTACACTTGTTAAAATAATATTGCCTGAAGAAAATGTATAAGCGTGGTTTAATATTGCAAATGATCTCAAAATAAAAACGCTGATGATAACTGCTGTTATAATAGATGATGAAAAAAAATGTGTCTCGTTACTGAAACATTTAATAGAAAACCATTGCAAAGATATTAACGTTGTTGGTGAGGCAGAAAGTGCAGCACAGGGGTTACAGGTTATTCAGCAGCACAAGCCAGACCTGGTTTTTTTAGATATTGAAATGCCCGACAAAACCGGGTTCGAACTGCTTAAGAGTTTACCAGAAATAAATTTCGATATAATTTTTACAACTGCGTATAACCATTATGCCATTAAGGCAATACGCTTTAGTGCGCTTGATTACCTGTTAAAGCCAGTTGACCTTGATGAGCTGAAAAACGCGCTGGCAAGGGTTTATAAAAAACACCAAAAAGCAGGACCGCAGCAAAATGTTGACGTACTGATGAGCAATATCAAGTCGCCGCAGCCAAATTTTTCCCGTATATCATTATCAACACAGGACGGTCTGGTGATATTGCATGTTGATGAAATCATATACTGCGAAGCTTCGGGCACATATACCATTTTCTATCTCAAGAACCGGGAAAAGATAATAGTTTCAAAGACACTCAAAGAATATGAAGAGCTTTTAAAAGATCATAGTTTTTTTCGTGTGCACAACTCCTTTCTTATTAATCTCAATGAAGTAAAAAAATACGTTAAAGGAGATGGCGGCTCGGCTTTTATGAGCAATGGGGATGAAGTATTTGTATCAAAAAGAAGAAAAGAAGAATTTTTGTCGGTACTAAATAAGTAAGCCTCCGGCACCTCTGTTCAAAAGTCCCCTTACCGCCTGTTAACCAAATAAAGCAATGCGGCTTCAATTTAATGCCACTTATTAAGTGCGGCAAATGCATATTTTATCCTGCGTTTAATTTGCACTTCCCGTCTTTCATAAAAATCAGCTATGCACAGGATTGGCATTTATATTGACCCTTCAGGTTCATTCTTAATAATTGAGACCCCGTCGGCGCTTCAGTTTGAGTTGCGTGACAGCAACGATAAATTGCTTATTACCGGCAATAAATTAAGGCAGCCCTCCTTAAGCATCAGCATAAAGAGGCTTATAAAAGGCAGCTATACCTTAAAAATTACAATAGACGGCGAGGTTGTGTCTAAAACCATTGAGTTATAACAACAATCACCTTCCCTTGTTTTATATTACAGCATACACCACAGCATCCTAAACTGTTGTATTTTTGAAACAGTGCCCCACACCTGCACTGTTTAATATGAAAAAATTGCTGCCATACATTATTGCAATAAGTTGTTTAACCTGTGTTTCCGCTGCTGCCCAACGCCAGCACCCAACACTGCCCATCGGTTCCGCTGCGCCTGGTTTTAAATTATTGGGTATTGATGGCAAATATTACACACTTGCATCCTTTAAACAGGCAAAAGTGCTGGTCATTATTTTTATGTGCAACCACTGCCCTACCTCGCAGGCCTACGAACAACGTATTATTCAGCTGACCACCGATTATAAGGACAAAGGCGTTGCGGTTATAGGCATCAATCCAAACAACCCTGCATCTTTAAGACTTGATGAGCTGGGCTACAGCGATGTTGGCGATTCCTACGCAGATATGAAAGTGCGTGCCAAAAATGCCCATTTCAATTTTCCTTATTTATATGATGGCGAGACAGAAATAGCCTCCAATAAATATGGGCCGGTGTCAACACCACATGCTTTTATCTTTGATGCGGAAAGAAAACTGCGTTACCAGGGGCGTATTGATGATATGGAAAACCCGCACAAAACGCCGCATAGCCTTGATACACGCAATGCCATTGACGCCCTTTTAAATAACCAGCCCGTGCCTGTTGAAACAACAAAAGTGTTTGGCTGTTCCATAAAGTGGGCAGAAAAAAAAGACTGGATAGATAAAGCCAAAATTAACTGGGCAAAAGAACCTGTGAACATTTATAACGCTGATGCTGACAGCATTGCCGCCTTACTAAAAAATTCCTCTGATAAGCTGCGCCTTATAAATATTGGCTATACGCTCAACAGCACAAACGCTGCTCAATTCCCCCAATTTATTACGATCCATCATTTGTACCGCGACCGCGGTTTTGAGTTTATGAGCATTAGCCTCGACAACGCAACGGAAAAAGATAAATTACTGGCATTTTTACAAAAAAACAATGCATCAGGCCCCAATTATTTATTTTCCGGCGAGGATAAGAAAAAGCTTATTACCACTGTTGACCCCAAATGGAACGGCACCACCCCTTATGCCATTCTCGTTGAACCCGGTGGCAAGATCGTTTATGCCAAAGCGGGCGTTATTGATGCCGAAGCTATGAAGCAGATAATATTTAACGATGCCCTTATTGGCAGGGTATATAATTAGTCTCACCCACCAGTTCCGTCATCTTTCCCGGGGCGATGGGAGGAAAAAAGGAGGAAAAAGTTTACCATCCAATTTTACTCAATTAATTGATAATCAAGTTTTTACAAAAAAAATTAAATAAATTACCAATAAAATTCAATTTGGTATTTATTGCTTTTATTGTCCGCCGTGAACTATTTTAATGCCTGTAAAATCAACCAAAATTTCAAAGAACCTTTCGTGCTTCCGCCTTAAACCTTCTTCCTTCCACCTCCCTGTACTATATATAAAAACTGCTGTTTTGTCCGCTGTTTTTCACAACTATTTTTTTCCACACATGATTGCAGATTTGTGCCATGGAGAAGGGTCGGACGTTTCCCGTTGCACGGCTTCAGCAACAGTTCAGCCGTGGTGTTCAATGTTATCAAGACCTATAAGGTTTCTAAAACCTTATAGGTCTTACCTTTGCGCTTCATACGCTCCTTAAACTTCCGGAGGGTGCCCAGTTTTCGGCCCTGATGTTTAATTCTCAGCTTTAGTTCATAACTTCAACAGCTTTTCAATTCAACACTTGCACCGCGCTTAACAATCAATCAATTCGCTGCCTTCACAAATATTTGAACATTTTATATAATACTGCTAACCACCCCACAACTATGATAAGACTTTTAAGTATATTTTTATTGGCCTTTTTATTTTCATCTTCTTTTAGCCAAACAATGGAAACGCAAAAAATTCCAATAATGAATAAGCGGTATTTTACAGAAGAAGATTTTAATAAGAAGTATGGAAAGGAAATGGTTTCTGCAATCACCGTTTATCAAGACATGACTAAAAGCGGTTTTGAAGAAAATGCGCTGGCAACTTTTGACTTTGATTTCACTTCTGACACAAAAGAAAAACTTGACTCATTGGCAAAGTTCTTAACAGACAACTATGGCTTCAAACTTAAAAGCCCCGAAAAAGAAAACGACCTTTGGATTGTAGAAGGCGATGCAATAGAACTGCCTTATACTGAGGACAACTTAATGTTTTGGGCTCTTGACCTTTACTGCAAAGGCTACGAATTTGATTGCAGGCTGAATGGTTATGGGGCTTTGACAGATCCTAAAAATTTGACCTGCCTAAATTTAGAAAATCAAACCGAAGACAGTTTTCATAAAAAAGGAATTGACGCACTAAACAAAAGAGATTTTGGTGCTGCAATTATTTATTTTACAACAGCATTAAAATTAGACCCCCAAAACAAAACAACATTATTGGCAAGAGGATATTGCAAGGATGAAATTCATACCTGGAAGGCAGCCAGGAAAGACTATGACAAAGCATTGGAGATTGACCCAAATTACGTTGACGCTTTATTAATCAGGGCGACAAACAAAGACGATGCAGGAGAACATAAGGAAGCACTAAAAGACTATGACAAAGTAATTCAACTCGAACCTGAAAATGATTTGGCTTACTTTAATAGAGGCAACACAAAATTTAGTTTAGGTGACAAAAAAGGTGCTTGTGAAGACTGGACAAAGGCAAAAGCATTGGGTTCGCCTTATGCACAAGATAGATTGGCCGCAGAATGCAAGTAAAGACAGTATCCCGGTTCTTAGTTAGGTGTAGTTAAAGCTTTGGGCGCAGTATAACTTTAGCTCAGCTACTATTTTCAAATTCCAGTCAAAGCCCGAGAAATCAGGCTGGCTCTTATTTATAATCCAAAGAGCGTTGCACTAACTCTTTGGATAGCACCACGATTTTTTGTACTGAACACTACGAACAGCCCGGAGACTAATTCTAAGAAAGCAACCGTAAAGTATAGCTCGGATTGCGTTGTTTTTGGTTGTTCTACAGTAAGGATAATTCTGTTGTGGTACCACATTAGTAGTTCATGATAAAGTTTTACCAATCCAATTGAATTCTGATAAGATTAGTTTTGGGCGAGGATTTCCTCTCAAAAGCTAACCTCAAGCTTATATCCTTTGCCACGGATAACAACGATATTGATATTAGGATCAAGTTCCAGTTTTCTTCTGAGTTTTGATATGAACATATCAAGACTGCGGCCTACTATAACTCCTTTATCTTCCCATATCTCTTTTTGCAGCCTGCTTCTCTCTATGGTCTCGTTAGGTGAAGATGCGAAGATGTGCAACACACGGGTTTCAGTTTCGGTGAGATCAATCGTTTTTCCATTTATTATGAGCTTACGGTTTTTTTCATCAAACAACATTGAGCCCAAAGTGATTACATCGGTAACCTCGCCACCAGGTAAACTCCGGCGCGGCCTGGCAGACCTGAAAAATATAAAACCCATAAATGCTAAAAAGGGCAAACCGCCTAACAAAACCACGGTCTTTACTGTATTTAGGCTTGTGGGTTTAAATTTTATGTTGATCATGTAAGGTGCCCTGGGTTGCACCCTTCCCCTGCAGGCTACAATATCATCTTTTTTGTTTTTGGATATAGCATATCCATAGGCTACACCAGGTTTGCCACTGTTAAGTACTGTTACCACATAATCAGTTGCCATGGGGTCTTTGCCCAGCAAACGCCGGGTAGTATTCACCAGCGAGTCTGGTTGAAAAGTAAGCTCATTCTCAAAACTTACCTGGTATTCATTTTCGGCCATCTTTTTTACCGGAAGCACCCTTGATTTATTGTCGCCCGACTGTGTGAGCAGTTCGTCGCCTATCTTCCGGAGCAAAACTTCCCTCCTGGCGATAGCAAAACCGTCACTGCCGGTGGTACTGAAGGCGACGCAGATTACAGAGATAAACACGAGTAGTATTAATCCCAATAGATATTTGCGTTTCCCGTAAAGTAGGTTTTGGCTATAAAACATGCCGTTTTACGATTTATTTACAAAGGTTACGTTTTTATTTACAATCCAAATACCCGGGCGGAAAGGTATCTGGGTAATTTCGCTGAACCAATTGTAAAAGGATATGAAAAATAAAATAATCGTTTTGTCCTGCCTGGTTATTCTGTTAATAGGGGTAATTTATTTTGCCGTACAGGCTCATCAAAAAAATGGCACTCATCGCGCTAACTTTTCTGGCGAATGGAAATCCAAAGAATCGATAAGTATGGGCGGAAATATTGTTTGCACGTATGTTGAGGGTGATCGTATGCTCTCTAAAACAACGAAAATAGCAGAGCAGGCAGATTTTCTAACTATAGAAACACCAAACCTGTCTCCTGGAGCAACGCTGGCTGCAAGCCAGGAGAAACTGGCCTTCGACGGTAAAGAAAGCCAAATTAGTTATGGCCAGCAAAGAGGAAAGAAGTTTACCGCAAAGTTGTCAGCTGACAGGCAAACTATGACTGTTAACTCAATTGTGCACCTGGTGGTTGCCACCCCTTACCATGTAAATGTTCAGGAACAATTAATTGTTTACGTAACAGAGGTTTGGAAGCTGAGCAATGACGGCGGGTCTATTTCTGTTCAGGCCAATGCAAAATCAAACTTATTCGGCCCGGAGCGTTCATGGAAGACCGTTTTCGATAGGGTCGATTAGTATACCTTGAACGAACCTGGTTTATCAGCAAATAGATTGATGTTAATTAAACCTGCAAAAAATATGAAAAAAGTAATGTATGCGCTTATCTTACCGCTGGTGGTGGTAGGGGGGCTGGTATTTGCTAATCGCGAAACTTCTAAAAAGGCCGCCCCCAAGCCGCTTACTGCTGCAGAAATAGCGGCCGAACGGAAAAAATGGGAGGCCAGCCCTGAGGGTATAAAGTATACAAATTGGGTAGCTTCTCCCGAAGGTAAAAAAGTGTATGCCGGTATTGCTAACATACGGAAGGATGTAAGTGCTTTTACCAATATGGAGGCTGTTATAACTTCTCTTTCCCTTCCGCCTGGTTCAAGATTAGGTTTCGGTGTAATGGCAAGGATTAAAGGCGAAGATTACATTGTAAAATTTGATGCGAATGAGTCTCAAATTGAGCAATTGCAGGGCCTGAAAGTTAACGACAAAATAATTATAAGAAGCCATAACATATCGCTTGCGCCCAAGTATGCATACCCAATAGTATCTGCCGAATATGCAGAACAGGATGGTAAAGCAATTTTTAAACGTATCCATCCCAAAGGCGGTTGCTAAGTAAATAAAATTATGAAATACGTATTGTATGCCTTATGCCTGGTACCTGTATCGTACACTTTTCATTAAAACCTGGCTTCGCAAAAAGGCACCGGCTTCTGCCAGTGCCGTGTTTTTCCGGTTGCGCAACAGCTTCCGGATTTCCCCATTTTTTGTGCGCTAAAGGCGTGCCAGATAACGGCCGTCTTTTTGACAAAAGGCAGCGAAACATTTTGTGGCAATTATACGCGCGATTTTTTCAACAGGTGCGTGTTATGAAAAGGCATTTGCTGTATGATCGGCCCTGCAATTCCACAAACAGGTTGGGTTGCCAGTGCCTGTAGTCTTTATAAATTCTGTTAATAGTTTTGAGAAAGGGGCAAATGAAAATGGCTTGATAGTTGTACAGGTGAACACGGTTTTTCAAAGGATATTGGAATTAAAACGGGGCGGGATTTTTATCCGGCCCTTTTTATTTACAGCAAGCTAAAGTTATTACGACGATGGCAGCAAGGCGGTTGCAAACCAGTACGCGCAAACAGTTGTCAGCATATGGCTCCAGGTCTTAATATCGTTGGGCTTGGGAATAAAACTATTGGCACCGGCTTTATAACTAAGCCGGACATCTTCCTGCCATGCTGAAGTACTCATAACTACCACGGGTATGTGTTTGTACCGGATATCTTGTTTGAGGGTTGCGAGCAGTTGTGTGCCGTTCATACGCGGCATATTCAGGTCTGTCAGGATCAGGACAGGGAAATCATTTGGATGGCCGGCAAGAAATTGCAATAATTCTTCCCCATCTTCAACGAATTCAATCTTTGCAGGGCACGGAACACTCTTAAAAACTTCCCCCATGATTTCGCGGTCTTCTTCATCGTCTTCCGCAGCAAGTATATAGGGTTTGCTCATTGCATTTTTTTTACACTGGTTATTTTACTCTTATACTCACAAACAGCAGGGACGGTTGAAGCAGCAGTTTGGCGGGACGGATGATCCGGTTGAAACAGGACGCAAAGGTAAAATGTTCAATCTTTTTCGGGATGAAAATTGCGTTTTTAAGCGAAAATTAATAGTGGCGGTGTTTGCGTAAAAACTGTGCGGATGTTGCGTTTGAAGCTTAAGAAGAAAAGCGGATGCGCCCGCTAAGTATTCTGCTTGCATTATAGTTTTAATCCCACTGGCGCAAGTGTTCCCGCCACGCGGGGCCACTTGTGTCTTGTAGTGTTAGGGGACTGTGTCCCCCATTACAAAAACATTTCCGTATTACACAGCCAAATGAATGTTACAGGCCTTGCCGCGTATAACCTACGTGGGTTTAAGGGTAATTAGCTCAAAATGCCACCTTGCCGCACATCAAAAAAACAATACTATGTAACCATTCGCCGCCTTATATTTGCGCCATTAAATTTTTCAACCGGCAGTATAAACCTTTAAAAATTATGCGGACTCCTTTCAATGTTTTGTTTGTTTCAGTTGTAGTGCTTTTTTCTGCGTGCTCAAAATCAGGCAACAGCGGTAATAATAACGGCGGAGGTAATAATGGTGGCGGTAATAACCCCACACCCCCGCCAAACTATCTTTTGCATACTTCTTATACGGTGCAGCGCAATTCGTCTGGCGCGGTAACCAACAGCGAAGGCAATATATATGCTTATGATAAAACCAACAATACTGCTACCATTTACCGCGCTGATACTATAAACGGCCTGCCATACCCAGACACCCTGCTTTTTACACTAACTGGCGATGTGGTATCACTTACCTATAAAAAGGCCCATATAACCAGTACTACTTATTTACACAGCGGGCACAACTACCCCGACAGTATGGTATTGGTAAACAGCCCAATTACCAACCGCACAAAATACGAATATACCTTTGATGGCAATGGTAAATTAGCCACCCGTAAGCTTACAGAAACTATTTATACAAATGGCACCCAGGGCTCTGCCGAGGTTAGCACAAACGTATATACCTGGGTGAACGGCAATATGGTAAGTGATAACCTTACCGATAACTCCTTTACCTATTCCGCCACCTTTGATGCAAACGCGCTGGCAGCGGCGCCAGACCCTATAATGAATTTAATAAGCCCTTTAAACCCTGTGTTGACAAACAAGAACATTATAAAAACATCCGTATCAACCTTTAGCGGCTCCGTGCAAAACCTTGTTTTTACATACGACGATAAGGGCAGGGTTATAAACGAAGCCTATTCTGATAACCATGGCACTACTTCTGCCATTATTAACACGTATTATTAAGCCTGGTATTTCTATACTGGCACAAGTGTTCCCGGGCCACTTGTGCCTTTTAGTGTTCGGGGACTATGTCCCCATTTACAAAACTGTTTATACCAATTAGACTTTAAAATTGCCTCTTATTCGCCTCATCCCCTAACCCCTTCTCCTCGCGGAGAAGGGCCCGACGAGATTGTGGAGAAGACCATATATTTTTAAAGTCCAATTGGTATTACCTATAATTAAGGTATAAAATATGCAGCTTTAGCTAAAGCGCTTTTCAAAAGAAATTAAATGATAAATCTGCTTTAAAAACCGCGTTTTATTCATTAACGCCAGGGCGGCAAAGAGCAAATATTCCTTATTTTTCTGCACCCCAAACAATCCGGCACCCGGGCATCAAGGGTTGAAAAATGCATACCGCAAATCCTCAACGGAAAGGGGTTAAATGATGATTACTTACAGGCGGTAAAATAAATTACCAAACTTACCGTCCTGAAAGGGTTTCGTTGATTGCCATGGGCAGACATGTATTGCTATTGTGAAGCATTTTCCTTATTAAGTAATCTTGTCAAGTTTGCCACCCCCACAGCTCCAGCGTCTAATGCCTCGGGCATGCCTGCAAGTAATCCTAATGTCGCCATAGTGGTTGGCGCATTTTTAGTTGTAAATAGAGAACATACTTTGGCTTGATACCAATAAAACAAGTTGCCATTTGGGTTCTCTTTTGTGCGGGAAAGTGCATATTTGTCTGACCATAATTTATAGGTATCGTCAAAATTGTCAGTAAAAAACCCAAGGGTCTTATTAGCTTCAATTTTTAAATCTTCATATGTTTTTTTCCCGAGATCATTGATTGTAGTTAACCCAATTGTTTCAAATGGTACAGTGTTCCTATAAAGTGACTTAACAATATCTTGCGACTTGCTAATATCTTGTTGCTGGCTTAGGTCCACAAGCTTACTTAGCTCAGTAAGTTGGTTCAAGTTTACAGGTTGGCTCAATTGAACCGCTTTACCAAGTTCTGCAACTTTGCTTAATTCAACGGGCTTACTCCATTCAACCGGCGCACTCATCTGCTGTACCGGTGTACTCATCTGCTGCACAGGTGTACTCATCTGCTGTACAGGTGTGCTCATCTGCTTAACCGACGTGCTCATTTGCTGAACAGGTGTGCTCATCTGTTGTACCGGGGTACTCATTTGTTGAACGGGTGTACTCATCTGCTGTACAGGTGTACTCATCTGCTTAACCGGCGTGCTCATTTGCTTAACCGGTGTACTCATTTGCTTAACCGGTGTACTCATTTGCTGCACTGGCTTGCTCATCTGCTGCACCGGTCGGCTCATCTGCTGTACTGGCCTGCTCATCTGCCGCACTGGCTTTGTCCATTGACTTTGTGCATTTAAATAATTTAACCCCGGCATTAAAGACATTAGTATTAATAAAGAACGTATCATATTGTTAAAGATTTAAGTATTATACTCAAAATTTCGTTCACGGGCTTGATATAAATGTGGATGAAAGTATGCTTCAAAAAAAGCAGCTTAAAATAGCAATCAATTTCAATCTCTATACCGAACAAAATATAAAAAGATGTTGATATTTCAAAGCTTTTATAAGAATATTATTTCAGGGCGCTTTCCTCCCTTTTGTAAAGGGCATTTGAAAAACCACAGCCGAAGTGAGTGGCACCCACTTGAACGTCCCGATTTCGGGAGGGCAGGCAACTACAGTTCAGCAAGGCTATGGTGCCCTTTCGCCAACAGCCTTCAACTTTGCGTCCTTGTACCTTTTGGTACCGGGGGACTGTCTCCCCCACCCATTTCCCCTCAATACTTTGCGTTGTTATAAAGTTTGGCTATGTTTAGCCCTGTAATGGTTATTAGTTGTCGCAAAACACAACTTCAAAAAATGCCTGCGGTTTTTTCAATTGAGTTTGTATGATAAAAAGCTTGCCCTTCGTATTTACTGCATTATTATTTATTGCCGGGTGCCGGGAGAAAGAAAACTATCCGCAGGTATCAACATTTGCAGGTACAGGCGCTATGGGCAAAGCGGATGGTACCGGCACTTCCGCGTCATTTGCAAACCTGATGGGGTTAGCAATAGATACTGCAGGTAACATATTCGTGGCAGATTCGCACAATAACCTGGTGCGAAAAATAACCCCGGGCGGGGTTGTTACAACAATTGCAGGCAACGGCAACATCGGGGCAGCAGATGGTACAGGGGCAGCAGCATCTTTTTTTAATCCAGAATATGTGGCTGTTGACAAAAGCGGCAATATTTACGTAAGCGATACACACAACAGCCTTATACGTAAAATAACGCAAGCCGGTGTGGTTACAACAATTGCAGGCCGAAGGTTTGATAGCGGCACTACCACAAAAGATACTTCAATAAAATTTGATAACCCGGCCGGTATCGCTGTTGATGAATATGGTAATGTGTATGTAGCCGATTGGGGTAATGATCGTATACGAAAAATAACCGCTTCGGGTAGGGTAACAAATTTTGCGGGTTGCGGCGTGCCCGGTGCAAAGGATGGCGTTGGAGATGCTGCCTCATTTTACCTGCCGTGGGGCATTGCGGTTAATTCAGCAGGCAGCATATTTGTTGCCGACAGTTATAACAACATGATACGCAAAATAAGCCCTGTGGGTGTTGTTACAACTTTTGCGGGTAAAAAGGCGCGTGGCGCAAACGATGGAAAAGATACTGCGGCTTCATTTTTTCACCCGGCAGGTATTGCTATTGATGCCCACGATAATATATACGTGGCCGACGCAGGCAATAATAAAATTCGCAAAATAACCGCTGGTGGGGTTGTTACAACAATAGCGGGCAGTGGCCTGCGTGGCTTCGCAAATGGCAGGGACACAGCAGCAACCTTTTACCGGCCTTACAGCGTGGTTGCAGATAAAAATGGAAATGTTTTCGTAGCTGATTATCTTAATAACGTGGTACGTAAAATAAGTTTTTAATTTTATACAGGTGCACTGCTTAATTATTCAAACCCCTCAGTATATGATCAAACGTTTTGCTTTGCCGCTTTTATTAACAGCATCGGTTTTTATGGGCTGCTCAAAAAAAGGTGGTGGTGGTTCAAACAACAATCCCCCTCCGCCGGTAAATAGCCAGCATATTTCTGTGCTTACCCAGCATAATGATAATACACGTGCAGGCCTTAATGATAAAGAAACAAGCCTTACAACAACCAATGTAACAGGCGCACATTTTGGTAAATTATTTACGCTTGCCGTTGATGACCAGGTATATGCCCAGCCATTAGTTGTGGGTAATTTATCAATTGCATCAGCCGTCCATAATGTGGTATTTATAGCAACTGTTAATAATACGGTATACGCTTATGATGCTGACAGTGGCAAATTATATTGGCAAAAAAACTTTACGGTTTCCGGCATGAGGACTCCCAATGCAGGTGATATGAAGTCTGACTGGTGCTCACCTTACACCAACATTACAAATAACATTGGCATAATAGGCACACCTGTTATAGATTCTGTTTCGCACACAATTTATTTCGTTGCCCGCAGTACAGATGGCACCCACTTTGTTCAGCATTTGCACGCAGTTAACATTATTACCGGCAGCGAACAGCCGGGCAGCCCCGTGATAATTACCGCAAGCGTACCCGGCACCGGCGATGGTAACGTGGCCAGTATAGTAAGTTTTGACCCCATGCGTAATAACCAGCGGCAGGGACTTGCATTGGTAAACGGCGTGGTATATATAAGTTACTCCTCGCATTGCGACTGGAACCCTTACCACGGTTGGATACTTGGGTATAATGCGCAAACGCTGCAGCAGCAAATAGTGTATAACGACACGCCTGATGGCGAAGGCGGCGGTATTTGGGAAAGTGGCCAGGGTATTGCTGCTGATGTGCAAGGCAACCTGTATATAACTACCGGTAACGGCACTACCGGAAAGGGCAATTTGTACACTGCCACCGGCAACGGAACGCAGGATAACGGTCCGAATCCCGACCCAACTGATGTTAAAAACCGCTCAGAGAGCGCGCTTAAATTAACACCATCCGGTTCAACCTTAAAGGTTTCAAGCTATTTTACACCAACCAACTACTTTAACCTTAATACAAACGATCTTGATTATGGAGTAATGGGTACTCTCTTAATACCCAATTCCGACTACTATTTTACGGGTTGCAAAGATGGTAATATATACCTGCTTAATAAGGATAACATGGGCAGTTATTCCGCAAGTACAAACCTGGTGCAGCAAACAGTATCACTTAACACAAATTTTCATTGCCAGCCTGCATATTATAAGGGCGCGGGCAATGAATTTGTATTTGTGTGGAGCGAGAACGACAGGCTGCGTGCGCTTTCATTCATCAGGAGCAGCAATACATTTTCAAACGATCAAATAGTTTCTTCTGATATCGGCCCGTCAGGCCAAACAGGGGCGATGTTGTCTGTATCATCTAATGGCACGTTGGCTGGCACAGGCATACTTTGGGCTTACTGTGCCGCCACAGGAGATGCGGAATCAAACACCACACCAGGCGTGCTGCGGGCATACGACGCAAGCGATGTAACAAAGGAAATCTGGAGCAGCAAAACCAATGCGGCAGACTACCCGGGCAATTTTGCAAAGTTTGCTTCACCAACTATTGCCAATGGCCATGTATACCTGGCTACCTTTTCAAACGAGGTTGAGGTGTACGGGTTAAAGTAGTGTAGTTGCTTTAGTGTTTTATAACAACAAACAAAGTAATCTATCCCCATAAAAGCGTGGTAGCATAAAAATATTTTAAAACCGCATAAACCTTTCAATACCGCCTACCTTACCTACCTTGCTGCCCTGCAGGTTTCTAAAGTTGTAGGTAAATGTTAGCATAAAATACCGGCGCAGCACATTAACCTGTGTGTTTACATTATAATTTTCGGTAGTGTATTTTGTAATGGCAAGGTTTTGATTAAACAGGTCGCTTACTGAAAATTTTAGCTGAGCTGCATTGTCTTTAAGAAACAAATAATTCACAGCGGTATTTACTACGGTAACATCTGGTGTTATGCCGCCAATAATGCCGGTATTGCTGCGGTAGTTCAGCGATTCCTCCCAAACAAAATGCCTGGGCCAGCGCAGCACAAGCTCTGCTATAACGGCATTTGTTTGAAAAGCAACATCGCTGAACTGGTTGTTATTGTATGCCGTTTTGTTAAATGAGTGCTGGTAATTCAATGTCCACTCAATAACATCTTTCCAGTTTAAGGTGGCATTTAGTAAAGGTGCAATACCCGTTGTTTGCATTAACGACCTGTTGCCGTTTACCATTATGTAATTTCTGTTGTACGATAAATTGTAGCCGCTCCCTAAACTTCCCCTTAGCACAGTGCTGAATTTCTTCTGTTTGTTAAAATGAAAGTTGTTGTTGAATGCAGCGGTACCATTGGCATTATACGGGTGTGTTATTTCAGCACCATTTGTATTTACCGTTTTACTTACATAAACAGCGTTTTGATAAATAGCGCCATTAACAAAAAAACCCACAAACAAACCTTTATGCGGGTTAAACTTGCTTAACGACAAATTAATATTATGCGTTATTAACGATTTAAGTGCCGGGTTACCTTCTCTTATATACAGCGGGTTGCTGTTATCTGGCACCGGTTGCAGGTACGATACACCAACAGGCGTTACATCCACATTATAACCAAAGCTGAAAATGTTTGCATTAACAACCAGCCCGGGGAACAGGTAATTTTCATGTTGCCTGATGACGTCTGTTGATTTTTGAAAGTTGTTGCTTACATCAATATGTGTATAATTAAGCGTGAAGGCAACGTATAGATTTTGGCTAACATAATTAATACCTGGACTTATGGTGTTTTTAAGCAATTGCTGGTTTACCCTGTCGCTCAGCTTAATGTTCGGCACATCATATTTAGCTGATGCATTGTTATAATCATAACTATACAACTGGTCGGTGTTGTTATAATAAGTTCCGTTATACCCGGTGCGGAACCTGAACTTTGCCGAAATGGGGTCAGTATAAATAGCGCTTATTAATGCATTGTTTGATGTTAGGTGCGTAGCCCTTAGCTGCTGCAGTACAGACGAGTCCTGGGGATTGTAAAATACGCTGTTGGCCTTGTCAGTTTCATCATCATTTGTTCTGCCAATGTTAACCGTGTTTGAAATGTTCAGCGTACGCCCCTTTTTCCTGAATGTTTTAAACAACAGTAATGTATGTGTATAGTTAATATCATTTATTGTTTCACCAGCACTGCTTACATTTCTGTTTAAAATTTTTGCACCGTTTTGTGTAAAGCTTTGGCTGTTTTCTTTGTTATTTTCATCAGACACAATAAGCCCCGGCCTGAAATCAATGCGCAGGGTTGAATCAATTTTCCCCTTCAGCACAAAAGCAAAACGGTGGCTGTTAATTACTGGTTGCCTTTTTAAGGCTGCAGTTGTTTGCAATGTGGTATCGCTAAAAAATTGCTGCTGTACTGTCTGCTGATCAACAACCGTGTTAACATGACCGTAAAAGTATTGCGAGTTAAGTATCAACCCATTTTTAAACACATTATTCAAGTTAAAACCTGCTCCACCGCTTGCAGTAATACCCTGGTTGTTGCCGCCAAATGTTAGCCCGTTAACCGAGGCTGTACCGGCATGCGACACTTCTATGTTTCCTCCTCCCCTGTCAAATCCGCCTAAACTTCTTAGATCATCTAAGCCAAAGGCCGCCCTGTTTAAGTTGTTGGCATAGCCCAATAAACTTATTTGAAAAGTGTCTTTAAAAATATTGGCAATACCACCTGCTTCATAACGCCCGTCTGAGCCCGCACCGCCATAGCTCTTACCAAACCATCCTTTTTTAATAGCCTTTCTCAGCTTTAAATTTATTATCTGCCCTAAAGCGGCCTTCGGCTTATCGGGGTTCATCTCTGCTTCATCTTTGTCGTCTGTAACCTGTACTTTGTCTATAATGTTCGCGGGTAAATTTCTCGTTGCCATGCGTGGGTCACCGCCAAAAAATTCTTTGCCATCAACAAGTATCCTGGTAACGCTTCTGCCGTTTACAGTAATATTACCTGCGGCATCAACTTCAACACCAGGTAGCTTTTTCAAAAGGTCTTCCACAAAAGCGGTGGGCAATGTTTTAAATGCCGATGCATTAAATTCAATAGTGTCTTTGCGAATGTTTATTGGTGGCCGCTCTGCAGAAACTTCTATTGCTTGTAAAGCATTGGCATCGGGCTGCAGAACTGCATCTATATTTAAAGTATGCTGCGCATTATTAAGCTCAACAACTTTCCTGTACACGCTGTAACCTGCATACGTAACAAGCACCCTGAAAGGCTTGTTAACAGGCAGCTTGGGTAAAGTAAATTTTCCAGAATCGTCACTCAACCTGAATTTAATTACCGTTGTATCCATTGTAAAAACGGTAATGGTCGCAAGCGGCAATGGCTTTTTTGTAATTGCGTCCATAACACGTCCGTTAACTGTTCCGGTATTATCGTCCTGCGAATACGCATTAAATGAAAGTACAGTTACTAATATCAGTAAGCAGCAGCGCATAGTAGTTGGCTTTGGTAATAAAATACAAGTATATAACGGTTGTTAATTGATTTACAGGTGGTGGTACTGGCCATCACTAAATTGTTATGACGGTGGCGAAATATGTTTTTTATCCCTGCATTGCAGGTTTCGGCTGTTTTGTACCAGCTTTTTGGCATTTGCAACCATTTACACAAAAGCGCAGCAGTTATACCCCGAATTTTATATATTTAAAAATGGCAGCTAACATTAATGTAAGGTTTGTTATAAAGGTGCTGTTGGTTGTGCTGTTAATAAGCATAAACGGCTTTGTATTTTTTGGTTTTCAGCACCAGGTTAATTGGTCAGACGCAACCAAGGGAGCAGGCAATCAAAATTTATTGCTGCTGGTGTTTGCAATACATATTGCGCTGCAGTTGGTGTTTGGATATGTATTATTATACAAAGTTTTCAGCCGCTCCCAACCGCTAAAAAAAGGTGCAAAGCTAATAGTAACCTTAACAGGCCTGCTTTTACTTTTTTATATTGCCGACAATATTATCACAGGCCATTTTTTAGCAATAGTTTATCACCACAAAACTGTGTTCGCCCACTCGCCTCGCTGGATCATTTCTTTTGTACTCTATGCTTTTACTTTAATAATCGCAGTATCATATCGTTTAGGGGCAAGGGCTTATGCAGGTGAGAAACAAAAGCAGTTATTAATTGAAAACCAGCTATCAACCGAACTAAATTTCTTAAAGGCACAGATTGATCCGCACTTCCTTTTTAATTCGCTTAATAATTTATTCTTTCTTGCACAGCAACAAAATAATGCAGCGTTAATGAATGGTATTGCAAAACTGTCTGACCTGATGAAGTTTTCATTATACGAAACCAACCGGCCATTTATTGAGCTTGAAAAAGAAATTGAGTATATTAAAAATTTTATAGGCCTTGCTCAATTAAGATATAAAGAAAAGGAAATAGAAACCAGTTTAACCATAACCGGCGATGTAAAAGGTGTCTGCATTGCTCCAATGATCTTTTTACCCTTTGTTGAAAATGCTTTTAAATATTCATTCGATTTCGAGAACCCTTCTTACATTAATATTCAAATAAATGTTGACAATAAAATAGTTTTGTTTACATGCAAAAACCGGGCGAATACGGCCTTAAAACAACCTTCCGCCTCCGCAAAAGGCGTAGGTCTTAAAAATGTAAAGCGCCGGCTTGAATTAATTTATGGCAACAGCCATACATTAACATTGCAGGAGAAAGAGGAAGTATTTACTGTACATCTGCAAATTAATACCGATGATAAGCTGCATTATAATTGATGATGAACCAAATGCAATAGAGATATTAAAAACTTATTTGCAAAATATTTCATCGGTTAAGCTGGTGGAATGTTTTCGCAACCCGGTAAAAGCATTAAATTACCTGCTTGTTAAACAGGTTGATCTTATCTTTCTTGATATAAATATGCCGGGTATGTCTGGCATTGATATTATAAGATCGTTGCATTATAAACCGGCAGTAATATTTACTACTGCCTACATGGAATATGGGGCGCAAAGCTATGACTACAATGCTGTTGATTACCTTGTAAAACCTATAATACAGGAGCGTTTTATTAAAGCCATAAACAAAGCAATGGCACTGCTAATACCAGTAACTAAGGGCGAAGCCACTATAATTGAAAGCGATCATGTTTTTCTAAAAAGCGGTACAGAACATATTAAAGTGCAATTGGCTGATATAATAATGGTTGAAAAAAAGGAAAACTACCTGTGTTATGTAACCCCCGATGCAAAAATTCTTGTGCGTGGCAATATGCAGGATGTTCAGGGCTTTCTTCCTTCATCAAAATTTTTGCGGGTACACAAGTCGTATATAGTTGGGCTGCTGCACATAACAAAAATAGACAGCAATTCCATTTTTATTGGTTCATATCACATCCCCATCAGTGACCCATATAAATCTCAAATTCAAAAAATTTTACAGCCAAAAAAATAAGGCAGAGTTAGTTTTAGCGCTTTTCGGATTTCTAATAAAAGCTATCCCGGAATATCGGAACGAAGTTTCGGGCCACGACTGGCATTTGAAAAACCATAGCTGAAGTGAGTGACACAACCACAGTTCACCAAAGCTATGCAGCTCACACCCATAAAACCTTCTTCCTTTGCGCCTTCGCGCCTTTGCGTGAACCTAACCGGCATGCCCGAAGGGTATGTGCAACCGTCTCCCGCTATTATATTGCCTCATGCCCTGTGCCATCCTTAGTAACCTTTATATTAAAAGGCGGTGCTTTGTAGTTTTTATCCAAATAATCAGTGGGTATAGTTGAACCATTGCCGTCCCTTGCAGCCCGGTAATGCGGCGACATTATTTCTATACCTGCTTCATTGCAGCAATCCTGTATATTCTGGTGCAGTTGCGAGTAAATGCCAGACTGCCTGTTTGCCTCTTTCGTATGGGCATTTAGCTGGTACGAAACATAAAAATCGTCAAGGCTTGTTTGCAGCACAAATGGCATGGGGTCATTCAAAATAAATTCAGTACGCAGCCCCGCGTTTATCAATGCCTTGTGCACATCTCGCCAGGGCACATCGTAGCCAATAGTTACAGTGGTGTGTAATATAACGCCTTTGTCGGCCGGTTTTGTATTGCTTGAGTAGTTAATGGTGCTGCCTGATAAAACAGTTGAGTTGGGTATGGTAATATCTTCATTTTTGCTGGTACGTATTCTTGTAACAAGCATGGTTTTTTCTATTACATCGCCTGTTATATCACCAATTTTTATACGGTCGCCTATTTTAAACGGGCGCATATAAGTTATCACCATACCCGCTACCATGTTGGCAATGGCGTTTGACGAGCCTAATGAAAGTATTACACCAACAAAAACCGATACCCCCTGGAACGCGACAGATTTACTGCCCGGCAGGTACGGAAATATCAGCACGATCATAAATGCATACAGCAAAAATTTTACAATATTAAAAGTGGGTTGTGCCCAATCTGCATGAAAACCGCTTAAAGTAATGTTTCCTTTTTCAATTTCATCTACAAAATATCTAAATCCTTTTATGGTGTACCTGAAAATAAAATAAATAACAAGTATGGTAAATAAATTTGGAAGGAAATGAAATACACCGGCCATTGCAGACCTTGCCGGGGTTAATATCCAGCCTAATAGTATATCTGTCCATGCTTTGGTTTCAGGAAATACGCTAAACAGCAACGGTAATGAAAGGTATACTATTAAAATAAGCAGTATTATCCGCAGCACATTGCTTACCTGCAATTCTATTAACTGCAACTGCTCGGCACTTAGTATTTTTATTTTTCTAATAGTTAAGCCGCCAACATATTTGTGTGTGCCTGTTTTGCGAAAATTAATTACCAGTTTAAACAGCTTGTTTACAAAAAACACCAGTATGCTTAAGCTTAATATTATAAGGCACACCAAACCAATGCGCCTTAGCCAGCTTTTCAGGCTGTTTGCATCTCTTTCGGCAGCTATATTTTTTTTAATTTTTGCAACATAATCACTGGTCAGTTGCTTTGGGTCTGCGCCAAGCCACAGGGCATCCATTCCCGTAACTGTCAAAATAAGTGTTTCATTATTATACAAAACATCAAACCCATTCTCTGTTTCATTTATTTTCAGCGAATCGGCGTTATAAAACGGCGCATTGTATAATTTTTTAATTCTTTCATTTATTGCCTGCGCCCTCTCACGCGGGCTAAATGATCCAACTTTTGTGTAAATAAAAAACAGGGTATCCGTAAACGGTACTACTGCAAAACCGGTTGCGTTCTTTTTAAGCTCCGCAATTTTCAGTAACTGTTGAGCCTTATGTATGGAGTCGGTTGTAACAAACAGCCTTAACCTGTCTTCAAGTTCTTTTGTTTTTTGCTTGTCGCCGGTTGCTAATTGCAGTTCATTTTGTAACTGTGCTTTCATTAACGAATCTAATTGTTGCTGCTGGCGTTGCTGTTGCAGTAAATTTTCTATGTTGCGGCGCAGGCTATCGGTTTGCAGGCTGTCAACCGCGTTCTTGTTTTGCGCGAATAGTGTTGGGGCAGCAAAGCACGCTGCAATTAAAATAACTACAAATTTTAGCTTATTCATTTTTTGGTTGCTGGCTTGTTAACCGGCCTTTAAAAGGCGCCCGTAAATATACTAAACGCGTACTTATAACCTGCTATACATTCGGTAGTTTTAATAGCGGGTGTATAACTGTATTTTACACGCAGTGCAAAACACCGGGCTTTATATAAAACCTTGTTATTTAGTTATTTTCCGTATTCTCCACCGGCGGTGGCGTAAAAGCAGGCTTCTTTTCTTCGGTGTGGTTTATACCAAAATTGTAGCGTATGGTAATGCCGCAGCGGCGGCTGTCCTGCAGGCGTGTACCATCCACAGTTATGCCCTGCTGCTGTATACGAAAGATGGATTTATTGGTATGAAGCAGATCATTCCCCGAAACAATAATACTTAGCTTTTTATGCATCAGGTTTTTGGTTGCGCTAAGGTTAAGCTGCCCCATGGTTTTTAATTCGTTAAACAGGCGAAAGCCGTTCACCAGCATCCAGCCATTCAGGTTAAAGCTGAGCGTTGGTGTGGCCTTAAACTGGTGTCCGGTAAAAAATGTCCAGCTTGCACGGCTGTAATCTAATGGTGCATTGTTGTATTGTCCGGTATAATGCACATAGTTAAACTGCACACCGGCATACATAAAATATTTGTGGCCGCCCGGCACACCACCAAACAGGCGCCAGTATATTTCGCGGTAGCTGCCCAGGTTATCATAAGTGCGAAATGCAATTTTGCTGGTATCGTTTTGATAAGTTACCATGCTGAACACATCTTTGGTGCGGTTTATACCAATTGCAAAAACCGGGAAGTCATTATACGTAGCATTCACTTCGTAATTAGTAGTAAACTGCGGCTGCAGGTGCGGGTTACCGCTATTATAGGTAAACTGGTCAACAAACTGCGGGGATGGGTTTAGCTGCTCATAGCCAGGCCTTGTAATACTCCGGCGTAAAACTACATTACCCACAAGCGGGTAGCCGAATACACTAAACAGGTTCTTTTTAATATACAGGTATGGAAAAAGGTCTGTGCGTTTAATGGAAAAAGGAATACCAACCGGCACAGTTTGGTGGCCCGATATATCCGTATACTCAAGCCGCAGCCCTGCTTTAAATGTATAACCGTGGTACAGTTTTGACAGTTGTGTATAAGCCGACCCTATATTTTCATCATAATTAAAAGTGTTCGTTTTAAAACTGTCCAATTGTTTTACCTGCCCTGTTTGCTGGTAATACAAAGCCATATTGTCATTGGCGGCACTGCTGAATTTTAGTCCCGTTTCCAAAACGTAATCGTGCTTCATTCTCAGCGAGAGGTCACTCTTAAAACTTACAGCATTTGCCTTACTGTTCGTGTTGCCATTGCCATATAATAATAAGCCCTGCGGCAAAACCTGCTGCTGCGTGTAGGTTTGCATGTTAGTGTTATGGCTGTACACATAATCCAGTTCATTATCCCACTCACTGCCTGCGGAATCAATCTTATATTTCGCAAAAACAGTATTATTCAATACCAGCGAATTACCACCGCTGTTTATGGGGCTTTGTGTTTCAAAAAAAGCATCCTGTGTATTGCTTATAGTGTTATAGGTACTGGCAAAATTGGTGTTATGTGTAGCGGTAACACGAACGTCATAACTCAAGTCGAATTTGTTGCTAAAAGCAACACCAATACCGCCACTGGCATAATTTGTTACAGGCGCATATTTGGTAAGCGACCTTTGCATCAGCAATGTATCAGCTTTTATTATGCGGGTTGATTGTATGTCGTCAAAATAATGGCGGCGTGTGTATTGATACGAGAGGTATGAGCGCATTTTACCCACGCTCCTGTTTAATGTTATTCCCGCCGTTGTGTTATTATATACCCCCTGGTCAATCCTTACATTGGCACTGCCCGATGTACCTACCTGCACACCTTTTTTCAACACAATATTTACAATGCCGCCATTGTTGGCAGCATCATACCGTGCCGAGGGCGTGCGTATAATCTCAATCCGGCTAACGCTGCCGGCAGGCAGGCTTTTTAGCAACGCAGCAATATCATCTGTGCTCATGTGTTGTTGCACACCGTTTATATAAATAGCCGCGGGGGCAGAGCTGTTAAGGTAAACATTCCCGTCCTGGTCAAGCACTACGCCGGGCACTTTTTCCAATACCTCGTATGCGTTGGTGCTGGTTGTAGCTAATTGCTCGGCATCAACCAGTGTTTTATCATCTTCCTGCCGCATTAACGGCTTTGTTGCTGTAACTGTTACATCGTTTAGTTTTCCAAAAGATGATCTTAGCACAAAGCTTACGTTTATTGGCCTGCTGCCAGCAGTAATGGTTTTATACTGTTCTTCATAACCCACAGCAACAATATAAATACGATATGTGCTGTTGGCCCGCACATGCAGCGTGTTTATGGGCTTGCTTATTATGGTTTGCAGCAATGTACTATCAGGCCAGGAATAAAGCTGTATGGTTGCACCGGCAACGGTGTCTTTGCCAATGGTTGACAAATTAACCCGAACAGGTACTGTTTGGGCTTTAATAACATTACACATTAAAACAAGAAAAGACAATGCCAATAATTGTTGCCGCATACTGGCTGCAAAGGTACAAGTTTGCGCTGCTGCATGTTTTGCAACATGTTAAAAATATCCCTTTTGTTACCGGCAGCAGTATTTCATAGCATCTTCGTTGCTACGCAAGCTCTTTAGCTGCTGTGCAGGTGTCGTCTTTTTAAAACCTGGTAGCCAAAAGCCATATTTAATTTCACCGGACTATCTAACTAAAAAATCTTTCCTGCCCATTCAAATAAATACAGACCTTTAGCGTCCCTTTAAAATTACATTACATGAAACGATTAATTGTGTCGCTTACCGGTATTGCCTTGTTTTGCATTGTATACACAAACAGTCAGCCTTACAAAGGCGCTTCCTTTATTAGCCCTTCTAAAGATTGGAAATTTGGCATTGCCCTCTGGACTTTTCACAGCGTGCCGTTTGCCGACGCGCTTGATAAAATTGACAGTGCAGGCATACAGTACATTGAGCCCAACACTTTTACCAAAGCTGGTGGCGAACTTAAAGATTCGATTATTATGCAGCTTTCACCCGCAGGCATTATAAAGCTTAAGGCCATGATAGCCGCCAAAGGGCTTAAATGCGAGTCTGTTTATATTGCAGGCGGCCCAACCATACAATCGTGGGTAAAACAGTTTGATATTGCCAAAGCCATCGGTGTTAAGTTTGTAACAACCGAGCCACCGCTGAATATGTGGGATGCTATTGACAGCCTGGCCGGCGTGTACAAAATGAAAGTGGCCATTCACGAGCACTGGAAAGGTTTTAGCCACTACTGGAACCCCGATACTACGCTTATGGCTATAAAAGGGCATCCAAATTTTGGTGTATGTGCCGATTTGGGCCATTGGCCAAAAAGTGGTATTAACCCCACAGAGGCTATAAAAAAATTAGCTGGTCATATAATCGCGATCCATCTGAAAGATATTGCAGCTTATAACGATACAAAGCTGGTTGACGTGCCTGTGGGCACGGGCGTTGTTGATTTTCCGGCTATTTTCCAGGAGCTGAAAAAGCAGGGCTTTAAAGGTTACATATATATTGAGCGCGATGCGGAAGACAAACCTAATAACCTGCCATCGGTTATACAGGAGAAAAAATATTATTACGACCAGGTGAATAAGCTAAAATAAATACCACATCGCGAAATATTTAATATCAAACCCAAAAAATATCCATCTTCAATATAAGAATAGATTACGCTGTTGCTGTATGATAAAGTATGTTTTACTGCTGTTGCCACTGTTTGCCCGTGCAGGCGAAGATTATAAAGCTTCGCTGTTTGGTATACGGTCAGATGGCAGCACGCTAAATACCCGTTCCATACAATACGCGGTTGATTACATTAATAACAAGGGTGGTGGCACGCTGGTATTTGAAGTTGGCAGGTATATTACCGGCTCAATTCATTTAAAATCAAATGTGTGCATCGAGTTGAAAGAAGGCGCTGTTTTAGTAGGCTCTCTAAACCCCTTCGATTACGATAAAAATGGCTTTACCGCATTGCTGCTTGCTGATAGCCAGCAAAATATTACCATAACCGGCAAGGGTATAATTGATGGGCAGGGCAGGCAGGTTGCCGCAAACATTGTTGCGTTGGTACATGGCGGGGTTATTAAAGACCCCCTGGTGCAGGACAGGCCAAATGAAACCATAAGGCCAATGCTTATTTATTTTAAAAGCTGCAGTAATGTTACCATCAAAAACGTCACGCTAAAAAATGCAGCTTCATGGGTTGAAACATACGACCAATGCCAGAACCTTAGTATCGACAGCATACATGTTTACAGCAAAGCATATTGGAACAACGACGGCGTTGATATTGTTGACTGCAACCACGCAAGTGTTACAAATTGTTTTATTGATGCGGCCGATGATGGCATTTGTCTTAAATCACACAGCGCGTCTGCTTCCTGCGACAATGTTTTAATACACGGCTGTACCATTCGCAGCAGCGCCAGTGCAATTAAGTTCGGCACCGCATCTTTCGGCGGTTTTAACCACATACGCATTATTCAAAACAAAGTATATGATACTTACCGTTCAGCAGTTGCCCTTGAAGCTGTTGATGGTGGGAGTATAAAAGATGTTGTTGTTGACAGCCTTGAAGCCATTAACACAGGCAATGCAATTTTTATACGCGCAGGCAACAGGAACGGCAACCATACCAGCAGTGTTAGTGATATACACTTAAGCAATATTTCTGTTGAAATAGCAACCACCAAGGCCGATGCCGGTTATGAATATGAAGGCCCCGTTGAAGATGAACCACGCAATATATCACCAATGGTTTTTGCAGGCTTGCCGGGTGTGCCGTTAACAGGCATACATCTATCAAATATTACCATCACCTATCCCGGCGGCGGTAATGCATTTATCGCCAACCGCAGCCTTGATGCTTTAGACAGTATTCCTGAATTGCCTGCTAAGTACCCTGAATTTTCCATGTTTAAGGAATTGCCTGCGTGGGCTTTGTACATAAGGCATGCGAAAGATGTAGATATGCAGCAAGTAACATTTACCTGTGCTGCTAAAGACTACCGCACAGCAGTTGTGCTTGATGACGTACAGTCGGCCAATATAACGGCACTAACAATAAAAGAACCGGGTAATAAAAAGCCTGTCTTTCAGCACAACACAAAAGGCATTGCAATAAAATAGCTACCAGGTTTATTCCGAAGGTGTTCACCGCTTCCCAAACCCTTTGGGAAAACGGTCCGCAACAAGGTTTAGCTGTATGCCATATTCAAGATATGCTTTAAGGCCGGCCAGCACCCAGGTAAACCCGCCGGTTGAGTCAAGTGCCTTTTTTACTACCTCGTCGCCTGTGCCTTTAAATCCTGAATTTGTTACATTTAAAAATGTGTAGTTATTTTCATAAGGGGTAAACACCCACTCAATTCTTGTATAACCGGCGGCATCGCTGCCCCAATCCATAACAATCCTTTTATTTGCTTCAACAGTTAATACTTTAACATGGGCGTGCACATTATACATCTCCCAATCCCATTGCACTGTTTTACCTTCTTCAATTCTTCCACTGCTTTTTGTAAACCAAAACTTAGTAATTTTTTCAGGGTCAACTATAGCGTCAAATACCTCTGCAATTGGCTTGCGTATTAGCATGCCTGTTTCAGCAATTGGGTCAATATGTAATAGTAAATCTCCCATAACACAAAGCTATACAAACTTATTTTATGCGGCTCTAATGACATCTTGCATGATGCTTTATGCCAACCGGGTAGATATTTTTATTTCCTCAACACTGCCTTCAAATTTTTAGGAACTACCGCAAGTTTTTCGCCGGTAAATAGATCTGTTTGCGGGTTAACCGATAGATAGTCGCTAAATATTGCCGGCAATTGTTGTGCAATGGCAAGTATGTTGCCCTCCATTGACCCTGTTCTGTCAGTATCCGGTTGCGAATTCATATAAAAGAGTACATCAAAACCGTTATCAAACATATAGGCATACGTTTCAAGCCCGCATAAACCGCCATTATGCTGCAGTCTGCCAGCTGTTCTGTACCAGTCTTTGGCAAAGCAATCTGTGCATCCTGTACTGGGTGTTGTAATTGAATCAAGCCAGTTGGGTTTTATAGGTGCAACCCTTTTTTTCACCCGGTCAACAGCAGTTAAAAATTTCATGTGGTCAACAATATCTATTACCCAGGCGCCCTCGGCTTCTGTCGCATTTATACTCAGGTTATCCGGATCACAGGTCCTGTACGGGTTTGGGTAATAGGTTACTTCATTAACTTTATTATGAATATCTATAATTGACATTTTTGCCACATCTATGCCCAGCGGCGCCATAATATCTTTTATATAATCAGGGTATTCGCTGCGTCCGCTTTTCAATTCAATTATTTTGCCAAGCACTGCATAATTAAAATTTGCATACATGGGCATTTGCCCTGGGTTATATAGCAACACAACCTTAGATATCACACTCGATATATATTTTGTTTTTGCAGTGCTGTAGTCAAGGTTGTTATAAGTCTCTGGCCCTGGCACACCTAGTGAAACAACGCTGTCGTTAAAACCGCTTGTATGCTCAAGCAGGTTATCAATGGTTATATTATTTAGCCTAACATCTTTTTTACTTAACGTGTTTAAAAACGGGTAATCACGAAAAGGATGATCAGAAAGCCTGATGATACCATCATTAACTAAATGAATAATGCCATAAGCGGTTATTTGTTTGCTGAGGCTCCCAATTCTAAAGCGGTTATCTACCCTGAGTTTTTCGCCTGTAGCAGTATTAGATACCCCATAGCTTTTTGCAAAAATAAGCCTGTCGTCATAGGCTACAGCCATAGTAAAACCAGGCATGTGCATGGTAGGGTATTTACCCATAAGACCGTTTATATCATTGTCAATTTTATTTATGGCAGCAGTATTTTGTGGAACGGAGGCCCATACACCTGAATACTTGGCTTCGCCACCAGCCTCATACCCGCAAATGTCAATTTCATTATAGTTCTGGTAATAGTATTCGTCAGAAACATGTTGAAAATTGTCGCTGGTTTCGTTATACCAAAAAGCATAAGGTGTTGCCGCGCGTTTTTCATATATGCCGCAGAATTTTACAGTTCCGTTAACGTTGTATGGATATAATTGAACAGGCATATAGCCCTGCGCAGACAATTGTTTATTTCTTGCTTCAAAATCAGTGGTATTTAATGTATGAAAGGAAGCCCATGGCGTACTTAGGTCGTCTTTCAAAAATAACGCGGCAATACATTCCTGCCCGTTTGCCATATAACCGCATACTTTTACGGGTTTGTAACCCTGCTGTTTATAGGTATTAAAAATAGCCTGGTAACTGCTAACGGGTATAAGGTATCTAACATACCAGCCTGTGGCGGGTGTATTTTTAACCCACAGGCCGGTGTAATAATCGGCGCCATTACAATTAAAGGCAGAAATATCTGCAAGCCTGTAACCTTGTGCCGGCAGGGTTTTAAAGTCATTCTCAAACTGTGCACGGTTTAAGCCATGGTGCGCTATAAAAGCCTTATGCTGGATATTTGCCTCAAACAACACTGAATATTTAATACTGTTGTTTACGCAATACCCATTTAAGCGTTTTGGGTAAAAGCCGCTTGCCATAAAAGTATTAAACTGGCTTTGGTATTGCGCAGCATCAAGGCCGTACCGTGTTGCCCATGCCTGTGCAAAATTTTTGTTTACAAAAACGGTTAACAGTATAACTGTTAATAAAAGATGGGTTGGTTTATGAAGTTTCATAATTAATGGTTTTGAGTTTATTAAATGCACTGTAAAGGTTGCTAAAGTGTTTGCCTTTTTAAATACACGTTTAGAGTGATTTTGCTATACACCAAAATAATTACCACATACACTAAAATGGGTATGGCATGCAGCTTGCATCACTAAAGGGAATGGAACATCATAACGATCTAATAGCAAAAGCCCGCGCACTTGAACAGGAAGAAAAGCCTGAAGAGGCCGCCGCTTTCTATGAAAAAGTAGTGAAGGAAGATGCCCTAAATGAAAATGCTATTGGTCGCCTGCTCATTATTTACCGGAAATTAAAAGAATACCGTAAAGAGATGCAATTGTTAAATGCATCAATAAAAGCCGGTACCACCAAAGTACAGGATAAGCAGGCGGCATGGAGCAAAAAGCACCCAAAGGCAGCGAAGGCCAGTAAGTATTTATTGTACATTTTAAGCACAGCAAAAACAAAAGCCTTTACCAATTACGAAGAACCTGCAGTACAAAGCTGGCGCAAAAGAAAGGAGGGCCTGGCGAAGAAAATGAAATGATTTTATAACAATTACCTGCTTTTGCAGGTGACGCTGCACGATAAGCAGTACTATCACTTTCTTGCATTTTTAGTAATTGCGCGGTACCTTGCAAATCTTATTGCCTGGTAACTTTTTACAAAAAATCCGGTATCAGGGAACCGATACTTTATATTAATCCGCAGATTTTTAAACAGCGTTGCATACAATTTCATTTTTGGTAATTTTACCCCTGAAGTAAAAGTGAGTATATCAACTTTAGCATTAACATTGCAGGGGATGGGCGCATAAACACCGTGTTGCAATAAAATATAACAGCCATAATCAAACAGGTGTTCTTTCTTTTCCAGCACTGCCAGCTTACGGGCCTTATCCCAAAAGTTTTTATTTTCTTTGCTATTAAGTAAAGCAATATCAACAATCCAGTTTAAATTATCCATTTGCCGGTTTACCACGGCATGTATAATTATCATAAAAACTTCATATTCAATTGACGGCTTCAGCGCACCGGGCAGAAGACTGTAACTTTCAAGATTTTGCATCAATTTCTCGTTAAACTGTTTGGAGCATAGTGATCCAAATTTCCAATGCAGGTCAAGCCGCGTTCCAGTAAGGGAATGAGTAAAATCAAATGAATGAGAAAAAGCAGTAATTAAACCGAAGTGTTTAAAAAGCAAAGGCTCTTTTGCCTTATCTGCTTCATAACCAATAGTCTTTAAAATTTCGAGTGCTTTTTTTATTTCGGCTGGCCGGATCAGAACATCAAAATCCGCCATGGATCTCAATTCCGGCAGTACGTAAAATGACATTATAGAAGCCCCTTTAATAACTATGGGTTGTATTCCGTGCTTTAGCAAAGTTGCGTTCACAACTTTTAACTGGTTAAAAGTATGTTGGGTTTTAAGCCACCAATACTTATATATAACTTTTAAACGCTTATCATGCAAAGTGGCAATGCCCCATTGTTTGTTTTTATGCATAAAAAAAGGCACCAACCGCAAACACCTGTAATCCATTTCATTCATCACTACAGTTGCTTCCCATTCCCTCACAGCTGCGCTATGCCCGCTTGCTGATTTAGCGATGCACGCTTTTATCATAAGCAACTGCGTTTTGCTTAGGCTATCGGTTGTATTAAAACCATTTAATTTCATCGGCAATATTTTCAAAGCCCTCCTGGTGACTGATAATTATTATGATCGCGTTATTTTTTGCGTTAACAACTTCTTTTTTTATTTCGCTTATAGCATACTCATCCAAATGGTTAAGTGGTTCGTCTAAAATAATAAGGTCTGATGAACGAAGCCATTCACGGATAAGCGCAATACGCCTGGCTTCACCGCCAGACAGGCCTTCCCCCTTTTCACCTATCCTTCTCAGCTCAGGCGGCCCACCTGGTAATAACGCAGATAGCCAGTTGCCTGTCAATCCGGCCCATGCTTCAGCTGGTGAAGGGTGGCCAAATAAAACGTTATCTTTTATTGTGCCGGTAAACATGGGGGCATCCTGGTGCAAAAACGCAAACCGGCTCCTAAGTGCTTTCAACTCTTCCCAGACTGTTTCTTTGCCATTAATGCATAGTTTGCCATGTTGTGGCTGCAGCAGGCCAAGCAGTATATGCGCAGTGGTGGATTTGCCACTTCCATTAGCACCATGCCACAGGTATATTTTGCCTTTCTCCAGCCGCACGCAAATATTATTTATGGCCGCGTTGCCACCGTATGAAAATGAAACATTATTTATTGAAATCGTATCAACCTTTGGAATATCATTTAATGGTAACCCCGCAGCATCGTCTTCCGATGGCAGCTCAAAAAAAGCAGCTATTGTTTTTGCAGCTTCCTGTCCTTCCATAAAACTCACTATTGCCGCAGGCACATTCGCCATATTGTTTTGTATAACGCTCACAATAAGCAAAACAAGCAGCAGGCTGGTAAAGTTTATGTAACCAACCTGTACCCAGTAAATGCCGGTAATAAAAATAACAACCCTTACAAGGTTAATACACACCTGGTTTATCGCCCGCCAGCGGGATTGGCTAATTACCATTGCTTTATTAGTGGCCAGGAACACCTGCGTATTTTCATTGTTACGTGCTGCAGATCGCTGGTAGCCGCGGCCCATTTTAAGCAGGTCAAACTGGTCAACAGTAGCGGCAACCCAAAAATGTTGCTCACGCCACGCATTATGAAATTTTTTAAGGTAAGGCCTTACCCGGGTGGTTGAATAAAAATGCAATCCTGCAGTTAATAATAAGCCTGCAGAGCAAACAATAAACATTGGTACGTTTATAAGCAATATGGTTAATGCCAGTACAAGTACAAGAACAGTATTTACAATTACCATCTCTAGTAAAGCGGCCATACCCTGCCTTAGGCGCCATGCTTCTATCATCATCATATCAAAAAAATAAACCCTGTTTTTGTTGTGAAAAACCAGCCATTCAATACTGTTCATTTTTTTCCAAATCCGCTCTCCTAATTTTAGCGAGAACTCCTGCATAATTGATGCATTCACTTTTGACTGCATATGCGCGGCTATACCGCCAATGGTAAACATACCTATAACACCAATACTAAGCCATGTTATATATGCTGCGTTATTATTATGATTTTTTTGCAGAAAATGATACAGTATATAGGGCCACACAGCAGAAAACAATATTCTTACGCAGCCATAAAGCAGCGATAAAAAAAGTTGCCGGCGCGGCAAGGACACTAAGAATCCAGTCCAGTTTGTATCTTTTAGTTTTGTTTCCAATTTAGCTTAAACTATCCAATCCGCGTTTTTTATCAATATGCGATTTTAATATTTTAAGATACGCATTTTTATTTACACCCCGGGTTGTATTAGCATTATGCACGCGCCTGTATGCCAGCACTTCCTCAACCATTACCATGTTTTTATTATCACGAACAAGCCGGCTAAACCATTCAATAAAATCCCCCATGCTTATTTTTTCATCAAACCCACCATATTTAACAAAGTTTAAGCGGTGTGTAAGCATTGTTGTTTTAAAATAGCCTTTTATGGGTTTTAAACGTGCTGCGTATCCATGGCTATGGTCACCTGGTGATATTGTATCAAATTCGCTGATGTACGTAAAACACATATCAGCATCATCGCGTTCCATCTGCAGCATTTGCTTTTTCAGCTTATCGTTATGCCACAAATCATCAGCATCAAGAAGGGCTATGTAGTTTGCTGTTGATGCTGCTACTCCTGTATTTAACGCGGTAGCTACGCCCGTATGCGGCAGCGGTATAATTTGAATATTTGCATAAGTTACTTCCAGCTGATGTAACACAGCCAGGGTGCCGTCGGTACTGCCGTCATCAACAACAATTATCTTAATATTTTGCCAGCTTTGCCGCACTGCCGATTCAATGGCTTCCGCAACAAATGCCTCGCAATTATATACGGCAATAATAACGTCAATTAATGGTTCATTCATCGGCCGTTCATTTGTTTATGAAGCAGGTTTAATATCTCGTTTCGCAATAGTTTCTTATTAAAGCTTGCATTGGTACCATGTAACCATTTTAGCAATAACAATACATCTGCATTGTCTTCTTTAAACCCGGCATTTCTCAGCCGTCTTATAAGGTCCATATCACTGCTTACTGTAAGGTCGGCCTTAAATCCGCCAATACTTAACAGGGCATGCCTTCGTATAAGCAGTGCGCTTGGTATAAATGACCGATGTTCCTCCTTTAGTTTTTCATCAAAATAAACCGGAAAATCAACATTGTCATAGCACACCAAACGCTGGTTACACGTAACAAAAGCACAATAAGGATCACTGCGTAAAATATTCCATTGGGTTGTTAGCTTATCCTGCAACCACTCATCATCCTGGTCAAGAAAAGCGATCAATTCACCGGACGAAACTTTAATACCCTTATTACGCGCGGCAGCTACACCCGCGTTTTTTTGCCTGGTTATTTTTGCAACGGGGTAATGTTTTTCAATCCATTCAGCGCCGCCGTCACTTGATCCATCGTCTATTATACAAAGTTCCCAGTTGGTATATGTTTGTGCCAGCACACCCTGTATTGTTTTTTCAATAAATGCTTTGCCATTGTACAATGGCACGATAATACTTATAAGTGGCTCATTTCTCAATACCCTAAAGTCGGCAACCTGTGGTATTTGCTTTGTTTGATTGCCATAGTTACGCCGCTGAAGCGATGCATGCAATACTTTTAAAAGCTGAAGTTCCTTAAGGCTTTTATTGACCGACATATTGTTACCGTGTACATGATATAATAAAGTCGTGAACTCAGTAATAACAATATGGATATTATTTTCACGCAATCTCAGCCACCAGTCCAGGTCCTCGCTAAATTTCAGCGACTCATTGAAATAGAAGCCCCGGTCAAAAATCGTTTTACGCACCAGCAACGAACCGAGGTGCACATGGGTTAACCTGTGATTGGTATCTTCGTAACGTAATATGGGCGATGCCTGGCCCTCATCTATTACATATTGTATCTTTCCGCCGGCAACTTCCGCCACGTCATCTTCAAAAAAAGGCAATAATTGCATTAATTTATCCTCTGGCCATTCATCATCAGCATCTAAAAACCCTATAATATCACCCTTCGCCTGTTTTATTCCAAAGTTTCTTGCTGCCGCCGGCCCCATTTGCTTTTCCAGTTGCAATAACTCTATTGCCCGGTAATTGGTTGCAAGCTGTTGCAGGCCGTTAGTAAATTCCGCTGCAGACCCATCGTTTACAATAATTATCTGCAGGTTATATTCTATATTCTCCGGCTGCTGCTGGTTAATAATGCTTTTAACAGCGCGTTCTATTTCCGGGCCGTTGTTAAACGTTGGAATAATTATGCTTACACCGCCCTTATACATTGTTTATAAAATTGTGAAATGATGATTGAAAATTTTGAACATCATAGCCAAGCATCCATGTATACGCTGGTATGCGGGATGAAAGATAACTGAGTTTTTTGTATGAGATATCCCTGTTATGGGGTAAATGGTGTAATGTAGTTGGCGCCATGCAAAGTAATGCCTTTGAGGGCGGCGCATTATGAAATGACGAATATTGCCGCTTGCCTATTGCTGGTAATACAATTGCTTTTAGTGTAATGCAAGGCAACCACTGTTGTGGAAATAATTCTTTAATATCAAAAATTGCTTTTTCATCATTATACGTCTGGCTGTTTTTTATAAAAGGCATCCAGTCATAAAACTTGCCCCGCAGGTTATCCGCTTCAATTTTTGCGGTTTGGTAAAGTGCGTGTACCACCGGCGTTTCATCAAACTCAATCCAAACATAGTCATCCCCTAGATATTTGTAACCCGCTTTTAATAAATTAAGGCATGAAGTTGATTTGCCCGAACCGCTTGGCCCGGTTATTAAAACACCCGTTGTTTCATTAGCAATTGCTCCTGCGTGCACCAGCTGCGCGGGCAGGTTATAGCTCCAAAAATGAAATATTATCCTGAATGAAAATGTAACTTCCCACCACGGCACATCACTTACTGTATCAACCCAATAAATAGCCGTTTGCTTTGATTTTGAGTAGAGAAAAACCTGCTTTTGCCAGGGTTGAAAAAACACCCGTACATCTCCATTTTCATTAGAGGCATTATAACCCTGGGCATTAAATTCCGCCCAGGGTGGGGCATTAAGCTTGCCAGCTAAATTTTTACCCTCGGCGTACCAAATAGTGAGGCCGGGTTGTTTATTGTTCTTATCAACAACCAGGTGCGATAAAGCCGGAAGGAAAAGATTTCGCAAGGCTTCAGACGGTGTATTAAGATGTACTAACCGGCCTGCCAGTAATAACACATCGGTTTTAAAAGATGGAAGGGAGGTAAATAGCTGCAGGGCATCGTCAAAATATTTGTCAGCTTCCATGTCCTTTTTTTAGGGAGTTTGCTTAACGGCCCAGCCTTCTTCATCAACGTCGTGTATCGGGTCCAGCATTAAAAGGTCCTGCATATCAGCGTAGCGGTTAAAACGTGATGGAACATACACACCCGCTACTGGCAATTCCCGGTTTGCAGGGGTAACAGGCGCGTCAGATTGTTTTACAATTTCCTCGGCCAATAACTGTTGCCATATGTTGCCCAGTTCAGTTTCTATGCCAGCAGCATTTGCGGGGTTTGCCTGCATTACCTGTGTTATATAATCAACCGGCGCATCAAACGGCAGTGCCTGCAAAAGCGAAACTGCAGAGCCCTGTACATTATAATAAAGCCCTGTATCAAGATTGGCAATAACATACTCGTTATCAAATATATCTGCAGCTAGCCTCGGGTTTAAATAATACATAATAAAGAAAAACAATGTGTCACGCAATATATATATAAAAATTCAAAAAAGAGGTTGGAAATCGGTAATCACCAACCTGCAACTGCTTACGCCTCCAGCCCAATCCATACTGCACCGCCAATGCTGTCACGGCTTGCACCGGTAACGCTTGCCATCACCGTATTTTCTTCACGCCAGCGCAGCAAACCAAGCAAAGCCATTACCAGCGCCTCTTTATATTCAACAACATTTTTACCTAGTACAACCACTTCTACGGCAAGGGGGTTAAGCATACTTTGCAACCTTTCAATCAAAAAGCTGTTAAACGCGCCGCCACCTGTAACAAGCAGTTTGCCTTTGCCTGCTTCCATATCGTAAAATGCGCCGCATACCTGTTCCGCAATATGCTCTGTAAACGTTCTTAATGCATCTTCAACGGGCAGCCCCGCTGATAGTATCTCCGGGTACAACACATCTGTTCCAAATTCGTTGGCCAAAGCTTTGGGGGGCGGCTGCCTGTAATACTCCTGGCGGTTTAATTTTACAAGCAGGTCAATATCCACGTTACCGGTTTTTGCAATATCACCATCTTCATCAAACGGCTTATCCTTTAATTGGGCCAGCATGTTAAGCACGCGGTTGGCAGGGCATATATCGTATGCAATAAATGAATCATTTTTTTTGAAAGAGGCATTTGCAATACCACCAATATTTAAAAAGTAATTGGTATCACTCCACAAAAGTTTTTCACCCATCGGCACAATCGGCGCACCCTGGCCGCCCAAGGCTACATCTATCGCCCGCATATCGCTCACTACATTAATACCCGTAACGGCAGCAATAGCAGCGCCATCGCCTAATTGAGCCGTCATTTTTTTCCCCGGTGTATGAAAAACAGTGTGGCCGTGGCTTGCAATTAACTGCACCTGGTGGTGCAGGTTATTTGCCTCAATAAAAGCATTTATTCGTTCGCCAATATAGCGGCCATATTCGGCATGCAACGCTAAATAATCAAATGCATTTAAATGCCTGGCGCTCTTCAATTTTTCTACCCACTCACTCCCATATTCAATACAATCAGCACAAACTATATTAAATGCCCATTTGCCACCGCTGTCGTCAAGTTCAATAAAAACAATATCAAGCCCGTCTAACGATGAGCCGCTCATTACACCAATAACCCTGTAAACCATAATTTATTAATTAACAGCGCTAAGGTAAACGCTATTGTGTTTGTTTGCTAACTTAGCGTTATGGTTGTAAACCTTAGTCAAAAGCACAGCCTTGTAAGCAACTGGATGAGCGAGCTGCGTAATGTTGAAACGCAGGGTGACCGGCCGCGCTTTCGCCGTAACCTTGAACGGCTTGGCGAAGTTGTGGCTTATGAAATAAGTAAGGAATTGCCCTGCAAAACGGTTGAGGTACAAACACCGCTTGGTACGCATACCGGTAAGGTTTTGGTTGATTACCCGGTGCTTGCTGCTATATTATGGGCAGGGCTGCCCATACACCATGGCATGCTGAATTATTTTGATAAGGCCGGTACTGCGTTTATTGGCACAACACGAAAAACCCGCCACGACGGCAGCATTGAAGTTAATATTGACTATGTAAGCAACACTTTTATTGAAAACAGCGTCATAATCATCAGCGATGCTATGATTGCAACGGGGGCAACAATAATAAAAACGCTTGCAGCGTTAAAAGGTGCAGGTACACCTGCCGATATACATATTGTTTGTGCAATAGCCAGCACCATAGGCATTGAATATATAAGGCGCGAGGCCGGCAGGAAAATTAAGATATGGTGCGGCGATGTAGATGACGAAATTACTGCTAAAGGTTTTATAGTGCCGGGACTTGGTGATGCCGGTGATTTGGCGCTGGGGATAAAAAACACCGATTAAAAGTTGATAATCATAGCTGTTTTAGCAAAACATATTATATAATTAGCTATTTTAGATTTTCCAAAAACTGCAGAATGAGAGTTATTTTTTTGATGTTGTTAGTGACGTATGCAGGAAGTTGTATAGCGCAGGATCCGCATTTTTCTCAATTTTATTCCTCGCCGCTAACCCTTAATCCCGCATTTACCGGCAAGTTTGACGGTAATTTTCGCTTCGCCGGCAACTACCGTAACCAATGGCCCAGTATTGACCATGCCTATGAAACCGGTACTGCCTCAGTTGATTTCCCCATTTTTCGCAACAAAATTTCTTACAGGGATACGTGGGGAATGGGTTTTATGGCCTATACTGACAAAAGTTCAAACGGGGCAGTATCGTATAACTATTTCTCGGCTTCTACAGCTTTTCATAAAGGGCTTGATGAAGATGGCTATAACCAGTTAGGCGTGGGTTTCCAGGCTACTTACAGCAATATGCTTATTAACACCAGTAAGTTGTTTTTTGAAGACCAGCTTACGCCTACCGGCTTTGACCCGTTTAAGCCCACCGGCGAAATATTTAATTCTTCTACACTAAGCTCCCACTATGTTGACCTTAATGCAGGCCTGCTGTACACTACCAGCACCAGCGATAAGGATAACTATTATTTTGGAGTTAGCGTGTATCATATCACCAGGCCAAAACAAACATTTACCGGCGCGTTATACCTGCTTGATCCGCGCGCTACTTTTCATGCGGGTGGCTACTTTCCCATAGGTGAAACAACAACCCTGCATTTCAGTGGCTTGTACAGTACCCAGGCAAACGCCCACGAAACAGTATTGGGTGGCGCGATGGAATTTAATGTTACACAGGATGAAGACAACCCCGTTAATTTTTACGCAGGCGCCTGGATGCGTTTGGGCGATGCCCTCATACCCTATATAGGCCTTGAGTATGGCCAGTTCAGGCTGGGCACCACCTACGACATTAATACCTCAAGCTTAAAGACTGCCTCCCAAAGCCGCGGCGGTATTGAACTATCAATTATCTACATCGCAAAATCAGCAGGCAGCAAAGGCTTGCCTTGCCCGAAGTTTTAGAGGGGGTGAAGGAGATTACAAAATTCGCCTGTAGCAATACGCGTCAATGGAATTAATTATATTTGCATTGCTAATGAGCAATAAAGATTTAAATATAAAATTAAAGCAGGTTTTATACAAGGCGCTTGAAGAAAAAGCAAGCAAAAACCTGCCACTTGTTTACCGCAACAGGTTTTGTACAAAAGAAAACCAGTTTATTCACGCTTACCCTAATGGCCGTAAAGTTCTTATACAGCAAGATCCTAAAACTTCAGTAGAGAAAGTTATAAAAGAGTTTTGATATTGGTGATGCCCCCAGCACTTTTTATAATAGCAGGGCCAAATGGCGCAGGCAAAAGCCTTTTTTCAAGTTCACTTGTTGAGGTTGATTTCGAAGTTTTTGACGGTGATAAATACATTGCCGAATTGAAAGTAAAATACCCTGAAACAGGGAGCGATGTGTTGCAAACAAGTGTAAATGAAAATCAATTTTATAACGCTAAAGAGCTTGCTATTAAAACAAGAGGAAGTTTTGCTTTTGAAACAAACTTTAGCTCTGATGATCCCACGCAGTCATTAAGGCAATTTAAGAATGCAGGTTATCATTGTCATCTTATTTTTATGGGGTTGAACACAATAGGAGAATGCGTTCAGAGAGTGTCTATGAGAGTTAAAGCAGGGGGGCATAAGGTTCCTGAAAGTTCCATTGAATATAATTATGTTCAGGGGCACAAAAACTTATATACTTATTATGACCATTTTGATACAGTAACACTAATGGACAGTTCTTTTCCCGAAAATGAAGAAATTAAAGTTCCTGAAAAAATATTGTTGTGGAGAAATGGTCGAATTAAATTATTCAAAACAGCGTTTCCTAAATGGGTTGAAAAATTTATTGCAGTGACGCAAGGTCAAAAATAGCAGCTCGCTGATTACAGCTTGTACGGATAAAAATATTATTCCAAGTCTGTAATAACGAGATTGAATGCCATTGGTGGTAAGATAATTCCGCGTGGTTGCAGATATTGCACTAAAACAATTACAAACCATTTTATCAATACCCACAATCTCACTCATGCTGTTGATGTACAAAAAATATGATGGCTATTATAATGGCGAGTATTATAAGAACTGCGATAACAACTTTTACTGACGATACAGGCTTTTTACAATAAATTTTACCTGTTTGACCGTTCCCTATTATTCTGTTTTATATTTAAAAGTAAAATAAAAATATGCTGCCGCTGCAAATAGAGGTGTTAATTTTATTGCAGCAACAATGCAGATAATACTGCAGCGTTAAATTATAACCATGCAATCAAAATACATATCAATATTCTTTTTAGTGTTGCTGTGCACAACCAGCAGCGCGGGACATTGCCAACCTGATACGACACGCAAACTGTGGCTTGGTTACTTGGATAAAATTGCCCGGCCTGTAATAAACAACCTTGCGGATGATAACTTAAGGGTCGCAATGCCGGTTGATTTATCTAAACAAAGTGATAATACAGACAGCCGCACAAAAGCAGCATATCTTGAAGCCTTTGGACGCACGTTGAGTGGTATTGCACCCTGGCTTGAGCTGGAAGGTGGTGCAAGTGAAGAAATTACTTTGCGGGATCAATACCGTAATTGGTGCCTTAAAGCTATAGCCAATGCAGTAAATCCAAACGCGCACGATTACATGCAGTGGCAGGGTGGGCAGGCATTGGTTGATGCATCTTTTTTTGCATTAGCGCTGGTTAGGTGCCCGTGGTTGTGGCAACACCTTGATGCAGCGGTTAAACAACAGGTTATTACTACGTTAAAAAGCACCCGCAGCATTGTGCCTGTGTATAATAACTGGTTGTTATTTAGCGGCATGATAGAAGCATTTTTATGCAAGTATGATTTAGGGGACGACCCGTTACGTGCAGATTATGGCGTTCGCGAGTTTATACAACATTGGTATGTGGGTGATGGAATGTATAGTGATGGAATGACCTTTCATTTTGATTATTATAGCAGTATTGTTATACACCCTTTTCTTAGCGAGATTTTAAAAATTTATAATGAAAAGAAAAAGAATTACCTACCGGAAGCAGTAAAAGAATTGGCGGCCGGGCAGCGTTACGCAGAGATAATGGAGCGGCTAATAAACACCGATGGCAGCTACCCTGCAACAGGACGCTCTATAACCTATCGCACCGGTGTTTTTCATCACCTGGCCAATGCAGCTTATTTAAGGCAGCTGCCTCAATCATTAGCACCAGCACAAGTACGTTGCGGGTTAACCGCTGTGCTGAAAAAAACCATGGAACCACCTTCAACTTTTACAAACAATGGCTGGCTTAATATTGGCCTGTATGGGCATCAGCCAGGCCTTGCAGATTTTTACATTACCACAGGCAGCCTTTATATCTGCACAGAAATTTTTCTGCCGCTTGGCTTACCTGCAACCGACGAATTTTGGAGTGCACCACCACACCCATGGACCTCAGTTAAAATATGGAGCGGCCAGGATGTAAATGCCGATCACGCACTGGATTTGAAGTAACCCAGGATGTTATTTTATTACGCTCGTCATGGCTTGCAGGCAAAAGAATATTTACCAGCTTTGCCGGCTTTTTAATTGCGCGCATATACCAAAACACAGGTTAGCCGTGCCGGCATAGTCAGCCTGTGCAAAAAGGTGACCCCACCTTAAACGCGCGCTCACTCCAGCTTTCCAGCCGTTTTGCCAGGTTATCCCCTTAACCTCGTCTGAACTGTATTTTAAATAAGCGGCTTCTATTTGGGGTAAAAAAGCCAGGTTATCCGCAAGCATAAATTCGTAACCGGCCTTGAATGACATCGTTGCAGGATCGGCCACATTCATGTCAATTGGCGGCGCTTTCATTTCAACTTCTAACACTACGTGTTTCAACTGGCAACCGCCATACAAATTAATTACGGCAGACTTAAAACTATTGGTACCGGCGCCGAATCCCATAAATCCCTGCGCCATTAATGTGGTAAATAAAAATGAACTTACCACCAGTAAGGAGGTTTTTTTCATAGAAATTTATATTGGATGATTGGATAAAATATACAGGTAAACAGGTGGCTGCAGGCATTTGCCGCTTTAGCTGTTTAGCACCATGCAGTAATACCATTTAGCTACCCGGTAAATAAGCACAGGTGTGCTGCTATTTGCGTTTGCTTATGCGCACAGGCTATCGCTTTTTAAGCGTATGCAAAGTATTTTGTGGAAGAAAGGCTGGGTAATAAAATGACAATAATTCGGGTGAAATTGTGTTGGGCTTCATAGAATTGGTTTTATTGTTTTGGATTTATAGCGTTAAGTTAAAACAATATTTTGATAAAAAGTGCACGGGCTGCCGATTAAAATTTGGGCTGTGGCAGCTGTACAAATTTTACTTTGTTGTGGGATTTGATTTAATGAGGGATATTTAGTTGGTACACAGGCTTTAATACCAAAAACATAAATAAATTTCATCACAGCAGCCATGCGAATGCTGAGCATGCACTGGATTGGAAGTAATACGCCACAATTCTTGATACGAGGATTTGTTTGATTTAGATTCTAAACCGCTTACAATAAATTTGTGCTGCTAAAAGTGCTCATTTAAGAGATTGGAGCCGCTACCCTTTTAAATTAAACAGCGTATCTACAAACTCGTGTTTGTCAAAAATTATCAGGTCGTCAATTTTTTCACCAACACCAATATATTTAACGGGTATTTTAAACTGGTTGGCTATTGCCAGCACAACGCCACCTTTTGCAGTGCCGTCTAATTTAGTTATAACCATGGCGGATACATCAGTTGCAGCAGTAAACTGTTTGGCCTGTTCCAGTGCGTTTTGCCCTGTAGAACCATCCAAAATAAGCAGCACTTCATGCGGGGCATCCGGTATTACTTTTTGTATAACACGCTTTATCTTGCTCAGCTCATCCATCAGGTGAATTTTATTGTGCAGGCGGCCTGCCGTATCAACTATTAACACATCTGCCTGCCTTGCTATGGCGCTTTGCACAGCATCAAACACCACCGCAGCAGGGTCGCTGCCCATGGGCTGTTTTACAATCGGCACTCCCACCCTCTCGCTCCATATAGTCAATTGGTCAACAGCAGCCGCACGAAACGTGTCACCTGCTGCCAGTATTACACTTTTACCGGCCTTTTTATAGTTGTTCGCCAGTTTGCCAATGGTGGTAGTTTTACCTACACCATTTACACCAACCACCAAAATAACGTAGGGCTTTTTGCCCGCTGGTATATCAAAGTTTTTATAGCTGTTATCTCCCGCATCCGCCAGCATATTCACAATCTCTTCCTGTAATATGCCATTTAGCTCGCTCGTGTTAATATATTTATCACGGGCAACGCGCTCTTCAATTTTCTTTATTATCTCAATGGTGGTATCAATACCCACATCGCTGCTTACAAGGGCATCCTCAAGGTTATCCAGCACTTCTTCATCAACGGTACTTTTACCGGCCACAGCCTTTGCTATTTTGTCAAAAAAGCCGGCCTTCGTTTTTTGTAAACCCTGGTCAAGGCTTTCCTTTTCCTTTTTTCCAAACAACTTTCCGAGAAAACTCATCTTGATTGATTTAGCGTAAATGTATTGCAGATTGGTCACGCCACAGCGTGGCAGATTGCAGATTTTTATGAAGTATTTATGGAACGCAGATTGAAGGGATTTTCAGGATTTGCAGGATTTTTTTTATCTGCGGGTATCTTTAACATCCATTCAATCAGCGTTCAATTCATCCTCTTCAAAAACTTTAAACTGGAAACTTTAAACTTCAAACTTTCTTTAAGCCTTTCAAATACAAAAAGCCATCCCGGTTAGAGATAGCTTTTTATAGTTAGTTTGTACTTGCGGCCTGTTATTTCTCAGCCAAAAAATCTTTTATCTTATCCTTGTGCACTATAGCTTCTTTAAAAGTATAGGCGCCGCTTTTGGGGCTACGCACAGCTTTAATAACTTTTGTCCAGTTTTTAGCTTCGGCTGCGGCCTTTTGGTCTTTTGTCTTAATCGCGGTTTTAGCTTGCTTAGCCATGATTATTTAATTTCTTTATGAACAGTAACTTTTTTCAAAATAGGATTAAGCTTCCTTAGCTCTAAACGCTCAGGAGTATTCTTTTTATTTTTCTGGGTTATGTAGCGGCTGGTACCGGGCATGCCACTTGCTTTATGCTCAGTGCATTCCAATATTACCTGTACCCTGCTTCCTTTCTTTGCCATTATATAAACAATTTAAATTGTGCTGATTAGATTTTTGTGCCTTTGGCTTTCAATTCCTTGATCACAGAAGCCAGGCCATTTTTATTAATGGTACGGATAGCTTCAGTTGAAACCTTTAATGTAACCCAGCGGTCTTCTTCAGCGTAAAAAAAGCGCTTGGTTTGTAAATTTGGCAGAAAACGGCGTTTGGTTTTAATGTTTGAGTGTGAAACACTGTTACCAGTAACCGGCTTTTTTCCTGTAACCTGACATACTCTTGCCATGACTGTAATTTTTTCTTCCCGATATTTTGGGCCGGAATTATCCCGGTCGTTTTTTTTCGGACGGCAAAGGTCGTAAAAACCACCGAAATAACAAAAAGAAATACGGGTTTTTTACATTAATTATTCACATCGCGGGAATAAACAACGCTTTAAACTTATTTTAAACAAATATAACAAACAGCAACCCAACCTTTTTTGTTTACATTCAATCTATTTGCGGCTAAATGCCCGGGATGTTATTTAAATGCAAAAAGGGTATTTTCCACGTACTTAAACAATGCAACAGCCGTTTTTCCTAAAAAATTGAGTATCGTATGAAAAAATTACTGGTTTTACCGTGTGTGGCTATGCTTTTTTCTTTCACCCAGTGGCATTACGACTTAAAAGAGGCAGAGCAAATTGCCCGAAGCCAGCACAAGTATATAATTCTTAATTTTTCCGGCAGCGATTGGTGCGGCCCGTGCATAAGGATGCACAAGGAAATTTTTGAGAGTGATGCTTTTTCAAAATTTGCTGATACAAGCCTGGTAATGATAAATGCTGACTTTCCCAGGATGAAGAAAAACCAGTTGCCTGCAAAACAGCAGGCAATTAATGATGACCTGGCAGATAAGTATAACTCAAATGGTGCTTTTCCACTTACGGTGCTGCTAAATGCCGATGGAAAGGTTATAAAGCAATGGGATGGCTTGCCAAAAGAGTCGCCGGAAGATTTTGTTTATGATGTTAAAATAGCCATTAACAGTGACGGCCATTGATATTAATACAAAGCGGCTATTTAAAAAACAGGTAAAACTGATGGGTAACCAGTTTGAAATAAGCGCGGTTGCCACAGATGAATATTGGGCTGAAGGTGTTATACAGGCAGCAATTGACGAAATAAAACGCATTGAGCAATTGCTTACTACTTACAGGGATGACAGCGAAACAAACCTGGTTAACCAAAACGCAGGCATTAAGCCGGTTAAAGTTAGCCAGGAAACTTTTGACATTATTGAACGCTCAATACGTATTTCGCAGGCTACACAGGGCGCCTTTGATATTTCTTATGGCTCTATAGATAAAAAGCTGTGGAATTTCGATACCACTTCAGTAAGCCTGCCGGATAAAAAAACGGCGCTTAAAATGGTGCGGCTTATAAACTATCGCAACATTATACTTAACAGGCAGCAGCTAACTGTTTTTTTAAAAGAAAAAGGTATGCGTATTGGCTTTGGGGGTATTGGCAAGGGTTACGCTGCAGAGAAAGCCAAACAGGTTATGATAAATATGGGCTGCACCAGCGGCATAGTAAATGCTTCGGGTGACCTTACCGCGTGGGGTTATCAGCCTAACGGTAACCCGTGGACGGTTGGCATTGTTAACCCCAATGCAGCAAATACAGCCTTTTCATACATGAATATTACTAACATGGCGGTTGCAACATCGGGTAATTATGAAAAATACATAATGATCGGCGGCAAAAAGTATTCGCATACCATTAACCCCAAAACAGGGCTGCCGGTTACCGGTATTAAGAGTGTTACAATAATTGCCCCTAATGCCGAAATAGCCGATGCAATGGCTACGCCGGTTATGGTTATGGGCATTGAAGCCGGCCTTTATATGATAAACCAGATGAAAGACATTGAAGCAATACTGATAGATGATAATGACAAAATTTACGCGTCAAAAAATATCCATTTTACCAATTAAACAAAATTTCATGATCAAGAATGTGGTGATCAAAATAGTTGTAGCAGTTACAGGTATCCTTATGGCAGCCTCGTGCGCCAACGTAAAAGCTTACCAGAAAAGCAGGTTAAATGATTCGGAAATGGCCCTTTCCGGAAGAAAAATAGAAAAAACAGATGCAAATTTTCAATCGTACCGTGAGGGCTCATCTGGCGCCAACGGTGGTAAAACAGGCGGTGGCTGCGGCTGCAATTAATGCCCGCTTATTCCTTCATAAAAAGTTGATCACTTAAAGCACATGAAAAAATTATTTTTAACTACCATTGGCCTTTACCTGCTGTTATTAAACGCGTTCTCTCAAAAATCATCTGCAGATTCAACAGGCTATGCACCCAAGCCTTTAAACCTGGAAGAAGTAAACCTTGTTTCAAGCTATTATACACAAAATGGAGACCACTCACCTGTTACCGGGGGCATCGGTACCGAAAAGGTAACCGACCTGTCAAACGGGCTTGACGTAAAATTTACCGGGGTAGATCTAAAAGGCCGTAAGCACACTATAACGGCGGGTTTTGGTGTTGACCATCATACATCAGCCTCATCAGCATTTGTTTCAAAAACAGGCGCATCACAAACAGGCGGCTCACGTATATATCCTTCTCTCAATTGGGAAGTAGAGAACCCGGTTAAAAAAAGAACTTTTGGGGCTGGCCTGTATTATTCTTCCGAGTATAACTACCAGTCGTTTGGTTTGGATTTGGAATATTCTAAAAAAACAAAAACAAACGGAGAATTCAGCGCTAAGGCAAATGCCTATTTTGACCAGGTAAAAATGATCTATCCTTCTGAACTGATACCGGGTACTACTACCACAACCGATGGTGGCACTACTACTTATACTACAGCAAGCGGCAGAACGGTAACACTTGGCGGCGGTGAGGATAAGAAGTATAATATACCAAGCAGCCCAAGAACTACGGTAAGCGGCTCTTTTTCATTCGCTCAAATTATAAACAAAAGGCTACAGGGCAGTATTAGTGTTGATGTTGTTGGGCAAAGCGGCTATTTGGGTTTGCCTTTTCACAGGGTGTACTTTACAACCGGCACAGATGCCGTTGAAAACCTGCCGTCAAGCCGGTTTAAATTACCTATTGGCGCACGTTTGAATTACTTTTTAGGGGATAAGGTTATACTGCGAAGTTATTACCGCTATTATGTGGATGATTGGGGTATACGATCGCAAACGGCGAGCCTTGAAGTACCCGTTAAAATAACGCCGTTCTTTTCAATAGCGCCGTTTTACCGGTATTATACACAAACCGCATCTACATATTTTGCGCCTTTTGAACAACATAAAGAAACAGATACTTATTACACAAGCAACTACGCATACTCAGCATTTTCAAGCGGTTATTTCGGCTTTAATGTGCGTATAGCACCACCAAAGGGCTTGTTTAATTCTTACTTAAATACACTTGAAATAAGGTATGGGCATTATACCCAAACCACTGATCTGGTATCGAATGTAATCGCATTAGCCTTTACGTTTAAATAGCTAATTAAAAACATGGCAAATAAAAAGGGCCCGTTTTGGGCCCTTTTGCATTATTATATTTTCAATCACTTATTTATAATTTATGCTCTTTACCAAACCCTTACCCTTGTGCTGTCAGGTTTGTACATTTTATTATTGGGTTGTACATTAAAGGTTTCGTAAAACGCGTCAACGTCGGTGAATGGCCCATTAACACGAAATTTAGCTGGTGAATGTACATCCGTTAATACAAGGCTGCGTAATAACTCAGGGCGGTCGCTTTCAAGCCACCCAAGTGCATACCCTAAGAAATATCTTTTTGCGGGAGTTAAACCAGCAACAGGCTGGTTGTTTTTGTATTCATCGGTAAGCTTAAAGGCGTCCCACCCAAGCAATATACCACCAAGGTCGGCAATGTTCTCCCCCAGCGATGCCTTTCCATTTAAATGAAACGTGTCAACGGCAACATACTGGCTAAACTGGTCGGCAAGTTTGTTAGCTTTTTGCTGAAATTGGGCAGAATCATTTTTTGTCCACCACATTTTTAAATTGCCCTGCGCATCATATTGCCTGCCTTCATCATCAAAACCGTGGGTAAGTTCGTGGCCAATGGTTGATGCTCCGCCATAACCATAAACAAGCGCATCATCCAGTTCGTTGTCTTTATATCCCGGCACGGTAAATATACCCGCTGGCAGCACTATTTCGTTATTGGTTGGGCTGTAATAAGCATTGTAGGTTTGCGGGTACATACCCCATTCGTCTTTATCAACCGGCTTTCCTAGTTTATTTATGTTGTAATTATGCCAGAACACATTTGCATTAATTACATTTTGCACATAGCTTTCTTTATCAATTTTCATGGCCGAGAAATCTTTCCATTTATCGGGATAACCAACTTTCTTTTTTACTGCCGCCAGTTTTGTGTAAGCTTTTTGTTTGGTGCTGTCACTCATCCATGTAAGGTTTGCTATGCGGTTTTTTAGTGCAGTACGAATATTCTCCACCATGTCCGAGTATCTTTTCTTTGCAGTTGAATCAAAATATTCCTGCACATAAAGGTGGCCCATCAATTCGCCCATTTGTCCCTCTTCAGCGCCTATAACCCTTTTCCAGCGCGGCCTTCGTTCTTTCGCCCCCGAAAATAATTTGCCAAATTCAAATGCTTCTTTGCCAAATACATCAGGGAGTGAGCCGGAGAATGACATCAGCAGGTTATACCGCATATACTCCTTCCAGGTGTCAAGCGGTACGGTTTGCAAAAGTTTGCCGGCTTCTTTATAATAGTCTGGCTGGCCTATAATTACAGAGTCAACCTTATTCACACCATATACGGTCATGTAGTTAACCCAATCAATATCCGGCGATACTATGTTAAGTTTTGCAACCGCAAATTTGTTGTAGTTAAGATAAGGATCGCGCAGGTCTTCAAGCTTTCGGTGCGATCTTGCCATTTCTGTTTCCATGGCCATAATATTTTTTGAAGCAGCATCTGCTTTTACTGAATCCTCACCAGCAAGCATCAACATCCTGGCTATATGTTTTACATAAGCTTTGCGTATAGCAACGGTTGATGAATCGGTTTTAAAATAATAATCCCTCTGCCCAAGGCCTATACCGGTTTGCCCCATTTGCAATGCGTAAACATCGCTGTTCTTATCATCCTGCCTTACATTCATATCAATTGGGCCGCCAACGCCTATTTTATCCAATTCTGCAAAAGTGCTTTGCAGTGTTTTTTTATCATTCACAGCATTTATCATGTCAAGGTAAGGCTGCAGTGGTTTTATTCCATCGCTTTCAATTTTAGTTGTATCCATTGCCACCGTCCAGAAATCCCCTATTTTTTGTTCTGTGGTTCCTTCTGCAGCATTTGCTTTAGCAGCTTTTTCCGCAATCTCCCTTAGCCTGTTGCGGTTTTCCTCCATAACAAGGCCGCCAATGCCCCAGGTGCTCTGGTCACCGGGTATTGGGTTGGTTTTTATCCACCCGCCGTTTGCATACTCAAAAAAATCATCTGCCGGGTTTACAGTTGTATCAAGGTTGGCAGCAAGTATATCTTTTTTGTCTGCGGAGGAAGTTGTATCATTTTTACACGCAGCAAGGGTAATAACGGCTGCAAAAAGCAGGTACCGGCAATAACTCATATAACTAATATTTTGTGGCTAATGTAGTTAGTTTTCAAAAGCGGTTAATATGTTTTTTATACACAGCAGCAGCCGGCAAATATTAAAAAACTATTATAAAAGCCTACTTTACAGCAACTTAATTAATTAATTTATAAGTAACATTGTTATACATTATAATTTATTTTGAGGTATGAAAAGATCAATAATAACCAGGTTATATATTGGCTTTGCAATGGCAATTATTTTGGTAATTGGCGTTGGTGTTTCATCTTACCAGGCATCACAGCACGAGGCTTATTCAGGCCAGTGGGTTAAGCATACTTACGAGGTAATGAATAAAACAAAAGACCTGCAGCTGATAATTGTAAGAATGAGGGCTGCCGGTAAGAATTTTTATATTTCTGGTGACGAGCGCTTTTTTCTGCCTTACAAGCTTGGTTTGTCAACTATTTTTAAAGAAACTGATGATCTTAAAAGCCTTGTTGCAGATAACCCGCTGCAAATAGCGCGGGTTGACAGTATGGTAGTTGCCATAAAAAACCTGCTAATGTTTTGGGAAGGGCTGAAGGTAAGTGATACCGCCTCGAAGCAGGTTAAAACAGCACTGATGCTGCAGGAAGAGGAGCGGATTGATGAGGTAACTAACTTAATAAGAAGCTTCTATTCTGATGAGCAGCGGCTGCTTTTGGTAAGGGAAAATGATGATAATGATTCAAATAGCCTTTCGTCAGAAGTGCTAATTGCGGGTATTACGCTTATACTTGTGATTGTAATAACCCTTATGTATTTTATACTTAAAGAGTTTAAACAGAGAACACTGGCGGAAGAAGGGCTTAACAAAACACTGGGAGACGTACGGTTACTTAATGATGCTGCCGATAAGCGAAACTGGCAGCTAACCGGCGTTGCCAATATAAGCAATGGCCTGCAGGGTAAAGAAAGTGTTGCGGGCATTGCAGGCAGTGTTTTAGGCACTTTAGCAAAATACTTTGAAATACCTGCTGCCGCGTTTTATATTGCTGACGGAGATAAGGGCACCCTTACCCTGCTGGATTCCATTGGCTTTAAGCCGGCTGCAGGCACCACTTACGCTTTAAAGCAATTGCCGGGAGGGTTGCCTGCAAATAAGGAAATTAAAATTATAAAGGATGTACCTGCGGGCTTTTGGAAGATACAATCGGGTTTGGGTAATGCAATGCCAGGCGAACTTGCCATTTTTACCCTTTACTTTGGTGCAGAATTAAAAGGGGTTGTTGAGCTGGCCAATTTTAAACCCTTTACAGCCGAGCAAATTGAATTGCTGAAAGTAATAAGCGATAACATAGGTGTAGCGCTTAACACCGTACAGGCAAGTGAGCGTATTATGGTCTTGCTGGCCCAGGTACAGGAGCAAAAAGAAATATTGGAAAACCAGCAGGAAGAACTGCGCCAGAGCAACGAAGAACTTACCCGGCAGGCTGAGGTTTTGCAGGCATCAGAAGAGGAACTAAAAGTGCAGGAAGAAGAATTACGCCACATAAATACAGAGCTGGAAGAAAAGAATGAAGCAGTTGAGCTGGCGCGCCAGGCCTTGCAGGTAAAAGCAAAAGAACTGGATGATACCAGCAGGTATAAATCAGAGTTTTTGGCAAATATGAGCCACGAGTTAAGAACACCGCTTAACAGTGTGCTTATTCTTGCAAATATGCTTGCTGAAAACAAGAAGAGCAACCTTACTGAAAAGCAAGTTGAGTACGCACACATTATCCATAAGTCGGGCACAGACCTGTTAAACCTCATCAACGACATACTCGATCTGTCGAAAATTGAAGCAGGCAAAATTGATGTGCAGATTGAGCAAACGTCCCTAAAAGGAATTGTGGATGACATCACGCCGTCCTTTATCATTCTTGCCGAAAACAAAAAGCTGCATTTTGATACTGTTATTAGCGAAACTGTTCCTGCATATATTTCAACAGATAAATTAAGGCTTGAACAAATAATAAAAAATCTTTTAAGCAACGCCTTTAAGTTTACTGAAGAACGTGGTTCTGTCACATTATCGTTTACCACAGCTGCAGGTAACGAAAATGCCGGGGAAAAAGAGTTTTTGTCAATTGCAGTTACGGATACCGGCATCGGTATTCCCGCCGATAAACAGCGGCTTATTTTTGAAGCCTTTCAGCAGGCTGATGGCTCAACCAGCCGTAAATACGGCGGCACAGGGCTGGGGCTTTCCATTAGCAAGGAGCTGATACGCATACTTGGCGGTTTTATTACAGTTAGCAGCGGGCAGGGCGTTGGCAGCACATTTACCATATTTGTACCGATAAACTTAACCGAGAGTGTACAAAAGCCTGCAGCACAGGTGATAAAAACTTTAAGCTTGCCGCAGCAGGCCGATGTTAGGCAGCAAACTGAATTAAAAGATGACAGGAACGATATTGAGAAGGGCGACAAGGTAATGCTGATAATTGAGGATGATGTAAAGTTTGCCTTTATTTTACAAAGTTTTGCCCGCGACAGGAATTATAAAACTATTATTGCCACCAGCGGCGACGAAGGGTTGGTTTGCGCATCCAAATATATCCCTGCCGCAATTATTCTTGATATTCATTTACCTGTTTTAGATGGCTGGAGCATTTTAAATGCACTAAAAAATAATAACAAACTAAAAAACATACCAGTACACATTATTACTGTTGATGATTCTTTTGAAGGAAAACCTGAAGGTGCAATTGCCTACCTGAAAAAGCCGGTTTCGAAAGAAGGGCTTGAGAAAGCTTTTGCTGATATAGCGGGTCATATCAGCTCGTATTTTAAAAAAATACTTTTCTTTTCTACGGAACCGGGAAGGAATACCGATTTGCAGCAGGTGCTTGATGAACGTAAAATGGATGCCAGGGTTACCTATGCAAATACACCTGAACAAACTATAAGTATTTTAAGCGAGCAGAGATACGACTGTACCATTGTTGATATTGGCAACGAAATAGTTGCCGGTATAAATAAGTTAACGCAACTTAAAGAGGCTGGTGCGCTTGACGATACCCAGGTGATCATATTACTTGATAAAGATATTTCAAGGGACGATGAATGGAAGCTTAAAAAATTCTCCAATGTGGTTATCCGCGATTCGTCGCTGGCCCGCCAAAGATTAACAGATGAGCTTGAATTGTTCCTATATAAAATACAGCAGACCCAAAAAACTCCTTTCAGCTCAACAGGCGCTATAACCGATGATAATGTTTTTGCAGGAAAGAAAATATTGCTTGTTGATGATGACATGCGTAATGTTTTTGCTTTAAATGTTGCGCTTGAAGAACAACGTATGGTGGTTTTTACCGCAAACGATGGTAAAGAAGCCCTTGAGGTGCTTAGAAAAAATAAGGATATAGCGATAGTGTTAATGGATATTATGATGCCTGAGATGGATGGTTATGAGGCTATGCGCCAAATTCGCAACGATATGAAGCTAACAAGCCTGCCTGTTATTGCGCTTACAGCAAAAGCAATGCAGGGCGACAAGGAAAAAAGCATTGAAGCCGGCGCAAGCGATTATATAACCAAACCAGTTGATATGGGGCGTTTGCTTTCATTGATGCGTGTTTGGCTGTTACAATAAAAAAGAACCGGATACTACATGACGAACGAGGAAGTTGACGAGATAATTTTATTGCTGCACCGTGAGCATGGGTACGATTTTTCAAATTACTCGCCGGCCTCGTTTAAACGCAGGGTATTAAGGGTTATAGCCTTAAACCGCATAGCCAATTTTTACGACCTGAAATTTGCGCTTGTTAACGATAAAAAATTTGCAGGCCATTTCGTACAGGAAATTACGGTTAATGTAACCGAGATGTTTCGTGATCCTCAGTTTTTTAGCGCGCTTAGCAGCAGGGTGCTGCCCACGCTTGCATCCTACCCAAGTATCAAAATTTGGCACGCAGGCTGCTCTACAGGCGAAGAGGTATATTCATTGGCAATACTGCTGCACGAGGCAGGATTACTTAAAAGAAGCAGGATATACGCAACGGATATTAACACTGCAGCGCTTGAAAAAGCAAAAAAGGGCATTATTGATGTAAGGCTTGTGAAAGAATATACCCAAAGTTATATTAAGACAGGTGGTAAGAACGATTTTTCATCATATTACACAGCAAGGTATGATAATGCTATTATAAAAAAAGAGCTTAGGGAAAGTGTTGTATTCAGCCAGCACAACCTTGTTGTTGACGGCGCGTTCAATGAGTTTCAGCTTATATGCTGCCGCAATGTACTTATTTATTTTAACAGGGTGTTGCAAAACCGGGTGCTTAACTTGTTTTATAACAGTCTTGCCCCTTTAGGGTTTATGGGGCTTGGTATAAAAGAGGCGATACTTTTTGCAGATATAAAAAACAAATTTGACGCTGTTGATAACACGGTAAAAATATTCAGGCGGAAAGATTAAATTCATGATCGAAACAAAAAAAATAGTAGCCATAGGCGGCTCGGCAGGCAGCCTGCCGGTAGTATTACAAATATTGCAAACCATTTCCCCCAATTTTATAATACCCATAGTTATTGTTTTACACCGGCTAAAAAATACACCGAGCGAATTGGATAAGATCGTTAGTATTACAAGAAGCGACCTTAAATTAAAAGAACCAGATGATAAAGAACCGGTTTACCCGGGATATATTTATATTGCGCCTGCCAACTACCATTTACTGGTTGAAGCCGACAAATGCTTTAGCCTTGATTATTCAGAGCCTGTACAGTATAGCCGCCCTTCAATTGATGTAACCTTTGAAAGCATGGCTGCCGTTTATGGCGCCGATCTTTCTGCTATATTGTTAAGCGGCGCTAATAATGACGGTATGGAAGGTATTACCCGTGTTATAGAAAAGGGCGGCAAGGCGATTGTGCAAAGCCCTGTTACCAGTGAGTACCCTGTAATGCCTGCCGCTGCCATACGAAAAAATCCGGCTGCATTTGTTTGCACGCCTGTTGAAATAATTGGATATTTGGAACAGTTAAATCCATTTTAGGTTTTTTTTCGTTTATTAGCCAATCCTTAAGCAACCATGCAAAATTTTACAATACTGTTAGTTGATGACAGGGAAGAGAACATTATAGCGCTGCAGGAAATACTTGAAACAGAAAATAGGAAATTTATCACTGCCACATCGGGTAACGAGGCCTTACGGCAAGTTTTAAAAAATGAGGATATTGGTTTAATTATGCTTGACGTGCAGATGCCGGGCATGGATGGCTTTGAGGTAGCAAAATTTTTAAAATCAAACCCTAAAACCAGGGACATTTCTATTGTATTTGTAACTGCCATAAATACAGATGAACAAAATGTGCTTAAGGGGTTCCAGGAAGGTGCAGTTGATTACCTGCAAAAGCCGCTGGATATTAGTATTACAAAAGCAAAGGTTAAGGTGTTTGAGCAGCTTTACCTGTACCAGCAAAAGCTAAAACAGTCTGTAAGTGAAGCAGCCTATATTAATAAACAATTAGAGCAGTTTGTTTATATTGTTTCACACGACTTAAAGTCTCCGCTGGCAGCCATTATCACAATTCTGTCGTTGCTTGAAAAAGATGAACGCCTTGTAAAGCAAAGCGATCTTTATAACAATATTGAAATGCTCAGCCAGTCGGCAAACCATTTGTCCGACATGATAACGGCAATACTTGATTATTCAAGAAAGAGCGTTAAAGAGCAGCAGGTTGAAGAGGTGGATGTATATGAGCTGGTTTTGCAGGTAACTTATTTATTGTTTCCCCCCCACAATATACATATTGACATAGTTGCACCTATGCCTGTTGTGCAAACCCGGAAATTAAAACTGATGCAGGTTTTTCAAAACCTTATAAGTAACGCCATTAAATACAACGATAAAGAAAAAGGCATTGTTGAAATAGGGTGCAGGGAACTGGAAGAGTATTACGAGTTTTATGTAAAGGATAACGGGCCGGGCATTGCCCAAAAAGACCAGGAACGCATATTTTATCTTTTTGAAGTTACCCAGAACAAGGCAAGAAATGAAACCAGTACAGGTATAGGCCTTAACATAATGAAAATGCTGGTTGAAGAACAAGGCGGTAAATTGTGGGTTGACACAAGCACAGATAATGGCAGTTGTTTTTATTTTCAGTGGCGAAAATAATTTCACTGCAGCAGCGGTATAAAAACCACGAAATATAAACTACATAAACAATTTATATTTCGCAGTTTTTATAAATTTCGATGTATTATCGATCTACCTCAGCCCCTGCACTTTGATTAATAAAGCTTTCGGCAATTTTTGTAAGTATGGCATCAGCCTGCTTTTCCTCTTTCAGCGTTTCCTCTAACAGTTCAGCAGCCCCACGCTCACCCAGCACATTTGCAAATTGCACCAGCGACCCATAGGTGGCTATTTCGTAGTGTTCTGCTTTTTGCGCGGCCATAATTAAGGCTGCATCGCGTGTTAACGTATCATTTTCTGTGTCACTTATTATTGAGTCCGCTTCGCTTATAATACCTTTAATGGCCTGGCATTTTTTAGTATCCGGCTCTTCACCAATACTGCTAAATACATGCTGCAGCCTGGTAACATGGCCCTGGGTAATAATGCGGTGCTCATTAAATGCCCTTTTTAAATCGGTTGTTGTTGCCTCGTCCCGTAAGGTTTCAAGCGCATCAACAAGGTGTTGTTCGGCGTAATAAA